>Ga0134125_10001562_pt1 | contig 27963 bp, 16 predicted proteins | sample KB31751_FD_96464 | JGI IMG/M metagenome (GOLD analysis project Ga0134125, IMG submission 96464) | Terrestrial soil microbial communities with excess Nitrogen fertilizer from Kellogg Biological Station, Michigan, USA - KB3-175-1 | ecosystem: Environmental > Terrestrial > Soil > Unclassified ... | reverse complement strand
TTCCTCGCAGCACATGCGAACCCTGCTGATTCCAGAGCGTCAATTGTCCGGAAAGCTGCGCATTTTGATCGATACGGGCCTCAATCTGTTGCGGCCCATCGATAAGTCTTGTTTTGGGGAAGTTGTAGACAACCGCGGATCCGTAATTTGCCCCATCGCAGCGGCCCGCGATCCATCCGATCAGATTGTTCCGATTCGCTGGAGTGAACGGCAGTATTTCAACGAACTCTTCGCTGGTGCCTCCCGGTAGCTTCATTAAAACGAAGTTGGGCTGCATCGGCTGCAGGGTCTGCTCTCCTTCGCTGTCCGTCGTTGTTTCGTTAGCAACGGTCCAGAGATCCTCGCGGTTGAAGAAGACCTGTGGATTCGTCATGTGGTAGAGGCCATAGACTTGCGACTGTATCTGAAAGAATGCCTCTGGATAGCGGACATGCCTGCGAAGGTCTGCGGGCATCGTCGCCGCATCCTTGAAGAGACTGGGAAAGATGCGGCGATACGTTGCAAGAATCGGATCTTCGGTGTCGAAGACGTAAAGAGTTACCGTGCCGTTGTAAGCGTCAATCACTGCCTTGACGCTATTTCGTATGTAGTTAACGGAGTCATCGCCGAGAGCGTAATGCGTCGAATAGGGATAACTGTCGGAGGTTGTGTAGGCGTCCATCACCCAGGAGAGCCGGCCATCGTCACCCACCACAATATAAGGATCGTGATCAAAGGTAAGGAACGGCACGAGCTTTGCTACCCGCTGGCGAATGTTTCGCCAGAGAAGCATGCGGCTCTGCGGATTGACATCATCGCTAAACGGCAGCGTTGCGATATCGTCGCGGGCAATTGCGAGAAGCAGTCTCCGCGCGAAGCCTCCCATCACAATGCCGCCAGTGCCCTGGTATGAGGTAAGAGTATTGTTCTGGCCTTGCGGATAATCGAACTCCTGTTGCCTCGTCTTAACGTAGACGTCCGTATTTGTGAGTTCGCCAAAATAGATTTCGGGACGAGTTATCTTTAGCCCAGGGACAGTGCTCTGGACGGGCATATTACTCAACAACAGAATTGGTAGGCCTTCGGGCGTGAACCCGTTGACCGGGTTCATCGTTACGCCGTAGCCATGGGTGTAGATCAGCTTCTCGTTAATCCAATTGCGGCTGCTCTCCGGCAGTCTATCGACGTTGAGTTCGCGGGCGGCGAGCATTACCTGGCGGGTTGTGCCGTTAAGGTCATAGCGATCGATATCGATGTCCGGGAAGTCGTAATAGGTGCGAATCTCCTGAATCTGGCGCAGCGTGTCTTGCAGCGCACGCCAATCCCAAAGCCGCACGTTCTGAAGCGTGGCCTGATTGTTCGGCGCGTCGACCGCATCCGGAGTTGTTTCGGCGGGAAACTCACTCTGCGAGAACCGGTCCAAGCCAAAGGCGCGACGTGTAGCTTCAATATTGTGGGTGATATAAGGCTCTTCGCGATCCAGCTGGTTCGGCTTCACGATGAAATTGCTGACGTACCACCCAATCACGCCGATAACCACGTAGCACACGATGGCAGGGGCGATTGCAATGAGAATCCGTCGTCCACGCGATTCTCGCAACGCATTGACCGCCGCAATAGCAGCTCCCAGCAGCAAAGTGGCGCAGAGAATGAGCGCGCCGGGGATCGACACATGCGCGTCGGTATAGTTCACACCGTCGAAGATGGTGTGATGTTCCAGCAGTGTCTGGAACCGATCGACGTAGACCGTCATCGCCAACACGAGCAGCAGAAAAGCAACCGTGAGGGAGAGCCCCCGCCACGGAGACGGGCCATAGCTGAGTTTTCGCGTCTCAAGAGTGCGCGACCCGCTCGTGATGAAGAGAAATAAGACGGCAACGGCACAGGTCGCAATCGCCAGGGTTAACAGCCAGCTATTGACGAGCTGCCAGGCGGGCAACGTGAACAGAAAGAAGTTAAGAGGCTTGCCGAAGATTGAATCGGTCGCGCTTCCCGTGGCGTGCGGTGCATAGAAGAAGAGCCCCAGCACCGGCCATTCCCCAACCATCGTGAAACCAGCTATCAACGCGAAAACAATCGAAACGCCCCAAGAAATGAAACGCAGCGCGGGCTCTACAGAGAACCGAACCGGCTGCCCGTTGACGATGATTGCGTGAGCCGTCGGCAGATTGCCTTGATGGAATCGCCTGATTCCCCAGAAGGCCAAATACAGAACTGCAAAGGTGATGAGACTGGCGAAAGCAAACACGATCACCTGGAGCCAAATAGTAGTCCAGAAGACGGAACCGTACCCAAGTGACCTGAACCAGAGGAGGTCGACCCAATTGGACAACGCAATCCGCCCAAGAATGACGACGGCAAAGAGCAGTCCCGCAATGAGAATCAGCGTCCGACGCCTTCTCCTCTCCAACGGCACTGCCGGATCGATAATGGTCTGCAACCTTGCCTCCGCGTTCAGTAGCTATTGCTGAACATCGAAATTGTATAGGGGTTTGTGGCCTGCCTCGGTTGAAGGCCGCCAATAGAGTGGCCCTACACCTCGCAACGCAATTCTCGGAGGATGGCGGGAACCGAACGGGACAATTGTGAGTCCGGTTCGACTTCCCTGCTCACTCTCGAGCCAACCGGATCGGTCGGATCCACTGTCGAAGAGTTTTGCTGTGTGAAACAAGCCCACGCTCCGCAGCAACACGTCGAATGCCCGTCTACGAACGTCGCGGTCCAATAATATCCGCGTTTTTTGTCGGGAATCGCTCCGATTGAACAAACAGACACCCGCAGAAGAACAAACGTAAAAATGAAACGCATTTAGCCGAGGGAATTAGGTGGGCCCTTCCTATTGACGCGCCTTTGAACTGCACATTAGAAGGGTCGTGGAATTTTACAAGACCATTTTGGTAAAGCCTTCTGCCCGCCTGATAAAGCGCACGCAGAAGGCTTAGGAGGCCCCATGTTTTCAAAACGAGGTTGGCTTGCATCCTCCGGTGTCGTCTGGATTTTCGTTCTGCTAATAAGCGCGACGATCAGCCATGCTCAAGTGAGTTACACGACGACCTGGGTGGGTAACTCCTATTCGACTATCCCGACCTACGTGGGGAACGCCATGCGGTCCATGTGGGTGGCGCCAGAGGGTGTTGTCTATACCGCGTCCGATTGGCACGAGAGCCAGGGAGGCATCAACGTCTACCAGAACGGCCACAAGATAAATACTTTCGCCGCGCATGGGGAGCTAGAGGGCGGAGCGATCACCGGCGATTCCACCCATCTCTTTGCTCCGCTGCAATTCAATACCACGCTCGGCGGCAGCGGCTTTATCGGCCGCTATAACCGGAGCACCGGGGCACGGGACCTGACATGGTCGGCGAGCTCGGACACGACTGAGCGTCGTGCAGACGTGATCACGGGGATCGCCGATACCGGCACGCTCGTTTACGTCAGCGACCATCCCGACAACCTTGTGCGGTGCTACACGACGGCGGGTGTGTGGCAATCAGACTGGAGCCTCACAGATCCCGGCGCGATCGCCGTCGATGGATCGGGGAACATCTGGGTCGCCCAGATGAGCGAGGGTACGATTCAGGAGTTCTCCCCGTCGGGGAGCGTGCTGAACACGATCAACATGGGTTCCAGTGCGCGGCCTTCGGCGCTGTACTTTGATAGCGCCAATAACCAGTTGATGGTCGGCGATCAAGGGCCGAACGAGAACATTCAAATCTACGGTTTCCAGAAACAGTCAAAGTTCTAAAATCGTCTAGTAGGGCCGACCATTCTCTTTCGTGATCAGCATGATGATGGGTATACGAGGCGAGTTCACATGAACGCGCTCTACCGCCGCTCCAGGAATGTCGCATGGTTGGTTGCGGTTGAGGCGCCGCCAACCACACATCAAAGATGCCTGAGCCATCCTCCCAATTTTCTGGTCACCGGGCTCCTGTAACGGAGATCGTCGGCATGCAGTGGAATCGTGACTGACCGAGTTTCACCGGCTTTGAGGGAAACTCGCTGGAATCCCTTAAGTTCGCGCACAGGCCGCGCGGCACTTCCTGCGCGCTGATGGACATAGAGTTGAACGACCTGCGTGCCATCACGATGGCTTGCGTTTTGCAACGTCACGGTTGCCGAGAGCGTTCCTCCTGGCGGTAGCGTGTCAGTCGATAGCTTCAAATCACCGATCGAAATGTGCGAATAGCTCAGGCCATAACCGAAGGGATATAGCGGAGCATTTGAACCTCCCAGTACATGGTGTCGCGGTCACTGGGGATCTGGCTCAACGTGGGATTGTAATTAATAAAGTGGCTCCTGCCCTACGCTGCGCGGCCAAGTAATTGGTAACTTCCCGCCGGGACTTGCATCGCCAAAGAGACTTTCATACGGAAGCCGCGCGGCTTACATATCAAGCGTCGTGAGACCAGAACGGCAGTTTGATAGCACAAACCCCGGAGCTAAACGACAAAGCCGCACCCCAACTTTCTTCATCACCTGTCTTGTGCAGCGCAGGATAGAGGGCGTTACCGTCATAACCTGCCCAGCGGAACCCCCTCTCCACCCATGCGCCATGTTCGATGTCCATGGTCATCGCGAAGGTGAAGGCCAGCGAATGCGATGTAGAAAGCATCCGCTGGCCGGATTGAAAAGAGTCGAATTCTGCAATTACATTCGTCCCGAGTGCTGGAAGCGCGGTCACCCTAGAACGAAAAGCGAGCCGAGAGTTCGATCTGCCGCGGCGCATAGCTGAAACCACTGTTGTTGGTCTTAGTCACCTTTCCGAAGGACGACTGATATGTGGCCGTCGAGCCGGAGAGCGTGTAGGCCGTCGTGCTCACCGCAGATACGTTCTGGTGGTTCGCGACGTTGAACGCCTGCCCGAACAGCTGCAGATGGTAGCGGTCGTGGAAGGTGAATTCCTTACCCACCCGCATATCAACCACGATCACCCGCGGCTGGAAGTAATTGTTGAAGCCTACCTGCGGGATAATGGCGTTGCCGCCGGCGCCGTTGAAGTCGCCCGCAATGCCTGCCGAACCGCTGGTGGAGGCAGAATAGGGCAGACCGGTCTGCATCTGGAAGCTGGTATCTAGGTTCCAGCCGTTCGTCACGTAGCGCAGTGCATTGTCGACGTGGAGGCCAGGTACGTCATAGGTCGCATAGCCCACCAGACGATCCTTGATATCCCACGTGCTGTTGCCGTAGTTGGTGCGTGGACTCGTGTATGGGTCCCACCACGCCATCGTGTTGCCGGCCGTCGAGGCATTCTGGCTGTAATCCAGCGCGTGGGCCCACGTGTAGTTGACGTCAAACTGTATGCGGTGAAGGCTGCGGTTCTGGTATTCGATCACCATCGCGTTATAGCTGGAGTTCACGTTGCTGGTGTACTCGGTGATCGCCTGGAAGTTCGTCGCAGCCGGTCCCAGCAGAGCGGTGTTGCCGTAGCTGGTGAAAGTGGGGATTTGCAGCACCGTGCCGCTAGCCAACGGTCCGTTGCCGGTCGAGTCAGCGATGGTGATGCTCTTGGTGGTCGTCGTCGGGTTGAGGTTTACATCCAGGTAGTTGGGAAGGTGACGCCCCAACGCGCCCAGATAACTAACTGCGACGACGTTGCCCTTGCCCAGATTCTCCTGCAGGATGAGGTCGAACTCCTGCACCCGAGGCATGCGCAGGTTGGTATCCATAAAGTACGCACTAGGCTTCACGGTGCCCGTGCCGCTCAGTTGAGCCGTGCTGAAACGGTTGGCAAACAGTGGCTCAGCAGCTACGCCGTTCTGGAATGTGACCGTGCTCGACGACTGGGTCGCCGGGCTGCCGGTTGACGACAGAACCGTGCCGATGTCGCCGTTCGTGATGCGCCCGAGGTAGAGGCCGTAGCCGCCGCGCAGCACGGTCCGTCCGCTGCCGAACACATCCCATGCGAAGCCCAGGCGCGGGCCAAAACCTGCCCTATCGCTGGGGTGATTGTTGATGCCGTTGAAGGGCACGTAGCTGCCGTTCTGCGCTGTCAGGCTTGCCTGTGGCGCCGGAATGCTCTCATAGTCATAGCGCACGCCCATCTGAAGTGTCAGGCGCGGCCGAAGCTTCCAGTCATCCTGGACAAAATAGCCCTGATCCATCGTCGCGAAGTCAAACGACGTCGGACCGTAGGACTGGTTGTAAGTCGAGTAGCACGGGTAGGAGCCAACGCCTGAGACGGTCGCCGTCGCGACGGAAAGGAGTGAAGTTGTCGCATTGCAGGTGCCGCCGTTGTAGCCCTTCGAGTACAGGTCGGCGAAGTAGTTGGAGAAGTTCAAGCTGTATGTGAACTTGCCTTCGTAGTATTGCGCCTGATTGGTCAGGTCGTAGTTATGCACCATGTCGACGCCGAACTTCAGATTGTGCCGTCCCCTGCTGACGTACAGTTCGTCGCCGATCTGCCACTTGCGCTCGTCCGGGAAGGCCGGACGGAATCCGTAGTAGGGTGCGCCAAAGTAAGCGCCAGCCGTGGTGTAGAGCTGCACATACGGAACGTTTCCGTCAGCCGTCTGCAGGTTGGCCTTGTCATAGGCCGTATAGGGCTGCAGGCCTTCGTCATTGAGCTCTCGTCCGTATTGGTAGAGGAGTTCGTTGCTGATGGTGGGACTGATCTGCGTTACCAGCTTGGCCACGCCATAGTCCAGCTTCACAAAGTCCGTGCCGGTCGAGTCCAGCGAGTAGCCACCGGTGCTATTGGCCTGCACGCCGCCGGGCGAATCCCAGCGAAGGCGGTGATACAGAACGCTCAGGTGATTCTTACCGTTGATCTGCCAATCAAGCTTCGGCGTGTTGATCTCCTGGTAGCCGGCACGGCTGATAGGGCCGAGATCAGAGCTGAGAGCTTGAATACCGGCGTTGTAGAGGCTCACCGCATCCGAGTATGTAACGGCGTTGCCGTACGCAGTCTTGCCGGACTTCGAAAGTCGGGCGGCCAGTGTACAAACCTGCTGGTCGAGCGTGGTGTTGGCCTTCGAGACTCCAGCTGTAGTGGTCGGCAGATAGCCCGTCGAGGTACAGGCCGCGTCGCCAGTCGCGCCCAGCGCGTCTGGCGTTTGGTAGAACACCGCCGGGTTGTTCGGGACACCCAGCATCGGGAAGATGCGCGAGTGCTGATCGAAGGTGTAAATCCAGAACAGTTTGTCCTTGATCAGCGCGCCGCCTGCGGTGAAGCCGTAGATCTTGCGGATGTCCTCCGGCTTGTACGGCGTGGTGACGCTTTGGCCGTTTACGTAGGTAGTGAGCTGGGATTGTGCATTGAAGGCGCTCCACTTGCTCTCACGATCCCAGAAGTAAACTTCGCCATGGATCTGGTTTGTGCCGCTCTTGGTCACCGAGTTGATCACGCCGCCGGCGGCTCGACCGAACTCGGCCGGATACACGCCCGCATTCACCTGGAACTCGCGCACCGCCGAACCAGAGGTCGAGTACGCCTCACGCGTGCGTCCGCGCTCTTCAGCAAAGTAGGCCTGATTGTCGTCGGCGCCGTCGATCATTACGTTGTTCAGAATCGGGCTGATGCCGCGCACGCTCACCAGTCCAAAACCAGCTGTGTCCACCGTCACGCCGGGAGTCATCAGCGCCAAGGCGGACCAGCGGCGGTTGTTGACCGGGATATTCTCGAGCGCCCTGCTGTTGATGTTCGATGAGAACTGCGGCGAAACCGTGTCGGTGAGCGGACTGTCGGCGGTCACTTCAACTCTGGTGCTCGTCTCACCGACGTGCAACTGCGCGGAGACCCTCGTGCTCTGGCTGACTTGCACCAGCACCTTCTGAGCGATGAACGTCTGGAAACCCGGGCTGCTGAACGTCACCGTGTACGAACCAGGCTCAAGCAGCGGAGCCACGAAATCACCGCTGGCGTTGGAGTGCAACACTGCGCGGATATTTGTCGCGTCGTTGGTGATTGTCACCGTTGTGCCAGGAACGACAGCTCCGCTGGCATCCGTCGTTGTACCAGTGATGGCGCCCTGGGTGGCCGATTGGGCAGCTGCTGGAACCCCGCCTGTAATGAGGATGACGAAGACGAACGCGAATATCAGGAGAAGCGAAAGTTTTCCTGGCTTCATTTTGTGGCCCTTTCCAAAATTCAATGACCGACACTCCGTCGCTCGTGAGTGCCGAATAGCTAACCGCTTTGCTGAACCGCTTAGCTGGAAAAAGCAAAGCGGGTTGATTCCTGCCGTTTTCGGTGAAAAACCAGAGGTTTTTTCTGGGGCGTAACGACAGTGCCAGAAAAACACGAGGCCTGTCAATCACGATGAGTTCTGGCTACTAGGCCGGATTCATCCAACCTTGAATTCGGGGCAGGATCTTACCGGCGGTGCGGTTTTATGAGATCGATGGCGCGACATGCGCTGGGCCCTTTGGATAGAGAAGGTTACGCCAGCCTTACCCGGATCCAATTACGGCATCGCGGGCCGGTCTGAGGACTTCAACCTGCGTCCGTAGTAACCGTAGAGAGCGATCACGATATAGGCGATGAGGGGCACCACGTAGGAGAGCGCGTAGCTTCCAGTGCGCTTAGCAACCCAACCAAGCAACGGAGGAAAGACGCCTCCGCCGGCAACCGACATCACTAGCAGCGAACCCCCAAGCTTGGTGTTCGGCCCAAGATCCTTGATGCCCATGGCGAAGATGGTTGGGAACATCAGCGACATGAAGAAACTCGAGGCGAGAATCATCATCGCGCCTGTGAATCCTGGGTGAGCGATCCCGTATCCGAGAAGAACGATGTTGATAACGGCATAGAGCGACATCATCCGTGCAGGATCAAACCAACGCATAAGCCACGTGGAGACGAATCGGCCCACGGCCATTGCAATGAGATTGCCCGTGAGAAAGAGTGCGGCCGTGCGCTCGGCCACGGGCGTGTACTGCTTCATGTAAAAGATGTAGGCGCTCCAGGTGGCGAACTGCGCGCCGCAGTAACAGAACTCTGCGAACACCGCGACCCATAGATGGGAGTATCGAAATAACTGAGAAAAGTGGCCGTGATCGCCTCCGTCTTCATGCTCACGATGGATCGCTGGAAACCGCGCAAAGCCAATAAAGAGGGCGAACAGCAGGACGAGGCCACTGATGACGACGTACGTGGGGACAACCCGCATGATCTCCATGTGCAGATACGCGGCGTAGGTTCCGGCGGCCTTCATCTGCAACACCTTCGTCGGACTGTTTTCAATGCCGGAGAGGATGAAGTAGGCTCCGATGATAACCCCGGTGATGGTACCCGGAGGGTTGAATGATTGCGCGAAATTCAGGCGCTGCTCTGAGGTTTCAACCGGACCGAACTGAGCCATGAACGGATTCGCTGCGGTTTCCAACGTTGCAGATCCGCAACCGACGAAGAAAAGTGCGATAAGAAAGGGGGTGTACTGCCCAATGGCCGCTGCCGGCCAGAAGAGAAATGTGCCGATGCTAAAGATGCACAGGCCGGTAACAATTCCTGCCTTGTATCCCCAGCGTCGCATGAACAACGCCGCGGGGAGTGCCATGCATGCGTAACCGAGAAATACAGCCGTCTGGACAAGCTGGGCTTGCAGCGGCGACAGTTCGAATGACTTTTTGAACTGCTGCACCAAGATGTCCGTCAGATTGTTCGACATGCCCCAGATGAAGAACAAGACTGTGACCAACACGAATGGGAAGAGATTGCCCACCGGAAAGACTCGCGTTCTTGTAGCTTCAGTCGACCGGCTCGGCGGTGTTGCGACCATTTGCATGAGGACTCCAGAGGAAAGTGGGGGAATGTGTGAAAGTTGAGCATTAGCTTGGCGCAACCTGGGGGAGTCGCCCTGCGAGGCGGTCGAAAGCAAACAATGCGACGAGGTAGACGATCCCGGAAACGATAAACAGTGGCTGATAGCTGTGCGTGTGTTGCAATACTTCACCTGCGAAAACAGAGAACACCACTCCGCCGAGTGCACCCGCCGTGCCGGTTATTCCGACTACGGTCGCGACCTCCGACTGAGCGAAGATGTCGGCTGGAGCCACGAACATATTCGCGGAAAAACCCTGATGAGCACCGGCGGCCAAAGCGACGATGCTGACTGCGTACCGAAGCGAATGAAAACCGGGAGTGAAGATGACGGGCAATGCGCACAGTCCACATACGAGCATCGCTACCTTGCGTCCAAAGTTCACATTGCGCCGTCGAATTAACACGGATGCGAGCACGCCACCACCTACACTCCCTGCACTGGCGGACAGATAGACGATGGTGAGAGGGATCGCCATTTGCATGATGGTGAGGTTGAATTTTTCCGCAAGAAACTTCGGAAGCCAGTAGAGATAGAACCACCAGATGGTGTCCGTGAGGAACTTCGCAATGCACAGACCCCAACTTTCACGCCGCGCCAAGAGCGACATGACGGGAACGCGGCGCAAGGCTTGCGGCTCTGGGATCTTCGGCTTACGGCTCTCGTAAGGAAATAGTGCCCAGGCGATCAGCCACAGTATCCCTAGCGAAGACGTAGCGAGAAACGCAGCATGCCAACCCCAGCGCAGCACTATCCAAGGGACGAACAGTGGCGTGAGTTGAACCGCCACATTCATGCCGGAGTTGATCCAGCCCATGGCGTAGGCCCGCTGCGCAGGAGGAAAATACTCGACCGCGCTCTTCACCGCTGCGGGAAAGTTTCCCGCTTCACCCAGCCCCAGCAGAAAACGAGCGACGGCGAAACCGGCTACACTTCCGGCAAGCGCGTGCAGGGCCGCCGCCACACTCCATAACAGAACCGAAAGACCATAGCCTGCCTTGGTTCCGATGACGTCGATGACACGTCCCCAACTGACGTATCCGATCGCGTACGCGATCGAAAAACCCATGATTATGAATCCGTACTGGGCCTCCGACCAATGCAGCGCCTTCTGCAAGACGGGGGCAAGCAGACCAAGTACTTCCCTGTCGACGTAGTTGATTGTCGTCGCGGCAAAGACCAGGAAGCAGACGTACCAACGCACCCGGCCATAGCCACCGAGTGCATTTGGGGACTCAACCTTCGTCTCGGATTCAGCCGCCGGATTCATTGTCTAGAGGACAACACCCTTCTTAAGCAAAATGCAGCCGTAAGTACGCTGATCTCCTGTAGCAACGACAGCGTAGGCCGCTCGCGCGCGCTCGTAGAAATCTTCGCGGGAGATACCGACCATTTCCAGGTGCTTGTTCTCGGCTGCGTTGATCTTCTGCTGGCAGAGTTGCTGCACCTCTGGAACCTCTTGCGGGGCGTGCACCTGCATCATGCGTAATGCGGGATGAGGAACAAATGTGTCCAACGGTATCAAGTGCAGGCATGCAGCCACCGCGTCAGGCAGGCTTGCCCCATCCAGACGCACGAGACGCCGCGCAACGGAGACAGATGGAAAGTGACAGTCGACCAAAGCGATCTCGTCTCCATGCCCCATGGACGCCAACGCATGCAGCAGATCAGGCGTATGAAGTACATTCAAGGTCTTCAACATGATTTGTTCTCTCCTTGATTCAGAAACTTGTTGCAGCGGCACCCTTTAAACCCAACAGCTCACGAGCTTCATCGGGCGTAGCGAGCGAGCGGCCGCATTCCGCAACCATCCCACTCACCATGGCGACTTGCTCCGCATTGGATCGAGCGAGCCGGCCGGGACCGATCCACAAGCTGTCTTCGAGACCGACGCGTACGAAGCCGCCTTCCCTAATCGCCAGTCTCGCGATTTGCATTTGACTTTTTCCGGTGCCGAGCACGGACCAGAAGTAATCGTCGCCAAAGAGCCGGTCGGCGGTGCGTCGCATCGTCTGGACATCATCCGGATGAGCCCCTATTCCTCCCAGCACACCGAAGATTGTTTGCACGAACAGAGGCGGCTTCACGAGCCCCCGATCCAGAAAATGCGCGAGATTGTAAAGGTGACCGACGTCGTAGCACTCGAACTCGAACTTGGTGCCGTGCTCTCTCAAGACGGAGAGAACATACTCAATGTCCTGAAACGTGTTCCGAAAGATGAGGTTCCGACTGTCTTCAAGTGCCTTCGCCTCCCAGGGGAAACGGAAGTCCTGAAACCGCTGCAGCATGGGATAGAGTCCGAAGTTGAACGAACCCATGTTCAGCGAGGCCAACTCCGGCTTGAAATGCGCGGCTGGACGAATTCGTTCCTCAACCCTCATGTAGGGAGAGCCGCCCGTTGTGATGTTCAGGACTGCATTGGTACTTGAGCGCAGCGCTGCAACAATCGGCCGGAAGCCATCGACACTCTGGTCCGGTCTGCCATCCAGAGGATTGCGGGCATGGATATGAACAATGGCTGCGCCCGCCTCCGCAGCTTCCACAGCAGCCTTGGATATCTGCTCCGACGTTATCGGCAGATGTGGGGACATCGAGGGCGTATGAATCGCCCCTGTTACAGCGCAGGTAAGCACAACCTTCTTTTCTATGCGCATGCTGATGAAAGAATCCCTCTCACGTGACGCGATGATCGTGACTGGTGATATACCTTGCTGAAGTTGCTCTTCATGCGGCTGGGTTCAACAGCCGTTGACGAATATGAGTTCAACTCTCGGGAGACTTCACGATTGAATATTGCGAAACGACTCGTCCCCTGCCTTGATCTACGCGTTCTGATTACGGGAGGGGCGTCTGGGATAGGCGCGACGATAGCACAAGCGTTTGCGGAAATCGGAGCGAAGGTACACGTCTGCGATGTCGATCGGGAAGCTATCGCGAAGATCGGCCGGTGCAATCCGGCAATCACAGCGACGCAGGCAGATGTTGTCAACACAGCACAGATCGAAGCCGTCTTCGACGCACAGAAGAACCTGTTTGGCGGCTTGGATGTGTTGGTGAACAATGCCGGCATTGCGGGACCAACTGAAGGCATCGACAACATCACAGAATCAGAGTGGATGCGAACGGTCGATGTGAATCTCAACGCGCAATATCGGTTTGCGCGCCTCGCGGTGCCGTTGCTGAAAGGCTCCACATCTGGCCACATTCTGTGCATGTCCTCGGTGGCCGGGCGACTGGGATATGCATGGCGCACTCCGTATGCCGCGACGAAATGGGCGATCCTGGGACTTGTTAAATCACTCGCGTCCGAGTTGGGCCCTTTCGGTGTTCGCGTGAACGCACTATTGCCCGGCTTCGTGGAAGGCGAGCGCATGGACAGGATCATTCGGGCCCGCGCGGAACAGGCGAAGATCGATGAGAATAGGATGCGCGAACAATATCTCGGAAAGATTTCTCTGCGCCGCATGGTCACGGCTGAAGACGTCGCCGCGGCCGCTCTGTTTCTGTGCTCACCGGCAGCCCGGAACATCACGGGCCAGACGATCAGCATCGATGGAAATGTAGAGTGCCTCTGACCCGAGAGCGCGCTCCCTCGCCGCAGCATATCGATTCGACTCGCCACGGGGTCACCTGGCCTTTGTTGTGGCACGCACTTGCAGTGTGTTTTCAAACACTACGGTCTGCTTGCGCTTGTGTTTTTTCTGAATGCGAGAGAGCAAGACCTCCGCAGCCTTGTAACCGAGTTGGTATTTAGGTTGCGCAATGCAGGTGAGGCGAGGGCTGAAGACGCTGTTCCAAAAAAAATCGTCATAACTGACAACGGAGACATCACGCGGCGTCGACAGCTTTCGCTCCTCAAGCGACCGAAGAAGGCCGATGGTCATCATGTAGTTCGTAACGAAGACGGCTGTCGGCTTCTCCTTCAGCAGCTTTAACCCAATCTCGTAGCCGGAGTCGATGCCGTAGTCACCGGTGCCGACCAATGCGTCATCGAGCGGAATATTCGCCTCGAATAGCGCCTTCTCATAACCTTGGAAGCGACCATCGGTTGTGCTCACCCCGGGAACACCACGAATGAGTCCGATACGGCGATGGCCGAGTTCGATGAGGTGCTGCGTCGCAAGATAGCCACCGCCAGCATCGTCCACAAGAACAGTGTCTGTTTTGAGTTCCTCATATGCGCGGTCGAGAAGAACGACCGGAATTCCGCTCAATTTGAGCATGCGCAATAATTCGGGCTTCATGCCACCCGGCGCTTTCACCAGCACAATACCGTCGACACGATTGGAGATAAAGAGCTTGAGATATAGTTCTTCCTTATCTGCCTCGTTATCCGAGCTTCCGAGAATAATGGTGTACCCTGCGGCCTTAGCCTTGTCCTCCACGCCGCGAACTATCTCCGGGAAGAAGAAGTTTGCGATGTCGGGAACGAGAACGCCCATTGAAAGGGTCTTTTGTTTCGCCAGTCCGCGCGCCATCAGATTTGGCCAATAGTCCAGCTCGCGGATTGCCGCTTCCACGCGGGAACGCAGCTCGGGGCTGACATAAGAACTGTTGTTGACCACCGAAGAGACGGTAGCAACCGAAACGGCCGCGCGCTTGGCCACATCGTAAATGGTCGCCACACTACCTCCAGGTATCCTGCGAATCGTTGACAATCATCGCACGAATCTCCTATCGTTTGGCTACTCTATCGAACCGCTTAGCTAAACGGTTCACCAAACCCCCCGCACTTTGCCTCCGAGGCATAGTGCCAATTCCTGCGACGTGAGTCGCGATGCGAAGCGCTGCGCCACTGCGCTGGAGTATTTGACGACCGTGATGGAGCTATAGGTACATGCAGACCAGGCGTGACTTCCTGAAACGTGCCATCGTTCTTTCCGGCGCAGCGGGATTCTCAGGCATCTTCCCCGAAACCATTCAGCGGGCGCTCGCTATTGATCCTGCGCCCCAGAGCACATATCTGGACGCTGAACACGTGGTGATTCTCATGCAGGAGAATCGCTCCTTTGATCACGCATTAGGTATGCTGCGTGGCGTTCGCGGATTTAACGATCCCCGCGCGCTGCGGCTCGGAGATGGCAATCCTGTGTGGTTGCAGACGACCTCAAAAGGAGAGACCTACGTTCCTTTCCGGCTGAATATCCACGACACGCGCGCGACATGGATGAGCTATCTGCCCCATGCGCGGGAGACACAGGTGGATGCCTGGAACAGCGGCCAGTACAACGGATGGCTTGAGGCCAAGCGCTCCCATAAGAAGGAGTACCAGGACATGCCGCTAACACTGGGGCATTACACGCGCGAAGACCTTCCGTTTTATTACGCTCTGGCCGACGCCTTCACCGTGTGTGATCAGCACTTCTCAGGCGTGATGACCAGCACGACACCCAATCGCGCGATGTTCTGGACTGGCACTCTTCGTGAGGAGCAAGACGCGAAATCTAAAGCCTTCATGCGCAATTACACCTTCTCCCCCGCAGGATCTCACTGGGAGACCTTTCCAGAAATTCTGCAACGCAATGGTGTGAGCTGGAAGTTCTACCAGAACGAAGTCGGTTACCTGGAGATGGGGTTGGGACAAGAAGAGCAAACTTGGCTTTCAAACTTCGGCTGCAATAACCTTGAGCTCTTCGCGCAGTACAACATCCATCACCTCGAGAGCTATCAGCAGCGGCTGCCCGAGACGATCGTCAAGCTCAAGCAGGAAATCGCGAAGGCCGAGGCGAGTTCTGCGTCTCAGGGCCCAGTCGATCGTACGGTCCCTACGCGGAACCTTGCGACGCTGAAGAAGGCACTGGCGCAGTGCGAGAAGGATTTGCAGATTGGTCCGGCGGCTGCGGCGAAACTTCCACCTGAAAAACGTGAATTGCATCAGCGCGCGTTTGTTACGAATGTTGGTGATCCGCACTATCACCAAATCACAGAGTTGGAAACACCGCAAGGCAAGACAACTGTACCTAAGGGCGACGTGTTCTACCGGTTTCGTGAAGACGTACGAACCGGCAAGCTGCCCACGGTAAGTTGGCTTGCGGCGCCGGAAAACTTCTCCGATCATCCCATCTCGCCCTGGTACGGAGCATGGTACGTCTCGGAGGTAATGAACATCCTCACGCAAAATCCCGAGGTCTGGAAGAAGACGATCTTCGTTCTCACCTACGACGAGAACGATGGCTACTTCGATCATGTTCCGCCATACACCGCGCCCGATCCACGCGATGTGACCACAGGGAAGGTTTCTCCCGGTCTAAACTGCCAAACTGAATATGTCTATCGCGAAGATGAACTGGCGTATGGCATCCGGCCGGAAGAGGCTCGTACCGGCCCTGTCGGGCTGGGCTATCGCGTGCCGATGATCGTGGCCTCGCCATGGAGCCGCGGAGGCTGGGTTAACTCTCAACTCTTCGAGCACACCTCAGTCAATCAGTTTCTTGAACATTTCGTGAATGCAAAATTCAGCTGCAACGTGCGCGAGAACAACATTAGTTCCTGGCGGCGCGCGATCTCCGGGGACCTGACCACGATCTTCCACCCGTTCGATGGCCGCTCGCCAGAGTCGCTGTCGTTTGTGCAACGCGATCCGTTTGTGGAGAGCATCTACAAAGCCAAGTTCCAACCGCCGCCTTCGGACTTCCGCGCACTCGGCCCGTCGGAGATCGTAGCGGCGCAGCAAGGCAAGCTGTCGTCACTGATGGGCACACAGGAGCCGGGAACGCGTCCATCCTGTGCACTTCCTTACGAACTATACGCGGACGTGACTCTCGACTCTACACGTGGCGACGGTACGCGGGTTGTTCTGGAGTGCAAGGCTGGCAACCAGGTGTTTGGAGAGCAATCGAAGGGCTCCCCCTTCAACGTCTATTTACGCGACTTAAAGTGGGGCGGCCTGCGCAATCTCTCCTATACAGTTGGAGCGGGAGAGCGCCTCCGGGACAGTTGGCCGCTCGACGCATTCACCGATGGAAGGTATCACATTGAAGTACATGGACCGAATGGCTTCTTCCGCGAGTTTCGGGGAGAAGCAAACGATCCAATCCAGTCTCTACTTTGTCGCTTTGAGATGACAGGCGGGAAACCGACAGGCAATATCGTGCTGCATGTTACAGGCAAGGACGCTCGACCCTTCACTGTGGATATCGAGGATTGTAGTTACGGTGCACGGCCCGTGCGAAAGACCGTCACCCGCGACGCAACTGTCAGGTTCGATCTGCGGAATAGCAGCGGATGGTATGACGTTCGAGTCACCGTTCACGGTGGTTCCTTCTCACTAGCGCGCTATGCCGGCCGCGTAGAAACCGGACGACCAAGCATCAGCGACCCGTTCATGGGACGTGTAATGAAAACGTAAAGCCGGTCCGGCACTTCAGAAAACGGCCCCCGGAGTTCCACTCAAGGCCGGCCGTCACACAGGATACTCGCCATCATGACGCGTTTCCGCCTTAGTGGCGGAACAGCGGGGCTTTGGTGAGGCACGAGATGGCGCACACTTGCTGTTACTGTTGCGAAGAATGCGCTAAACGCTCGGGAGCCATTTTGCCCAGGGTGCTACTGGCGTTCAATTCCAGCCGCAAGTAATCCCACACCACGCCGCTTTGGAGGTCACCCGCGGGAACGGTGAAGGTCATCACATTCTCACCGCTCTTGAGCAGCGAAGCGTCGAACATCAAAGTGCGCTCCTGCCACAGGCCATGATCGGTGTTATAGCGAATGGCATTGGTCTGGATCAGATGAGCGTTGTCAGGATTGAGACCATCTCCTAGAGCTCCGACGGTCTTACCATTGACGGCGACGGGAAGTCCGGCCCGTAAGCCATCTACACCATCGAGCCCAACGCGTAGCGCCGCGACACCCTGGGGCTGTTCCTTCATGTTGAATTTGATCGTCCAGACCGTCTCGCGGCCTCGGCCGTAAACCGCCCACGGGCCAGCTTGGTCGGTCTGCGGATATTGTGCGAGCGATTCGGCCTTCATCCAACCGAAACGCTGGTTGGCCGGATCTTTGGCCGCCGGGTTAACGAAGGAAAGATTGGTTGCGTGCGGCACTTCCTCGAAGAACCAATCCTTCGCGGGATCGCTTTTGCCGATCGTGTAGGTGATGTCGTTTGGAAAAAGCAAGGCATAGCGCAAATTCCAACCCCAGAGCCAACTATCGGAGCTGTCTCCCTTGAGGAATTCGCGTGCGCTGCGATCAGGATATCCAATCTGCCAGATCTGTTTGCCGTAGCGAACCGGCTTCCAGACCAGCTTGCCCACATCCAGGGTTTTACCGGGCTCGACGGTAATGTTTGCCTGCTCGCACTCGCCGAGGACGCCGTCGGCATAGGCGTGCAGCGTGTACGTGCCCGGACGCACTTTGGGGATGGTGAAAGTGCCGTCCGGGCTTCCGTGCACGAAGAAGTCGTACTGCCCGGCATCGTGGATGAAGCTGCCCGCGTCGGGATTCATGGGCGGGGTTCGGAAGCCGCGCCGGGCCAACTCCGGATGAGACTTAGCAAACTCCTCGAACATGGCTGCGCGGGCGGCGCGCATCCGTTCAAGCGTGGCCGCGTCGGCATCCGGGTGTGCAAGGCCGACGATCAGGCGCGGCAGCGTCTTGGCTGCGCCTTTTGGGGCAAGAAGATCATCCAGCACGATCCGTCCCTTCACCGTTCCCCGCTGCGAGAGGTGCGGATACTCCACACCGCTGACCCAGGCAAAAGGCCATTTCGATTGCTGAGTTTTTGCCTGCGCCAGGGCATCGTTCCATAGTGCATTGGCATTGTCGCGCCAGCTCTCCGGCACAGTGGGGTTGCCGCCCGTAGCGGCCAGCGTATCAAGCTCGCCTTTTGTCGTGGGCTTCGGGTCGTTGAGCCGATTGATGTAAACGAAGATCGGGCCAATCACCTTCGTCCATTGCTGTCCCGCGGCAACGTTGACGCTTGCGCCGTCGTAGTGCCCGCTGTGCCAGTAGTCGAGGATGATCGGCGGCGGGTCATCGTTGGCCCCCAGGTGAGCATCAAGGTCGAGCCGGAACGGTCCCCCAGCCAGATACTCGGTAGAAGGATTGATGAACCAGACGCCGACGTGATCTTTGGTGCTCGACCAGCCATAAGCCGGCGTGTCGAACTGCACGCCGGAGTAGCTGTATTTATGCTCGACGGAATTCTTATAGACGCCTGTGCTAAGGATGCGCTGCTCTTTGGCGTGGACCACAACGCCTGCGCCCCAATCGGCAGGAGCAGCTTCCAGCATATTGCGATCCTTATCTACCGTGATCCAGTCGAAATGCTGGCTCATTTCGTCGATGAAGCGGTCTTCCGCTCCTACACCGGCTGCCGGATAAGAAGCGGGATGATCAAAAATCGCGTAGGTGTAGACGCCATGGTCGCCGCGCCCGAGGGAATACCGAAGTTCGATGTCGCAGAGTGTGCCGCCTCCAGGCGCATGGGCAGAGAACATGTACGTCCCGCCTCCGATGCCCTTGATCGAAACTTCAGCGCGCTCGCCGTCGTCACTTTTGGGGTCGATCGTGACAGTGTTGCTGACCTGCGGAGCGCCTTGCGGGGTGTGCTCCCATATGCCGCGGCTGCCGGTATCGTAGCCGCGATAGATCAGCGACGTCATCAAACCTGAATTCTTCTGGACCGTTACGTGGACAATGCCGTTGTCCATCGTCCAGGTTGTGCCCTCATCTGTGAGAGTAACGGGGGGAGCGGTTCGATCATCTGCAGCACGCTTCGTTGCGCTGGCGTGCAACAGGGGCGCCGCCATCCATGAGAGCAGCAGCCCTGCTGCAAGATTCCGAAGAGTCAACATCAATTTCTATTCCCTCCACCCGAGCCGAGAAACGACTGCACCTAACAATAACTCCTGAGAAAGAGATCGTCACTTCCATAGAGAGAATATTTCCCGTTTGAACTTTGGCTCGCCACCGGATAGCATGGTGGCCGTCAAAGAGGGACGGTCAGAAACGTATGCGCAAAGGTCAAGCAACAGTCGCGGTGGGCACTTCAATTATGGGATTTCTATTCGCGGTATCTCTGCCCCTTCAAGCGCAGCATGCGGATGCCGCAACCGGACCGGCGTGGTCCAATTCCGCAAATTGGAAAACCGCCACAGCGACCGAGACGGACAATATTGTTTACGCGACGGTTCCCCTCATCCATAACCAGAGTGCTGCGGCCTCACGAGACCCTGGCCTTCCCAGAGGAATCAGAACTCCCGTCTCGAATACGGGACCGGCCGGAACGATGGACCTTCATCTCGACGTGTATCAGGTAGCTTCCTCCAAGCCTGCCCCGGTTGTAATCCAGATCCACGGCGGCGGTTGGATCCGCGGCGATCGACCGTCTTCTTCCAGAAGTTTCGGGCCATTCTTTGCGGCAGGAGCCAGCGTCGTTGCAGTACAGTACCGGAACGCCATTGATGCGCCTGCTCCGGCGGCCATTGGGGACGTTCGTTGTGCAATGGCCTGGGTCAAGGCGAACGCGAAAAAGTACAACTTCGACCTGAGCCGTGTGATCACGTGGGGAGGCTCAGCCGGCGGCCATCTCGCCTTGATGGCCGCGTACGCGCCTGCATCCTTCACTCCGAAGACATGCAGCGATCAGCCGAAGATCGCGGCCGTGCTGGACGACTACGGTCCGACGAATCTTGCCGAAGGTCTTACTGAACATGGCAGCATGGATTTCACTCACCAGTGGCTTGGGCTTGACCTGCCGCTCACGCCGGAAGCGTCCTCGCAGGAGAGCACGGGACGCCCAGCCGCTCCTCGATGGCCTGACCCCAGCACCGAGCTACTTGCTAAGGCGAAGGCGATGTCACCCCTTACGTACGTGCAGCCGGGTCTTCCGCCTACATTTATCGTGAACGGCGACAGCGACCACACGGTGGATCCATCGCAGTCAGCCGAGTTGAAGAAGGCTCTCGATGACGCTCACGTCCCTGCTAGGCAGTACATCGTCGCCGGCGGCGGCCACGGAAACTTCTCTCCTGAAGAACAACAGAAGTCCATGCTACTCAGCCTCGAATTCCTCAGGGCTCATGGAGTTATTGACTGACTGACGCTGAAATCTTTCCTCTGCGCTAGAAGGTTTTTAGAAATTCGATCAGCGCTTTCTTATCACTATCGCTCAGACCCGGTTCCTGTGAGAACCAGTCGGTGCCGAAATAATGTCCGCGGTTGACGACGTAGTCCGGACACTTGCTAAGTGCAAACAGGTCAGGCACCAAGTTAGCGAAGATCTTCTCGGCGTCTGCATCAGTGGCGTTTTCTGGTAGTGATGCAAGGTCATGCTTCATCTTGATGAGTAGTTCCAGAACACGCGCCTGATGCCTAATCTTGTCGTCGCCAGTCAGCCCCTCGCCCAACAAATCGAGATTGGCAAGCAGGCCGACCGGTGTGCCCTTGGGAATAGGACCAAGAATGACATCTTGTTCACCGAAAATCGCCGGCAGGAAGCGATGTGCCGGGCTAAGTAGCGGACGGAAGCTGTCCGGCAGAAAACCCGCTGGAATATCGATATAACTGGTTTCAGTCGTGCGGTCGATGGTGCCTGGCACCTTATCGCCAAGTAGCGGATCCTTATCGCGACGCTCCGGCCACAGCATTTTTCCGATGGAATCCTGGAAGGAAGCCATGCGTGCGTCCACGGACGGACTGGGATTGAAAGTACCAACGCTGTTGTTCAGCAGGAAAGGCGCAGTAGACCACAAGCTGATGAGTGAAGGCGGACGCGTAAAACCTCGACCGCCAGCGGGCATGCGATATTGCGAGGGTTCTCCTGTGTATGGGTGGTACACAGTGATCGTTCCAACCGACGGCAGGTCCTTATAAGTCTGCGATGAGAAATTGTCCCAGATATTGCCTCCGATTGCATTCGTGGCTAGCGGGCTGCACGCATTGGTCTGCAGTAGTGTCACTGGGACGCGCTGATCTGTAGAGAGATAGTTGTTTACGAGGAAGTCTTTCTGATGCACGATATCGCGCATCCTGGATTTGAAATCTTCCGTCATTGTCCACTGCCAGTAACGATTCCAGCAGTTTAAGTAATCCTTACCGGAGCACCCGCTAGGATCAAGACCCGCAGCCGGCGTAGGGATTTTGCTCGAATGACAACGCGCGCAACGTTCCGCGAAGACAGTTTTGCCGTGGTCTAGCAATGCCTGATCTTTGGTCAGGTATTTGTCTCCTCCTGGAGCGTCGGCGAGGTGATGTGGCTCTGTGCTCTTCAAGAAAAACAGCGCCATATCCGGTGTCTGCATCTGCGTCGCCTGCCAGTACACAGAGTTCTCGTTGGCGATCGCGATTTCAATGGGTGTGACCTTCTGGCCACCGACCAGAGGACGAAAATGAGTAAGCCACTCTTCGCTGAACAGGCCAATATTGAGGTAGACGCGATTCAAAGCGGCCAGTACGCCGACCGAATCAGCACCATCCTTCAGCACACGAGGCGTTTCCACCTTATCCGGTGCCTGATAAAACGCCGTGAGAGGTCCGGCGTGAATGTAATCGTTAAGCTGTTTGTTGTTAAGGCCGCCGCCTGCAAGTGTTTCGTGTCCCCATCGCGCTGCGATGGTCATGCGACTGGGTAAATCGTAGATCGCATTCATGGTACGAGGATTGTTAATGTTGTCACTGGAAATCAGCGAGGTATCCAACGTTCCCGGACGCGATGTATGAAATAGCTGAACCGGAAAGTTTCGGAGATTGGACTCCCAGGAAAAGATGCGATCAATCCAGAAGTATTGAGCTCCAACGTTCGAACTGAGGTTTTCCCACTTGGGGTTTTCCGGATCATCAGGGGGCTTGATTGGATTGGGCCCTACATGACAGAAGGCACATGACATGCCGACGCGATAGGGACGAACGAGTTTCTTATCGTTGTAGTAGCTAGGATCGTCGTAATAACGCTTGGCGTCCCAGCGTTTCGCGGCCGCCTCATCGAAGTCAGGATTGGGAAACAAGCGAAGGCCGACAATACCTGTCGCGTAGCCGTAGTAGGAACCGACAGGAACAGTCTTACCGCGAGCGCCGAGCTTCACGCCTGGATACTTGGCTTCGTTTTCAAACGGCTCAGGACCGCAAGAGGGATTGCGCACGTCGAGCCATAAACCGTAGCGATCTGTCTCCGGGCCCGTGGCCTGTTTGAAGCACGGTTCGTTCACCAAACCGAGATACATCCAACGATTGGCGCGTGAAGCCTTCAGACCAGGACGTGAAGAAATCGTTTTGAGGAGATCCAACGTCCCAAGGCTGGTGACCGTCAACGTATCCCACATCTTGTCATTGCCACCGGTCCAGACGAGCCACATGTTACGACCCTTGATTTCGTCGCCAGTAAGGGCAATCGCGCCGTCCATGTCATGGAAGTAGTCCTCATCTGCCGCGGGGAAGGACTCTGCGGTGCGGTTGGCGCGCATGGCTTCATCTTTGGGGTGTTCCTGTTTGCAGGAAGAAATGAAAAAGACCAGGCCGGTAAGCAGGAACGAGCAAACGAACAACGAGAACCGGAAACGTCTCACGGAGCACCACCCTCGGTTCAACAGCATGTGTCGATACTGCGGGCTTCCCGAAAACAGTCTTCTCGCGACAGTCTCTTTGGAAACCGATTCCCGCCGCGTCCGATGCAATTACAAAGGACGTCCTGAATGCGCAAAACTGTACCACATGACAGTACCCGGCGGAACGATAGAAAAGAGCTGATGTTACCGCCTCTTCAGAAATACACGGGCGTCTATACTTCTCGCACTGCAAATCACGCTGCATGTTGAGGAGTTACGCTGGGATGAGTGCTTCCACGAGCCGGGCTGCGGATTGCGAATACATCGTCGTAGGCTCTGGCGCTGGTGGCGGGACCGTAGCAGCGGGCCTTGCCGAAGCGGGACATTCTGTCATTCTGCTCGAAGCCGGCGGCGACCCTCGTAAGCTTACAGGCGGTGATTCCGTAACCAATGAAAATCGCTTGCCGGTGGACTACGACGTCCCGTGTTTCCATGCATTTGCTTCAGAAAACGAAGCTATCCGTTGGGACTTTTTCGTTCGTCATTACCAAAAAGACGCACAACAACGACTGGATCCAAATTACCGCGAAACATATAACAACAAGCGCGTCGACGGCGTGCTATACCCGCGTGCCGGCACGCTGGGAGGATGCACCGCGCACAACGCCATGATCTTCGTCTATCCACATGATGAGGACTGGAACGCGATTGCGGACCTGACCGGAGACGAGAGCTGGCGCCCAGATCACATGCGCAACTACTTCGAACAGTTGGAGAACTGTCGCCACCGCGATCTCGAGAAAATTGCGGCAAAAGCAGGCATCAATCCTTCCAGGCACGGATTTCACGGATGGCTGAGCACGGAGAAGGCTCTCCCCATGGTTTCCCTGCGCAATCGCACTCTAATTGAATTTCTCGTTGAGTCTGCGGTTACAGCAGCAGAAGAAATAGGCGACATGTCGGATCGTGTGCGCTGGGCTCTGGAAGGGATGCTGGATCCCAACGACTGGCGTACAGTCCGAAGCAATGCCTTTGGCATTCGATATCTGCCACTGACGACGAACAATCATGCACGTAATGGAAGCCGTGAACGCGTGCTGCATGTGGCAGAAAAGTATCCACTTCGAATCGAACTGAATGCGCTGGCTACCCGCGTTTTGTTTGAGGGCGACCGAGCGGTGGGGGTGGAATACATCAGCGGCGAACGCTTGTACCGAGCTCACGCAAATCCCAATGAAGCGGCTGGAGAAACGCGCACGCTGTATGCGACCCGAGAAGTAATTCTCGCCGGCGGGGCGTTCAATACCCCGCAACTCTTGATGCTCTCTGGCATCGGTCCCCGCGAAGAACTGGAAAGGCATGCTATTCCCGTGCGCGTGGATCTTCAGGGCGTCGGGAGGAACCTGCAGGATCGATATGAGATCAGTGTTGTGAATCGCATGAGTTTCGATGAATGGCCCATCTTCCAGGGTGCGCACTTCACCACGGACGATCCGCAGTTTGCCGAATGGCAGGAGAAACGGGCGGGACCATACATCACGAACGGGGGAGTGCTTTCGTTGTTCAAGCGGTCGAGCGCAGATAAGGCGGTTCCCGATATTTTCTGCGTTGCCTTCCTGGGCAAATTCTCCGGTTATTTCCCTGGTTATTCCGCGCTGTTCGCGACGAGCCTGAACTACCTCTCGTGGGCTGTGCTGAAGGCTCATACAAACAATCGAGCAGGCCGGGTGACGCTTCGCTCCGCCGATCCGCGTGACACGCCCCATGTAGACTTCGCCTATTTCGAAGAAGGAACGCCAGATGACGGCGCTGACCTGGATGCGGTGCTCGAAGGCATTCGCTTCGTCCGAACCTTGACGAAGCCCTTGGTCGAGAATGGCCTGATCGCAGAAGAAGAACTACCGGGCCCCTCGGTACAGAGCGCTGATGAATTGCGCGATTATGTCCGCAAAAGAGCCTGGGGCCACCATGCGTCGTGCAGCTGTGCAATCGGATCGCGAGAAGAGGGCGGTGTAGTCGACAGCCGCTTTCGTGTTCATGGCGTTCAAGGATTGCGCGTGGTGGACGCGTCAGTGTTTCCACGGATTCCAGGTTTTTTCCCGGTATGTGCTATCTACATGATCGGGCAGAAGGCCGTGGAAACAATCTCGCAAGACGCACGCCAGCAGACGTAGTGCAGTTTCAGAGATACATCGTACGACATCTATGTCGATCAGCTTTTTCTGTTGACACTTCGGCAGAGCACGAAAATAATTACGCTAATTTGCCGGCCCCGTCTCAGAGGAGATACAACCGTGGCCTATACCTCCGCTCAGCTTCTCAAGATGAGTTCCGCCGACCTGGACATACTGTTTCGTAACAGTCCAGCCGGACCAATCCCTAACGGAGAGGCAAACGGAACTGCCATCGTTGCCCCTGGAACCTGGGCTGCCGACGAACTCGCTGGCATTGTGAATGTGTTCGCGTGGCAGGGCAAGACCTTTGATGCGGCTCACGGCACGCTGACCAACAGAATCACGGCATTCGGTGTAAACGCGATCGTCGCGGAAGTCTATAAAGGTCCGAGTCTCTTTGATGGCAAAGAGTGCATTATCCTCGACTATTCCAAAACATCACTTATCGCCAAACATATTCGCGATGAGATCCGCGAGGTGAGCCCGGGAGTTTATCTCGGGCTTGTTTATTGGGACCAGAAACGCACGATTCATTTTGCCCTTGAGTTCTCTCATGCCTAACCTCTGACAGCGTGGTGCTGGCGCGGCTGCGGACGCCAGCTGAACAAATTCGGGTGGCTACTTCAATGAACTGTCCCATCCATTCCGCAGCAGATATTCGTAACCCGGATCTGCCGATCCCGCGAGCCAACACCGGTTCGAAGCTGAAGAATCTTGTGTCCGATCTCGGTATGAAGAGCATACAGTTTGAGCGCCGCTTCGATCCCCTTTTTCGTCCGCTGTTTGACTCAGTCCTCCGAGATCCTATTGCGCGGCTCGTGACAGGATTGATCAACGCGCGGCGACCCAACGAAAACTTGCGGCTCGCTGAGGAAAGAGCGCTGCCTGATGAGGATGCGTTCGTGCAGTCCATCGTCGATTCTTTCCGGCAACAACTCACACTTCTCTGGAAGCCAGGAAAATACGAGCGCGGCGGCAATACGAAGACCCACGGTATCGTTCGAGGAGAACTGATTGTTCATCCCGGTTTGCCTGATCATCTGCGTCGCGGAATATTCGCGGAACCACGCAGCTTTCCCGCGTGGGTTCGCTTTTCCGGTCCAGGACCCTATATCACTCCGGACATCGATGACGTCGGTTTTATGAGCATCAGCGTTAAGCTGATGGGCGTTCCCGGTCCCAAGCTGCTGGAAGACGAAAAGGCTACGCAGGACATGTTTGGTGTTTCGACACCCACATTCGTGACGCCGCACGTACGCGCTAACGCACACCTTCAATTGGCCAGTGTGCAGAACGCTACGCTCTTCCACTTCCTGAATTTTCACCAATCGCATGTATGCGACCTAATCATGCAAGGGCTTTGGGTGAAGACGCAAAGCAGCCCGCTGGAAGCGCCATACTTCAGTTGCGTTCCCTATCTGCTTGGAGATGGTCAGGCGATGGAGTACTCCTTCTGGCCGACGACGAATCGAAAAACGAAGATACCGAACCTCCCATTCCGCCCACCAGACGACTACCTACGTCAGGCGCTCATGACAACGCTGGCTGGCGGAGAAGCATCGTTGGAACTGCGACTCCAGGTTCAGACCGACCCGCATCTCATGCCACTCGAAAACGCAGCTGTGCTTTGGCCCGAAAAGCTTTCACCCCGCATCCCCGTTGCCACGCTGCGCCTGTTTCGGCAGAGCGAAAACTACGATGCCCAACTAGAGTTCGCACGCAAACTGGTCTTCAATCCTTGGCACTGCATCGCGGAGCATCGCCCCCTGGGCAACCAGAGCCGTGCGCGCTACCGCATGTACTCTACGCTTGCGGCCTTCAGGCAAACGCAGAACGGCGTCACCCATTACGAGCCTACCGGTGATGAGGTTTTGAACTGACATTATGACGCCGCAATCGAGCTTCCTATACGCCGCACCTGTGGTCCCGGAAAAGTTGCAGTCGTTACGCGCGCTACTCAGCTCCATGAATCAGGCTCCCGGTATCGTTGATCTTGCCAACCCAATCTTTCCGTTCTCGGACTTCGAAACACTGCATTTCGCACGACTGCTCATTGTCTCAGATCTCGCGGCCGCGGACCGCGCAGTGTTTCATCTTCCCGTGCAAGGGCTTCCGGACTATTTCGTTCTGATGGGAGAGGTGGACGGAGAGGAAACCGCATTTCGCAACGAGTTGGTACGGCGTGCCGGTCCGGGACTGCGATCTCTTTTTTCGCACTGCGCAGGTTTTCGTGAAGACGACGAACTGTCACGCTTCCTGGCATCCAGCCAGGTGAAGGCAGCGGCGCTTTATGTGAACTGGGTCGGTCGCACGCTTCTGCAGGAACGAGAGGAAGAGGCATTGCGCCGAGCCTTAAGTGAGTATGCGCGGCAGCATCAGGATTCGTTGCAGAAAATGCCCCCTCAACAGTTATGGGCAAGCATGCGCGATCTTCTGGACAAACAAGTTGCTGCGGGTGAGCTCCGATTGACTCCACCTGCTGCAACGCCACTAAGTTGGAGAGTGCGCAATTTTCTTAATCTATTGTGGGTGCCAGTTGTACTTCTCGTGCTCGCGCCAGTGCTCTTG
>Ga0134125_10001561_pt1 | contig 28006 bp, 21 predicted proteins | sample KB31751_FD_96464 | JGI IMG/M metagenome (GOLD analysis project Ga0134125, IMG submission 96464) | Terrestrial soil microbial communities with excess Nitrogen fertilizer from Kellogg Biological Station, Michigan, USA - KB3-175-1 | ecosystem: Environmental > Terrestrial > Soil > Unclassified ... | reverse complement strand
TGGTTATCTGGAAGCGCTCCGCAATAATATCGAACCCGCGCTCGATGCCTTCGAAGATGCCCTGCGGCTTGATCCAGACAATGCCACCGCCTATGCCTACCGGGGAACAGCAAAGCTGGCAATTCGCAGAAACACCGAGGCGAAAGAAGATTTCCTTCGGGCTCTCGCGCTTGACCCTGGCAACGCCGCCGCAGCAGCCGGGATGACCCGTCTCGCGAAGGAGCAATAGTGGCATTGCGCATCGGAATTAATGCGCTCTACCTGATTCCGGGTGGCGTAGGAGGCACCGAGATTTATCTGCGCCACCTCCTCCAGGCGCTGCATGTGGTCGATGATCGAAATCAGTACTTCGTTTATGTCAATAAAGAAACGGATCCGGAGTTGGTGCCGCGCGCGGACAGTTTCCATTTAGTCCGCTGCCCGGTAGCCGCCCGGCATCGCCCGCTCCGGATTATTTACGAACAAACTGTCTTGCCCGCACTGCTGAGAAAACACCGCATCTCCGTGGTGCTGAATCCGGGTTACACCGGTCCCGTTGCGGCGCCGTGTCCCGCGGTGGCGGTATTCCACGACTTGCAGCACAAGGTCCATCCCGAGTTTTTCCGCGCGGCTCAGCTTCCCTTCTGGATTGTCTTATTGTGGGCTGCCGGGCGCACGTCAAAGAGAATCATCGCGGTCTCGCCGAATACCGCAGCCGATCTGTCAAGATACATGCCCTTCGCCGCGGCAAAAATCAGTATCGTCCCTCATGGTGTGGATAGCACTTTTGCCGAGATTGCCAAAAGGCGGCGACTGCGGCCCGGCCGTACTGAAACGGCCGGGATCACGTCGGGAACGAAACCGTTCCTGCTCACCGTTGCCACACTCCACCCTCACAAAAATCTGGATCGCCTCATTCAGGCATTCGCCGGTTTCCACGCAACCCGTCCTCAATATCGGCTGATAGTCGCCGGGCTTCGCGGATTCGCGACCACGCAAATTGAAACACTGATACGGAATCTCCATCTGACCGATTGCGTGGAACTGACCGGCTGGATACCGCGGGCGGACCTCTACAACCTGTTTGAGCATGCCGACGCATTCGTGGCACCCAGTCTCTTCGAAGGCTTCGGATTGACGCTGGCCGAAGCACTCGCCGCCGGAATACCCACCGCGTGCTCCAACATCTCCGTTTCGGATGCCGTGGCGGGGACGATCGCCGTGCGCTTCGATCCACACTCCGTAGCAGCAATCAGGGACGCCATGCACAAGGTCACTGGCGATCGGGCTTTCCGCGAGTTGGCCCAAACCGCGGGTCCGGCGCAAGTCCGGTTTCTAAGTTGGACACGAACTGCGGCTTTAACTTTGGAACAACTGGTCAACGCCGCGCGTGGGACGCGTGAAGATTCCGGAAGAACGTTATCGAACGCGCAGTCGCCGCCTGCCAGGTGAATTTCCGCGCGCGTTCCATTCCTTCTGCTCTGAGCCTTTTCCGCATAACAGTTGATTCCGCCATCTGTGTGATGGCGCGCGCAAGCTCGCCGATGCTCCGCGGGTCCACAAGAAGCGCCGCAGTCCCCGTGATTTCCGGGAGCGAGGAGACGTTTGAAGCAATAACGGGACATCCCGCCGCCATAGCCTGAACAACGGGAAAACCAAAGCCTTCGTAAAGGCTGGGGTATACGAGCGCCAATGCGCCGGCAGTCAGCGGAGGCACCTGTGATTCGGGAAGGTAACCGAGGTAGCGGACCCCGGCGTTCTCGAGGGTGAGTTCTTTCAACCGGTTCATGGTTGGCGTACACTCCCAGCCGGGCATACCTGCAAGCAGGAGTTCATGTTCGCGCCGGAAAGGCAAGGGCAGAGACATCCATGCCGTCAATAGTGTATCGATATTTTTTCTCGGTTCCACTGTCCCGATATAAAGGAAGTAGCCTTTCGACAGGCCGAGGATATGTGCAACTCTGCTGACGTCCTCCGGATTCACGCGAAAGTAACTGTCGGGCACCCCTGGATAGATCACATGAATCTTTTCCGGATTGATCCGGAGGATTCGCACCGCATCGGACCGCGTGCTTTCCGAGACCGCAATAATGCCTGCCGCGGGGTGAAGAACCCGGGTTGCAAATGCGCGGTCCGCCTCGACCTGCGTCCTGCGATGAAACTGGGGCATCAGCCAGGCGGTGAGATCGTGCAGAGTAGCAGAGAGCAGTGGGCCTCTGGGCATAACCCGCAGCAGGTTGGCGGCGTGGAAGATGTCGCAGCGGGATATACAGCGGTCCAACACACCCGCAGGCATGTGATTGAAGAAGTGAAGAGCTGCGAGCCGGGCTCCGTTGGCATTCACGCCAGCCGAGTGAAGCAGCTCTCCGGGCGGGGGTTCCAGGAATGAACGTACCGCGGGATCAGAAGCTCTCAGGGCGTTGATCCAGTGATAAAGCCAGGTCTTGACGCCAGCGCTCCTGACCAGCAGGGGGGAGCAATCGATACACACGCGCGGACCGGGCTGATATTCCGGACAATGACGGGCTTTCAATTGCTCGATATTATCCTGGACAGTTCAGATCGAAAATCAGCATCGCGAGAACATCTCCGTGGCGCACGGCCTCACAAGAGCTGTTTTCATGAGAAGCTGTCTGGGGATCACCGGCGGACCGCCGGACGCGCTCCCGGCTCAGCGGGCTGAAAGCCTGTAGTGAGCGCTCGCCGCCTTACGCGCAGCTTCATACGGTCCAGAGGCCGCACTGACATCGGCGTCACTCAGGGTGACTGGCGGCCGGAGCGGGCGTGACCCAAGTCCGGAAGTGATGCCGACCAGGATCAGTTCCGCCAGGTTGTTCACCGCCAGCGCCTTCATCATCCTGTACTTGTGAAACTCGACCGTCCTCGTCGAGATGTCGAGAGTCCTCGCGATACCTTTCGTCGATTCCGCCGAACAGATGAGGCGCAGAATATCGCGCTGGCGCGGAGTCAGAATACTCAACGACCCGCCATCGGCGGGACGGGGAAACGATGGCGGAATGGCGGGGCCGTCCGGGTCAGCGCCGATGATTCGCAGGAGCGTTTCGTGAAACAACTCTTCTGAAGCGCTTGCCGGCAGCAGGGAGAGGCAACCGGCTTTCGACCCGCTTTCGTCCAGTTCCACCATCCGTTCGTCGGGAACAAACGCGAGGATTCGAAACCCTCGGGATGAGCTCACGAGGCGATCACTGAGTGAGCCAATCTCCCAGCACCCCGCCCCGGCATCGATGATGGCCAGCTCCGGTGCGAGTAAGCGCACCGCCTGCTGAATAACGGCAAAGTTACTCGATACCGCCAGCACCTGGCACGTTCGCGAAGCGACTTCGCGCACCCCTTCGAGCAGGGGCCGCCGCGGACCACCGATGACAACGCGCTTCCGCGATAGCTCCCGTGAATTCGCCGCACCGATCATCGGTTACTCCACGCTAACGCACATATTCGGGCGTGGCACCTCGGAAATATGCCAGAAGCCCGATAGGAATGTGCTGTCAGTCGCAACAGGACCCAGGAAGATACGCCTCCCCGATGGCAATTGCGTTTCAAACAACGCGGGTTCCGATTCCGTAACACTCGAAGTTACATGACTTAACCAGGACTCATCGGATATTTACTGGCCCTACTTGTTTCCGGCCCATTAATTGTGCTGTTACAACCTCAGGTTTCTACAGTATGTTTGCGAGCTTGTGTCTCCGGCCGCCTGCCCGCTACGCTCGAATACACGAGTCAGAGGAGTCTGGCTGTTTTAACCGGAAAATGCGGGGTCGGCCGCGATATCTCGCACGCTCCTGCTCCTATACAGCTTGCCGTTACCCGGGCAAAAGGCGGATATGCCGGGAAGGGGCGAAGCTATGTCCCAGCGGGCAGGAGCATTTCAAACCTGAGAGAAACCGTGATCACTGAAAGCGCCACTCGCACAAATTACAATCCGATCGAAGCGGAGAGGGACCAATTGACTCCATGGTACGCGATTCGCGTGATGTCGAATCGCGAGCGCGCGGTGGCGTCGCTGCTGCAGGGGAAGGGATTCCCGGTTTCTCTGCCTCTTTGCCGGTCCAGACGGAACGGCACGGGACGTCGCAAAGAGAATGTGCTGTTTCCCGGCTACCTGTTCTGCTCATTCGATCCGAATGTACTTTTGCCGATCCTCTGCGTACCCGGCGTGGTGCATATTGTCTGCAGGCAGCGAACACCCGTGCCGGTCGACCCGATCGAGATGGACGCTGTACGGCGGCTGGCGGAAGCGGGTCTCCATTCCGAGCCATGCGCCTGGATCACAGTAGGTGAACGCGTTCGGGTGCGCGAGGGTCCGCTGGCCGGCGCGGAGGGTATTCTGGCGCGCGAAGGTACACGGGATCGAATCGTGATTTCCATTTCGCTCCTCATGCGTTCCGTGATGGTGGAACTGGACAGAAGCGCGGTGGAAAGTGCGGACGCTGTCCTTGTCTGAAGGTTCGTCACCGGCGTTTTTTGGGAACCCAGGATATATGCAATCCACCGATGAATATTCGCCGGCCAGGATCTCTGCCGCGCTGGCTCTGCGAAGTCTGCGGCAATTCGATAATAAGGCGGCCGCGCTGCGCGTACCAGGGGCCGCCGCCGCTGGTGTCCGCAGGCTGTCCAATGCAGTTAACTCCCAATCCGTGCGCGCCCGGAGTGCCTCAGTGGCCCCTTTTGACTTATCCGATCCGATACACCGACGCTTCGAGCAGCAGGCCGCGCGTCATCCGCAGGAGATTGCGGTGGTCTGCGGCTTTCAGAAAATCGCGTACAGCGAACTCAACGGCCAGGCCAATCGTCTCGCGCGTTATCTTCGCCGCGTGGCACCGTCGCCGGCAACTCTGGTGGGAATCTTCCTCGAACCCTGCATCGGGACCGTGGTTTGTCTGCTTGCAGCGCTCAAGGCCGGAATTCCTTATATACCGCTTGATCCCGATAGCGCCGCGCCGCAAACTGCCGGCATTCTGTCGGAGAGTGAAGCTCTCATTTTGCTTCCTTCCGAATCAACGCCAGCCTGTTTGCCCGCACGCCGGGCTCGCGCCATCAGCATCGAGAGCGAGATCGAGAGTATTGAATGTGGAAGTGCGAGTAACCGTCCGCGGAGCGAGACAACGGAGGGGCTGGACTACATAGCCTTTCATGCATTCACCGCGGAACGAAAGGGACCGGCATTCTCACATCGCGCCTGCCTGGAAACGATTGACTCTCTCCGCGGCGCACTCGGCCTGACAGCCGCGGATTGGTTTGTTGCCACGATGCAGCCTGACCTGGCGCTCTTCGGAATGTGGCTCATGGCCGCCCTGGTGTATGGCTCGCGCCTGGTTCTCGCGCCAGCGCACGAGGAGGAGATGAGGGATTTCCCCTTCGACCAGATCGAGCGCTCACGCGCGGTCCTGCTCCAGGCGACGCCTCACATCGCAACGGAATTGTTGAACGCCAGGTGGCAGGTCCGCGGCAAAGTGAAACTGGTTTGCGGCGCCGATCCGTGGCCGGCTGAGCTCCTGACGAGGCTGGACGCCATGGGCGTTGAAGTATGGCAGTTCCAGGGAAGCGCCGGCAGCTATCAGGTGTTGCGGAGGGATGCCACTCAAGAGGGCGCGGGCCCGCACCCGGCACAGCCCGCGAGTAATGGCAAGCACGCGAGCAACGGTAAATAACAAACCTGATCGAGATCCAACAATCGTGAAGCTACTCGCACTCCTTTTCTTATTCGTGTGTCTGGTAATGGCCGGCGGGAAGGTTACTTCGCCGGATGCGGCGGGCAGGTACCCTGCCGCCGTGGACAGCCCGGAAGAGCAGGTGGAGACTCAGATACCCCACATCCTGAATCAACCGGATGTGACGATCGCCGTCACGGACTTCGCCGGCCGCACGCTCCGCGAAGCCGTTTCCGCGGCTTCCGCGCGTCTCCCGCGGGATCGATATCGGACGCTGGCCGAATGATCACACCGGCGCACGCGCGAACTTCCGTGATTTCGCCGGAGCAGGCGATCCCGGGGGGGGCGGCCAGCCGTTCCGAACGCAGGAACGCGCGGCAGCCCGCCGGCCAGAGCCTGGGCGCGAATCTCATATGGATGGTGGCGGGAACGGTCTGGAATGGATTCTGCCAATGGGCCGTGCTCATTGTCCTGGCCAAGCTGGGAACGCTCGAAATGGTGGGGGCATACACGCTTGGGGTGGCGATTGCCACTCCCATCCTCATGTTCAGTTGTTTGAATCTGCGGTCCATTTTCGTTACGGATCAGCATGCCGCCTTTCGGTTTCACGAATACTTCACGCTTCGCCTGGTGATGCTGGCGGCATCCATCATCGCCGCCACAGGTGTGGGGGTGGTGGAGGGAGATCGCCCCGAACTCGTCTTCTTCATCGCGGCGGTCACAGCGGCAAAGGCGCTCGATTATGTGAGCGACATTTTTTACGCATTACTGCAGCGCGAGGAGAGGATGCGTGCGATTTCCTTGTCCCTGATGCTGAAAGGAACGCTGGGACTGGCCGCCATGGCGATCGCGATCGTGACACGCGGATCGTTGACCTCGGTCGGAGTGGCGCTTGTAATCGCCTCCGGGCTGGTGCTCGTCTTTTTCGATGTGCCGGTCAGTCTGAATCTTCTCGATATGAAATTCGTGCGCGCCGCGAGTGAGTGTGTGTCGCGCGCCAAAGAAATGTTCAGGGGCCATCGGCGAGCCGGCCGGCGTCTTTTTGCGCTTGCCCGCTCCGGTGCGCCTCTGGGGATAGTCGTTATGATCGTTTCGCTCAACCTGAACATCCCGCGCTATTTCGTGGAACGGAGTTTCGGAATGGGGGAACAGGGCATCTTCTCGTCACTGGTAGCGCTGATGGCCGCCGGCAGCGTCGCGGTAGGAGCTCTCGGACAGTGCGCCACGCCGAAGCTTGCCAAATATTTTGCATCCGGCAACATGCCTGCATTCCGGCGGTTGCTATGGGTGCTCACGGGCGCCAGCGCGGCACTGGGCGGCGCCGGTTTTCTCGCGGCTGCGGCATTCGGCCGGCAGATTCTTACACTGGCTTATCGCCCCGAGTATGCGGCCCGTCAGGACGTTTTTGTCTGGCTGATGGCGGCTTCGGGCGCGCTGTACCTGGGGAGCGCGATGGGGGTAGCGATAACCGCGGTCCGCTGTTTCGGGCCCCAGTTGCCTCTGTTCGCGCTGTCGGTCATCACCACAACGGTGGCCTGCTTTCTGTTGGTTCCCACGATGGGGATGCGCGGCGCCGCCGCGGCTATTTTCATTTCATCCATCATTCAGAGCGCGGGCGGAGCACTGCTGCTTCGCTACGCCTGCGCGCGAAGCAGGATTGCGGCGGTTACGGCATAGCTCCACAGTCCTCCACACCAGGCGAATTGAGTTCACGCTAATCCCGACAATTTTCCATTCATGAGTCTGTTCATTCTATTCCTCTCATCCGGCCGGGCGGCCACTGAGAACGTGAGCAAAACGTTGAGGGTCATGCGGTCGGCTGTCGCCTCCGGAGAGGAATTCGCATGAAGGTTTTACTCGCGAACAACTATTACTGCATGCGGGGCGTCGCCGAGCGCGTGATGTTTAATGACCTCGAAGAGTTGCGCGCGCGCGGCGTAGACGTTGTACCGTTTTCGGCCACGGACCAGGCGAATTTGTCCAGCGACCACTCCGGCGAGTTCGCCGAGAGCGTCAATGCACACGCAACCGGCACGATGGCGCGACTGCGTGCCGCGCGCGAAGCTATCCATTGCGGCCGTACGGCGGATGCCTTTGCACGCGTTCTGGACAAAGAGAGCCCGGACATCGTCCATTTCCACAATATCTACGGCCGCCTGACAACGTCGATTCTTCCGCTTACCCGGAAACGCGGGATCCCTTCCGTCATGACTGTTCATGACTATAAGGTGGCTTGCCCGGCTCACCTGATGCTTCGCAACGGGAAGCCGTGCATGGCCTGCCTCGATGGCCGCTATATTCGCTGCGCCCTTCATCGATGTCACAAGGGAAATCTCGCGGCATCCACCGTCTGTACGATTGAAACGTGGCACGCGCGCAGAAGCGGGAGTTACGACGCGGTCTCCGCATTCCTTTGTCCCAGCCGTTTCATCGCCGACATCCTGGAGCAATCGGGTATCGATGAATCAAGGATTATCTACCACCCGAACTGTGTCGATCCCGACTCATACGAGCCGGCTTATGAAGGCAGCTACGCGCTGTTCACCGGGCAGCTGTCGCATGAAAAAGGTATCGGGACGCTGCTGGAGGCTGTGAAAGGAACGGGAATTCCGCTGAAAATTGCGGGTACGGGACCGCTGCTGCAATCTCTGGAAAATCAGGTAGCGAACAGCGGGCTGAAAAATATCTCATTCGAAGGTCACTGCACAGGCGAGCCTCTCGCCGCACTTTACCGCAAGGCCGCGCTTGTGGTTGTCCCGTCTCAGTGGTTCGAGAACGCGCCCATGGTGATTCTCGAAGCTTTCGCCTACGGTAAGCCGGTTGTAGCGGCCCGCATCGGCGGAATTCCGGAAATGGTCGATGAGGGACGGACCGGGCGCCTGTTTATGCCGGGCAACGTGATGGAGCTGCGCCACGCGCTCAGCAGCCTGTGGAACCGTCCGGACGAATTGCGGCGAATGGGTTTTACCGCCCGAGCCGCCGTGGAGACACGCTTTTCGGAGAAGAGACGCGTTACGGCCCTGATCACGATCTATGAGCGGCTACGCACAGAGCCGCGAAACGCCGTCAGCCGTCCCGCGGTCCACACATCAGGACTCAACGTCGTCACCGCCTGACACGGCCGCCTGCCGCGCAGTTCAGAACGCTTAACGACCGCAATTCATTTCGCACGGCCTCGCGTTCAGCGAGGCGCCCATCAACACATCGCGGGGAGACCCTATGAAGATTCATTTCCTTCTTGTTCAGGATCTGCTGAAAGGCGGCGGCGTCGCGCCTTACACTCGCGGCGTGGGAAAACTGCTCGCCAGGCGTGGTCATGAGGTGACGGTCTACGCCACAGGCGGGTGCCGGGAATCGCCCTCGGTCGTCGACGGCATGAGAGTGATCTGGGTTCCCGGAATGCGCCCGCACTGGACCGGGAAGTTGGGGGGCGCGCTGATGGCTTCCTGCATGGAACTGGCCGGATCGCGGCCAGACGTGCTTCATCTTCACAGCGTGGCCGCGGGCGCCATGGCTCCGCTTCTGACAATGCGCGGCGTGCCATGCGTTATCCAGATGCATGGCCTCGAATGGATGCGCAGCCGGTGGGGCAAGGCGGCTAAGAGCATCCTCAGGAGCATGGAGCGCTGCTCCGTCTCCTGGGCGGATGCGCTGACGGCGGTCTCTCACACACAATGCGACTACTTCAACCGCGAGTATGGGGCGGCCTGTGAATACATACCGGCAGCGGTTGAGATGCGCGAGCCGCGGGCGCCGGGACTACTGCGCCAACACGGTTTGCCGACGCGTGATTACATCCTTTTCGCGGCGCGCCTGATGCCCGAAACAGGCGCGCACTATCTGATTCCCGCCTACCGCCAATTGAAAACGGACTGTTCCCTGCTGATCGCGGGCGACGGATCGCAGTCTCCCGCGTACACGGCTCATCTGAAGGAACTGGCCGGCGGCGATCCTCGAATTCACTTCACGGGTAACGCACCGGACGAGTTGCTCGAGGAACTCCTCTCCAATGCCCGTCTGTTCGTGCAGCCCTCTGAAATGGAGGGCTTGTCAATCGGTCTGCTCGAAGCGATGAGCTATGGCCTGCCCTGTGTCGCGAGCGATATTTCCGAAAATCTGGAGGTCATCGGCGACGCCGGCCTTCGTTTCAGGAGCAAAAGGGTCGAGGATCTGAGGACGATTCTCGATGAAGCGCTGAGCGATTCTCATCTGGCGGAACAACTGGCGTCTCGTGCCCGCCGACGTATCCAATCGCGATTTACGTGGAATCGCGTGGTTGACCAGTTCGAAGACCTTTACAGCCGCCTGCTCTCCGGCTGGCGGCCGGAGCGCGTGGGACAAGCGCTGCCGCCGTCCTCCCACGCAGCAAAAGAGCACTCGACAACTGCCACCCGGTAAAAGATCATGTTTCTACTATTCCTGTTGGGCGGGCTGTCTTTCGCTCTGTCACTGCTGTTCGTGCCTCTCTGCCGTGACGCGGCGCTGCGCTGGAAACTCGTGGATTACCCGGATCTCACCCGGAAAATTCATCACCGCCCCATCCCGCGCATCGGCGGCGTTCCACTGCTCGTGGCCGTGGTGATTTCGAGCCTGTCCGTTTATCTCATTGGCGCCGGTCAGGGCGCATGGCATGCGGAAGTATTTCGCGTTCTCTGGAAGATGGCCGTCCCTGCCCTTGCGGCGTTCCTGCTGGGACTCTTCGACGACCTGGCGGGCATGAAGGCTTCGCACAAGCTGGCTGGCCAGATTGCCGTGGCGGCCAGTGCTGTCGCCGCCGGTATCCGTATTCATAGCGTGGCCGGGATATCGCTCGGACCGTGGGCCGGCGCCCTCGTAACAGTACTGTGGCTCGTCGCGTGCGCAAACGCCATGAATCTGATCGATGGAGTCGATGGACTTGCCTCGGGCGTGGCGCTCATTGCCGCATCCGCATCTATTGCCGGAGCGCTGGTTACAGGACACCTGGAACTCGCCATCGCTTTCGCGCCGCTCGTGGGCGGACTGCTCGGCTTTCTTGTTTTCAATTTCAATCCGGCCTCTATTTTTCTGGGAGACTGTGGCAGCCTGCTGCTGGGAATTCTGCTCGGCTGCCACGGTGTATTGCTCGCCAACGAGCCCGGCGTTTCGCGCGGCATGCTGGGGCCGCTGATCATCCTGTCCATTCCACTGGCCGATGTGAGCCTTGCAATGGCGCGCCGGTTTCTCAGGCGGCAACCGATTTTCAGCGCTGACCGTTCTCACATCCATCATCGGCTGCTGAGTCTTGGGCTTACGCCGCGCAGAGTGGTCATGGTGCTGTGGGGTGCGGAAGCGATAGCAGGGTCGCTTGCCCTTTTCGTGGCCTTAACCAGCCATCGCTGGGACATGGCAATCGTTGCGCTCTTCGCCTGCGCAGGCGTGCTGTGTATTGGAAAACTGGAATACGCCGAGTTCCAGGCGGTTCGGCGAATTTTCCGGGACGATCTCTTCCGGCGCGCGGTCTGTGGGCACGTCGCCGTGCGGAACTTCGAAGATGTTGTGACCAAAGCGCTGACGGCACAGGAGTGCTGGCGGGCCGTCGAGGCTACCTCGAAGGTTCTCGGTGTTCACCACGTGGAGATGCAGATCGGCGGCAACACGTTCCGTTATCACATTACGTCAACCGCGCTTCGCTCATGGCAGATCTATGTGCCTATCTCGGAGCTGGACTGGGTGGAGTTCTATCAGGATCCCGGCCCCGAGGGCAAAGGCCACGCCGCCGCGATCATCGCATTCGCGGAAACCATCCGGCGCCTCCTCGCTTCCCGATCTTTCATTTCACCCCGCCCTGCCGCCCATAGCGCGCTCATTTCTTCTTCGATCGTGCATGAGGAGGGTCTTGCCCGGGCGGCGGCAGGTTCTCAGGGGCAATCCATCTGAGGTGTATTATGCAGCTACCAGAAAACAGCGGCCTGTGCGCGCCACTGGTTTATGGCGTTACCGCGCTACAGGAAGCTTTGCTGACTTCCGCCACGGACTCTCTTCCCGCTGGTGCGCGCAATATCCGTCTGATCTGTACCGTGCGCGGCGGCATCGAGCCCGATCTGGCGCGGACAGCCTTCAATCATCTCGTCGAACGGCACGACATGTTGCGAACATTTTACTCACGCGATATGTCCGGCGCGTGGCAATGTGTGGCGGGTGAATCGTGCTGTGACTTCGACGCCCCAAAATGGAACGAACTGGGCGTGATTGGTTTCGAGGATCACGTGGATCAGGAGAGCGGCCGGCCGTTCGATCTGGAAAATGGACCGCTGCTGCGGGTTCGGCTCTACAGGGGCGCAGCAAACACGGCTTCACTGCTGCTGTGCACTCCCTTTATCGCCGCGGATCTCACGTCACTTCGAATTCTGATGCGTGAATTTGAATCGATCTATGCTGCGCTGCTAAGCGGACATAGCCCCAATCTTCCTGTGCCGCGCATGAGTTATTTCGATTACGTCCAGCAGAGCCGGACGCGGATGCGGCCGCGTGCTGCGCGCCCCGCGCTCGAACCAACTTCAGGTGGCATCGCTGTCCCTGACTTGCCGTTCGACCATTGGGGCGCCGCCAGCGTGAATGATTGTCAGCAAGAGCTGCAGTTTGACGTGCCGCCGCTCGTGACTCACCGGATTGAGCCGCTGACCGCCGGTTCAGAGAGCGCCGAGGCCGGCGTGTTCCTTGCGGCCTTTGCCATCCTGCTTTCGCGATACAGCCTCAGCGAGCGCATTCCGGTGGCGCTGCCCGTGACTGACCGGAAAGCAAATACGCGAAACGCCGTGGGGAACTATTCGCGTCTCGATGCCGCAGTTGTCGAATGGGGTCGCCGGTCGACCTTTCGCGAGCTGCTCGAACAGGTCACCCTGACGGCAGCGGAAGCATTCGATGCCTGCGCCGCAAGCAGGGTTTCCGCATCGGAGACAGGCACGAAATCGCATCAGGAAGAGCTTCCTTGCTCCGCGTGGTTCGCATGGCAAAGCGGAGGCCGCGCGCTCCGGGTCTGCAGCGGCGCTTCCTTCGAATCGGTTGAAGCCGGATGCCTGCTGCTTCCCGGCTTGTTCCCGTTGGGACTGCGGCTCAGTAAGGGCACGGGACAGATACGCGGATCGCTGGTCTATCGTCGCGACCGCTTCGAGCGGGCGACGGTAGAGCGGATGTCGCGCCAGATGGTGCAACTCCTTCTCTCGATCGGCGATCGGCCGGACAGCCTGATTGCAGAGCTCGAGATGCTGCCTGAGGAGGAACGGCAACAGGTTCTCGCCTGCGCGGCAGGTCCGCGCATGAACTTCCCAGCCGCATGCCTGCATGAACTGTTCGCGCGGCACGCCAGCCGGCGTCCCGAGGCGGAAGCACTGGCATTCGGCGCCGAGCGATTGACCTATGGAGAGCTGGACAGGCGCTCGAATCAGGTGGCTCAGTTCCTTCGTTCGAACAGCCTGCGTCCCCAGGAAATCGTGGGCGTCTGCATGGAACCGTCCGCCGACTTGGTGATTGCGGTTGTCGGAGTTCTGAAAGCAGGGGGTGTCTACGCACCAATTGATCCGAATTTCCCCGCGGAACGCATCGCTTTCATGATCGATGACATGATGGCGCGATGGGTAATCACCAGCGATCCGGCGCCGATCGTGACGGGCTCGGCGGCAAGCCTCGTATACATAAACGGACCGGACTCCGATATTGCGCGGGCGAGTTGCGAGCCCGTTCCGAATGTCTCCACGCCTGCCTCCGCCGCGGTCCTCATATATACCTCAGGAACCACGGGACAGCCGAAAGGCACGCTGATTCCTCATCGCTCGGTGATCCGGATCGTCCAGGAGAGGCATTACGTCCAGATCACCCAGGAAGATCGGGTGGCACAGGTGATGAGCCCGTCTTTCGACGTGTGCATCCTTGAAGTCTGGTCTGCGTTGACCAACGGCGCGGCGCTCATCGGTATTCCGAAGAATAAACTGCTGGCTCTGCGGCAAATGGCCCGCATACTGCAGACGGAGCGGGTCACCTTTCTCAACATCCCCGCGGCCTGCCTCAGTCAGATTGGACGCGAAGATCCCGGCATGCTGCGCGACCTTCGCACAGTGTTTTATGGCGGGGAGCCCGCCGACACGGCCTCGATTCGCAATATTCTCAAAGCCGGCGCTCCGGGGAAGCTTGTGAACGCCTACGGCCCGACCGAAGGCTGCATCATCGCCAGTTGCTACCAGATCGAAAGCCTCGAAGAGGGCGCTACCTCGATTCCGATTGGCCATGCGCTGACGAATGTGATGCTTTATCTGCTCGATCGAAACCTGCGGCCAGTGCCATTCGGGGTTCCGGGCGAAATCTGCATCGGGGGCGATATCGGGTTGGGTTACTGGCGCCGGCCGGAACTGACTCGTCAGAAATTCATTCCGGATTTCATTAGCGGCCGACCCGGCGCCACTTTCTACAGAACGGGTGACATGGCGCGTTTGCGCGCGGACGGCAACCTGGAATTTCTCGGAAGGACCGACGAACATGTCACAATCCGGGGGGTTCGTATCGAGCTCGGCGCGATTCAGATCGCTCTGTCGTCTCACCCCGATGTTTCCGAAGCGGTTGTACTGGTTCGTGAAGATCATCCGGGCAGCCGCCGGCTCGTCGCCTATGTGAAGTTGCGGCACCAACTGGAGCGCGCCGCGGAAGTACTGCGCCGCCATGCGGAAAGTCTGATGCCGGAGTACATGGTCCCGGCTGTGATTGTGCTTGTGGAATCGATTCCGCTCGACTCGAATGGCAAGGTGGACCGGACCGCGCTCGCCGCGCCGCGCAAGCGGCGGCACATTGCCGCCGGGTGGCAGAGTCCGCGCACGCAACTGCAGCAGGCCGTCGCAACGCTGTGGCGGGAGTTGCTGGGGGTTGGAACAGTGGGCCTCAATGACAACTTCTTCGATCTCGGCGGCGATTCGCTGCTGGGCATGCGCCTCACAGTGTCGCTGCGTGAATCGCTGGGGATTGGGGTGGCGCTGCAGGCGCTGTTCTCCTCCCCCACGCTGCGTGACTTTTGCGCGGCACTCGAAGCGGCTGAGCTTATACCCGGCCGCCTCGAGAGGGTCGCCGGATTTCTGAACCAGCTCGGTGGGCTCTCGCCGGTGGAACTGGAAGAGGCAATCCGCTCTCTGGACTGCGATTAACACAGCAATTCAGATCAGATGGGGCACGCGGACTCAGATCCAGCCGCATAAACTGCTCCCTTTAGCGTTTGGTTATCGGCTCTTTACACTTGACTACTAATTGCAATTGATCACGGAAGACAGGAATATACTTCGATGCGTTTTACATATTCACAGCCACCACTACTTGTACGGTTGACAGCCGCGGCTTTCTCTCATTGGCGACTTGCGTTCGCCAGCTTTGTCGTGGTCTTCGGGGCTTTCGCAGCCGCGGCCCTGTTGAGCAAACCCGAATACCAATGCACTACCAAAATTCTGGTGAAAAACGACCGCGTCACGCCGTTGCTGGGTCCGGATCAGCACACGACCAGCGTCATTTATCCCGATCAAATCAGCGAAGGCCGTTTGAACTCGGAAATTGAGTTAATCACCAGCACGGACCTCCTCCGGCAAGTCATTCAACAAACCGACCTGCGCGCCGCGGGGGCGCATCTTTCCGACAACCTGCTGTTGCGCGACGTGCAAAAGCACCTTACGGTGAAGGCTATCAAGAAGTCGAATCTAATCGAGGTCCACTTCACCTGGTCTGACCCGACCACCGCATTCGCCGTGGTGAAGACGCTTTCGGCGCTTTACCTGGACTCGCGAATCCGCCTGAACGGTGCATCCAGCACATCGGCGGTGTTCGACAAGCAGGTACTTGCCTCGCAGCAGGCGCTTTCGCGGGCAGAAGAAGATCTGGTGGCCTTCCGGAAGAAATACGGAATTGTCTCACTGGGAGACGAAACGGCCGCGGCATTGCAACAGGCTGCCGCGCTGCAGACTCAACTCGTCGCCAATGACGCTGCCTCGGAGGATGATTCGAAGCGGCTTGGCGCCCTGCAACATGAGTTAGGCCAGATGACACCCCGGATCACAAAGGAAATTCGCAGCCTGCCCAATCAATATTCCACCGAGCATCTGAACACCATGCTCGTCGAGCTGCGCAACAAGCGAATCGCACTCGAAAGCAACTATCGGCCCGGCGACCGTGTCCTCGTTTCGCTGGAACAGCAAATCAAAGAAACAGAGCAGGCCCTGGCGGGCGTCACCCAACTGGACGCTGCGGAACATACGACCGACATCAATCCGCTTTTTGAGTCCACGAACACGGAACTGACCCGTACCACGGCCAACCTTGCTGGCGCGGAGGCACGCGGTCACATTCTGACGGATGCGTTAAATAAGGTTCGCGCCCGCCTGGTGGCTTTCGATCAGATCAGCGTGACACATGATCAGCTCGCCAGGCGTGTAAAGGAAGCGGAAACCACCTATTCGTACTATGTGCAGCAGCGGGATCAGTCACACACTGACGAGCTCCTGGATCGTAATCAGGTTGCCAATGTGGCCATTTCCGAGCAACCGTATCTGCCCGATCTGCCAGCTTCACCCGATCGGCCACTCATTCTCATTCTGGGCGCTGTCTGGGCGCTCCTGATGGCCGTGGCAGCGGTCTTTGCGGTTACAAAGGCCACCCATACTCTCCGAGATGCGGCAGAGCTCGAACAGACATTCGGGCTGCCTGTGCTCGCCACCGTTCCCCTGCAGGTAACGGGCGGTGTCGAAGGCTCTCTTCCGTCCGCAACGTTTGCATAAATCAGGAATCACTATGACTATTGAACACACCGCGGAACAGACCGCCCCCGTCACATCGCCCCGCGCCCTGCCAATATTGCACCAGCAGGTCACACACACCCCAACCGGAGTACACGTAGAAGCCGCCGGCCGATATGCGGAACTCATGCGCGTTGCCTTTTTGACGCATCAGACGGGCCAACACCGCGTCGTACTGTTTACAGCCCCAGCCTCGGGCGCAGGTGTTTCGTTCGTCAGTTCCGCAGCGGCCAACGAACTCTCCACACTCGTATCCGGGTCGATCCTGGTAGTCGAGGCAGCGCTGCTTGATCGGCTGCGAAGCGAGGACATGCAGTCTGTCAAGGCTCTTCTTCTGAAGTCCACAAACCAGGATAAGGTCAATCGGGTCAGTACCGAGATGGTCAGACACAGGACCGGAACATATCCTAATCCGGCCCGCAGATCCCTGACTGATCTTCTTCACCTCATGCGGCTGGAATTCGATTACATCATCATCGACGCGCCGGCTCTGTCGGCTTCCGATCTGGCTTTGCGCTATGCGCCAGACGTCGATGCGGTGGTGCTGGTAGTGGAAGCGAACAAAACCCGGGCTGGCGCCATTGCATCGGCGTGCCGGCGACTGCATACGGTGAATGCCACCCTCGCGGGCCTGGTATGTAACAAGCGGACTTATCCAATCCCCGAATGGCTTTACAAACGGATCTATTAAGGAGTCGAACTATGAATACAATTTTCCGTCATCTGGTCGCACCGTTGCTGTTCAGTATCTTTGTGCCCGTCCTGCCGGCACAGCTTCAGAGCGACCGCGCACCGCAGTATCGTCTACAGTGCAGCGATGTGCTGGATATCCAATACCGGTACACACCGGAGTTTAATCAACAGGCGACTATCCGGCCCGACGGCCGCATAACCGTGAGCGGTATGGGGGACGTGATGGCCGCCGGCCTGACGCTTCAACAGATTACAGCCGCCATCACGGATCTGTCCGGACAGAGACTGAAGGATCCCCAATTAACGGTACTTCTTAAGGAGTTCCAGAAGCCATACATATTCGTAGGTGGTGAAGTCGCCAATCCCGGCCGGTTTGAATTGCGCGGTGATCTTACGGCCATCGAAGCCGTAAGTCTGGCGGGCGGCTTTAAGCCTTCCGCCAAACATTCTGAGGTGTTGCTGGTTCGTAAAGGGGATGGCGAACACATTCAGACGAGTGTGCTTGATCTCAAGGCACTCATCGGGCATAAGACAATGAACGAAGACACAGCCTTAAAGCCCGGCGACATGCTCTACATCCCGCAGAATACACTCTCTAAAATCGAGCGTCTGATGCGCGTGACACCATTTAGCATGTACTACGATCCTATTCGATGACGGTCGGTCTCGACCGCGCGAATCAGGCGGCACCGCACTCGGCCATTCCCGGAATGGGTCATTTGGCTACACTGATCCTCCAGTGGACCGGAGGGGCGCCGGATGCCATTGACCGTGGGCTGGTTTGCCGTACTGACGTGCGGCCAGTATTTCCATTCTTAATCACGGTACACCCATGTCTGCGTCTTTTAATTCTTTCGCCACGGCGGCGCGCCCCACTCGGAGCCGAGCGTTAAATCTGATTCGCCACGGGTCGCTCCCGGATATCGCCCGGGCGAACATCGTGGTCCCCGTCATGACCGATGTCCTGGGGGCCAGCGGGCTGCGCGTCACCAATTTGACGGTCCGGCAGGTTGGAGCCCGCGTTCGTCACACACACTCGGGGCCTATGCCGTGTTACTAGCCCGTCGAAACTCCGCAGACAAGGTGCCGGCCGCCGTTTATTTGCTGGCTGCCCTCCCCGTATGTGACTGCATCCTGAACCAGCTCAACAATGCTTACGATTTCGCATTGGGACCGTTTAGCATGCTGCAGGCAGTGCGGGCCACCTTGTTGGTTCTGCTCGGCGCGATGGCATTATGGCAGGTCTCGCGCGGTCAGGTCAAAATTGCCGGCTTTCACATTTGCGGTCTCGCGGGTCTGGCCTTCCTCGGGATCACGGTCACAAAGGAGCTGCTGGTATCGGGCGGCGTTTCCATGACGAGTCTGGGCTCTTATGGCCAGCTTGCGTACTGGATTGTGCTGAGCATGGTAGCGGCGAGCGCCTGCGAGACGCGCCGGCATGCGATCACCATTTTGTATGGAGTCGCGGCCGGGGCCCTCGCGTCGGCTGTTTCGATTGAACTCGGCTATTTCGTCGGCGGTCTTAACCCTTATGCGAGCGATAACGTAAGCGCGTCTGTAGGCTGGTTTCACACAGCCAAGACAATTACGGGCGTCCTGTTGACCGGAAGCGTGGTCCTGCTCTATCTCGGCAGGAAGTCCAGAAGCTGGTGGCCGACTCTGCTGGCTTGTGTATGCATATCTGCGTCGGTGATGACGTATGCCAGAGCCGGCATTGTCGCCCTGATCGCCACGGTGATCTGGTTCGCTTGCTGGTTCCTGCGGTTTCACCGTTCCCGCGCGAGGAGATGGATATCCAGAATGTTATTGGTCGCCGTTGCAGCTGCGTGCTGCGCTCCCATTTTCGTCCAGTCTGAGAGCTGGCAGTCGCGATGGGAAGACCTCGATGATCCGGCGCAGGCTGGCTCAGGCCGCGCGACGTTTTGGCGTATTGCGCTCGATGCGTACGCGGCGGGTCAACCAGTTGAGCAGGCATTTGGGTTCGGATACGAAGGCATGGCAGAACGACTCCTGCAGGATTATGGCGACGATATCAAACATACCCATAACGACCTGCTCGATTCCATGATGGTCGGCGGCGCTGTGGGTGTGCTGTGGTTTGGGCTGTGGGTTTCCTATGTCATCTCCAAAACTCTGTCGCTGCCCCTATCCACTGTCGAAGGCGCCGCCGCAGTCGCCATTGTGCTGATCTATCTTTGTCATTCGCAGTTGACCGGGCAGCTGTTTGGAACGGATTCAATGGCGTCATACGTGGTGACGCTCGCCTGTTTCTATCGCATCGATAGTCTGCGCCGCGAACGTGGGCCGGTCTGGCAGCAGGGACTTCACCCTGTGCGTCCCGAGTTCCTGCGCTCGCGACCGGCGCCGGCCTTTGTCGCTTTCAAATAACAACACTTGTTTTCAGGCGGTTGTCTGGCAACTTTGCGCACGCCGGTCTGACGACCCGCCACGACTATTTCATCCATACCGAGGCGCACCGGGCTCCGCATGTCGCAGGGCCTTCAGAGCTGTCTCGCTCAGAAATGAGGTACCGCCATGAGTAACACGATAACCACCGCTACTTTGCTCGGCACTGCGGTCGCTGTAATTACTCACGACCAGGCAATCGACAGGATTCTGGTTCTTGCCGCGGCCCGGCGTCCGGCTTTCGTGTGTTTTGCGACGGCTCATATGCTGGTGGAAGCCGGTCAGGATCAGGCACTACGCGCTGTATATAACCGGGCGGACATTATTACTCCTGACGGCAGGCCAGTGGCATGGGGACTGCGCCTCATGGGCCATCATGACACCCCTTGCGTGAGTGGACCTAACCTCGTTCCCCGGCTTCTCCGCACAGCCGCCAGCTGCGGCGTTGCCGTTGGCTTCTATGGTGGCCGCCCTGAAACGCTTCATTTGATGACAGAAGCCTTGCGAAAGCAGTTCCCGGCGCTGCGAATTACATATGCCTTTTCGCCACCATTTCGCCCCATGACGGAAGCCGAAACGGAGCAGGTCTGCGCCGATATCCGTGACAGCGGCGCACGTCTGTTGTTTGTGGGCCTGGGATCGCCGAAGCAGGAATTCTGGATGGGCGAGCACAGTGCGTCACTGCCTTGTGTTTTGCTCGGCGTGGGCGCCGTATTTGAATTTTTATCCGGCGAGAAAAAGCTGCCGCCGGAATGGGTGCAGAATCTCGGATTGACGTGGCTGGCCCGGTTGTGTCAGGAGCCACGGCGGCTGCTTCGTCGGAATCTCGCCTATTCGCCCCGGTTTGTTTTTCAGTTTGTCTGCCGCCATCTTCTGGGTATTCGCGACAGGCACAGAGTTCAGGATATCTAACCAGCTCCAGGTGCGGATCAGTGCGTCGCCGCCAGCCAGACTGGACTATTGATTAAGGAAGGCTCATGACGAAATCAGCATTAATTACAGGGATTACAGGGCAGGATGGCTCCTATTTGAGTGAATTGCTGCTCAGTAAGGGATATATCGTGCATGGACTGGTCAGGCGAAGTTCGAGCTTCAATACTTCGCGCATCGACCATCTGTACTCCGACCCGCACGATCAGAGCACACGGCTGCACCTCCATTATGGCGATTTGTCTGATGGTTCCGCTCTCAGCCGCATTATCGAAACCGCAAAGCCTGATGAAATCTACAATCTCGGCGCTCAGTCTCACGTCAAGGTATCGTTTGAAAATCCGGAATACACCGCCGACATAGACGCATCCGGTACCCTGCGATTGCTCGAATGCGTGCGGACTCATGCGCAGAACACGGGGCGGAGTGTCCGCATCTATCAGGCAGGCTCTTCGGAGATGTTCGGCGCTGCCAGCCCGCCGCAGAGCGAAAGGACGCCTTTCTACCCCCGTAGCCCTTACGCTGCGTCGAAAGTGGCGGCGTACTGGTATTCGGTCAACTATCGCGAGGCCTACGGGCTGTTTGTCGCCAACGGCATCTTGTTTAACCACGAATCCCCCCGCCGCGGCGAGACTTTTGTGACCAGAAAGATCACCAGAGCTTTGGGGCGCATAAGGTATGGACTCCAGGACAAGCTCCACCTGGGCAACCTCGACGCCAAAAGGGATTGGGGCTTTGCGGGGGATTACGTCGTCGCCATGTGGAAGATGCTGCAGCACCACGAGCCGGACGACTTCGTGGTGGCGACCGGCGAGGCCTTTTCTGTGCGCCAGTTTCTGACTTTGGCGGCCGAATATGCAGACATCGATTGGCAAGCGCACGTCGAAATTGATCCGAAGTACTTCCGCCCCACGGAAGTGGATTATCTGCTCGGCGATTCCACAAAGGCTCGGCGGACCCTCGATTGGCAGCCGACGACAACCTTCCGGCAGTTAGTCCAGAGAATGGTGGCGCATGATCTTCAGGTCGCGGAAGAAGAGCGGATGATCCATGACCGGCGATATGTCCCGTTGCGCTCCCAGGCCACCGGCATGCCGGCGGGTTCCGGAATCGATGGTCTGCCGGAAAACGGGCGGCTTCCCCGCTCACTCATGGCGTCGGCTGGTGAGACAGCGGGTCTCGGCCAGATGAAACGAAATCCATGCCTCTGATAAGGAATACGAAGGTTCTTGTAGTGGGTCCGGGTGGCGGAATCCGAGGCGGAATCGACTCAGTGATCGACGCTCATATGCGGACTTCAACGTGGCGTGAGTACAACTGCGAGCTCATCCCGACCTATGCGGATACAAGTCACGCCGGCAAACTCTGGGCGGCCGCGAAGGCCTATTTTGGGTTTTGCCGAAAGATATGGACTGCCGGATTAATCCATATCCATCTGGCGGGGGAGTTCAGCCTGATTCGCAAGCTCCCTTTCGTGGCGATAGCCCGGTTGTGTCGCAAGCCGCTTTTAGTTCACATACATGCGTCGAGCCCGGAATCCCTCTTCGATCGGACGCCATCGTGGGCTGTTCGCTTCACACTTTTATCGGCCGACAGAGTGATGGCCCTTTCACCCCTCTGGGCACGCAACATAGAACAACACTGTCCTGGCGCGAAGCTTGCCGTCATACCCAACCCTGCCGTTCTGCCAACATTGACGAGCGGGGCGGACGACCGTGAACTCACAGTGCTTTACGTCGGCAAGCTGGAATCAAGGAAAGGGTATGCTGACCTGATTCGATCTGCTGAAGAGGTGGTCCGGGAACTGCCCGGCACGCGGTTTGTGTTTGCCGGCCATGGAGAGGTGGAGAAAGCGCTAAGCCTCGCCGATTCCCTGGGCCTTGGCGGCTCGATCGAATGTCTGGGTTGGGTGTCACGAGAGGAACTCCCCGGGTTGCTGAACCGGGCTGCGGTATTTTGTCTTCCAAGCTATAACGAGGGTGTCCCCATGTGCCTGATTGAGGCGATGAGTTATGGGCTGCCCGTTGTGGCGACACCGGTGGGCGGAATTCCTGATCTGATTCATTCCGGCGAGAACGGTGTCCTTATCGCTCCGGGTGATATCGGGGGCTTTAGCCGCGCCATTGTTGAGCTTCTCAAAGACCATGGAATTCGGGCCCGGCTCGGCAGTGCCGCCCGGGACACCGTTCGGACAAGGTGCGGACTGGAGCATGTCGCGGTACTTTTGGCCGACCTCTATCGTGAAATCGGAGACTTTCGAGATCGTCCTGATACGCCGGCACGCCATCCCTCCGGGCTGGTGGACGGCAAAGTCGGCTCCTGAATAACTTCTCGCGATCAACCCACTGGAACAATCATTTTGAATATGGATAGTCAAAGTCGCATTTTTGTTGCGGGACATCGAGGCCTCGTCGGATCCGCGATAGTCCGCCATCTTCGGACGTTGGGGTTCACCAATCTGCTTATTCGTACACGGCAGGAACTGGATCTTTGTCAGACAGATGCAGTGAACCGCTATTTTGAGGCCGAGCGGCCCGAATACGTCTTCCTCGCCGCGGCAAAGGTTGGCGGTATTCTGGCCAACTCCAGCTACCCGGTCGACTTCCTTCGCGAAAATCTTTCCATCCAGCTCAATATTGTCGATGCGGCGTGGCGTTATGGCGCGACAAAGCTGGCTTTTCTGGGATCGTCCTGCATTTATCCTAAATTTGCAGCGCAGCCGATCAAAGAAGAATACCTGCTCACCGGTGCACTGGAGCCCACGAACGAGTGGTACGCCATTGCCAAGATTGCCGGTATCAAACTTTGTCAGGCTTACCGTGCTCAATATGGATTCAATGCCATCTCGCTGATGCCGACTAACATATACGGCCCCGGGGATAATTTCGATCTAACCAGCTCACACGTCGTGCCGGCCCTCATGCGCAGACTGCACGAGGCTAAGGCACAGCGGCGGCCTCATGTGGTGGTCTGGGGTACCGGGACACCGCGAAGGGAATTTCTCCATGCGGACGATCTGGCCTCCGCCGCCGTCTTTCTGATGCGGCACTATGACGAGCCGGATATTGTGAATGTCGGCGTCGGCAATGACGTCACGATCGCCGATTTAGCTTCATCCATAGCCAGGTGCATTGGCTATACAGGGGATATCGTGTTTGACTCGGCGAAGCCCGACGGGACACCGCGAAAACTTCTGGATGTTACGCGGATACACGGGCTCGGATGGCGCCATTCCATTTCCCTCGAGGACGGCATACAAACCACGTACGAGTGGTTTTCGCGAAATGGAGCTGCCGCGCGCCTGAGCGACGCCGCGGCCCATCGGCCTTCCTTGTGACGTTGCTATCCAAATGAAATCTATGGCGGAACCCTTCGCCTTCAGGCAAAGCAGGGCTGTATCGCAGGTCGCTAATAACGAGTAAGACAACGATTTGGGACCACGGCCTGCGCGCAATAGGGCAACTAGCCACCTCGCGCGCGCAGCCTGCGACGCCGCCACCTTATCCCGACGCATTCTGATTTACACACTTTTATTACGAGGACTAAATGATCAAACAACTTGTACTTCTGCAGGCCTGCGCAGCATGCCTCTTCGCAAACACGTATTATGTGAGTCCAACAGGAAATGATTTGTCCAGCGGGACGAGCACCACAAGCGCCTTCCGAACCATAGATCGCCTGGAAAACGCCCCATTAGCGGCGGGCGATACTATTCTGTTCGCCCGGGGAGGAGTCTGGAGAGAGTTGCTCTACATGACGGCGAGCGGCTTGACGTTTGGAGCGTACGGGAGTGGCCCCAGACCCGTAATTACGGGGGCTGACCAGGTGAGCGGGTGGACGTTCACCGCGGCCAATGTCTGGGCGGCGCCACTGGCGATTGCGCCGAAGCAGGTATGGTTCCAGGGCGACCAGGGAATCAGTGTGCCTTCGCCGCAGGCGGTGCTGGGACTAAATGAGTGGTGCTATAGCCAGGGACGGTTGTACGTCTATTCGCCCTCTATCCCAAGCCCGGGCAGTATTGAAGCAGCCCAGCGCGGCACGGCTCTGGCCATGGATGGCTTTGGCAATGAGACCTTCCAGGACCTTCGATTGTCGAATGTCAATGCCGTCACGGTATTCATTGGACCATCAATGACCGGGACACAGAACTTTACGAATATTATCTGGGAAGGATCCCCCGCGGAAGGGTTTATGGCGCTCTCCGGCGCCGTGAATATTGTATCGAGCATCGGCCAGAATAGCCTGTATGGAATAGGGATCTATGGCGGGACAGGCCTGAGGTTCAGCAATTCAATCCTCAGTGGCAACGCTGATATGGCCCTGATGATCGATGGCACCTCAGGTCCCAGCTTTGTTCAGTCTTCAACCATCACGGGAAATGAGAGCCTGAACAACGCCGCCCACACAGTTAACAATTGGAGCACAGAGCCATTGACTGTATCCAATTCTGTATTGTTGCCAAATCCCTATCTTCCCGTCGTATGGAATTTCACGGGAATGACCGATAATGGCACCAATGTCTACCGAAGCCCCGCTTTCACAGCGCGGGCGGCTCCCTTCATCGTTGTCCCTTACGTGGATGATATTAATAATCTGGACATTGCTGAAGCTGTGGCGGGTGTGGCTGAGTCCTACGGCTTCCATATAAGCTTTGCGGTGAATACCCGAAATGTCCATGCGGCGGACTGGCCCAGGGTTTCGGCACTGCAGGTTGCCGGCAATGACATTGTCGCGCATACCCGTACACACTCCGATCTGGCCAATCTGAATATTCTCACGATTCAATATACAGGCACGGCCTCAGCTGCCACGCTCACCATCAATGTTCCAGCGGGCAAGATACAAACCTTTCTCAATAACTCGGCGACGCCCGATCTGAATCTGTCGCTGTCGAATTATTACAGCGCCACAGACCTGTGCGGCTATTTAAGCACACTGGTTGGCTATTCCTGCTCGATGCCGTCCACTCAATACTGGTTCGATCCGGTCAATTTTGCGGATATAAACCAGGTGAGCATAATCCGTCCTTATACGGTAACCGCGGACCCGGCTCGCTACTATCCATATGAAATAAACGGGGCCAAGGCGGATATCGCCGCAAACATGTCGGGCTTCCAGGCTACTACCTTCGCGACCCCTTACTCCTCTTCTAATCGGGATGTGGAAAGTCGCATCGAGAACGCCGGATTCAGCCTGAATCGAAACGGTCTCCCCGACAACATCGTGCCGACCTCCGTTATGCTCAAACATTTGGACCTCTATACAATGTCCGCGGAGTTGCTGGGGACCGCCTTCAATAAGTCGGATGTGAAAGCGTCTGCGGATTCACTGGTCGAAGGATTGGCCTCGAATGGCGGGATTCTCGCAATATACGCCCACGGTTATGACGAATTCACGCTCGATCAGTGGAATACGCTGTTCTCTGAACTGAAAACCATCGGTGCCCAATGCATGACCGCGTCGCAGGCTGTAGCTTATATCAAGTTCCATGGATCTCCTGTAATGGACGGCAGCGGCAGGATGTGGGATATTCCGATTCATCTAACCCCCGACTACACGCCCACCTCGTCATCACCGGTGCAGGGCGCCCATTTGCAATATTTGCCGTGAAGCATCGCCCGGACCGGAAGTCTTGAGACTGCCGTGAATACTTTGCACACAGCAAGATCCGGCTTAAGACAATGGATTGTCGAAGCAATCCATTGTCCTTAAGCCGGCGGAATAGAGCGAACGGAAGAAACAACGAGCCGATCGGATTCCATATTAGATTGTCGACCGGTGGCGGCCGGCATCCAAAAAACTGGAGCCGGCTACCGGCTGGCCAATCAGCGGTTTTCTGAAGCCATGTTGATCATATGATGGCCTCAGGCATTATGCGCGACTGTTACTGCGATACACCGGTCAGATCCACGGGAGGCGGATTATTCGTCAGTTGCGACTGCGTAGCCGTGGTCATGGCGAAAGATCGCCAGTCGTTCGTGACGTACTTCATCTTGCCGATCGCTACGCCAGGACAACCACCGTTGTCGCCTACCGGACAGTTGCCGGTCAATCCAGGATAATAATCGGCGCCGGCGTCCGCTACAAATTTAGCGCTGCTGCGATCATCGGTTTTCGTCGGATCAGCAGCGATCAGACGGGCCTCGTACACCACAACTATCCCGCCAATATCGCTGGGATTTATTGTGGCGCGGTCGTTCGGGTAGAAGTGAAAGCAATAACGGCCCCCGGCCGTCACGGATATCGTTCCGTCGGATAACTTGATGATGTCGGCAGGAACGTTTTCATCGTTAGAGAAGTCCTCCACATAGTGAGCACCGGTGGGAGTGCTCGTACTCTGAAGCATCGACCACGTGCCTTTGCTTGCTGAAAGCACAAACAGCTGCATATTACGAATATTCACGCGGGTGTTGACGGCCGAGCTCCCCTCGGCCGCGACATACAGCAGACCCCAGGCTTCCACTGCGCGCCACCCGTTGGAATTATTCCCCATTTCAATGACCGGGCCATTGGCCCAATCCCAGTTGGCAGGAACACCGTGGGGACGCCCCTCATTGCCGCCTACCATGTCGCCGTAAATCTGCGCCCCCACACCACTGGAGGGTGTGGCCACAACAGGAGGCGAGGAAGGAGGAGGCGAGGAAGGACGCGAAAAAGGGTGCCGTCTTCTCTGTTGCGCATTCGCGGGCGTCGCCGCCTGCATCACGAACACTGCGAATATAGCGAGCGAAAGATATTGTTTGAAGAGCAATCTAATCTCCTATGTCGTTTGATGTATCTATCTATTGTGCTGCAAGTGTGACGGGTTGTACACTCAGTCCCGCTGGATGACCCCCCGGCGGAAACTTTCGGGGGACCGAAATCAGTGAAAGATCAGCGATGCCGGACAGATGGATCAGGCTTGTTTAGCGAGACTCATGATGCCCGGGGCGTCATTATGGCCAGGAAACGTCAGCTCGTCCTGACGTACTTCTTATGTCCGATACGCTCCCTGTATTAACCACTGATCGCAAGGCCCCGGCAGGTCAGAGCCGGATAGAGTTGACGTCTGCCCCGGCCGGGCAGTTCGCACTTGACCTGTCGTCTGGAAGCTACGGGTCACCAATCAGTCTTGCTTCAAAAAAGGTGACATCCGCAGTTCCGCCCTCGCTGATATCTGCGCCGGAGGTCACCGCTTTCGTCCGAAGGCGCTGTGCCTGCGACGATGACGTTGGCCGCTGCCGATACTCTCGACCAGCGGCCTTCCGTAGCTGAGACTGTGATGGCGCGCGCCCCGTTCACTGATAAAACGAATCCGGCCTCAGGCCGATTGAACTGCGTTTTCATCCGTTCCGGCAAACCATCCGATGCATGGATTGCGTTCAGCTTTGGGGCACCGTGCCAAACGTGTCCGGCGCTCTCTCGTAACTTTACTAGTAGTCCCCAAAAAGAGGGAGTCGAGAAAAGTCGTTTTTGATCGAAAACGGCGCACTCAGTCTCGTTCCAGGCCTCACGCAAGCTGTAGCCCGCGAATGTTAAGTACATCCTTTCAATGAATTAGAGACCGCG
>Ga0134125_10001560_pt1 | contig 28018 bp, 20 predicted proteins | sample KB31751_FD_96464 | JGI IMG/M metagenome (GOLD analysis project Ga0134125, IMG submission 96464) | Terrestrial soil microbial communities with excess Nitrogen fertilizer from Kellogg Biological Station, Michigan, USA - KB3-175-1 | ecosystem: Environmental > Terrestrial > Soil > Unclassified ... | reverse complement strand
CTCGCACCGCTCGCACCGCGTACGCTCCGACAGTCACCGGAATTGGGAATACGCCGGACGTCCGCGCCAGTATTCGCGCCGACGACCATGAGCACGACCGGATCCATGAGCGCGATCATGGTGCCGCTGGGCGCCGCGGACATCTTCACGTCGCAGGGCGCAACGGGCTCGCGGTCCAGCTCGACGGCAGAGCTGGCTCAGCGCCATCGGGCGGAACATCCGGCGGATGCGGAACCTGCGGGCGTGACGGCGTCGGCCGCGCTTGCGGACGTCATGGCAGACTCGGCGCCACGTCAGGCGGTCGTCTCGGCCGCGGAGCTCTCGGACGGCGCCGCCGAGCCGTCCTTCCGGATTCGCCGCACGGGATTGCGCATGCCGCAGTGGCTCTCGGATCCGCGCCGTCCCTGGCTCAAGGCTGTGGCCGGGACCTCCGTGCTCGTCATTCTGGGTGCCAGTGCGTGGGCACTCAGTCCGCATGCGTCGACGGCACGCGCCGAGACGCCCGGAACGCCCATGGTGCAGAGCGAGCAGGGCGCCACGCTTGCACCCGCGCCACCGGTGGCGAACCTGGCACCGTCAGTTCCCACAGAGGCCGACCGAATGGCGACGGCGACCATGCCGCCGCAGCACAGCGATGCGCCGCGCGCCTCCGAGTCGCACACGACCGCCGCACACGCAGCTTCTGATTCGCACGCCGCCAAGGGCGGCGGAGACTCGATCATCGTGCCCTCGTTGCCGAAGCTCCGGAACGTTGACAGGGTGACGAACGCCATCGGCGAACGGGCTACGAATCGCGCGGATTCCCTTGGCCGCGCTGTCACGATCAAGCCACCCACCTTCGGCAAACCGTAGCGTCGCTGCAACTCTTTCCAGCTCCGGCGTGCGGAGGTAGTGTTGAGACATGACCTCCTCTGCTGCGGGAGAATTCATGTCGGGTGGTTCGGGCGTCGGTGAAGCACAAGCGGCGGCAGCCGGCATCCCTGCGGCAAGCGATCCGCTGCTCCGGGCGGTGCGCGCCGTCTCGCACGAGAATTTCGAAGTACTCGGCGACATGGGGCACAGCACCAGCGACCGGGTCACGCTCCTCGCGCGCGAGCTGGCGTCAACCAATCTGGTGGCACTCCGTCTCGAGCCGCGCGGCGACGAATTCCACCTGGATGTCATGCGTGCGCTGGACGAGAGTATCCCCGCCGCGGCGTTGAGCTGCCCGGATTGCAATGCGCCGCTGCAGTCCAGCGTCCGCTTCTGCCCGCGGTGTGGCGCCGATGTTTCCACGGTCCTGATGCCGGCGGCCACGGTCGGTACCGCTGAGGACGCGTTGCTCGATGTCGTTCGCGACGCCGCTCGCGGCGCGTACGAGGTGCTCGGCGAGATGCCGCGCGCCGATGGCGCGGGCTCCATCTTCTTCGCGCGCGAGCTGGCAACCGGTGCCATTGCCACGTTGCGGCTTCGGCGCAATGCAGAGCTGCATCAGAGCGCGAGTGCCTTCTCGCTGCGGGTCACCAGCGTCGTCAAGCCGCTCGTGGCGTCCATCGCGCAGCCCGCGCCGAATGCGCACCGTCCGGCACTGGCGCAGCCATCCCCACGTCGCGCGACACCGCAGGAAATCCTGGTGCCGCAATCCGTGCCGGTAGCAGAGGAGACGCCTCAAGTGCGCCGGCTGCCTCGTGAAATGATCGCAGGGGGTGCTCTCGCGACGCTGGTCGCGCTGGGATTGGCGGGCTACGCCCTGTGGCGCCATGCCACGCTCGATGCCACGCGCGCCACCGCCACCCTCGCCATGAGCGATGCGCGGCCTCGCACCGCCGCGGCTGCGCCAACGAATGCGCTGGCAGATTCCGCGCGAATCGAGGTGGCGGCGGATCTCCCGGATCAGGCACACGTGACGGTCGATGGTGTGCCGCTGCCGGCAGGGATCATTACCGTGGCTCCCGGGCGCTACACGTTTCGGGTCACGGCGCCCGGCTTTGTCACCACGACCGAGCAATTGATCGTGAAGGCGGGTGAGACGCTGGCGTGGACGCCGCAGTTGAGGAAAGAGGGGAGCGCGCGTGTCGCTCTCCCCCCATCGCGACGGCGAACGGCGGCCCCGCCGGCGCCAGTGGCCGCGGCGGCGGCTGCCGTAGCGCCAGCGGCATCGGTGGATGCGCCGACTTGCGCCGCGATGTTCAATGCGAAGAATTGGGCCGACGCCGTGCCGGGCTGTCAGCGCGAAGCCGATGGAGGAAGCGCAGGCTCCGCTCGTCTGCTGGCCGTGATGTATCAGGCCGGCGACGGCGTCACGCGCGACTCCGTTCGTGCTGCTACCTGGTTCCGGCGAGCCGCAATGCTGGGCGATGCCGAAGCGCAATTCCAGATGGGCCGCGCGTACGAGCGCGGACTGGGCGTGCCCGTGAATCTCGCGGAAGCGCTGGCGTGGTATCGCAAGGCGGCGGCGCAGGGCAATGCGCGCGCGGAGAACTATCTGGGCTGGCTCCGTGGAGGCGGCCACGGGGTACCGCGTGATGACGCGGAGGCTGTCAGGTGGTTCCAACTGGCTGCGGCGCACGGCGACGCGCAGGCCGAATACAATCTGGGCTTCATGTACGCGAATGGACGCGGCATACCGCGTGATGACAGTCAGGCCGTGTTCTGGTATCGCCGGGCGGCACGCGCGGGTTATCATGACGCCATCGCCGAACTGAAGCGCCGTCACATCACTCCCTGAGCGAGAACCAATGAATCACGTGGATGTTCCGATGCCGACGCATACATGACCGCCGCTGAGCCGCCAGCCTCAGTCACACCTCCGAACGATCCCATCGCCCACTTCCAATCGCTGCTTGCGCAGGCCAGAGCCATTGATCGCGCGCTGCTGCCCGAACCCACAGCCATGACGGTGGCGAGCATCGGCGAAGATGGCCATCCCTCGGTGCGCGTGGTGCTGCTCAAGGCCGTGGACGCACGCGGTTTCGTGTTCTATACGAATCTCGAAAGCCGGAAGGGGCAGGAGCTGCTCGCGCGACCATGGGCGGCGCTGTGCTTTCATTGGCAGCCGCTCGAGCGGCAGGTGCGCGTGGAGGGCAGTGTCACGCGCGTCGCTGACGCTGAAGCCGACGCATACTTCGCCTCACGCGGGCGAGCCAGCCAGATTGGTGCGTGGGCGTCGCGGCAGAGCGCTCCACTCGCGAACGACGCCGAGCTGACCGCGCGCGTACGGGACGCGGAGGCACGATTCGCCGGCGTGACTGTGCCGCGCCCGCCGCACTGGAGCGGGCTGCGCATTGCGCCCGCGCGCATCGAGTTCTGGCGCAATCGGCCGTCGCGCCTGCACGAGCGCCTGGTGTATGAGCGCGCGGGTGACGCGTGGACGGTGCGGCATCTCTATCCGTGACCCGTTGACCCTACACGCGCCGCCGCGCATCACGTAAACTTCGCGGCCTATGGCAACGCACATCGAAGCGGCGCCGCCGGCCGAGTCGGCAGCGCCCTGGACCATCGACGATTCCCGCGCGCTCTACAACGTGGAAGGGTGGGGAATCGATTTCTTCGACATCGACGATCGGGGGCACATGGTGGTGCGTCCCGACAAGTCGCGCCCCGAGCGCGCGCTCGACCTCTACGAGCTGACCACGGATCTCGCGGAGCAGGGCGTCGGGCTGCCGGTGCTCCTGCGCTTCTCCGACATCCTGCGTTCCCGGATCGAAACGCTGAGCAGTCGCTTCCGGCGCGCCATCGACGAATTCGGCTACGAGAACGGATACACCCTGGTCTATCCGATCAAGGTGAACCAGCAGCGGCACGTCGTCGAGGAGATCGTGCAGTGGGGCGCGCCGTACGGCGTCGGGCTTGAATGCGGGAGCAAGCCCGAGCTGCAGGCAGTGCTGGCCCTGAGCGAGTCGGTGAACCACATGATTGTCTGCAACGGCTACAAGGACGAGGAGTTCATGCGCCTCGCCCTGATGGGCCAGAAGCTCGGGCACCAGGTCTTCATCGTGATCGAACAGGTCGCGGAGGTCGACACACTGTTGCGCGTCGCGGATGAAATGGACGTGCAGCCGACCGCGGGCGTGCGCATCAAGCTGGCGTCGGAGGGATTCGGGCGCTGGGCGGAAAGCGGCGGCGAGAAGTCCAAGTTCGGGCTGAGCGCCAGCGAACTGATCAAGGTCGTGGACCGGCTGCAGGCCGCCGGGCGCCAGGATGTGCTCAAGCTCATCCATTTTCACCTCGGATCGCAGATCACCGACATTCGCTACATCAAGTCGGGGCTGCAGGAAATCGCGCGCTTCTACGGCGAGCTTCACGCGGCCGGCGTGAACATCACGCACGTGGACGTGGGCGGCGGTCTGGGCATCGACTACGACGGCTCCGGTTCCACTGTCGCGGCCAGTGTGAACTATTCCATCCAGGAGTACGCGAATGACGTGATCTACACGCTTGCAGAATCCTGCCGCGAAGCCGGTCTGCCCATGCCGCACGTCATCTCGGAGTCGGGTCGCGCGCTGACCGCGCATCACGCCCTGCTGCTGATCAACGTCATTGACGTGGACAGCCATCAGGACATCGTGCTCCCGGAGGTCGGCGACGACGATCACGCCATTCTCCATGATCTGAAGGAGGGCTACGAGACGGTATCGAATCGATCGGTCCGCGAGGTCTATCACGACGCGACCTTCCTGAAGGACCGCGCGCACGCGCTGTTCAACAGCGGCGTCCTTTCGCTGCGCGGACGTGCGCTGGCGGAGCAGCTCTACGCCGCCACCCTCAACGCGGTCGCGCGCATCGCACAGAAGGATCGCGAAGAATACGCGGATATCATCGAGGATCTCGAAGCGCAGCTCGTGGATCGCTACTTCTGCAACTTCAGCGTCTTCCAGTCGCTGCCGGACAGCTGGGCCATTGACCAGCTCTTCCCGATCATGCCGATCCACCGACTCGACGAGGAGCCCACGCGGCGCGGCACGCTGCAGGATATCACCTGCGACTCCGACGGCAAGATTGACCGGTTCACCGGTGGAAGAAATGGCCATCCGAATCTCGCGTTGCATCCCTTCCACCCGGGTGAACCGTATATCCTTGGCATTTTCCTCACCGGTGCGTACCAGGAGATCCTGGGCGACCTGCACAATCTCTTCGGCGATACGAATGCCGTGCACGTGCGCCTTTCCCCCACCGGTTACGAAGTCACGGATCTTGTGCACGGTGACACCGTGACCGAGGTTCTCAACTACGTGCAGTTCCGCGCCTCGGATCTGCTCACCCTCTTCCGTCGCAAGGTGAGCGCGGCGAAATCGCTCTCCCGCCAGGAGGCGAACACGTTCATTGCGGACTACGTTGCCGGTCTGGAAGGTTACACGTATCTGGAGGGGGATTAGCGGCTGCTGGCTGGTCGCTGCATCTCCCTGTTCTCGCCGTCATTAGCCGCCAGCGACCAGCCAACCGCGCGTGCCTCACGACATCCCGCATCTTCTCGGCATTCTGGTCGCCACGCTGGTCGCGACCAAGCTGCTCGGCGAGCTGGCGCAACGCATCGGCCAGCCCGCGGTGCTCGGCGAGCTGCTCGCCGGCGTGCTGCTTGGCGCGTCTCTGCTCGGCATTCTCCAGCCCGACGATCCGGTCATTCACGCGTTTTCCGAGATCGGGGTTCTGGTGCTGCTGTTCGAGATCGGGCTGCACACGGATCTGCGCTCGCTGCTCGGCGTCGGCAGTGCCGCTGCCACGGTCGGCCTTGTCGGGGTCGTCGTACCCTTCGCGCTCGGCACAGGCGCTGCCCATCTCATGGGCCTTCCCGCGATACCCGCCATTGTGTGCGGTGCGGCGCTCACCGCGACATCGATCGGCATTTCCGCGCGCGTGCTCTCCGATCTGGGACAGCTCGAAACCCGGGAAGGACAGGTCGTGCTGGGCGCGGCCGTGCTCGACGACGTGGTGGGGCTCATCATCCTGTCGGTCGTGAGCGCGCTGGCCAGCGGAGTGTCCGTCAGCGCGATGGGTGTGGGGATCAGCACTGCGGCGGCCGTGGGCTTCATCGTTGCAGCACTCGTGATTGGCGGCAGGATTGCGCCGCCCCTCTTTCGCGCCGCCGTGCATCTCGAAGCCGAAGGGAGTCTCGGCGTGCTGGCACTCGCGTTCGCCTTCTTCATGGCGTGGCTCGCCGCGAAAGCCGATTCCGCATCGATCATTGGTGCCTTCGCCGCGGGATTGGTGCTCCATCGAACCCCGCAGCGTGAAGCGATCGAGAGCAAGGTGACGACGCTGGGCCACTTCTTCGTGCCCATTTTCTTTGCAGCCGTCGGGGCGGCGGTGGATGTGCGCACACTGGCGGATCCACACGTCGCGCTGGTCGGGGGCGCGCTCATCGTCGTCGCGCTCGTCGGGAAGTTCGTGGCCGGCTATGCGCCGTGGTGGTTCCACGGAAGCAAGACACTCGTCGGCGTCGCGATGATTCCGCGTGGTGAGGTTGGCCTGATCTTCGCCCAGATGGGTCTCGCAACCGGCGCGCTCGACGTAAGCCTCTTCAGCGCGATCGCCGTCATGGTAATGGTGACGACGTTCATCCCGCCGCCCATCCTGAGCCACCTGTCCAGGCGTCGGCCGGCTGCGAGCCCGCGTCTCTCCGGCGTCGCCGAGGAAGGGATCGACGACCTGGTTGTAGGCGGCGAGTAGCTGGTCGCTGTCCGGGTACACGCGGCAACGGGCGACCAGCTACCGGCTCCAGGCTGCCAGTTCGTGCCTACTTGCCGCGTCCCTCGAAGCGCTTCGCCACCTCGCCCCAGTTCACCACGTTCCACCATGCCGCGAGATAGTCGGCGCGGCGATTCTGGTACTTCAGGTAGTACGCATGCTCCCACACATCCACGCCCATCACCGGATACCGGCCCTCCATGAGAGGGTTGTCCTGATTCGGCGTGCTCTCGATCTTGAGCGCACCCGACGCGTCGGCCGTTACCCAGGCCCACCCGGAACCAAACCGACTGGACGCCGCCGCATTGAACTGTTCCTTGAACTTCGCGACGTCGCCAAAGGAACGCTTGAGCGCCTCCGCGAACGGTCCGCCCGGATCGCCACCTGCCTTGGGGGCCATGATCGACCAGAACATGCTGTGGTTCCAGTGACCGCCGCCGTTGTTGCGTACCGCGGTGCGAATGCTGTCGGGTACGGCACCGAGGTCGCTGATGAGGGCGTCGAGCGTCTTGCTCTGCAGCGCGGGCGCCTTTTCCAGTGCGGCGTTGAGATTGTTCACATAGCCCTGATGGTGCTTCGTGTGATGGATCTCCATGGTACGCGCGTCAATGTTCGGTTCGAGCGCGGCGTAGTCGTAGGGCAGTGGCGGAAGTGTGAAAGCCATGGGTCGTGCCTCCGGAATTATCGTACGGACTTCATGGGGCGCTCCCATCGGTGGACACCGAGGGCGCGCGGCGCTGCCGCATCCAACCGATGAACCCCGGCAGGAGCGAGAGCAGGATCACGATAGCGATGACGATATCAATATGCTTGTCGACGCCCGGGATGTAGCGGCCCAGGAAGTATCCGATGAAGAGCATGCTCCATACCCAGCCCAGTCCGCCCAACACATTGTACGCAATGAAGTGCCGGTAGCGCATGTCGGCAACACCCGCCACCACTGGAGCGAACGTCCGGATGATGGGCATGAACCGTGCGAGCACGATCGTCTTGCCGCCATGCTTCTCATAGAACTGATGGGCACGGTGGAGGTGCTTCTTGTTGAAGAACAGTGAATTCTCCCGCGTGAAGATGTGCGGTCCGGCCGCGTGTCCGATCGCATAGCCCACCGAGTCCCCCACGATCGCGGCCACGGACAACAGACCGCCCAGGACGTACACGTCCAGATATCCGCGCGAGGCCAGGAGCCCTGCGGTCACCATCAGCGAGTCGCCGGGAAGGAAGAACCCGATCAACAGTCCGGTTTCCGCGAAAATGATCGTCGTGATGGCGGTATAGCCGCCCCAGCGAATGAGGGCGGACACATCGGTCAGGCGATGCCACAGATCGGCGAGGCCGTGCATGAAGTTCCGTGGTAAGTGGAGGCGAACGGGCGATGCCTGAACATCCGTGGCCGCGGCGCTCGGGTCAACGGGCACCGCCTCCGTTTGGCGCGCAGCTGATGACTGGAATTACCTTCCCCGGTGCGCAAACGCATGCACGCTCACTGGCACACCCCATGACCGCCGACGCGTCTCACCCGCTGCACATCTGCGTGGTAGCCCATACACACTGGGACCGCGAGTGGTACCACCCGGCGGGGCGCTTCCGGCAGCGTCTCGTCGCGCTGATGGATGAGCTGCTCGACGAGCCGGAGCCGCCAGGGGCAGCCTTCCTGCTCGATGGACAGACGGTACTGCTCGACGACTACCTGGCTGTGCGCCCCGACCGGCGTGATGCGCTGCGCGATGCCTTGCGGCGCGCCGCGCTCGAAGCCGGCCCCTGGTATGTCCTGGGCGACGAACTCATGCCCTCCGGCGAGGCACTGGTGCGCAACCTGCTCGAGGGACGTCGCGTGCTCCAGCGCCTGCACGCCGACCCGCCGCCGGTCCTCTATTCGCCGGACGCGTTTGGACACCCCGCCATGCTCCCGGCGCTCGCGAGCGGATTCGGATTCCCGCTGATCATCCTCTGGCGGGGCTACGGCGGCCCTGCATGGCCTCCCGGTGACGCGGTGCGCTGGCGCGCCCCCGACGGCTCGACCGTGCTGCTCTATCATCTGCCACCGGACGGCTACGAATTCGGCTCGACGCTGCCCGATGACCAGAACGCCGCCGCGACGCGCTGGACCCGCGTGCGCGATGTGCTCGAACCGCGGGCCACCCTCGGCGTCGCACTTCTTCCCAGCGGCGCGGATCATCACGCCCGCCAGCGTGGGCTGGCGGCCGCCATCAGCGCGCTCGCGCGTGCGGCGCGTCCCGCGGTCGTGAGCCGCTGCTCGCTGGCCGAATTTGCCACTCGCCTCGTGCGTCGCGCTGCCGATGCCGCCTTGCCGGTCGTGCGCGGTGAATTGCGCGATTCGTATGGATATGCATGGACCCTCCAGGGCACCTTCGCCTCGCGCGCGGCGCAGAAGCGCCGCTACGCCCGCGCCGAACGGCTCCTGACGCGGGACGTCGAACCGTGGGCGGCGCTGCTGTGGGCGCGTGGGCAGGGTGATCAGCGCCCACTCGTGCAGTCGGCGTGGCGCGCGCTGCTGCTGTGCCAGCCCCACGATACGCTCTGCGGCTGCTCATCCGATACGGTGGCGCGTGCCATGGATGCACGGCTGGATGACGTGGAGTCCCAGGCGTGCGGTCTTCGGGATGATGCGCTGCTCGCGCTGGCCGGTGTCGACCCTGACGCGATGCATGGCCATCGCGCGGAGTGGCGTTCCGCTGTCCTAGTGCGCAACCGCTGTGCGCGGCCACGCAGCGGCGTCGCTGACGTTGACATCGTACGCGTACTGCGTCCCGCGCCGGTGGGGCCGGGCTCGGCCGGATTTCGGGCCACGGATGTGCCGGACACGCCGTTCACGCTCGGCAACGGAACGGTGCCGCTGCAATTGCTCGGCGAATCACGTCGCCATGACCGTGTGGAGGCGCCGCGCCACTATCCGGTCAACGACCTGGTCCGGGTGACTCACGCGGTTGCCTGGGTGGACGCCGTGCCGGCATACGGACTGACCGCGCTGAGCATTGATGACGCGGCGGAGATTGCCACGAGCGCCATTCCGGACGATCGCGTCGTGCGTGCCGGCGCGTACTGGATGGAGAACGCCGCACTGCGCGTGGACGTGCTTCCGGACGGCGCCGTTCGACTCACATCGCGAGAGCCGCCGTTCACGTGCGCCTCCCTGATCGCGTTCGAGGACGTGGGCGACGTGGGAGACCTGTACACGCATTCGCCGCGAGCGCCGGTCGTGATCCCGGACTCGTTTCTGGGCGCCCACGTGATTCATGAGGGACCGCTGCGCGCGGAACTGCGCGCGTCGTGGCGGCTGCATGTCCCGGTGGAGAGTCATCGCGATGGGCGCGCGCGTGCCATGCGTGCGCTCACGGTGCACGTGTCGCTGGTCCTGGATGCGGGCACGCCGTTCCTGCGCGTTCACGTGTGGGGCGAGAACAGCTGCGCCGATCACCGCTTGCGCATTGTCTTCGCGACGGGTCTCGCCGGTGGAACCGTGCAGGCGGACGCCGCCTTCGCCGTCGTCGAACGGGCGCCGCTGCCCGAGCGCCCGGGTGCGGCGGAGCGGCCGCCGCGAACAGCGCCACTCGCGCGTTACGTGACTGTTGTCGGGGCAGACCGCGCGGCGACGATCTACTCGGATGGACTCGCCGAATACGACGTCACGCCGGCGGGCGACGTGGCCATCACGCTGCTGCGCGCCGTGGGCGAGCTGTCACGGCCCGATCTTCCTGAGCGGCCGGGTCACGCCGGCTGGCCAATGTCCACGCCGGACGCGCAGTCGCTCGGCGCATTCAGGGCCAGCTTCGCGGTCCTGGCGCATGCAACCGGCGACGCGGCACGGGATCTCGTGGAGCGCATCGCGGACGACGTGCTGCTCCCGCTGGACGGGAGCACGCTGCGCCCGCTCGTGGCGGTGCCAGCCGACGTGACCGGCGTCGCCCTGGACGGCGTGGGGCTCGTGTGCTCGTCCATCAAGCAGGCGGAGAGCGGCGCGGATCTCGTGTTGCGCTGCGTGAATCGTCGCTCGCACGAAGTGCAGGGGAGCTGGCGCTGCGACTTTCCGGTCGCGGTCGCGCGGCGCGCGCGTCTGGATGAGACACCGCTGCACGCGCTGGACCTCGACGGCAACCGCGTGCTCTTTCGCGCCGGCCCGCGGGAGATCGTGACGATCCTCGTGAGCCCGGCAGGCGAGGTTCCCACAAGCGTCGATGTCACCCCCGCGCCCGCAGTGTGATCGTCTCTTCGCCCGCCAGTCGATCACGCAACGCATCGCCCAGCAGTGTGCAGGCCAGCACCGTCAGGATAAGGGCTACTCCCGGTGAGAGCGCGACCCAGGGAGCGGTGACGATGGCGTCGCGTCCGCCCGCGATCATGTTCCCCCAGCTTGGCTCGGGCGGCTGGATGCCGAGGCCCAGGAATGAGAGGCCGCTCTCGAGCAGAATGGCGCTGCCCACGCCCAGAGTGATTGCCACAGTGGCAGCGCCCAGGGCATTGGGCAGCACGTGTCGCCACAGTATCCGGCCGGGGCGCGCGCCCAGCGCCATCGCCGCTTCCACGTAGCTCTGCGTGCGCACGCCAAGCACCTCGGCGCGTACCAGCCGCGCTACTCCCATCCAGCCGGTCGCCATCAGCACGATCACGACCATGGTCGCGCCCGGCGCCCAGAGCGCGGCGAAGACCAGCAGCAGCACCAGTCGCGGGATGGCGAGGAGTGCATCACCGATCGCCATGGCGACGCGGTCCAGCACACCGCCGCGCCACGCGGCAACCGCACCCACGAGGATACCCGCTCCGCCCGCGAGCAGAGCGCCGAGCAGGCCGACCAGGAGCGAGACGCGCCCCGCCAGCATCATCCGGGTGAACAGGTCGCGTCCGAACCGATCGGTGCCCAGCAGATGGACGTGACCGGCGCTGTCGCGCGCGAATGGCGGGAGCAGACGCATGGCGAGCACGTCACCAATGGCGCGCGGATCCGTCGGGGCGACGAGCGGCACCACGATCGCGCCAATCACGAGCGCCGCGAGCAGCGCGATGGCCCAGCGCACGCGCCAGGTCGTCTGCGGCAGGCGTGGCATCAGCTCCGTCGCCTCGGATCGAGGACCGGCAACGCGAGGTCGCCAGCGAGGTTCGCGAGAATGACGAGCGCCGCGTAGAGCACGGTGGCACCCATCACCACGGGATAGTCTCGAGCGAGGATCGAGCTCACCAGCAGTCGTCCCATGCCCGGCCAGGCGAAGACGGTCTCCACGAACACGGATCCCGCGAGCACGCCGGGGAGCGCAAGCGCGAACAGCACGACCAGCGGAGGCAGCGCGTTGCGCAGCACGTGGTGCAGATAGAGCGTCGTGGGCGTCACACCCTTCGCGCGCGCCGTCTGCACGAACGCGAGGCCGGTCACGTCCGACACCAGCGTGCGCGAGTAGCGCGCGATCCCCGCGGCTCCGATGGCGGTGAGCGTGACGACTGGCAGAATGGCGTGCCGCATGAGATCCGTCAGCGCGCTCCATCCCGACGCACCGCCCGCGGGATCGCGCATGCCGAACGCCGGCAGACGCAGCGCGGGCGGGAAGCCCCACCGCGCCGCGCCATAGGTGAACAGCGCGACCAGTGCAAGTGAGAGCCAGTAGCTCGGCGCCGCGTACACCGCGGTGGACGCCACCGTGAGCGTCGTGTCCAGCGGGCCGCCCCGTCGCGCGGCCTGCACGGTTCCCACGAGAATGCCCAGCAGAAATGTCAGGAGCAATGACGACAGGCCGAGACCGAGCGAGACGGGCAACGCGCGCTCCAGCACCAGCGACACCGGCTCCCGCGTGACGAAGCTCTCCCCCAGCTTTCCTTCGAGCAGCGCGCGCCCCCACCGCGCATATTGCACGGGCAGCGGCCGGTTCAGTCCCAGCGCGGCGCGCGCCCGGGCGACGTCTGCGGCCGAGGCGGACGGCGCAATGAGCAGTGCCGCGGGATCACCGGGCGCCGCGCGCAACAGGAGAAACGTGAGAGTGGCGACGATCCAGAGCAGCAGGACCGACTGGGCCAGGCGGCCAGCGAGCATGCGCATCGCGTGATGATGCGCGCCGGGCGGATCGCGTCAACCATCGCTGGAGTCGCGGCCGTGGCAGCGTGGGGAGCGGGCGACGGTTGCGCCGCGAGCCGGCGCGACCCCGGCACAGTGGTCTATGCGTCGGGCGCCGACCTCGAGTCGGCGAATCCGCTTGTCACTGTGCATCCACTTGCACGCCAGATCCAGCGGTACGCGCTGTTCGTGACACTTGCCCGGTACGATGATTCCCTGCAGGCGGTCCCATATTATGCGAAACGCTGGTCGTGGTCCGCCGATCGGCGCCAGCTTTCGTTTTCCCTTACGCCCGGCCTCGCGTGGCAGGATGGTGTGCCCACGACCGCGAACGATGTCGTCTTCACGCTCGATGCGGCGCGCGATCCGGCCACCGGGTACCCGCGCTACGCCGACCTGGCGGACCTCGAGCGGGTGACCGCCGCGAACGACACGACCGTCACGCTGTACTTTGCTCACGCGCAGCCGCACTTCCCGCTGGTGCTTTGCGAGCTGCCCATCGTCCCGCGTCACGTGCTGGGCGCCGTGCCCCACGCGGCGATGCGGCGCGCGCCATTCGGAACGCACCCCGTCGGCAACGGGCCGTTCCGGTTTGTCGAGCGACGGCCCGGAGAGCGCTGGGTCCTTGCCCGCAATCCCGATTTTCCCGCCGCGCTGGGCGGCCCGCCGCGAATCGCGCGGCTGGTGGTGGTTGTCGTGGACGAGGCATCCACGAAATTCGCCGGGTTGGTGAGCGGCGAGCTGGATGTCGCGGGTATCGCGCCCTTCATGGCGCAGCTCGTCACGCAGGACCCGGCGCTCCGCGTGCTCGAGTACCCTGTGCTGCAGGCGAATGGCATCATCTTCAACGTCTCGCGGCCACCGTTCAACGATGTGCGGGTCCGCCGCGCGATCGGGATGGCGATCAATCGCAAGCGCGTGATTGCGGCCGCGCTGGCGGGCTATGGCACGCCCGCCACCGGCCCGGTCCCGCCCGGTCACCCTTACGCTCTTCCGGAGAGCGCCCGTCTGGATACGGCGCGCGCCGATTCGTTGCTCGACGCCGCGGGGTGGCGCCGCGATGCCGCCGGGATGCGCGCGCGCAATGGCCGTATCCTGTCCTTCCAGTTGCTCACCGTGGGCGGTGCAGATAACGCAGTCGAGGAGTTGCTGCAGGCGGATCTCGCAGCCATTGGAATCCGCATGGAGATTCGCCAGCGGGAGATGGCGTCGTTTCTCGCCGAGGCGCGTGCCACGCCGCGCCGCTTCGATGCGCTCTTCACGGGAATCCCGGGCGACGTGTCGCTCTCGTATCTGTCCGCCATGTACGATTCACGCCAGGCAGGTGGGGCGCTCGACTACGCCGGCTTTCACACCGTGAAGCTGGACTCGCTGCTTCAACGGGCCCGCACCGCTCCCGAGGGCGCCGTGGCGCGTGACGCCTGGTTCGCGGTGCAGCGGGAACTCGCACGCGATGAGCCGGCTGCCTGGGTCTATCACTCGCGTGGTGTGCAGGGACTCAGCCGGCGATTGCACGGCGTTCGCATGGATCTGCGCGGCGAGCTGGTGACCTTGCACGATTGGCGCGTGACGGACTCGATCGCGATGATGGCACGGCGATGACCCTGCTGCTTGACCAGGAGGCGCTCACACGGCGCCGCATCGCGGCACAGTCCGCGCTGGCGCCGCTCGCCACGTCATTGCGCGCGGACCTGCAGCGCGTGATCGACGCGGGCATCGAGATTCCGACCCGCAAGGCGCTTCTCTCGCGCACTGGCGGCCGCTGCGAGGTGCACGGATGCGCGCTGGAGTTCGACCCATTCGCGCCGCACGCGCACCGCTGCCCCGTGGGCGGCGAGCTCCACCACGGCGAGCGGCACGACCTGTGGTGGACCACGTTCTACCAGCTGTGGCTGGCTGAGCGCGCAGTTCATGCGGCGGCGCTTTACGCGCTGTGCGGCGACGTGGCCGCGGCCACGCTCGCGCGCCGCATTCTCGAGGGCTATGCGGAGCAGTATCTGCGATATCCCAATCAGGACAATGTGCTCGGGCCCACGCGGCCGTTTTTTTCGACGTACCTCGAATCCATCTGGCTGCTCCAGCTCTGCGTCGCTCTCGATCTGCTCGAGTCGAACGGGGAGCGCCACGCGCTCGCTGGAACGGTACGCGATCGCATTCTCCAGCCCAGCCTGCAGCTCATCGCATCGTTCAATGAGCATCTCTCCAATCGGCAGGTCTGGAACACAGCGGCAATCATCGCCGCAAGCACGCTGCTCGGCGACGGTGACGTGGCCCGGAACGCCATCACGTCACCATCCGGGCTGCTCGGGCTGCTCGCTGACGCCTTGCTGCCCGATGGCACCTGGTACGAAGGTGAGAACTATCACTTCTTCGCGCATCGCGGGTTGTGGTACGCTGTCGTCATGAGCGAGCGGCTCGGCGCGGAAATCCCGGCCGCGCTCCGGGAGCGGTTCGAGTCGGCCTTTGCCACCCCGCTGCTCACCGCGTTGCCCGACTTCACCTTCCCGGCGCGCCGCGACTCGCAGTACGGCATCTCGCTCCGCCAGTGGCGCTTCGCCGAGTCGTGCGAGCTGGGACTCGCGCGACGCGACGATGCACGCCTCCGGGGCGCGCTCTGGGAGCTGTACGAGCATTCACCAGTTGCGCATCGAGACACCGGCCGCTGGCGCTCCACGGCGGAGTCCGAGCGCAACGAGCCCGCTTCCGCGCTGTCGCGCGCCGATCTGGGCTGGCGTTCGCTGCTCTTTGCGCGCGAGAGTCTGCCGCCACTCTCGCCCGCGCCTGTGAAATCCGCGCTACTGGACTCGCAGGGCATCGCGGTGCTGCGACGTGACGCCGGCCGCGTCTACGCGGCACTGGACTACGGGCACTCCGGAGGAGGACATGGGCACCCCGATCGGCTCAATCTCCTCATCGCGGTCGGAGCCGATCGCTGGCTCGATGATGCGGGAACCGGCTCGTACGTGGACCCCACCCTGTTCTGGTATCGAAGCACGCTTGCCCACAACGCGCCCCTCGTTGATGGCCGCTCGCAAACCATGGTGAACGGAATCCTCCGCGCCTACGATGAGCGCGGCGCCGTGGGATGGGTGGATGCCGCCGTACCGCGGAGCGGCATTGCCCCCGGTGTGTCACTGCGCCGGTCGCTCGTGATGATGCCGGCCTACCTCGTGGATCGCCTCGAATGGAGCGCCGATCGTGTCGTCTCCCTCGCCTTGCCGCTGCACATCGACGCCGAGCTCGATGGAAGCGTCCCGCTGCATGCCGCATCGTTCGACGCCAGTCCGGCGCGCGAGGATGGATTTTCGTTCATCACCAGTGCAAACGCCGCGTCCGTGGATGCCGCGACGCTGGTTCGCCTGATGCAGGGTGACGCCGTTCGCGCGTGGGCAACGGTGAGTCGTGCCGCGCAGTGGTGGCGTCTGCGCGGCCCTGGCGCGCCCGGCAGCACGGCTGCCGACTTCGTACTCGTGTCGGCGCGCGCGGCCGACGGTGTGGTCCACGTGGTCTGGGACTTCGGGGCCGGCATCGCAAGCGTGAATGCAACGAGCGACGGAATCGTGGTGGAGATGACGCGCGGCGAGCGGCACGAACACGCGATTCGTGGCGCGCAGTGGCACATCGCGCTCGAATCGGCCGCGGCCCGCAGCAGCATCACGCTCGATGGTTCGCGCGCCAGCCCCGTGGCGGAGCCACCGCTGCCACCTCCCCACGCGCACGCGCCGCCGGTGATGGTGCCACGTATCCCGGACACGCCGCTGCGCTTCGATCTGGGCGCGGACGCGTACCGCATGTCCGAACACAGTTGGGCCGAGGCCGGACGTCCGGCGGCCACCGTGCAACTGAGCGTGGACGATGCACGCCTCATCGTCACCGTTGACGTCCGGAAAACTCCGCTCGTCTTTCGCGCCGCAAACGCGCCGGACCCGGAGCTCGACAATGAACATCCGGACATCCATAGCGACGGCGCGCAGCTCTATCTCGCCGCCGCGCGCTGGAGCACGCCGGCCGGCTGGCTCGCGGTGCCTGCGCCCGACGGGTCGGTCCGGATGCGTGTCGTTGAAGGCATGCGCGGCGACATTCCGTGCGTCGCGTCGTGGGCACGCTCGGCGGCGGGCTACGTCATGCGATTCGCCATCCCGCTCACCGCCCTCGGCGAATTCGCCGGGGAAGCGTTCGGCCTCGAGGTGGTGGTCAATGACATGGCGCCGGATCGCACGCGACGGCGGGGACAGTTGGTGCTGAGTGGCGCGAGAGGCGAGACGACCTATCTGCGCGGGGACCGCGAAGACGCCGCTCGGTTTCTCCGCGTTCGACTCCCTGATGACTGAGCTGCCGCTCTCGCGCGCGCGCGTGGTGCTGTGCGAGCCCCGGGACCCGGTAAACATTGCCGCGGTCGTGCGCGCCATGAAGAACATGGGCGTCACGCAGCTCGATCTGGTCCGTCCCGGCAGCTACGATCCCACCGACATCGAGCGCGTGGCACACGACACCCGCGACATCGTGTCCGCCATTCGGCACTTCGATGTGCTCGACGCAGCGCTCGCGGACTGCAGCTACGTTGCCGCGTTCACGGCGCGGCGGCGCGCCGCCAAGTGGCGCGTCCTCGAGCCCAGAAGCATGACTGCCACCGTGCTCGCGGCGGCGCGTCACGGGCCTGTCGCACTGCTCTTTGGCCGCGAGGATCGCGGTCTCGCCAATGACGAGCTCGATCGTGCGCATGCGGTCGTCACGATCCCCACGACGTCGCATGCATCGCTCAACCTGGCGCAGGCGGTGCTGATCGCGCTCTACGAGCTGCACGTCGCGGTGCCCGGCGCATCCCGCGTGCTGGCGCCGCCGCGCAAGGATGCGCCCGCCGCTACGGCGGCGCAGTGCGAACGCCTCTTCCACGATGTGGATCGCGCGTTGCGTGCCGTGGATTTCTTCCGCACCCGCAACCCCGAGCTCATACTGCGCACGGTGCGCTCGCTGGTGATGCGCGCGGCTCCGGATGCCCGCGAAGTCGAGCTGGTGCGTGCCATGGCCATCGAGGTCGTCCGCGCCACCGCGCGCCTGTCGCGCGACTCTTGACTCGTCGCGCGTCGCCCCGATACTTCGAGACATGTCCATCCCGCTCGTGTCCCAGCGTTCCGGCGCGGACTTCCGCTCGCGTGCGGCCATGGTGATTCCCGGCGGCGCGTCCACCGGCAGCAAGCGCCCCGCTGCGCTCTATGGCCCCGACACGACCTTCGGGGCTGCGCATTTCGCCAGCGCATCCGGATGCCGGCTCATTACACCGGATGCCGACGAGATCGTGGACTGTACCATGGCGCTCGGCGCGGTCGCGCTTGGCTATGCGGATGAAGCCGTGACCCAGGCGGTCACGGATGCGGTCCGTGCGGGGAACGTCGCCGGCCTCTCGCACGTGCTCGAGGTGCAGTTGGCCGAGCGGTTGATCGAGGTGATTCCATGCGCGGAGCAGGTCCGCTTCCTCAAGAGTGGCGCCGAAGGGGTGGCTGCCGCCGTACGCATCGCGCGGGCCCATACCGGTCGCTCGGTGGTGGTCGGGTGCGGCTATTTCGGCTGGCTCGACTGGTGGACGCAGGCCGCCGGCGTGCCAGCGGGCGCACACGCGGACTTTCATGCCGTGCCCTTTGATGACATCGCCGCGCTCGAAGCCGCGGCGCACGCCGCCGGCGATACACTCGCCGCCATCGTCCTCGAGCCGGTGATCGAGCGGCTTCCCTCGGAGGGCTGGGTCCTGAGCGCGCAGCAACTGTGTGCGGAGCTCGGCGCCGTCCTCATCTTCGATGAAATGAAGACCGGATTCCGGCTGCGCACCGCGGGCTATCAGGAGCTGGCGAAGATCACGCCCGATCTCGCGGTGTTCGGCAAGGCGCTCGCCAATGGTTTTCCGCTGTCCGCGGTGGTGGGGAAGGGCGCGGTGATGCGCGCCGCCGAGGATACCTGGATCTCATCGACATTGGCCAGCGAAGCCGCGGCCCTTGCCGCGGCGTGGGCGGTGCTCGAATGGCACGCGCGGGGCGAAGTGTGCGAGGCGCTTGCCGAGGCTGGAGCGGAGATGCGGGGCGCGGTCGAGCGGGCCATCACCGCATCGGCCATTCCGGGCGTACGCGTGCGAGGACTCGATCCCATGTGGCTCATTGATTTTGATCGGGACGACCAGCGCACGCGCTTCAGCGAGCTGGCGCTGCAGCGTGGCGTACTGTTCAAGCGCGGCGCATACAACTTCGCCAGCACGGCGCACGACGACGATGCCATTGCGGCCATCGAGACGGCTGCGAGCGAATCGCTCGTGCAGATCCGGGACGAAGCGCGTGGGGAGTGAGCTGGCGGCGCCACTGGCGGGCGCTGGCCCGCTGGTGGATGTGCACGCGCACTTTCTTCATCGCGCCTGCGGGCGCGCCGACTGGGAGGTTCGCAACCAGGCACGCTTTCGCGCCGGCACGCGCATTGGCATCTCCGTGCACGTTGCCTCCATGCTCGGCACCTTCGGCTTTACGTCGCCCACCTATTTCCCGTCGCCACCGGATGTGACGCTCGGCAATACGGAGATGCTGGCGCTGCAGGAGCGCGAGCCGGCGCGGGTACGCAGCTATGTGACGGTGAACCCCAACTATGCGACTCACGCTCTGGAGGAGATGGCGCGCTGCGCAGAGCGCGGCGCGGTGGGACTCAAGCTCGCGGCCAGCCGCCGCGCGGATGATCCGCTCCTCGATCCCATCGCCGCCGAAGCCGGGCGGCGCGGATGGCCGATCCTGCACCACATCTGGCAGCATCGCACGCGCGAGTGGCCCGCCCAGGAGATCTCCGACGGCGCGGATCTCGGCCGCCTCGCGCGGCGGCATCCGGAGGTGACTTTCATTCTGGCGCACATTGGCGGCGGCGGCGATTACCGGCACACCTTCGCGGCCGTGGAGGATATCGCCAACATCTATCTCGATCTCTCGGGCAGCGGGGTGGATCGCGGCATGCTCGACGATGCCATACGCGCAGTGAGTGTGGAGCGCCTGCTCTGGGGAAGCGACATCACCATGGAAACGGGACTCGCCAAGTTGCGTGCGCTGGCCGCGGCGGGCGTCACGCCGGAGGGGATCGCGCATATTCGATGGCGCAACGCCGCACGGGTGTTTCCTCCCGGTGCCCTGCCGGGCCCGCGTGGCGCACTTGCCGCCGACACCGCCATGGCCGTGGAGCCGCGCTGAATGACGACCGATGTGAACACGTTCATCGGCGGCTTCCCGTTTCGACACGTGCCGCACCCGGAGGCGGACTCGCTTGCGCGCGTGCTCGAACGCGAGGGAATCGCAGCCGCGTGGGTCGGCCATCTGCCGTCCGCATACTATCGCGATCCCAACGCCGGAAACGATGCCCTGTTCACGACACTCGCTCCGCACCGTGGCGTGCTGCACCCCGTTCCGGCGCTGCGTCCCGACTGGCCGCACTGGGAACAGACGCTGCGGGAACTGCTGGAGCGCGACGCCATCGCGATTCGCGCCTATCCGCCGCAGTGGGGCATGGGCCCGCACGCATCGCCCATGATGGAACTGGCTTCGGCCTGCGGCACGCTGAACGTGCCGCTGCTGCTCACGGTCCGATTCGAGGATCTGCGCCAGCGACACTGGATGGACGCTGCAAGTGATCTCTCCGGCGCGGCCATTCGCGCGATCGTGCGCGCGGATGATCGCGTTCGCGTGGTCGTCACGTGTGCGGGGCGCGCGCTTATCGAGGAAGTGCACTGGGGACTCACACGGCAGGAGCAGTCCCGGCTGTGGTGGGACATCTCGTGGATCTGGGGTCCGCCGGAGGAGGAGCTTGCGCATCTGTTTGGCACCATCGGCGCGCAGCGCTTCGTGTTCGGCAGTGCGTGGCCGCTGCGACTCGTGCAGACACCACGCGCGAATCTCGAGTTGCTTCCACATGACTTGCGTGATGCTCAACTCGCTGACGTCGCGACATTGCGCGATGTGATTGCGCAACACTAGCGCGTCCCCTTGCGCCACGCGCCCGGTCGAAACAGATTCCGCCGCGTTCCGCTCTCTGCGTGTGATGACTCACGCGACGGGCGAAGTTCCGCCCCTATATCCCGATAGGCAGCGATGACGAAGAGGAGGAAGCGGGCTGTTGTGCCAGGGCTCGCCGCCCTGGCGGTGGTTGCTGTGGTGTTGTCCGCGTACACCGGAGCCACGCAGCAGCCTGATACCGTGATCAAGGATCGAGGATCGTGGGGTTACTCCGCGGCGTCGTCGCCGCAGGGACGATCGCCGGTGCAGCCGATTGCCTTTCCGCACCCCACGCATGTGCAGACGCTGGGCATGAACTGCCTCTACTGCCACTTCTCCGCAAACAAGTCTCCGGATCCGGGCATGCCCGCCGTGGGCACGTGCATGGGCTGTCACCTGGTGATTGGTCCAAACCGGCCGGCCATGAATGGACGCCCGGCACGCAAGAGCGAAGGTATCGCCACGCTGCAGAAGTACTGGGCGCAGAAGAAACCCGTCCCCTGGGTTCGTATCCATCACGTGCCGGACTACGTGAACTTCGCCCACATGCCCCACATCAATGCGGGTGTCACCTGCCAGACCTGCCACGGACAGGTCCAGCAAATGAATCGCGTCTATCAGTACGCGTCGCTCAACATGGGATGGTGCATCAACTGCCATGTGGGCAACGTGAATCCAAAATGGAAAGCCCGCTACGACTGCAGTGTCTGTCATTACTAGGAATCGTGAATGAGTGAGAATTCCACGCCGTCGGGCGTGCGCCGACGCGAGTTCCTCAAGGTCCTTGGCGCTGGTGGTGTCGCGACTGCGGCCATCGGGTGCAGCTCGGATCGCGTCGAGAAGCTCATCCCCTATCTGAATCACCCGGACGAGACCGTTCCCATGGTCTCGAACTACTACGCCTCGACCTGTCGCGAATGTTCGGCGGGGTGTGGCGTGCTGCTCGAGACGCGCGATGGGCGGACGTTCAAGCTCGAGGGCAATCCGGACCATCCGCTCAATCGAGGTGCACTCTGCGCGCGCGGGCAGGCGGCGGTGCAGGGACTGTACAATCCGGATCGCTATCGCAGTCCCATGGTGCGCAACGGGAGCGGCCAGCTCGTCGCCGCCACGTGGGACCAGGCGCTCAAGCTGATGGAGCAGAAGCTTGGCGAGGTGCAGAAGGGGGGACGGGCGGGGAGCACGTTGTTTCTCAACCGGCATGAAAGCGGCAGCTTCCCCGCGTTCCTTGACGAGTGGCTCGCCGCGAATGGAATGCCCGCGCACCTGAGCGTGGATCCGCTGGCTGACAATGCGGTCATCGCGGCGAATCGCCAGTCGTATGGCGTGTCGTGGCCCTGGCTCGCCTTCAGCGCGGCCAGGCTGATCGTGTCCATTGGCGCGGATTTTCTGGATACGTGGGGCGCGAACGTGCCGCAGCAACTGGAATTTGCGGACGCGCGCGCACGGCTCGCCGATGCGCCGCGCTTCGTCTATGTGGGACCGCGCCGCTCGCTCACGGGATGCAACGCGGATCAGTGGATTGCCTGCCGGCCTGGCAGCGAGCTCGCGATAGCGAACGCGCTCTTGGGCAAGGGCTCGGTGAATGATGCGGCGACCGCGAGCGATGTGCCGGTCGCCACGCTGCAGGCGCTCAAGACCGAGTTGACGGGCGCCAGACCCGCGCTCGTGCTCTCCGGTGTCGCGGGAAGTGATGCCATGGAGCTGGCGCTCGCGGTGAACGAGCTGAATCGTCAGCTCGGTGCTGTCGGAACAACGGTGCAGCCTGATCGCGCCATCACGAGCTTCGACGGCATAGCCACGGATGCGGACGTCATTGCGGCAGTCGAAGCCATGCGGGCCGGCCAGGTGCCGCTGCTGATGATCCGCGGCGTCAATCCCGTGTTCACCACTCCCAAGGCCGCCGCGGTGGTCGATGCACTGAAGAAGGTTCCCTTCAAGGTCAGTTTCTCCAGCTATCCGGACGAGACCTCGGAGCTGTGCGATCTCATCCTCCCGGATCACCACGCGATCGAGTCGTGGGGCGATGCCCAGCCCATGGCGAACGTCATCGCGGTGCAGCAACCCGGCATGGCGCCGGTGTACGACACGCGCCAGACGGCCGACGTGCTCATCACGCTCGCGAAGGCGAATGCCGGCATCGCGGCGAAATTCGCGGCACCGAATTACATGCGCTGGCTGATCGATCGCTATCCTGGCGGCACCTCGGCTTTTACCCTGGCGCTCGAGAAGGGCGTGGGAACAGGCGCGGTCGCGGCGTCCACGGCGCCACGACGTGCGACAGCCATCCCGAAAACCGCTGCGCCGATCGCTCAGACCGCCGGCGACCTGTTCCTCGTCGTGTATCCGTCGTGCTCACTCGGCGACGGGAGCGGCGCGAACAAGCCCTGGCTGCAGGAATTTCCCGATCCCGTGACCAAGATCTGCTGGCAGTCATGGGTCGAGATCAATCAGCAGACCGCGGTGAAGCTGGGTGTGGATACCGGTGACATTCTCCGCGTGGAGACGGCGCAAGGCGCGGTGGAGGCACCCGCATACGTGTTCATGGGCATCCAGAAGGACACCGTCGCCATGGCCTTCGGCCTCGGGCACACCGCCTACGGACGCTATGCCGCCGGCGTGGGCGTGAATCCGGGCGACGTGCTGCCGGTGGGATTCGACGCGAAGTCCGGATCGTTTGCCTGGACCGCGACCAGGGCGAAGGTGACAAAGACCGGCGCCTACACGCCGATCGTCACGACGGAGGGATCGGCGCGCCAGCACGGCCGCGGTATCGCGCAGGCGCTCACCGTGCGGGAGCTCGCTGATCTCGCGGCGGGCCGCGTAACGGAACATGCGGAAGCAATGCCCGGGATGCCCAACACGGAATATCTCCCGGGGTTGCGCTCGCCCATGGCGGCGGATGCGCAGGGCGTCGTCTCATCGAACATCAAGCACAAGGAACAGGGGATGTACTCGCCAGACCACTGGAGTGGAATGGCGAAGCGCCGGTGGGCGATGACCGTGGATCTGGCCCGCTGCACGGGGTGCCAGGCCTGTGTCACGGCCTGCTATGCGGAGAACAACATCCCCACGGTGGCGGCCCCGTATCAGGAATCGCACACCGCGTTTCTGCACGGCGTGGCGGGCGGCAACATCCTGAAGGGGCGCGAGATGAACTGGATCCGTCTCGAGCGCTACTGGGAAGGCGGCGAGGATGGTGGCGATTTCGAGGCCCGGTTCGTTCCCATGCTCTGTCAGCACTGCGGCAACGCGCCGTGCGAACCCGTGTGTCCGGTGTACGCCACCTATCACTCGCCGGATGGACTGAACGTCCAGGTGTACAATCGCTGCGTCGGCACGCGCTACTGCTCGAACAACTGCCCGTACAAGGTCCGGTACTTCAACTGGTTCGGCTACGGCGAGCCGGCCCGGCCGCAGTATGCGTGGCCGGAGCGGCTGAGCTGGCAGCTCAACCCGGATGTCACGGTGCGCGGCAAGGGCGTCATGGAGAAGTGCAGCTTCTGTGTGCAGCGCATCCGCGAGGCGGAACATCGGGCCAAGGCCGAAGGCCGCGAGCTGCGGCCCGACGAATTCACGACGTCGTGCGCACAGGCGTGCCCCTCGCGCGCCATCACGTTCGGCGACGCGGCGGACAATGACTGGACGGTCGCGAAACTGGCGCTCGACAAGCGTGGCTACCACGTCTTCCAGGAACAACTCAATACCTTCCCAGCGGTGGTGTACTTGAAGAAGGTCAATCACCCGGCGCCCGCGGCGCCGGCCGGGGTGTAGGGGCGGACATGGCGACTGTGACCCGACCGGATGAGGAGGTCCTGAGGCTCGGACCGAACATCCCGGAGGCCAACATTCAGCTGCCCGGGGTGGAGAAGTACGAGCAGGTCACCCGGGAAATCCAGCGCACGCTCTATCCCACCAAGCTCTGGTTCGCCGGGTTGTCGGTTGCGATCATCTGCATGCTCATCGGGCTGGGCGCGTGGATGTGGCAGGTGTACATGGGGTTGGGTGTGGCCGGATATTCACCGCCGGTCATGTGGGGCGTGTACATCGTCACCTTCGTGTTCTGGGTCGGCATTGGGCATGCCGGAACGCTGATCTCCGCCATTCTGTATCTCTTCCGCGCGGGATTCCGGACCACGATCTACCGCGCCGCGGAAGCCATGACGGTCTTCGCCATCATGACGGCGGGCCTGTTCCCGATCCTGCACCTCGGCCGCCCATGGAAGTTCTTCTGGCTCATTCCGTATCCGAACTGGCGGCTCATCTGGCCCCAGTTCAAGAGTCCACTGGTGTGGGACGTCTTCGCGATTCTCACGTACCTCACGGTCTCTTCGACGTTTCTCTACATCGGGCTCCTGCCCGATTTCGCCGCGTTGCGGGACGCGGAACCGCGCCCGCTGCGCAAGCACATCTACGGGGTGCTGTCGCTGGGATGGCGCAACTCCGAGCTGGAATGGCGGCACTTCGCGCGCGCGTATCTCTTCCTGGCCGCCTTCTCCACCCCGCTCGTGCTGTCGGTGCACTCCACGGTGTCGTTCGACTTCGCGATGGCGGACACACCGGGATGGCACGCTACGCTCTTCGCGCCGTACTTCGTGGCAGGCGCGATCTTCTCCGGCATCGGGATGGTGTTCACGATCATCATCCCCATCCGGCGCTGGTTCCACCTCAAGCACTACGTCACGCTCAATCACCTGGACGCCGCGGCCAAGCTCTGCCTCTTCACATCGCTGGTGGTCGGCACGGCCTATCTCACCGAGTTCTTCATCGGCTGGATCGGCGGCAACTCCATGGAGCAGTCCTACTGGTGGAACCGCGTCTTCGGCCAGTGGTGGTGGGCCGCGTGGGTCATGCTCACCTGCAACTGCGTGCTGCCGCTCACGCTCTTTGTCCAGCGGCTGCGCCGCAACACCACGTGGCTCTTCACCCTCTCGATCTTCATCAATCTCGGGATGTGGTTCGAGCGTTTCGTGATCTTCGACCCATCGCTCTCGCATGAGTTCGAGCCGTGGCAGTGGACGCGCTATGCGCCCACGTACGTGGACTGGGCCATCCTGCTCGGCAGCTTCGGCTGGTTCACCATGTGGTTCATGCTCTTCATCAAGAACTTCCCGGTAGTCGCCATCTCCGAGGTGAAGGAGATCGTGCCGCCGCCCCTGCGCACGCCGCATCCGGTGGAAGGCATCGAAGTCACAGGCATGCGTCTCGCATTCGAACCCGAAACGCCGGGGGAGCGCGACTGATGCAAGGCATTGTCGGAGTCTTCCGCGAGCTGGATGCCACCGTGGACGCGGTGCACGCACTGAAGAAGCTGCGCGCCGGGAACATTGACATCTACACGCCCGCCCCCCGGCACGAGCTCGAAGGCATCCTGACCCACCGTCCGAGCATCGTGCGTCTCTACACGCTCATCGGTGGCCTCGCCGGCGCGACGTTCGGTTACTGGATTCCCATCTGGATCTCCGATTACTGGCCGCTCGTGGTTGGCGGGAAACCGGTCCCGTCGTGGGTGCCGTACACGATCATCAGCTTCGAGCTCATGGTGCTCATTGGATCGCTGGCGACCGTGGCGGGCCTGTTCATCACGGCGCGCGTGCCCCGCATCACCATGACCGTGGGCTACGATGAGCGTTTCAGCAACGCGAACTTCGGCGTCTGGGTGGAATGTCCGCCTGAGAAGCAGGCTGGTGTCACCGAAACCATGAAGCGGCACGGAGCGACGGAGGTGCGCGGTGAACGGTAGCCCATGGCCGGCGCGCCGCGCCCTGGTGGCACTCGCTCTGTCGCTGGCGCTCTCGGGATGCTCCTGGTTCACCGACTTCAAGGAACAACCCAAGGTGAAGCCGTGGCAGGCGCAGTACGCCGGCAACGACACCACGCCCATGCGCGGCAGTCCTGAATTCTCGGTGCCGATCACCGGTGACCCCGTGCCCGCCTTCGTGGTCTCGCATGAACCGCTTCCGGCCACGATCGATTCGATGTCCTCGCTGCCCAACCCGCACGCGCCCACGAAGGAATCGATCGAGAACGGACGCAAGTATTTCCAGATCAATTGCGAAGTCTGTCACGGGCGTGCCGGCAGGGGCGATGGCACGGCGGTGAAATACGGCATGCCGGCTCCGAGCCTGCTGACCGATATCACCCGGAACCGGACGGATGGCTACATCTACGGCATGATCCGCAACGGCCGCGGCCTCATGCCTACCTATGACCGCATCGAGGACATGGATCGCTGGGACGTCGTGAACTACGTGCGCGCACTGCAGGGAAAGATTCCCGGCGTCGTCGCGGATACATCGCCGGCGGGTTATCCCGGCGAAAATGGCACCACGGTGCCGACGTACACGCGCACGGCGCCAACTCTGCCCGCGCCGTACCGGGTGCGGGACATGGATGCCCGGCGCAGTACCGCCGACGGCGATCGCACCGATACCCCCGCCGATTCGTCGTCGGCGCCGGCGTCGGCGCCACACGATGACACGACGCACGCCGCACCGGCGCACTCCGCGGCGCACCCGGGAGCACGCCCGTGAGCCAGCATTCCGATCTCGACATGCCCAACCGCGAGACGCTCGTGGCGGCGACCTCGGCCCCGATGCCGCGCTGGGTGACGCTCGTGAGTGCTGTCTTCTCGGCCATCGGCGTCATCGTCTTCATTATCGGAGCCATTGCCGGCAACGACCGCGTCTGGCACGCGCTGCAATTCAACTGGCTCTTCTTCGCCTCCGTCTCGCAGGCCGGCGTCATCATGGTCGCGGTACAGCGCATCACCACCGCACGCTGGTCGCGCCCGATCGTCCGCCTGCTCGAGGGATACGTCGCCTTCCTCCCGGTCGCGTTCCTGCTGCTCATTCTGATTCTCATTGGCGGCAAGCACATTTTCCCGTTCTGGCAGCACCCCGCACCAGTGCCGGAAAAACGTCTCTACCTCTCGGTCCCGTTCCTCGCCATTCGCGACCTCGTGCTGTTCGGAATTCTCACGGCGATGAGCGTCTGGTACATCTACACGTGCGTCCGCCTCGATGTGGGGCTGCTCCCCGAAGGGGGCGCCGCCTGGGCCAGGGGCATTCGCGCGCGCATGCGCCGCGGCTTCGGCGAGGAGCGCCGGGAAATCCACTCCACACACTCGCTGCAGGGAAGAATCTCGGTCTGGCTCGTCGTGCTTTTCAATTTCTTCTTCATCGTGCTCTCCTGGGATCTCTCCATGTCCCTCGACATGTACTTCCAGAGCACGATGTACGGCTGGTGGTTCTACATGGGCGCCTGGCTCGCGGCCATCATGTCGTGGTCG
>Ga0134125_10001556_pt1 | contig 28051 bp, 24 predicted proteins | sample KB31751_FD_96464 | JGI IMG/M metagenome (GOLD analysis project Ga0134125, IMG submission 96464) | Terrestrial soil microbial communities with excess Nitrogen fertilizer from Kellogg Biological Station, Michigan, USA - KB3-175-1 | ecosystem: Environmental > Terrestrial > Soil > Unclassified ... | reverse complement strand
GCAACCTTCACCTGCACGACGTGATCACCCGAGTCTTCGGCAAAGGTGTATCCGTTGGTGGTGAACGCTCCAGCCGAGCTCGCCGCCACTGCCACGGTGTCCTTGAGCACGCCGTCGACGTAGATGTCCGCGTCGAAGTCGGTTCCAACGTTGTTGTAGCCGGCGACGAAGTCATTGCTGATGAAGACGTCGGCGGTGCCACAGACGGGGATGACGATGTTCGAGTGCGGGTTTGCGGCGGCGACGTTCAGCGCACAGTCACTCTGAACGGTGTTGTCGGCAAACTGGTGGCCGAGCGCGCTCACGGTAATCGTGTGGGTGGTTCCACCGTTGAACGGAGCGTCCTCCGCGAAGGAGTAGCTGTTCGTGGTGAATGCGCCGCTCGAGCTCGCGGGAACGAACACGGTGTCGGTGAGAACGCCGTCGACGTAGATGTCTGCGAAGTAATCCGTTCCAACGTTGTTGTGACCGGCCACGAAGTCGTTGCTGATGTAGACATCAGCTGCACCACAGGTGGTCACGATGTTGGAGTGCGGGTTCGCCGCGGACACGTTCGGAAGGCAGTCGCTCTCGACGGTCTTGTCTGCGATCTGGAGTCCAGCCACCTTCACGACGATGCTGTGCGCCGTCGAGGAGTTGTATGTCGAGTCCTCGCCGAAGCTGTACGACTTCGAGGTGACGACGCCCGACTTGACCTTCACGCTGTCGCGCAGCACGCCGTCGACGTAGATCTTGGCCGTGTAGGTCTTATTCTTCGTGAGTGCCCCCGTGAGGAGATCGTTGCTCAGCCACACGTCTGCAGCACCACACGTGGCGATGATGTTCGAGTGCGGGTTGGCGCCGACGATGCAGGGCGTCATGTGACCGGCGTTGCCCTTGTAGACAACGGTCTGGCTGCCGGCGAACTTGTAGCCATAGGCGGGGGTCGCGGTCACCTTGTACTTGCCGGTCGTCTCGTCGAACACGGTGACGTAGGTCACGCCGGTCGTGGTCGCGGGAGCGAGCGTGGGATAGGTGCCACAGACGGTGGGCGCGGTCGCGGTCGGAGCGACGGGTGTGACCTCGGTGAGGCAGTCGCTCGCGGCAACGCTCAGGCTCCACGACCGGGTGCCCGCGGTGATGTTGTACACCGAGCCACCCTGTGCTGCCGCGGAGGCGTCGAAGTGGATCTTCTGCCCGGCGGGCGCGATTCCGGCACTCACCCCGTTGACGAAGTACTCGACGGGACGGTTGGAGCCGGTGTTGTCGAACCAGAACTCCACGGTGCGAGTCGTTGCCGGCAGCTGGCAGGTGCCCACCCACGGGCCCTGCACGTACGGAGTGGTGGAAGCGCCACAGTCAACGAAGGAGGGAACCACGATCGTGAAGGTCTTGCCAGCCGCCGAGATGTCGAAGCTTCCGCCCTTGTCCCACATCGGAGTCGCCTCCGCGACCTGGCTTGCTCCGGCGGCGACCGTCGCACTGATGCCATTGCCGGTGAAGGTCACGGGGATCTGCGATCCGGTGTTATCGAGCTTGACGTAGACGTTCTCGCTCGAGAAGCCGTTGTTGCCATAGCAGGCGCCCAGGTGATCGAGGCTCGCGACGGGAGCGGTCGCGCATGCTCCGGATGCGACGTTGACCTGGTTGACGTTGCCATCGCCGTTCCACGCCGTGACCTGCACGGAGTAGTGGTGAGTCTGGAAGTCCGCCGGGTAGTTGAACGAAGAGCTGTAACTCGTACCGAAGGTCGTGCTGGCGACCTGGGCACCATCGATGCTCACGACGACGCTGTTGGTCTTCTCAGGCTGGGCAGCCACAGTCTGGTGGAAGCGCACGGTTCCAGTCGCATGGTAGATGTGCAGGAACGGGAATGGTTCCGTGGCGCCCCACTGGGTGTCCGTGATCGCTGGCCTCGTCACGGTGACCATCACAACCTGGCCGTTTACGATGCGAGGCTCCTGATACGTGAACTCGGGAATGATGACCGCAACCCACTCGGATTCGTAGTAACCCTGCGCGGGCGTTGCAGCCACGGTGTTCGCATAGCCGCTGAGGTTGACCGTGAGCGCCTCACACGTGGAGGTGATGGAGGGAACGGCGGTCGTCGGGGCCGCGGTCGCGGGAGCGGAGACTCCAACGACGGCGATGCCCACCGCCAGTAGCGCGGTCGTAAACGCCGCGAGGATTTTTTTCATGGGGGGACTGCTCCTTGGGTGCAGGATTTCGGGGGAATCGCGCGCACGAAAGTTCTGGCACTGTCGGGTTAGCGCTGGCGACACAGGGGATGTGTCGGCGGGGTAAGGCTGTTGCCACAGAGGGCTGAGAAGACGTCGCGGATGGGGGTCCGCAGCACGCAGCAGAAATCGGGTCGGGTGTCACCTCTTGTTGAGCACACTGTCGGGTCGGACGAAGTTCGGGTTCCTCGTCCCAGGTGCAAGCGTCAATTTATCATGTCCGCACAATGGGGGACTACACCCCCATAAAGGGGGTAGAAGCAGTCCTCAGTCGGATGATCGCGCGATGGTCGAGCGCAGCCGTCCGACGCCGCGCACCACGCCCCGCAACACCGGGCTGTTCGCCGCTCGCGCGAGCAGCCTGAGCTGGCTCGCGCTCACGTCCACCCCTGGCATCCGCAGCAGTCGCCTCATCGGCATCGAGGCGACCATCTCGAGCACGCTCACGCCGCCCTCCTCCGGGTTCTCGCGTGCCGCGGTGCGGCGCAGCAGCGGGCCGGTCACGGGGTTCGCGAGCCACTCCGAGACGGGCGACTCCAGCCCGAGCGGATGCGCCGCCGCACTGCCCGCAAGCCGAACCGTCACGCTCTGCACCACCTCGTGCGCCGACCTGCAGAGCTGCACGGCGTAGTCACCGCCCTGTACGACCCAGGCGGAACTCTCGACGTCCCAGAAGCTGAACGCGCTCTGGTCGAGCGCGAGGGTGACCACACGGCTCTCCCCCGCTGCCAGCTCGACCTTTGCGAATGCGCGCAACTCGCGCTCAGGCGTGCGAACACCGCCGCCCGGCGCGGCGACGTAGAGCTGCACGACGTCACTGCCCGCGCGCGCTCCGGTGTTGGTCACGGTGACCGTGACGGTCGTGCCGGAGCCATGGCGCTTCGCACGCAGGCCCGAGTAGGCGAAAGTGGTGTAGTTCAGGCCGAAGCCGAACGGGTACCGCACCGGCACATCCGCCGTCTCGTAGTAGCGGTAGCCCACGAAGATTCCCTCGCCGTAGCGCACCGTGTTGCCGTCGCCCGGAAAGTTCAGGTACGACGGGGTGTCTTCGAGACGATACGGGATGCTCTCCGCCAGCCGGCCAGACGGGTTCGCCTCGCCGAGAACGACGTCTGCGATCGCGGCCCCGCTCGCCTGTCCGAGCAACCAGCACTCGAGGATGCCGGCGACGCTGTCGTGCCACGGCTCCAGCGAGACGACCCCGCCGTTCGAGAGCACGACGACGACTCGCGAGTTGACCGCTGCGACAGCCTCGACGAGCGCGAGCTGGTCTGCCGGGAGGTCGAGGCTTGTGCGATCGAAGCCCTCGGATTCGGCGGCCGCCGGTAGCCCCAGGAACAGCAGCACGACATCCGTGCGGGCGGCGAGCTGCACGGCCTCGATTCGCAGGCCGGGGTCGCTCCTGGCGTCAAGCGTGTAGCCTGCGGCGAACTCGACGGACGCTCGCTCGTTCATTTGCTCGAGCGCGGTGTCGACACGCGTCGGAAGCACCTGTGAGCTGCCCGCACCCTGGATACGCGGCGTGCGCGCGAGTTCGCCGATCACGGCTATGCGCTCGGTTCCGAGCAGCGGCAGCACGCCACGCTCGTTGCGCAGCAGCACGATGGATTCGGCGGCGACACGACGCGCGAGTTCGTGGTGCGCGGCAAGGTCCGCGCCTTGCCCGCCGAGCGGGATGGCGGCGGCAGCCTCGGCCCGGCTCGCAAGATCGCGAGCGCGAAGCACGGAGCGGTCGAGCGCTGCCTCATCGAGCGCGCCATCGCGCACCGCCTGCACGATCGCGGCGATGCTGTCGTCCTGCGGACCCGGCATCTCGAGGTCCATTCCGGCCGCCAGGGCGGGAACCCTGTCGTCGACGGCACCCCAGTCGCTCACGACAAGGCCTCGGAAGCCCCACTCCTCGCGCAGCACGGAGCTGAGCAACCAGTGCGACTCCGCCGCGGCTTCGCCGTTCAGCCGGTTGTAGCTGCACATCACGGTCCACGGCTGTTCACGCTTGACGATGGTCTCGAAGGCCGGAAAGTAGATCTCGCGCAGCGTGCGTTCGTCGACCTCGGCGTTCACCGTCATCCGGTTGGTCTCCTGGTTGTTCGCCGCGAAGTGCTTGAGCGACGCGCCGACGCCCTGGCTCTGCAGGCCGCGCACGATGGCCGCACCGAGTTCGCCACTGACCAGCGGATCCTCGCTGAAGTACTCGAAATTGCGCCCACAGAGAGGCGACCGCTTGATATTCACGCCCGGGCCGAGGAGCACCGAGACGTCCTGTGCACGCGCCTCGACGCCGAGCGCGACGCCCACCCGCTCGGCGAGCTCCGTGTTGAAAGTGCAGGCCAGCGCGACCGCCGGCGGAAAGCAGGTTGCGGGCACCGCGGCGCCGAGCCCCAGCTGGTCGCCCCCGTCGCGAGGCGCCCTGACGCCGTGCGGCCCATCGGCCACGACGATGCTGCGGATGCCGTCGCCGACACCCGTACGCCAATAGCCGTCACCCACAACCGCGGTCGCCTTCCGCTGCACGGCCGCGTCATGGGAGCGCTGCGTCTCTGCACTGGAATCGCTCACGCTTCGACCCTACTGTCGGCCGCCGCGAAGCCGTGGCGTTAACGACGGATGTCCCGCCTCCCTGGGGAGGCGGGACATCCGGTTACCGCTGCCTAGCGCTGTGCGCGGGGCTTGAGGCGGCTTGCCGTGTAGACGCCGGTTCCGGCGATCAGCAGGAGCAGCGCGAGCAGCAGGATGCCGATCGGGTTGCCGCTGACACCCGTGAACGGGAGCGTCGTGAGTTGACCACAGGCCTGCGCCGCGGCGCCGATCGTGAGGAACCACTCGTTTGCACCAAGGAGCGAGTCTGCCGGGTCATCGACCGTCGCGGTCACGTGGTAGCTGCCCGGCGCCTTCGGCGTCGTCTGCGAGGTGACCTTCACGCCGTCGATGAAGTAGGTGACCCCCGAGTTGAAGAGGTCATACTCACCGGTGCTGTCGATGATGTGGCCGACGGTGATGGAACCGCCGTTCGTGGTTCCCGCGGAGCACGTCTGGTCCGTCGCGATCGCCGCGGTAGGCAGCTGCGCGAGCGTGGTCAGATCGCAGTCGAGCGGTGTCGTGAAGTTGAGCGTCCAGGCGGTTGTTGCGCCGGGTGCGAAGCCCCACGCGTTGCTCGCCGGTTCGGCCGTGACCTTCAGGACCTGCGCCGAGGTCACCGTAAAGGTGCCGGGCGCGCTCTTGACACCGTCGACGAGCCACTGGATGCCGTCGGTCTTCGGAAGCGTGAAGCTTCCGTTGATGAGTCCGACGCCGTTGGCGTTGCAGGCCAGGTTCGAGAACGGCAGCGCCTTCGGGGGTGTGATCACCGTGCAGTTACCTGCACTCGCGAGCACCTCGAGATCCCAGGAGGAGTCTCCGCTGAGAGTGGCACCGTTGATGGCGACAACCGAGACCGTGTACTTGCCAGCGGGAACCGGGTTGGTCGCATCCACGACCGGGCTGATGACCAGACCGCCGGGACCCGTGATCGTGTACTCGAGGTCAGCGTTGAGATCGACCCAGATCGAGCCGCTCGTGATGACACCGGCAACACAGGTCTGCGGAGTGACGAGCGGGTCACCCGGTGTCACCTGGTAGCACGGCGCATTCGGGTCGGTCTTCTGGTACCCGGTTGCTCCTGCGAGCGCTCCGGTGAACACCTGCGTCTTGCGGTCGGCCGAGACGTTGGCGGCACCGGTCGCGAACAGGTGAGTCGCGTCTGCCGTGGCCGTGACCGTGTAGTTCGCGAGCGGACCGACGGTCTTGTTCGGGGTGCCCGAGAACGTCGCGCCAGTGATGGCGCCCCAGTTCAGCGTCGCCGGGGCGGTGCAGGTGGGCGGCGTCACCGAGACGGCGGCGGCGGCCTGAGCGACGGTCACACAGTTCGCGTCGACCTTGCCGTTCCAGTGGTCGATGAGGCCGGTCGGAAAGACACCATTCGGGTAGCGCGGAAGCGGACCATCCGTGCCATCAAACTTCTTCGTGCCGATGTACAGGTCCTGCTGCTGGAAGCAACCCCGGGTGTTGACAGTAAGCGTTCCCGAGGGCGAGGTCTTCGTCAGGTGAACGGTGTCGTGATCGACGAACTGCTGCACGCCGCTGCTCGCCCAGTCCGGACCCTCGGTCTGGTACGAGTTCAGGGAAACGTCACAGCTGGTGAACCCGGCCTTGAGCGTCACTGTTGCGGTGTGCAGGTTCGGCTTCGCGTTGTTGGTGACATCGAGCGAACCGGCATCGGTACACACCTTGTCGATGACGACGGGCGAGCAGTTCGTCGGGAACATGCTCGCGGTGACCGTGCCGCTCGCGCTGGAGCTGACGTCGTACTGGCCGGCCTTGAACCAGTGGCCGGTGAGGCTGAGCGTCTTCGTCGCCGGCGCCGAGAAGGTCTCGTGCGCGGTGAACGTGCCGCCAGCAGCGATGGCCGTATTAAGAGGGACAACCGCGGTGTCGCTGGATGCGCTGATCACCTCTGCCCGACCCGCCTCGGAGTTGGTCACCGTCCAGGTGACGACCCAGGTGCCGGAGTTCGGCGCGCCACACGCCACGGTCGGAGCGATCGTGTTGTGGTGTGCACTCGCCGGCAAGGCAATGCCGACCGCGACGATGCCGATCGCGAGCGCCGCAGCCACAATGCCGCTCGACGCCTTCCAGAGTGGAGAGCGACGAACCGCGTGGCGAGCTCGAGAGAAAAGGGACGCAAAGAAAGGCCGGGCATGGGTAGTGTGCCGTGGCCGCCGGGGGAGCGACATGGGGGTAATCCAGATGTACTTATGGACACAGTCGGGGTCAGCAGGCATTTCGGGTAATGCCGGCTCAAGTGCCGTGGACGAGTCTATCTGTCCCCCCTTGTGTGGACAAGTGCCTCTTTAAGGGGGTCGATTTCAGTACACGTACTCCAGAAGATCGGCGCCGATCGTGCGCATCGCGTCGATCACTCGGAGGCGCGCCTGCAGTCCCGCGTCCGCGAACTGGATCGTGACCGCGTACGCGACGCCCGTGCGCGATCCTCGCAGAAGTCCGACATCCGCTCGCACGCCGACCTCAGACCCGGTCGTGTTGACGAGTTGGATGCCGTGGTCGATTGAGCGGTGCGCGAGCGGATCGAGACCGAAGGCGCTCGCCAGGAGTGAGAGGTCGGCGTGCAGCGAGAGCCACGCGAGCACGCGCTGACTCGTGATGTTATCGACGACCTGCCCACGGTAGAGGGCCGCGAAGAGTGACGCGAGTTCTGCCGTGGATCCCACGGAGAGTTGTGGCGCATCATCCGGTCCGCGATTGTCGCGAACCAGATCGAGGAGCGCAGTGCGCGCAAGACCCAGCGATTCCGCACGAGCACGCACCGAGTCGAGGCCTACCTGCCGCAGCAGCACGTTGGTCGCAAGGGTGTCGCCGGTGGCACCGACGAGAGCCGCGAGGTCGGAGACGGGAAGCGCGGGAGCCTGAAGGTGCTGCCAGAGACCGCCCGAGCCCACGGCATCCGCGGGGGTCTTGTCGAGGATGCCGTAGCCGGCGAAGTCGCGCGCCGTGATGCGCGCCGAGACCTCGATGAGCAGGAGCACCTTGCCGACCCCGGCGGTCGGGAGCACGATCCTGTCGTCGATCGAGAGCAGGGTGGCGCCCGTCTGCAGGTCGATGACGTTCGCGGAGACCTGCGCTCCACCGTAGGCAAGGTGTCCGAGCGCGGTGAAGCTGCCGGTGAAGTTCTCCACTCCCTCGGCTCCGCGATGACGACCCACCCTGGGCTGGCGGATGCGCTCGCGACGTTCCTGGTCTCGAATGGTCACCAAATGGTCACGCGATCACTTGGGTCAAGCCAGAGCGCGTCGGCTTCGGTCACCGCGAAGGTCTCGTAGAACTCGTCGATGTTGCGAACGATCTGGTTGCAACGGAACTCGTTCGGCGAGTGCGGATCGATCGAGATCAGCCGGATGGCCTCCTCGTCGCGGCTCTTCTGCTGCCAGGCCTGAGCCCAGGAGAGGAAGAACCGCTCAGCGCCGGTGAGTCCGTCGATGACGGGAGATTCCGCGCCACCGAGGGAGATCAGGTAGGCCTTCCAGGCGATGCCGAGCCCGCCGAGGTCGCCGATGTTCTCGCCGATCGTAAGCGCGCCGTTCACGTGATGATCGGGGATCTGCCGCGGTGCCAGCGCGTTGTACTGCTCGATGAGCGAGGCGGTCAGCTTCTCGAAGGCCGCCCGGTCCTCCTCGGTCCACCAGTCCGTGAGCCGGCCGTCACCGTCGTACTTCGAGCCCTGGTCGTCGAAGCCGTGCCCGATCTCATGCCCGATGACCGCGCCGATCGCGCCGTAGTTGGCCGCCGCATCCCGCGTCTCGTCGAAGAAGGGGTACTGCAGGATGGCCGCCGGAAAGACGATCTCGTTGAAGCCCGGGTTGTAGTAGGCGTTGATGGTCTGGGGCGTCATGAACCACTCGTCGCGATCGAGTGGCTTGCCGATCTTGCCGAGTTCGCGCTGGAACTCGAACTCGTTGGTCGCGCGCACGTTGCCGAGCAGGTCGGCGGCGTCCATGTCGAGGGAGGAGTAGTCGCGCCACTTCACGGGGTAGCCGATCTTCGGCGTGAACCGGTCGAGCTTCTCCAGCGCGCGGCCGCGAGTGGCCTCGGTCATCCAGGAGAGCGTCTGGATGCTCTGCCGGTAGGCCTCGATGAGATTCGCCACGAGCACGTCCATGCTGGCCTTCGCTGCGGCGGGAAAATGCCGCTCCACGTAGATTCGACCGATCGCCTCGCCCATCGCGCCCTCGACGAGCGAGACGCCGCGCTTCCATCGGGCCCGGAGCTCTGGCGTTCCCGTGAGTGTCTTGCCGTAGAAGTCGAAATTGGTCGCCACGAACTGGCTCGACAGGTACGCGGCGTTCGAGCGGATGACCTGCCAGCGCAGCCAGTCGGTCCAGGCCTCGAGGTGGTCGGCATCGATGAGCGCACGGAGTCCCTCGACGAAGCTCGGCTCGCGCACGACGAGCTCGTCGAGCGCACCCTTCGGCACGTCGAGCGCGTCGAGCCAGAGGTTCAGATCGGGGTCTGCGCCGCCGGCCGTTCCGCTCGCGCTGAGCTCCGACCACGTCGTGAGGTTGTAGGTCGCCTCGCTGTCACGAGTCTTCACGTTGTCCCAGTGCTTGGAGGCGATCTCCGTCTCGAGCGCGACGATCGCGGCGGCGCGGCCCTCGGCATCCGTCACGCCGGCGAGGGCGAGCATCTTCTGCACGAAGGCGAGGTAGGCGGCGCGGATGCCCTCGAACTTCTCCTCCCGGTAGTAGGACTCGTCGGGCAGCCCGAGGCCGCCCTGCTCCAGGAAGACGAGGTAGCGCTCGGGATTGCCCGGGTCATTGTCGACGAAGAGCTGGAAGAAACCGTTCGTGCCCTGACGCTCGAGCCGGCCGAGGGTGCTGAGGAATTCGTCGACGGAGGAGATCGCATCCACCTCGGCGAGGAGCGGTTTCAGCGGCTCGGCGCCCAGTTGCTCGATGCGCTCCTCGTCGAGAAAGCTCGCGTAGAGGTCGCCGAACTTTCGCTCCTCCGTGCCGGGCTCTGCCGACTGCGCCTCGACGATGATGTCGCGAACGGCCTTCTCGGCCTCCTCGGCCAGAACGTAGAACGAGCCGTAGCGCGCCTTGTCGTCGGGGATCGGCGTTCGCGCGATCCACTTGCCGTTCACATGACGAAACAGGTCGTCCTGCGGGCGGATGTCGGGGTCGAGTTCCGCAAGGTCGATTCCGGAGCCGAGTGGCACATCCCGGGTCGCGTCGTTCTGTCGGTTCGAGGCAGCGTCAGGACTCATGGACCCAGCCTAAATGCTCGGCGGCGACCGCCGCCGAGCGATCGCTCTCGAGATCTGCATGAACGCACTCTGAGCGCGCCGCTCGCCCGTGGAGGCCGGGGGGCAATACTCTCTGGCCAAGTCCACCCACCGCGAAGGAGCCCCCATGGCACTCCCCTGGAAGTTGCACGGAGACGGCAAGAATGTCGCCGCCTCCGAAATCGTGCTGCCCGAAGAACGACTCAGTTGGCCGCGAACCATCGGTTTCGGCGCACAGCACGTCGTCGCCATGTTCGGCGCGACGTTCCTGGTTCCCCTGCTCACCGGCTTCTCGCCGAGCACCACCCTGTTGTTCTCCGGTATCGGAACGCTGCTGTTCCTGATCGTCACGCAGAACAAGCTGCCCAGCTATCTCGGTTCATCGTTCGCATTCATCGCGCCGATCACGGCGGCGGTGGCATCCGACGGCAAGAGCGTCGCCCTCGGCGGCATCCTCGTCGTCGGCGTGCTGCTGGCGATCGTGGGCGTCATCGTGCACGTGGCCGGCATCGGCTGGGTCAACGCAACGATGCCGCCGATCGTGGCGGGAACCATCGTGGCGCTGATCGGCTTCAACCTCGCGCCCGCGGCGAAGGGCAACTTCGAGAAGTCGCCGCTGATCGCGCTGATCACCCTGCTCGCGATCATCCTGATCACGGTGCTGTTCAAGGGGATGATCGGAAGGCTCTCGATCGTGCTCGGAGTTGCCGTGGGCTACCTGGCTGCTGTTCTCATGGGCGAGGTGAGCTTCAGTGGTATTGAAAAAGCGGCCTGGATCGGCCTGCCGGAGTTCATCACGCCGACGTTCAACTTCGCGCACTTTCCGATCTACCTGATGTTCCTGCCGGTGGTGCTCGCGCTCATCGCGGAGAACGTCGGACACGTGAAGGGCGTCGGGCAGCTCACCGAGCGCGACCTCGACCCGGTGATCGGCCGCGCGCTGTTCGCCGACGGTCTCGCGACCGTGATCAGCTCGATCGGCGGCGGTTCGCCGACGACGACGTACGGCGAGAACATCGGCGTGATGGCGGCGACTCGGGTCTTCTCGACCGCGGCGTACTGGGTGGCCGGCATCGTGGCCATCCTGCTCGGACTGTCGCCCAAGGTCGGCGCGGTGATCTTCACGATTCCGCCGGGCGTACTCGGTGGTGTGACGACGGCGCTGTACGGCCTCATCGGAATCATCGGCGTGCGCATCTGGGTCGAGAACAGGGTCGACTTCAGCAAGCCGAAGAACCAGCTCACCGCGGGTGTCGCCCTGATCATCGCGATCGCGGACTTCACCCTGCACGCCGGCAGCGCGACCTTCAGCGGCATCATCATCGGCACTGTGGCGGCGCTCGTCGTGTACCACCTGATGAACCTGCTCGGAAAGCTGCGCGGCACGGATGTCAGCACGGTGGCGGCGCCCCGCAACGACACCACAGCGGAGGCGGCGCGCAAGTAGCCGCTCGCTGCGTGCGGAAACGCGGCAGTGGCCGAGTGCGGATGCGCGCTCGGCCACTGTTATTCCCGGCACTCGGGCGTCGCACTACTTTTGGAGGAGTTCTATCATCTAAATAGCGTGCTTTCCGTGCGCACCCTTCGAACCAGGAGACCCCATGCCAGACGCATCCCACGAGTCCACCGATCTCGACGTGCGCACGCTGCCTCATGGCGCGCGCCACAACATCATCTTCGGCAAGCTCGGTGAACTCGAGCCGGAGGGCGTGCTCACGATCGTGAACGACCACGACCCGCTGCCGCTGCGCTATCAGAGCGAGTCGCTCTGGCCGGGGCGCTACGAGTGGAACTACCTCGAAGAGGGCCCACAGATCTGGCGAGTGGCGATCAGCCGTGTCGGCTGAGCACGACCACCATCATTCGGACGATGATCCGGATGCCGAGACCGGCGACCCGACGGACGTGGTCGACGGCCTGACCCGCGTGCTCGCGCGCGCCTGCCGAGCGCTCGCCGATGCCGGCCAGCCGCGCGCCGCCGGAAAGCTCGCCGCGGACGGCTGGGTGCTGCTGCGCGAGACGCACGTGAAGCAGGCCGACCGGCTCGACGGCACCATGCACTACACGGCGCGACTCGAGGCCCAGCAGAAAGAATGAGGCACAGGGTCTCGATACGCTCGTACCTCGCTACTCGACCGGCGTAGTCCGCGGGTCGAGTAGCGCGAGGCACGAGCCCGCATATCGAGGCCCTCGTCCGCTACGCGCTGGTCAGGTCGCGCCTGCGCAGCACGACCAACCCCACCCAGGCCGCGATCACGGCGAGCACGGTGATCACGACCAGCGGGGTGGCCGTGAAGTCCGTCCCGACCCGCGGAACCGCGGTGAACGGCGTGTTCTGCGAGACCCAGTCGGGCAGGCCGAAGAGGTCGCCGAACATCGAGAGGATGACCGCGACGCCGTAGAGCGCCCAGGTCACCGTTGCGGCCGCCCGCGGGAGTGTGGCCGCGCAGAGCATGACGACGCCGACCACGAGCAGCATCGACGGCCAGTAGGCGAGCGACGCCCACATGAAGCGCGCGGTCTGAGATCGATCGCCGACCGCCGTACCGAACGTCGCACCGATGGCGGCGCCGCTGAGAGCGAGCAGAAGGAAGGATGCGACCGCGGGAATCACCATTCGGGTCGCGGCCCAGCGCACCCTCGAGACCGCCGACGCCCACTGCAGTTCGGCGCGCCCATCCGACTCCTCCGAGCGGATGGTGTCGGCACTCTGCAGTACGAAGGCGGCCACGAGGAGGGCGTTGGCCATGGTGAAGTAGCCGAGCAGGCCATCCAGCACGTTCTTCGAACGACCGGTGAAGGCCTGTGCGATCGGGTTGTCGGCGGAGAGCAGGTCGGCCATTGCGGTCGCGACCCCGCCGAAGAAGAGCGCGAACACGATGATGCCGAGCGCCCATCCGATGATCGATCCGCGCTGGAGGCGCAGGCTCAGTCCGATCTGCGTTCGCACGAGAGCGGATGCGGCCCGCGGCCCGACCTGCTCAGGAATGATGCCCGCACCCAGGTCACGACGTCGCTCGATCGCGAGCGCGATGCCACAGAGCACGAGGGTGGCGGCCACGCACAGCAGGAGCGGCCACCACAGATTCTCGCCGTAGGATCGCGTCTGCTGCGCCCAGCCGATGGGCGAGAGCCAGGTGGCCCAGTTCGCCCTGCCGTGTTCTGCGCCCACGTCTGCGCCCGCCCGAATCAGGTAGGCGACGGCGAGCACGACAGAGGCGAGGGTGTTCGCACCACGACTGGTTCTGGTGAGTTGCCCGGCGACTGCGGCGACACCTACGAAGACGAGCGCGACACCGACGAAGGATGCGCCCATGAGCAGTGCGCCGGCCGTCGGCAGCTTCTGGCTCATGGCTGCTGCCGCGCAGGCCAGACCGACGACCGCGGCGAAGCCGCACGAGACGAGCCAGTTGGCGAGCGAGTACGCGTGCCGGCCCAGTACCCCCGCGCGCAGCAGCTCGGTGCGTCCGCTCTCCTCCTCGGCGCGCCCGTTGCGGGTGACCAGGAAGATCACGGCGAAGGCGAGCGCCACGGCCACGGTCATCCAGAGCTTGATGTTGAGGATGCCGCCGAGTGTCCCGGCGGCGTAGGGAAGGCCGGTCAGCGCGGCGATGGCGGGCGTGTTCGCGACCGAAGCGTAGGCATCGCGTGCGGCCTGGGTGGGGAACAGTTCACGCTGCGAATCGATGACCACGGGGACCATGCCGGCCAGCACGACCAGCCAGATCAGCATCCGAAGCCAATTTCGCCGCAGGATGAATCTCACCATGACACCGAGTCCGGCGTAGCGGTTGTGACCCCTCACCCGCACCGTGGATGGGGCCGCGACCCGCTCGGGAGTCGTCGTGGTCATGAGCGCGCCGCCCCTGCATCCGCGTGCACGCCGTAGTGCCGCAGGAAGAGCTCCTCAAGCGAGGGCGGGCTGGAGACGAGTTCGCGCGGTGCGAGAGGCGCAAGCGCGGCGAGCACGTTCGGAAGCGCGGCACTGTCGACGGTGAAGGTCGCCCGCGGGCCATCCGTCACGAGGTCGTGCACTCCCTCGATCGCGGCGAGCCGCCCGGGTTCGCCATCCAGCGTCACCGACACGGTCGAGCGTCGCAAGTGCCTGAGCTCGGAGAGCGTGCCGGATTCGACGGTGCGGCCGTCGCGAATGATCGTGACGGTGTCACACAGTTTCTCGACCTCGGCGAAGATGTGGCTCGAGAGCAGCACCGAGCGACCCTCATCCCGGGCCTCCTTGACGCAGTCGGTGAACACCCCCTCCATGAGCGGGTCCAGCCCGTTCGTCGGTTCGTCGAGGAAGAGCAGTTCGGCGCGGCTGGCGAACGCGGCGACGAGAGCGACCTTCTGCCGGTTGCCCTTCGAATAGCTGCGCGCCTTCTTCGTCGGGTCGAGATCGAATCGCGCGAGGTAGGTCTCGACGCGCTTGCGGTCGTGGTCGCCGCGCAGCGCCCCAAGGATGTCGATGGCCTGGCCCCCGGTGAGGCTCGGCCACAGCGTCACGTCGCCCGCGACGTAGGCGATGCGCCGGTGCAGTTCAACGGCGTCGCGCCACGGGTCGCCGCCGAGCAGGGTGGCGTGGCCCCCATCCGCCCGAAGCAGTCCGAGCAGGATGCGGATGGTCGTCGATTTTCCTGCACCGTTCGGCCCAAGGAATCCAGCGACGGTTCCCGTGCCGACCTGGAGGTTCAGCCCGTCGAGCGCTCGCGCCCGGCCGAAGCTCTTGTCGAGGCCGTGGACGTCGACGGCGAGTGATGTTGTCATGGTGTGGTCTCCGGTGTTGTCTTTGTGGACGAGGACGAGTGCTCGGTCTCGACGTGCGGCCCCGTGCGATAGCGCAGGTATTCGTCGAGGTAGCGACGATCGGCAAGCACGCCCTCCGTGTAGATCTCAAGCGTCGGCAGGGTGATCTCCTCCACGAGTCGCCGAACCGTCGGTCCGATGTCGGCGAGCTGGAGGGTCGGCTCGAGAGTGAGCTGAAGCAGCAGCCCGCCGAGGCTTGACGTGACGAGAAATCTGGCCCTGGCGCGCGGGTCGATGCTGGGCCGCACGATGCCAGCCGCGACACCCTCCTCGGAGAACGCGATAGCCTCCTCGATCATGTTCTCGAGGAACGTGGCCCCGGCGGCACCGCCGTCACGCACGCTCCTCAGGATGTAGACGAGCATCGGCGCGTAGTCGTCGAGCTCGGCCAGCAGCGCCATCGTCTGAGTCGGCGACGTGGCCATGCTGTCAGCCTTGATGGCCCGATACTGACGAAGCACCTCCGCATCGCACTCTTCGCGCAGCCGCTGCTTGGAGCCGAAATGGTGAGTGATGAGGCCAGCGCTCACGCCCGCATGGGCTGCGATATCACGCACGGATGCGCCGAACCCGCGAAGTGCGAAGACCTGAATGGCGGCATTGCGTAGCCTGGCCCGGGCGGTCAGGTCGCCGTCGGTCGAGTCGCTCACTATACGCACGTATAGCATGCTACACAGCTGTATAGTCCACGTCCAGGGGTGCGCGCTCTGGTTAGAGTCGAGCATCAGCATTTTCAGCCCACGCCCCATCGATCGCGAGATCCTGCGCCTCGCTGTGCCGGCACTCGGGGCGCTCATCGCGGAGCCGTTCTTTCTGCTCGCAGACTCCGCCATGGTCGGCCATCTCGGTGCGACGCCCCTCGCCGGGCTCGGCCTCGCGAGCGCGGTGCTTCAGACCGTGATCGGACTCATGGTCTTCCTCGCGTACTCGACCACGCCATCCGTCGCTCGCTGGCTCGGTGCGGGCGATCGACGCCGTGCCGTCTCCATCGGTGTCGACGGAGCCTGGCTCGCGCTCGCCCTCGGCGTTGTGCTCGGTGCCGCGGGATGGGCGGCCTCGCCCGCGCTGATTGCGGCATTCGGTGCGACGCCCGACGTCACTGCGGGCGCCATCGCCTACCTGCGACTGTCGATGCTCGGCTTGCCTGCGATGTTACTGGTCTTCGCCGCGACCGGGCTGCTGCGTGGGCTGCAGGACACGCGCACTCCTCTCTCTATAGCGGGCGTCGGCTTCGCCGCGAACATCGCGCTCAACTTTCTCTTCATCTACGGGCTGCGGCTCGGGCTGGAGGGATCCGCTCTCGGCACCGTCGTCGCGCAGTGGGGCATGGCCGCCGTGTACATCGGCGTCGTCGTGCATCATGCCCGGGCAACGGGCGCTCGGCTGAGGCCCGAGCGAGCGGGCATGGCGCTCGGGGCGGCATCCGGGGGCTGGTTGTTCCTGCGCACGGTGAGCCTGCGGGCGGCAATGCTGCTCGCGGTCTTCGTGGCGACCGGGCTCGGCTCGAACGAGCTCGCGGCCTACCAGGTGGCCATGACCCTCTTCGCGACGCTCGCCTTCGCGCTCGACTCGCTCGCGATCGCCGCGCAGGCCCTCGTGGGTCGCGCCCTGGGCGCGAGCGACCTCGATGCGGTGCGCGCCGTGCTCCGGCGATGCCTCGAGTGGGGCGTGCTCTGCGGCGTCGTACTCGGTCTGATCGTGATCGCGACGAGCGCCGTCCTCGGCGGGCTCTTCACGAGCTCCGCGGATGTCGCAGCGCTGCTGCCTGGGACCCTGGTCGTTCTCGGCGCCTCGGTTCCACTCTGCGGCGTCGTCTTCGTGCTCGACGGAGTGTTGATCGGCGCCGGGGACGCGCGCTACCTCGCGATCACGGGAGTGGTGAACGTGGCCGTCTTCGTACCGCTCGCCTGGGCCGTGCTGGCCTTGGCACCCGCTGGAGCGAGCGCACTCGCCTGGCTCATGGCCGCCTTCGCGTTCGGCTACATCGGCGCGAGGGCGGTCACTCTGAGCGTGCGCGCCCGCACCGCTCGCTGGATGGTCGTCGGCCCTCGCTGACGCGCTGAACCGGATGCGCGGCCTCACGACCAGCGGCGCCCGACGATGCGGAAATCCGTCAACGATGCGGCCACTATCGGAGGCGCATCGTTAACGATCCACCGCATCGTCGACCGAGGACCGACGCGTCAGGCGGCCGGAGCGGGGCCTGTAGTGTTGCCGCGGTGGAACTCGCTCGTGAAGCGCTCGGCCACCCCGGCCTCGTCGTTCAGCAGGGCCACGATCCCGCGACCGGCCGCGCGACCCTTCTCCACCGCGGGCTGCACCATCGTGGTGAGATCGCGGTCGCCCATGCCATCGAGGCGCACTCCGTCGAACCCCACCACGCTCACGTCTTCCGGCACCCTCAGCGCGAGCTCCTCGGCGGCGAGAATGACGCCGCGCGCGAGCAGGTCGCTCTGGGCGATGATCGCGGTGGGGCGCGCATCCGACGCTCTGAGCAGTTCGAGCCCGGCGATCCTGCCCTCCTCGGTGAGGCTGCCGCGCGTCACCCAACCGCCCGCGCGCGGAAAGACCTCCCGCACGCCGGCGATGCGAGCGGATGCCGTGTACCCAGAACTCGCGGCCTCGCGTTCCGCGCTGAGCGGCCCCCGCTCGCGGCTCGGGTCGAGCGGAAGCACGACCATCGCGACCCGCTCGTGTCCGAGGTCTCTGAGGTGCGCCGCGAGCGACCGCGACGCCTCGCGGTTGTCGAGGTCGATCGCCAGCACTCCCTCCATGGGTTCCGCCTCGACCGCGACGAGCGGGATGCCGCGTTGCCGCAGAATCGCCACGGCGGAATCGAGGCGGGTGCTGCATCCGACCAGAACGACGGCGTCGACCGGCGCGTTCTCGATGCTGACCTGCCCGCCCTCGGTGTCGGTGAGCAGCAGCAGACCCGAACCGATAGCACCGGTCTCGTCGGCGAGCCCGTCGAGCATGGCGATGTTCATGGGGTCGCGAAAGGCGTCGCTGAGGCGGTCTTCGATGACGACACCGACGATGCCCGACCTCCCGCGGCGCAGTGATTGGGCACGCGGATCGGGACCCGCGTATTCCAGCGTGGAGGCGGCCGCGAGCACGCGCTCCCGAGTCGCGGCAGACACTGGTCCTGAGCCGCTGAAGGCGAGGGATGCGGTGGAGGTCGAAACACCGGCGAGCGCCGCGACGGCGGCCAGGGTGGGCCTGACGCCTGCCGCATGATCGTTTGCCACGTTCACCATGATTTGGTAGCTTAGTCGAATCGATTCGATCGAATCGATTCGACCACCTCCCGCACTCGCGAGGAGCCCATCACTCACCACTCACCTCGAAGGTTTCCATGTCATCGACCACTCCGGCGAGCGCCGATCGACTCGGCTCAGGCGCGGCCGTTCCGGATCGCGCAGCGCTCAAGGCCTGGCGCAATGCCCTGTTCGTGATCTTCGCCCTGTGTGGCGTGGGCCTCGCGAGCTGGGCAGCCCGCATTCCGGCGGTCAGCGTCGCCCTCGACATCGACACCGCGCAGGTTGGCGTGCTGCTGTTCGGTATCGCCGTCGGTTCCATCACGGGCCTCATCGCCTCCGGCCACCTCGTCGCCAATTTCGGGGCGAAGCGCACCATCCTCGTCACCCTGCTGATCGCACCGTTCGGTCTCGTGCTCGCGGCGCTCGGTGTCACCGTGTTCGACTCCTTCGCCGTTGCGGTCGTCGGGCTCGTCGTGTTCGGCGCCGCGACCGGAATCTGTGACGTGGCCATGAACGTCTCGGGGGCGGCGAACGAACGCGCCATTGGCAGGACGATCATGCCGATCTACCACGCCTTCTTCAGCGCGGGCACGATCGTCGGCGCCGCGCTCGGCGCCCTCGCGGAGGCCTTGAAACTTCCCCTCGAGATTCACCTCGCCATCCTCGGCATTCTCATCATCGTCGCCGTCATCTGGGTCGTGCGGTTCCTTCTGCCCGAGGGCGGCGGCACCGACCACTCCGTGAAGCCCGAGGGCACCGACGACTGGCGCAAGCGTCTCGCGATCTGGCGCGACCCGCGCACGCTGCTGATCGGCCTCATCGTGCTGGGGATGGCGTTCACCGAGGGCTCAGCCAACGACTGGCTCTCCTACGCGATGGTGCACGGTCACCACACCGACGCCACGCTCGGCGCCCTCGTGTTCGGCGTCTTCGTGACGGCGATGACCGTGGGAAGACTCTCCGGGGTGCGACTGCTCGATCGCTACGGGCGCGTGCCCGTGCTGCGTGGAACGGCGGCGCTCGCCGCAATCGGCCTGCTCATCCTCATCTTCGTGCCCATCGTGTGGGTCGCCGTGATCGGTGTCGTGCTCTGGGGGCTCGGCGCCTCGCTCGGATTCCCCGTCGGCATGTCTGCGGCAGCGGATGATCCGCGCAAGGCCGCGGCGCGCGTGAGCGCTGTCGCGACGGTGGGCTACCTCGCGTTCCTGGTCGGGCCGCCGGTGATTGGCTTCCTCGGCAATCACTTCGGCATCCTGAACGGGCTGTTGCTCGTTCTCGCCCTCGTCGCAATGGCCGGGATCGTGTCGTTCGCGGCGCGCGAGCCGCAGCACGCGCCGACCACCGAGTAGCGCGTTCAACAGGAAGCGGGCCGCCGCGGGCGCCTGTCTCTCCTGTCGAGCGTCGCAGGTGGCCCGCCCATCCTGTCAGACGTACCGAACGCTAGGCTCTTCGGGTGCGCCTCGTCATTGCCCGCTGCTCCGTCGATTACGCCGGTCGCCTTTCGGCGCACCTTCCGCTCGCGACCCGGCTGCTGCTGCTCAAGGCCGACGGCAGCGTGCTCGTGCACTCCGATTCGCTCAGCTATAAGCCGTTGAACTGGATGAGTCCGCCGTGCTTCATCTCGGCGATCGTGCCCGACGTGGAACAGGCGGATGCCGGGGTCACCGAGATCTGGAAGGTCGCGCAGGCGAAGACCGCCGACATGCTCGTCATCTCGATCCACGAGATCCTGCATGACAGCGAGCACGAGCTCGGCGTGGACCCGGGACTGCAGAAGGACGGCGTCGAGGCACACCTGCAGAAGCTGCTCGCCGAGCACATCGAGCTGCTCGGCGATGGTCACACGCTCGTGCGGCGCGAGTTCATGACGGCGATCGGCCCGGTCGACATCCTCGCGAGAGACGCCGCGGGCGGCGCGGTCGCGGTCGAGATCAAGCGGCGTGGTGACATCGACGGGGTGGAGCAGCTCACGCGCTACCTCGAGCTGATGAACCGAGACCCCCACCTCGCACCGGTGACCGGCGTCTTCGCCGCGCAGGAGATCAAGCCGCAGGCGCGCACCCTGGCGCAGGATCGCGGCATCCGCTGCCTGTTGCTCGACTACGACGAGATGCGCGGCCTCGACGACGGTCATTCGCGACTGTTCTGACCGCGGTGCCACCAGCATGATCATGCGCAGGTTATGCTGCCTGTGAGCGGTCCACCCGAATGGCTGCACACAGGAATCAACGTGCGGGTGGGGTGCAATGGCAACGGGGGGCGCAAACTCCGAGGAGCTCGGTAAGCCGGGCTTTCTCCACGCGGAGTCCGCAAAACGACGGCTCGCTCCGCTGATGCGCCTGTGGCGCATGGGCATCGAGACGAAGCTCGCGCAGACCCCGCGGCCGTATGACGAGCCGAATGTAAGCGCGCGCGGTAAGAACAGTGACCGCATCCTGATCTTCGGCGCGGGCCTCGCTGTCGGCTGGGGTGTGACCACACACGATCTCGCGCTGCCGGGCTTTCTTGCCAGATCACTGTCATCGCTCACCGGGCGGGGAACCGATGTCGACGTCGTCGCGCATCCGGATAACCGCCTCGACGGGGCCCTGGAGCAACTACGCGCGATGCGCCTGTGGCGTTACGACGCGGTCGTGATCGTGCTCGGCGTCAACGAGGCGCTGGAGCTCGTGCAGCTGGAGAAGTGGCGACACGACCTGTCGGAGCTGCTCGCGGAGCTCGGCGAGGTCGTCCGTGCGCCAGTCCTCGTCGTCGCCATTCCGAAGATCCGCTCCATCCCCGTATACAACTCCGCTCTCGGCGGGCTCGCCGAGAGCCATGCGGCCGGCCTCAACCGGGAATCCGCACAGGTCTGCGCGGTAACACCGCACGCCGTCTTCGTTCCCCTGCCACACCTCGCCTTCCCCGCGCGACACCGTCACCGAGGGCCCGAGAGTTACGCGGACGCGGCCACGGTGATCGCCTCCGCCCTGGCTCCCGCGCTGGAGCACAGCCCCCACGAGACAGACGATCCGTACCGCCCGTTCCCCCACGACGAAGCCGAGGCGGAGGCCGAGCGCCAGGCGGCCGTCGACTCGATCGACCTCTCCGATGTCGAGTTCAGGCGCGCACTCGACGAGTTGCTCGGCATCACCCAGGCCTCACTCCAGGTGCGGATGGCCGTGCTCACGGTTCTGGATCACGACAAGCAGCTCATCCGCACCAGCACGCGCACCCCGATCACTGAACTGCCTCGCGCGGGATCGTTCTGCGACACGACCATCCGACTGCGCGGCGGGATGGTCGTTCCGGACGCGCTGGATGACGAGCGCTTTCGCGACTACCCGCTCGTTGCCGGCGACCCCGCGTTCCGCTATTACGCCGGCTTCCCGATCGAATCACCCTCCGGTGAGCGCATCGGTGCCCTGTGCGTGTTCGACCCCGAGCCGCGAGAAGCCGACGAGGCCGATCTCACGCGACTTCGAGATCTCGCCCTCATGGTGCAGCGGCGCCTCCGAACCTCTGACTGAACCGACGCGGCCGCGCCCGGCCGTAGGCTTGAGGTGATGACTACACCCTGGAGCTGCATACTCTTCGATCTCGACGGCACCATCCTCGACTCGGCTCCGGGCATCACCGAAACCCTCGCCTACATGTTCACCGAGCTCGACCGCCCGGTGCCCCCGCAGTCGGAACTCCTCAGGTATGTCGGCCCGCCCATCCTCGATTCCTTCCGCGATCTCGCCGGCATGAGTCCGCAGCAGTCGCAGGAGGCACTCGAGATCTACCGGGTGCGCTACCTCGAGCGCGGCGCGCTGCGGAGCACCGTGTACCCCGGGGTCGCGAGGCTGCTTCGCCAGATCCACGAGAGTCCCCTCCCGCTGTCTCTCGCCACGTCGAAGCCGGAACTGCCGGCGACCAAGATGCTGAATCTGGCTGGCCTCACCCGCTACTTCGATGTGATCACCGGTGCCTCAGAAGACGAGGTGCGCAGTCGCAAGTCGGATGTCGTGGCCGAGGCCCTACGCCGCCTCGAGCACGCGGGGGCCGACATCTCCGCCCCCGTCATGGTCGGGGACCGCGAGCACGACGTCGCCGGCGCCGCCGAGCACGACGTGCCGACGATCTTCGTCACCTGGGGTTACGGTGCTCCGAGAGAGGCAGAGGGCACGATCGCCGTCGTCGACACCGCCCCGCAACTGGGTGAACTGCTGCTCGGCGAGACTCGCCTCGCCGTCTAGAGCGTGAGCTGGGCGTTCGGCCCGACCGTGTAGCTGCCATGGCCGGGGCAGTGCAGTTTCGTGGCCCGACCGTCACGGCGTTCCACCGTGTGCTCGCTCATCGCAGTGCCACACAGCGGGCACGGCTTGCTCAGCGGTGACGGCAGCGGCGGCTCATTGAACGGACCGAGCTGCGCGGGACCGACGACGGGAAACAGGGTGCGATTCAAGCGCACCCACCACGGCACTCTGCCAGCCACGACGTCCCCCTCTTCTCCGATTTAATTAGTGTACTAACTAATTCGCGCTAGGATGCGAGCAGGAGGAGGATTCGTGACGATGACGACAGTCGAAGACTCACTGGCCCTCGAGCGGCAGGTCTGTTTCGGGCTCGCGGTCGCGGCCCGCACTGTGATTGCGCACTACCGGCCGGTGCTCGAACCGCTCGGGCTGACGCATCCGCAGTACCTCGTGATGCTCGCCCTCTGGGAGCGCAGCCCGCGCCACGTGCGCGACATCGGCGAGGCACTCTTTCTGGAACCGGCGACCCTTTCCCCCCTGCTCAAGCGCCTCGAATCCGCGGGACTGCTCACGCGGGCCCGCAGCGCGAGCGACGAGCGCGCGCTCGACGTGACCCTCACGACGAAGGGCGCGGCGCTGCGGAGGCAAGCGGAGCAGGTGCCCGGCAAGATCGTCGAGCGACTCGGAGTTCCGGTATCGGAACTGCAGCAGATCCGTGCCACCTTGACGAAGCTCATCGCAGCCGCGACTGTAGAGCAATGACCTCCCTCAAAATCCTCTTCATCGGCGGCACCGGCACCATCAGCAATGCCGCGAGCCACCTCGCAGTGCAGCGCGGCGTCGACCTGACCATCCTCAATCGCGGCGAGAGCGCACGTCGGCCGGCACCGGAGGGAGCGGAACTCCTGCGAGCGGATGTGCGCGACCCGGCGTCAGTGCGCGCGGCCCTCGGCGATCGCGAGTTCGATGTCGTGGCAGACTTCGTCGGGTTCACCACCGATCACGTGCAGGCAGACATCGATCTGTTCGAGGGACGAACGGGACAGTACGTGTTCATCTCCTCGGCATCCGCGTACCAGAAGCCGGTTGCGCGCCTGCCGATCACCGAGTCCACGCCGCTGCGCAATCCGTTCTGGCAGTATTCGCGCGACAAGATCGCGTGTGAGGACCTGCTCGTTGGCGCCTACCGCGAGCGCGGCTTCCCGACCACGATCATCCGGCCATCGCACACCTACGACCAGACGAGTCTTCCACTGAACGGTGGTTGGACAGCGATGGACCGGATGCGCCGAGGCGCGCCCGTCGTCGTGCACGGAGACGGCACCTCGCTCTGGGTGCTCACCCACACGCGCGATTTCGCGAAGGCGTTCGTCGGCCTCCTCGGTCACCCGCAGGCCGTCGGCGACACCTTCCAGATCACCTCGGATGAGGTGCACACCTGGGACCAGATCGCCGGCTACTTCGGCACAGCGCTCGGCGTCACGCCGAATATCGTTCACGTGACCTCGGATGCGATTGCCGCGGCCGACCCGGAGATGGGCGCCGGCCACCTGGGCGACCGTACCCACTCCGTGATCTTCGACAACAGCAAGGTCAAGGCGCTCGTTCCGGACTTCGTCGCGACCACCCCCTTTGCCGAGGGTGCACGCGAGATCGTCGCCTGGTACGACGCGCACCCCGCCGAGCAGAAGGTCGATCCGGGGCTCAACGCTCTCTTCGATCGTCTGGTCGCCTCGGCCTGATCGCTGCCGCCAGAGCGTGCCTCGGCAACGGCGACAGTCAGCGCGCCAGCCGCTCCACGATGGCTCCGAAGGTGCCGGGGAGCGCCGCCGCCAGCGGAACGATGGCCGACCGCAACGGGGAGCCCGCGAGCGCGACGAGTCCGGACGTGAGCACGCGGAAGTCTCGCGTGCGCTGCGACCACGCGCGCTCGTAGCCGACCACGTCATCCGCCGCGATGCAGGCGACCGCGGCCTCCGCCTGGGCAAGGCCGACGCGGATGCCCTCCCCCGTGATCGCATCGACGTACCCCGACGAATCCCCCGCGAGCAGCACGCGCCCCACCCGCCGGCGGCGCGTACGCTGCCGGAACGGACCCGCGCCGCGCAGCGAACTCGCTGCCGGTGCGCCGGCCAACCGAGCGGCGAGCGCGGGTATCGCGGCGAGTGACTCGGCGTAGTCGGACCTTCGTGGCCCGAGCAGTGCCACCCCGACCGTGTTCGCGTCGACCGGTGTCACGTAGGCCTCGACCGTCGGCGTCCAGTGCACCTCGATCAGGTCGCTCCACGGCTGCACGTGAAAGTGCTGACGGAGCCCGTAGCGGCGGCTCGACGACGGCGATCGCTCGACGCCCAGCAACGACCGCGCCGTCGAGTGGAGCCCATCCGCCGCCACGAGATAGCGGGCGCGCATCCCCGCGGCCTCGACCCCCTCGGCGTCCTGGCTTAGCCCGGTCAGGCGGTCGGACACGATCGCGACACCAAGCCCGAGCGCACGCGTGAGCATCGCCGCGTGCAATTCGGTTCGCCGAACCCCGAGACCGCCGGTGCCGGCGAATCGGTGATCGACCGAACGCCGCGAGTCCCGATAGCTCACCCCACGCAGCGGATGGCCAGTCGGCGACACACCGAGCCTCGCGAGCGCGAGCACCGCACCCGGCATCAGTCCCTCACCGCACGCCTTGTCGATCGGGCCCTCGCGAGGTTCGACTATCGTGGCGCTCAGCCCGCGCATCCGGGCTTCGATCGCTGTCGCGAGACCGACCGGGCCACCGCCGACGACCAACACGTCAACGTCTGGCGTCACGTGCGCTCAACCGGGTCGAGCGACGCGAGCGCGCGTTCCTCGGTGGGGATGCGGAAGCCCAACAGCAGAATCGCGTTGAGCACCGTGAACGCGAGCGCCGTGATCCAGGCGGTGTGCACGAGCGGCAGCGCGATGCCCTCGACGATCACAACGAGATAGTTCGGATGCGGCAGAAAGCGGTAAGGACCGCGAGTCACCCTGCCGAGACCCGGCACCACGATCACCCGCGAGTTCCACTGCCGTCCGAGCACGGTGATGCACCAGTACCGAAGTACCTGGCAGCCGAGCGCGATCACGAGCATCGGCCAGCCGAGCCACGGAAGGAACGGGCGGTCGCCGAAGAACACCTCGGCGAGACAGGCGAGCAGAAAGCCCGTGTGCAGCACGACCATGAACGGATAGTGCGACTGCCCGAACTCACGGCCGCCACGCTCGAACGCCCAGCGTGCGTTGCGCGTCGAGACGATGAGCTCCCAGCCGCGCTCGAGCCCGGTCAGTAGCACGAGCACCGCGAACCAGATCATGACTGCGCCCCCTCGGCGTCGGGCCAGCGCAACAGCACGAGCTCGGCGCTGATTCCCGGGCCGAGCGCGAACAGGAGAGTTTCGGTGCCGGCCGGCTGCGCCCCCTCGGCAAGGTCGGTCGAGAGAATGTGCAGGACGGACGCCGATGACAGGTTGCCCACTTCGGCGAGAGAGCGCCAGCTGTTGTCGAGCGCGCCGTCCGCGAGCCCGAGCGCAGACTGAAAGGCCTCGAGCACCCTGGGTCCACCCGGATGCGCGACGAAGCTGTCGATGTCGTCGATCGTGCGGTCGTTTGCAGACAGGAAGCCGGCGACATCCGCCTCGAAGTTGCTCTCGATCACGCTCGAGACCGCGGCCGTGAGCACGATGCGAAACCCGGTCTCGCCGGCATTGAAGCCCAAGACCTCCTCGGTGCCGGGGTAGAGCTGGCTGCGCGAGTCGACGACGTCCGGGCCGGTCACGGGCATTCGCGCTGCGCGCTCCTCTCCCACCATCACGACCGCCGCGGCGCCGTCGCCGAAGAGCCCGGTGGCGACGATGTTGGCCATCGAGTCGTCGCCGCGCTGGAAGGTGAGCGAGCACAGTTCAACAGAGAGCAACACCGCCACGTCATTCGGATGCCCGGCCAGGTAGTCATTGACCCTCGCGATCCCCGAGGCTCCCGCGACACAGCCGAGCCCGAACATCGGCACGCGCTTGACGTCGGTGCGCAACCCCAGCCTTGGCACGAGCAGGCCGTCGACCGAGGGCGCCGAGATGCCGGTGACGGAGGTGAACATCACATAGTCGACCTCGTCTGCGCGCAGGGCCGCCACCTCGAGCGCCGAGTTCAACGCCCTGCCGACGAGCTGCACGGCGACGTCGATGAAGAGCTCGTTCGACTCGGTGAAGCTGTGGGCATCGGCGTAGCTCTCGATGGGCAGCACGAGGCTGCGGGTGCGCACGCCACTGGCCCCGTGCATCCGTCGTAGCACCGCCTGTTTCGACGGGTCCGCTGTGATCAGCGGCGCGATGGCATCGGTGATCGCCTGCTGGGGGTAGCTGTTCTCCGGGAACGCGGTGGACACGCTGGCGATTCGGGCCATGCCGCACGCTAACACGGCGGCCTCCACTTTGGGCACGGCATTCCGCGGCGGGATGCGTGCCGTCACACGCAAAGCTGAGGGAGTGCTGAACCCTATTGTCTGCCCCCGTTCTGGGGGGTATGGTCAGCCATACAACGGTAGTTGTCGGGACTAGCGGGGGTGAGTACGTGTCACAGATACAAGATCTCAATCCGCGGGAAAAGCGTCCGGCGAACTCGACCACGCAGGGCGCATCACAGCTGGGCGGAGCTGGGTGCGAATCGCGAGGCGGCGCCAGCATTCCCGCGCGGTCGAAATATGAGGCGGCGCGCCGACGTGCCAACGAACTCGTCTGCGTGCACTACGGCGGCAGGCGATTCGTCGCGAGCTACGAGATGGCGGGCATCTTCCTCCGCCGCGCGCAGCGGCTGATCGATGCGAACGAGGCCGAATTGGTGCCGCTCCTCCATGAGGAGGGGCTCGAGATGCTCCATGTCTCGCCGTCCATGCCGTTCTCCGTGCACGATATCGACGCGGAGCCGGCCGATGGTTCGCACGCGGGCCTCCCGGCCACGACCCTCCGCCGAGCAGAGGCGACGTGATCGAGCGCGAGCTTCCGCCGGTGAGCCTCGCCGACATCCGGCTGGAAGAACTCACCGAGGGCAAGTGGCGGGTCGTCGACCGACGATTCAGGGAGACCAACCCGCGGGCGCTGCTCGGTTTCATCGAGCGGAGTGGGGAGAGTTTCGAGACGATGGATCTGCGGCGCTCGGCCGAGCCGATTCGCTACGACACCCGCGAAGCCGCGGTCGCCGCCTTCGCTGCCGTGGTGGCGGCCCCGTCCGTGAGTGCCGAGCCGTTCAGCCTCGACACCGTCGGCGAATACCGCTACTGATCTCTGCTCAGACGCTCGCGGCGGTGCCCCACTGCAACGATTCTCCAGCTCGGGCGCGCGACTGCGGCACCTTCCACGGGTTGTCGTCGCGCAACGGTTCCGGCAGAAGGGCCTGAGGGGAATCCTGGTACGCGACCGGACGCAAGAACCTGCCGATCGCCGCCGTGCCCACCGAAGTACTCGAGTCATTCGTGGTGGCGGGCCAGGGTCCGCCGTGCTGCATGGCAGGCGTCACCGCGACGCCCGTCGGCCAGCCACCAAAGAGCACGCGACCGGCGTGCCGGGTGATCCAGTCGACCAGCGACCGGATGGCCGGGTCGTCTTCGCCGGGCGCCGCGTGCACCGTGCCGGTCAAGTTGCCTTCGAAGAGCCCATCGGCGATCGCGGCGAGGTCTGCGCCCAACGGATACTCCACCACGATCGAGAG
>Ga0134125_10001555_pt1 | contig 28052 bp, 19 predicted proteins | sample KB31751_FD_96464 | JGI IMG/M metagenome (GOLD analysis project Ga0134125, IMG submission 96464) | Terrestrial soil microbial communities with excess Nitrogen fertilizer from Kellogg Biological Station, Michigan, USA - KB3-175-1 | ecosystem: Environmental > Terrestrial > Soil > Unclassified ... | reverse complement strand
TGGATGCAGAAGCGCGATCTGGACATGCAGGTAACGCCTGCAATTTTCGATTTCAAAGGCAGGGAATTGATGGTGGCGGGAAGTAAGGAGTGCGTCGTGTACCTGCTCGATACCGCGCATTCGGGCGGTAACGATCATCAAACACCGCTCTATGAAACGCCTTTGATGTGCAACCAGGATGTGAACTTCGCGTCCGCCGGTATTTGGGGATCGATGGCAAGCTGGCTGGATGCCCAAGGTACGCGATGGGTTTTAACGCCGTTCTGGGGGCCGCCGCGCGAAAGCTTCAAAGTGCCTGTGAGCTACGGCCCGGTGAAGGGCGGAGCGATTGTTGCTTTTAAAATCGAGGACAATGGCGGCAAAATTACGATGGTTCCCGCGTGGATGTCGCGCGATATGGATCGCGCGGAGCCGCCGGTGATCGCCAACAACATGGTATTTGCATATGGCAGCGGCGAATATACAGAACAGGCGTATCCGGATCGAGGTCTTTTTGACAACAGCCCGCTGCGCGTTTCACGTTCGGGTCATGCCACGCTTTATGTCTTGGACGCCGAGACCGGAAAGGAACTCTATTCGAGCGGCGACCAGATTACTTCGTTCGCGCATTTCACCGGATTGTCGGTTGCGAACGGCCGCGTTTACCTCGGCACGTACGACAGCACGCTCTATTGCTTCGGGCTCGGCGATTCACAAAATTAGCCCTCCCGTTGCGGCATTGCACCGCGAGTGGGCGGTTGTGGTTCGGCCAATGCCGGGCTACGACCGCGAGCTTTCGAATTGTATTTTCACCCAGCCGGGAAAATCGGCCGGCTGGCCGCCGGAGAATACAATGCGGCGTGTCTTGGGGAACAGATCGCTTTTTAAAGCGCGCCCGAATGCCGGAACATTTCGCAAAAGAGTTTGCACGTTCGCATCCGTCGTGTCGCTGAAGCTCGATTTGGAAAGAAAGCCGCCGCCCCAGCCGAGGCATAAAAGACAGGTGTCTTTCGTTTGCTGTACGGAGTAAAGTTCTTCCTGTAAGCGCGCGGCGGATTGCTGTAAGCGGGGAAGCGCTGCCGCTTCGGCGAATTTCGCGTGTTGCGCGAGTTGAGCCGCTGCAAATTCATTGGCCGCCCCAAGGATTAGCGACAGATCGGGCTGCGAGCGCCAACCGAGCGCCTTGGCCATTTCCTCGCTTTCCAAAAACGCCCGTTCGAAAAAGGCACCCTCGAACGCCGTGCCGGAAGTTGCCATCTCAACAAATGCAGGACTGCTTTCTGCAATACGCGCAGTCGGCACATTGCCCCGGCCGGCAACCTTCCAGGAAATCTGCCGCGGTTGTCCGGCGCGTCCATCGAGATTCGCGACGCGCGTCAAAAATACTTTGAAAGCCGATTTAGGAATGGGTGCGGAATCGGCAGCGGCGACGACACGCATCTGTCCGGCTCCAGCGCTGGTTTCCGCATGCTCCGATAAGCGGCGGCCGAGGCGTTCCGAAGCGGCCGCGGACGCTAGTTTTTCCGCGGTCGATGACGACCATCGCGAAGCAACCAATCCCGTTCGCAGCGCTCCTTTCAAAGCCGATCCGGGAAGGTATGGGCCCTGATGGTTCGCTGCAAACGTTGGAATGAACAGAAATTCGGCAACGGTTTTTTCCCAGATAGCCGTGGACGAGGCATGCTCGAACGGAATGCGGCGGGCGGAGAAGTTTTGCGCGAAACCGCCCCAGGAAGCGAAATCGAGTTTCCCGGCTTTGCGTAGTTGGGCAAGATATCCGTCGAGGCGCGGGCCGCGGGAAAGCAGGCGGAAAATGCGCGCCTGATCGAGCACGTTTACCTGATCTTTCCACACCATGTAATCGATGGGAGACAGTTCCTGCCCATCCCCCACCAGCAGCGGCGTAAGAACGCTGGCTTTATAGTTCATGACCCGGTTCGTCCTCCTTGCCGGCGAGTGGTTCCTGTTGTGGCACTGAAGGTTCCGGCCGTTCTTCGGCCGGAGGCGGCAGGAGCAGTGGTTCTGTGCTTGTCACGGGGGCCTGAATGGGGGCTGTGGGCTCGCTTTCCGCGATTTCCTGTTCCGCTTTTTCGAACTCGGCGGCTTGCCGCTGCGCGCTTTCTTCCGCGATGCTGGCGACGTCTTCTTCCGCAGCGGTGCGCATCGCTGCCAATAACGCCTGCTCTAATTCCGTTTCAGCAGGAGCGGTCTCCTCCGGAATCGCCGAGAAATCCAACGCCGGCAGCGGAAGCGATAGTGCGAAGCCGGAGCGGTAAACGGGATGGCCAAGCCCCTCCGGCGCAACATTCACCGCCGCACCCTCCGGCGCGTTAGTCGACGCCACCACCGAGCCCTCAGCAATCATGCGAAGCAACTTCTTATCTTGTCCGTGGCCAGTCGCGCTCTCGATGTAGCCGCCGCGCGTTGTAACGGAATAGTTGCCTTGCGACCAGTCGATCTCGTCGGTTTCCGATGGTGTGAACAACGAGAGCAGCCAGTGGCCGCTGGCGTTTGCTTCCTGGTGCGCGCCATTATGGTTGGCTTTGCTCAATTTGGGAAACAGCAGATTCGGCCAATTCCCTCCGGTGATTTCGATTTTGGCAACTTGTCCCCATCCGCTCGAACGCCTGCCGCCAAAACCGCTGTCGGCTAACAACCGGAACGCCGCGTGCATACGATCGCCCCACTCCGTTGCGGCGCTTGCATCGGCAAAGGAGGCAATTGCCCAGAGGCCCGATCCCGTTTCAAATTCAACGCAGGCCAGAGAATGCGCTTCGTGATGATGGTTGGCCCGGTCGATGGCAGCATGGGTGCGCGTAGCAGCGCGAAACGGACTCGATTGCGGGCGGTCGCGTCGAAGTAAGCACGCGCTCGCCGCATCGGTCAGCCACTGGTCCGCGAGAATGCGCTGGCTCAATAGCAGCGTTTCAATGAGTGGCAGCGGCGCAAAGCGCGCGGCGCTCCAGCGAACTTTCGTTGTGAAAACAGGACTGCTAACGCGTAGTGCGGCCGCGGGCGGCGGCCAAACACTCGCGGGCGGCGGAGCAAAGAGCGTATCGCCCTGAAACGGAAATAGCGAACTGAAAACCACTTGGGGAGACGAACTGCGAGCGGTGGCATCGAGCCATGCTTCAAGCAAGCCCAGGCGCTCAAATGCGAGTGTGATGGCGGAAAACAGGCGGTCGCTTCGATAGAGATGGTCGACGCTGTCTCGCCCGCCCTCTCCGGGACCAAAACGCCAGGGACCAGCCGGGTGCAATTTGATGAGAAATGCCGGATTCATTGAGTGTCTACATGGGGCCGTGGGTTGAAACCCACGGCTGCACGCTAAAGCGTGCGCCACACGCTTACCAGTCCTTAGCTCAATTTCCCTGAGAAATCCTCGCCGGATGCCAGTTGTTGCAGCGCGCCCAGTTCACCGGATTCAAGTAGCGCTACTTCGCCGCTCCCGCGGACGTAGTAATCCTTGTTGCGCCACAGCAGCTTCAATGCTCCGAATTGGATGCGGCCACTGCCACGGCTTCCACCGCCGCCTAGCGCGTCATCCTCCAACAGGCGCATAGCCTCGGCAACGCGAGCAAGCAATGGCTTATCCTCTTCGCAGAGCACGTCGAGAATAATACGGAACGAAAACTTCGCTCCGGCGGGAACACGCTCCAGCGTACGCGGGTTCGCCTGCGACGTGATGCGATCCACCGCGTTCTCGCTCTTCACTTCCGTCAACTCATCGTCGAGGTTTTCACGCATTTGCGAAGTAATGCTGTCCACCAGCAGCGGGCAATCGTAGAACGTCAAGCGGGCTGGCGTTACGGTCGAGGTCTCAATAGAATCGCCAACCACGCGGTCGAGGCGTCCGGCATTGCGCCCGAAGAGAATGCAGACTTCATCGTCGGGCCTATCGCTCTGGTGGATGCGGACCTCCTGGCCTTTGCGCTTCGAGAGATAGACCAGTTCCGAGGGAACGGCGAGTCCCGAGGTCTGCTCAAGCAGGGAACGAAGGCGGCCGCGAAGGGAACTGCCAGGGATGTAGGGAATTCCGAAGGCATCCTTCACAACGGGGTTGTCCGCGCCTCCAATTTCGAGCGAGCCTTTCCCGGCTCCAATGTGGAGTCCGGTTGCGCACGATATTTCCCCTTCCAGGATCAACTTTCCTAGAAAGCCAAGTTCGGTAGCAGCAGTGTGAGAACTCATGAATCGAAATCTTTCTTAATTGGCCTGATTAAAATGTCTATTCGTTGTAAGCGACGATAGCTTCAAACAAATCGCGAAAGCGCTCGTAACCCCGAAGATCGTTCTTCCTGGTTACTTGCAGCAGCAGGCGCTCCAGCGCATCCAGGCTGCGCAGCGAATGCCGGGCGATGGTATAGGCGAGGCGCGCGCGAACCATCACAAATTCATGCTGGCGTTCGCTTTCGGGGGCGCGCGTGGCCCGACGTACCGCGTTGTAGAGACGCCGAAGCTGGCTCTTGGTGCCGGAATCCATATCCCGCATCCGGCTGACCACGACGTGAGCCTGGTTATCGAGATAGAGACTATCGGAGATAAGTTTTTCAAGATCGATTTCGGGCGGGCCTTCCGGCCGCCTGTCGCCGCCGCGGCGATCGTCGCGGTCGCGGCGCGGTGGTCCTCCGCGCTCCTGATTGCGGCCGCCCCCGCCTCCACCTCTTGCCTCGCGCGGAGGGCGATTTTCCTGTTGGCGGTTTTCCTGCTTCTGTTCTGTTTCTGCCATCTCAAAATCCCCGGATGTTATCGGATGCTACCTACTGGTTTTCCGTTGCTAAACGCGCCCACTCTAAGCCGACTCGCCCCGACGGGCGAAGTTTCGCGTTCGCTGTTTTCGTTCCAATCAAATGCGTGATCAAGCCGTTGCGCAAAGCGTTTAAATCGCGCTGTTTCGAAGCCGGTATGATTCGCGAAAGACGCATGTATGTCAACCACGGTTTGTCGACGCGTATGGCTTTATTGCGCCGCGTTGCCTGTGCCGAATAGGCTTCGCGGTAGACCGAAGCCAGGTCATGTATGTACCCGGCATCGTAGCCGAAGTCCTTCACCAGGCGCACCAGCCCGTTTTTTAACTCCTCAGCGTCCGCGAGCCTCTTCCATTCGAGTGTCCGGCCGAAAAGATGGAAACTGCCGGGCTCAGTCGCTTTCGCCGTTTGCAGTTGAGTCCCGGCCTGTTCGAAAATCGCGGCCGGAGAAGCATCCACCGTTGGCGCCACGGCCAAAGCCATGCTGACCGACTTGCCTTCAAGCCCGGCAAAAGATTCCAGGTTTTGCGCTACAAATCGCTCGAACACGCGCTGCAATTCACGCGCCAGCGCGACCAGCGCATCCCAGGCGCCGATAACGGCAAAGTCGTCGCCGCCACGATAGAGAATGCTTACCTTGCGCCAGAATTCGGGAAGCGTGCAAAGTAGCGACAGCTCTCCGGAAAAAAACTCCTTAAACAGGACCGAGAGTTGTAGGCGCTCCTCAATTGTGTTGGTGCGCTTCAGGCGAAGATCGAAAAGATCGACATCGCCGCGAAGAATAGCCCAGCGCTGCGCTCCTTCGGCGGCTGCGGCAATCTCCGCAAGCCCGGCGACTTCCTGTTCTTCATTCATCGCAAAGCGGCGCGGGAAGACGATTCCATCGTCTTCGGCTGGAGCGGTTTGGTCCCGTAGCGGCCAGCTATGTGTTCCCGATTCGCAACTCAGCACCGCCGGATTGTCAGGCGACCAACTTACCGCGCTGGACGACACAATCTGTTTGCCGAACTCGATGAAGTAGCCGTGCGAACCGGGCGAGCCGGATTCCGCGAAAGGAGTGAACGCGTCCGAGATTGCGGAACGGCCGCGTAAAGGCGTCGCCTTTTGCCGCTCAATCCCTTCTTCCAGACGCTTGGCGGCAATGGGCCACGCGCCCAGGTTTTCGGTGCTCGCCCAAACCAGCCTCAGTAAGCCGCCAGAGAGAGCCGCAATTCCTTCAGACGCTCGTTCCAGAAATGCGTTCGCGTCCGCGATGGATTCGTCGGTGAGCACCACAAGGAACTGCTCGCCGCCGCTGGAACCAAGCAGCATTCGGGACAACTTCATCTCAGCAAGAAGCGCGCGCGGCAACACTTCAGAAATAAGGCTCAGCCATGCGCACCGGCCTAGCAATTCTGCAAAACCGTCGTCGGCGGATTCTGTCGAACCTAGGAAGTCTTCACTTCCCAGCAGTTGAACTTGCAGGAAAACTTGCAAAGACATGGCAGAGGTCAGAGCGGCTCGCCAGGCGAGCGAAGCGTGTTCACCGGAACGACTTTCAGGCTAGCACAGCGGTCTCGCGGATTCATTTGGACTCGGGCAACTGCGGACTGTCCAGCCGGTATCCGTCAATGACCGCTCGATCGCCCTCGAAATTGATCTCGAACGATTCCGTCGCCGTGCCTTTTTCGTACGAGCATTGATAATCCATTCGCACCTGCGGTCCACTGAAAAGGTAAAGCACGTTATACGTGGCGATCTGGGCGGACTTCAGCGGGCCCAGTTTGGCGTAGACGCCCTTTTCGTAATCGGCAAATTTCGCAAGGTTGCTCGATTTCCGCACAGCCGGGCCTGCGAGAGCGAACATCGCGTTGTAGTCCTGCTTATTGTAGCCGTCATGAAACGCCGCCGTCGTTTTTCGCGCGGCCTCCACGCGCGCTTTCGGATTGCAACTAAAACAGAAAAAGAGCGCAAGGCAGGCCGCGGCGCGGGCAGCGCTTTGTCGTAGAACCATTCGTGATTTCAGAGTACCCGGTTGGGACAAGTGGCTTCAGAATCCCCGCTGTGGCCGGTAGCCGGGCCGCGCGCGGATCTTATACTTCTTCATCTTCTCGCTCGTGAGTTCAATCTTCAACCGGCGGAATCCCTCGTTCGGATTGGGCTGCGGATAATACGTGATGGTGTAGCTATTGCCCAAATCTTCGCGAATCGATTCGAATGCTTCTATCTGCTTTTGCCACGTCTTTGCAAAATAGCTCTTGCCCCCGGTGGAGGAGCTGATGCGGCGGAAAATGTTGGCGGAGATCGGGTCTTTATTCACTTCGTTTGTGGAGATGACGTAAATAGGAATGCCTTCGTCTTCCGCGATCGCGCGAACATCGTCCGGCGCCACCATGCTCGCGTTGTCGGGCCCGTTCGAAAACACGATGACGACTTTCCGCCCCGGGACCTTGGCCGCGTCGCGCAAAGTCAGAAGCAGGGAATTGTAGAGAGCCGAATCGTCGCCTGCCACCGCTGTTCGCAAGCCTGCAATCGCATCTTCGCGGTCGCGATTCAAGGAGACAGCGCGATTCAGATTGCGGCTGTATGTATACACCGCAATAGAATCCGCGCGGTCTAGCCCTCGTATGAAATCGGCAATGGCATCCGATGCGTAAACAAACCCGCGATACATATAGTTGCTCGTATCGAACAGGACGAAAACGTTGGTGCCGTTAAAATCGTCTGCTCTTCGTTCCACCCGCGCCGTTTCCGTGGCTTGGTGCTGTCCGTGTGTCAATGGCTGAAGCTGCCCGTTTGGCAGCACTTCCATCAGAGGCCGGTTGCCTTCGGCGAAAGTAGCCATTTTCTGCGGGATGCTGTCCTCCAGAATGCGAAAGTCGTTAGGCTTAAGACCATTCACATAGCGGTTCTTCTGGTCGAGCACGGTGAAGCTGAGCACCACCATGTCGACTTTCACGCGAAATGTTGGCCGCTCGATATCGCCCTGTGTTCTGTCGTCCTGTGCTCGAATCGTGAGCGCGGCTCCGATAGAGAGCAACAGGATCGCGCCAGTGAGTTTGGAAAAAGCTTTCACGGAAACCTTCCTAATTGCGGGATCGATTCAGTGCGTCAAGGGCGGCTCTTTCGGAAGCGCTATGCTGACGCACTACCTTGGTGCCCACCGTTCGCAAAGAACGGAGCAGCGCAGGCCAATCTTCCAGATGCGTTGCGAAAATATTTTCGATCGTGGAACGCGTCCATTCCGGGACGTAGAAATCGAGTTCGCTAGCGGGAATACCAACTTGATCGGCAAGTGCGGCGTAGTAGAAGCCGTTTGACTCCCAGGTTTCGGCGAGCAGCCGGCTCGAATAGCCCATCAGCGTCGGGAAAGTCCGCAGGTAAAGCAGTCCAGGACGATAGGAGTGGGTCAAGGTCGGCTTAGGCGTACCAAATGCACGCGCTATGGCTTCCGGGCTCAGCTTAGGATCGTCCGCCGAGAACAGCGTAGTCAATTCCAGGCTCGCCAAATCGGGATCAATGTCCTTCAAATGCGGATCGGTCGCAAGCGCGTAAAACTCGGCGGGCAGTACGTTCTCTCTCGCGCCTGCGAAATCGCTGCGGTGGAGCCGCTCGTCGATTTTTTCCAGGCGCGCTGGGCTGGCGAAGCGCCGCAGCGATTCAAGCACGCGCGTTTCCGCATTGGCGTCGAACGCTGCCGCGGCAAGCAGGTTTTCTCCCCGGCGCATATTCAACGCAACCCATCGCACCTGTTCGTTCGAGACGTTGCGCCATCGCGGCACGGTCACATCCACGATAATTTGCGGCACGAGATCGCCCCAGATTAATGCCTGTTCTCGCGTGGGGCTGAGGAAGTTTTGCTCGGCTTCGGCGATGACGTATGGAAGCGAGACCAGCGAACCCATCAATCTGCCGCCCGCGCTGGCAGGCCAGCCGTTACCCACCATTTCCGTATTGCGCCAGGTAACATTCAGTCCCTGAGCGCCGATGAAATCGTGATTGCGGACGAACAGCGGATTCGCAAAAACAAGCTGCGCGCCATCGGGCGAGTAGTAGGCGTAGAGAAATCCGACGAGTGTATCCCGGAGGAATGGAGTCAGTTTCCCGCGCGCATCTTTTCTGTCGTTCGACTTTGCGATTGATTTCAGGTCGAGCTTGCGCTCCTGGTCGATGTGACGCTCACTCCAATAGCCGAGCGCGACGAGATTGCGTTCCGCGCTACTGAGCGAGTTGCGGAGCGATTGGGCTTCTTCAAACCGCGCCAGATCGCTGTCGAGCGAGTCGATCACCTTCTTGTTTGGGACCGGCTGCTCCAGCGTATCGGCAACCGCATAGATCTTGTCTAGCGGTAACAGCCGCTGCGAATCCATTACGCGCAGGAAATTTTCGGCAGGACCGAAGCGCCCGCTGGAAACGCGTGGAATACCGACCAGCAAGTCAACCAGACGATTTTGCACGTTTCCGCTCGGCGGTGCGTTCGCGGCCTCAAGCAGGGTTTTAATGCCCGAGCGCGCGGCATCGAACACTTCTTCCGATTGCCTGACCGTCAAAAATGGCTTTACCATGGCCATAAACGAGGCGTCCTGGCGAGACGGCGAAATAATGTGTTCGCGGCAGAAAATTTGCCAAATGCCGATAAGAGCCTGGGCGCTCCCGGCCGCGTCGGCGCGCACCAGCGTATCGCGAATGTCATGAGTTCCCGTTATGAAATCGAGGAATGTATTTATCGACCCCTCGCTCAGGTACGGCGCCTCTGCGAGGATGGAATACTGGGATCCTGCGACACGGTAATCGGCGATAAGCCGGTTTGTTATCTCCGGGCTCAATGGTTTTGTTCGGGTGCGATCGACGTCATTTAGCGCCAGGAAAATGTGCAGTGGCTCATTTTCAACCGATTTGCGGCAAAGCGCGAACATTCCCTCAAGCACATCTTCGGGAGCCTTCCAGGATCTTGCAAGTTTGGCCAGGCGCTTGTCGAATTTTTCGTGCGGATGCTTGGAGAACAATACCTTCCAGGCTTCAACGCCACCGGGTATGTGAGGCTCGCCGTTCGCGTCGAGACGCAGCGAAGTCGTCAGAAGCAAAAGATCGGTGCTGGAACGAAACACCGGACGCGCCGGACCTGGAGTTGTGATCTTGCCGCGCAGCGCCTCGTAGAACCGCTTCATCCTGGCGGGCTCCAGCAAATAAGAAGCCGCTGAGGAGTCCAGCCGCGCCAGCGCATCGAAATAGCTCGCCATCCAGCCATCGTCAGTCTCCAGAATTTTGCGGTAGAAGGTGGCTCCTTCGCTCGGCTTTGCACCGGCGAGATCTACCCATGCGCGCGCCGAACCTGGCGCATACGCCACGCCGCCTTTAATTTCAAACAAGCTGCCGAAGAAATCGAGAACCGGAGCGTAGAGGCGCAATTCGTTTTCCGCAATTCTGCCGCGCAGGGCCTCCGCCGTTGCGTTATCAAGCTTCGAGAGTCCGAGGTAAAGCCGGCACAGGGACGGATCGTTCAAAAACGAGTCGATGAATTCCGGATGCGAGCTTCTGGTGGTTGCAGCGGCTAGCCAATAATTGGGCCCATAAAGCACTGGGACCTCGGTGGGTGCGAACGGGTATTCGAATTTGCGATTCGCGCGGAGATCTTTTTCGAGTTCCGCAATGGGAAACGCCGAATCGACAGTCAAAAAGGCGCGTGTCGGATTTACAGTTTCAAGCACCACGTCGCCGCCGCACGATCCCCTCATCCGGTAGCCCAGCACTTTCAGCAGGTCGGCCGTCTGCTCGCTGTCGCACGTCGGAACCACGATCTTCCGCGCCGCGCCCGCTAGCGCAGTCAATTCGCGAGCCTGCGTCAGGTAGCGAATCACCAGCCGCAGGTACTCTGTCTGGTCGAGAGATTCGTTCGAGGAAATTGCCTGATAGCCGTTTGTGACGACATTCCGCGCCAGCGCCGGCAGCAGTTCCTCTGGTGTCAAATCGGGAGACAGCGCGGCCATGCGCGCAAACGAATGAAGCGGACCCGGGATGGTTGTCTTGCCGTACGATTTCGCGGCGTTGGAGAGCGGCGCCGGAGCGCGCCAGGCGTTTCCGTTCGCCGCGTTGTAGTTGCTCAAATCATGGGCTAGGGAACTGGTGCGGCCTTCCTGAAAATCGAGCAGAATAATCTGGCGAAGCGCAATTTGCTTGCGGGCAGGGTCGGGTTCGCTCTCCGCCCATCGGACGAGCGCCTCACGGCGATCGTTCGTACTATGACGGTCAGAAAACTCGGCAAACTCAAGTCGAGCCGCCGTATCGCCGGATTTCGCACGCTGTTCAAGAAGCGTGCGTGCGCCGGAAAGGTCGCCGCTCGCCTCGCGCTTCACGGCTTCGCCCGCCGCTGCCTCGGGTGACGCGGCAAAGCCTGCTGTAACAATCCCAAACGCAACCGTCAATGCGAGCGCAGCCGGTTTGGCGGCTCGCCGAAGTCCAATGGTAAAGAGGCGCACAATCTACCCCCCTCTATGTGGTTTTCTACTCTACCACTTCGTGTGTGAACAAGGCGTAAAAAATCCAGGTCTGATAAAACTACAGAAAACCATTGCTTTACAGAACCCATTTTTTTGTAAATTTGTAACTTACATGTTCAGACACTTTTTTCTCTTGCTGGTGCTTGCCGTTGTGCCGCTATCGGCCCAGGAATACAAGATCGCCGTAGTTGGACTCGTTCACGCTCACGTTTGGGGCCACCTAAGGACAATGGTTGGCGGAAAGGCGGCCAAGCTGGTGGGCGTTGCCGAGCCCAACCAGGAATTGACCGCGGAGGCCGAAAAGATGGGCGTGCCCCACAGCCTCGTCTATAGCGATTACAACAAGATGTTGGATGAGACGAAGCCCGATATCGTATGGGCTTTCGTCGAAAATAACCGCCACCTGGAGATTGCCAAGGTGTGCGCGCAACGCCACATCAACCTGATTTTTGAAAAGCCACTGGCGGCGACATTCGAGCAGGCAAAACAGATTAAAGCCCTGGCGGAAAAAAACAACATCCTCGTGATGACCAACTACCAGATGGCATGGTGGCCGTCGAACTACGCAGCGAAGGCAGCGGTGGATCACGGCGATATCGGGAAGGTTTGGCGCCTACACGGCATTGTGGGGCATAGCGGGCCGAGTTCGGAGGGCGTGCGAAACAAGTATTTCTTCGCGTGGCTGACGGACCCCGAGAAGAACGGCGGAGGGGCATTAATGGATTTCGGGTGCTACAACGCGCTTTGGAGCTTGTGGTATCTCGGCAAGCCGAAATCCGTTTTCGCGACAGTGAACCATCTGCGCCCCGATCGTTATCCGAAGGTGGAAGACAACGCCGACATTACTCTTCACTACGACAACGCGGTCGGCATCTTTGAAGGGAGCTGGGATTTGCCGCGGAGCTATCAGGATCTGGAAGTGTTCGGTTGGGGCGACAAGGACCATCGCGGCAGCATTTATATGACTCACCGTGGTGTCGAGATGCAGAAGGGCAGGGACAAGGAAGCGGTGGCGCTTACGCCGCTGGCGGCAGACGAAAGCGAGCCTGTGGCCTACATGGTGTCGCGCATGAAAGCGAAAAAGCCGATTGAAGGGCTGACCGCCGTCGATATCAATGTTGACGTGATTCACATCATCGACTTGGCGAAGAAATCGATTAAGTCAGGCAAGGCGGAAAAGTTCGAATAGCAAGCGGAGACCGATGCCCCTGCAGCTTTTTACAATTCTGTAACATCTATATACGTGTATGCCCTCCCTTGCTGCAACGGCGGGCGAAAGCAGAACGATTACCATCGAACATCAAGCGGACGCGGCGGGTCTCAGGCCATACAGCCGCGTCATCGCCATTTTTCTTTGCGGCGCGTTTGCGTTTTTGGACTTGTACTGCACCCAACCGCTGCTGCCCCTATTGGCGCATGTCTTTCGAGCGTCGGAAACCAGCGTCAGCCTCACGATTAGTGGTCCTACGTTGGGTGTGGCCCTCTCGGCGATTCTGCTTGCGCTCTTTGCCGAACGCGTAGATCGGAAGCGGGCCATTGTCGGTTCCATGGCCGCGTTATCGGTTGTGACGTTGTTGACGGCGACGGCCTCGAATCTGCACGCCTTGATCGCATGGCGGCTATTGCAAGGCCTCCTGACGCCCGGCATCTTCATCATCGCCATTGCATACGTTACCGAGGAATGGCCTGCGGCGCTAGTGCCGCGCGTTATGAGTGTTTACGTCGCGGGCACGGTGTTCGGCGGTTTTCTTGGACGTGTCGCCGGCGGCATATTGGCGGAGCATTTTAGCTGGCAGGTAATGTTTGTGGTTTTGGGCGCTGTTGGCGCGATTGGCGCGCTTCTGACGCAGCGGATACTGAAGCCGTCGTCGCCGAAACCGCACTTAACAGCTCATACAGGCTCCCGGCTTGCTCCGTTTTGGATCAGCCTGCGCAACCCGCGCCTTGTCGCTACATTCTGCATCGGGTTTTGCATGCTGCTCGCGCTGGTGTCGCTGTTCAGCTACATCACCTTTTATCTCGCGGAGGCACCATTTCATCTCTCCACAGAGGCTCTGGGCTGGCTATTTTCGGTATATCTGCTGGGCCTGATCACAACTCTCGTCGCCGGCACGGGACTGGCGCGCGTTGGGCTGCGTTATGGTATGGTGGCGTCTATTTCGCTTTGCATTGCCGGCGTGATTCTGACATTAGCTCCATCGTTGATCGCCGTCGGGTTGGGATTGTCGGCGGCAAGTTCCGGCGTTTTCGTCGCGCAGACCTGCGCCAGCAGCTTTCTGCGTGAGGCTGCGCCCGAGGGCAGCCGGGTATCGGCAGCGGGCATTTACGTCTGCAGCTATTACGCGGGAGGCACGGCGGGCGGGATTCTTCCAGGCTTGCTATGGCAATGGGGCGGCTGGCCCGGATGCGTCGCACTCATTTCCCTGTTTCTTTTGATTGCTTGCACCACAACGTTCTTCGGCTGGCGGCCAAGAGCGTTGGAACTTGCACCGTGACGCTTCAACGCGATGGCGTTAATTCGGCGCGCATCTGCAGATAATTCAACACGTGCGCACGCGACAGAACGCCCTGCAGCCGGCCGTTGGCGATTACCGGAAGCTGGTTCAGATCGTTGCGGCTCATGGTTTCGAGCGCACTCACCAGCGGCGTGTCCGGAGAGACCGAGTGCATATCTTCAAGCGGCCGCATGATGTCGCGCAGGGTTGTGAACGGCCATCGTGCGCGGTCGATTTGCTTTATTTCCTGCGGCGTCACCAATCCGGCAATTTCGTCCTTCTCCATGACGATGAAGCAGCGGCGGCCGGTCGAAAGCAGGTTGTGCTCGACAAAATTCTGCACGTTCAACCAACCTTCGACTGTCGGGCAGTCAGTGGTCATCACATCGGCGACGCGTACGCCTTCGAGCGTGTTCGCCAAATTTACCTGCAGGTAGCTCTCTCGCGCGGCTTGCAGCAGGAACCAGCCGATGAAGGCGATCCATAACCCGCCGATTCCCGCGCCCGCAAAGAATTGAAAAACGCCGTAGGCAATGAAGAGAAACGCGACTACCTGGCCGGTTTTTGCCGCTCCTTTTGTCGATCGGTCTGCATCCCCGGTCTTCCACCAGATCAGCGCGCGCAACACCCGGCCGCCGTCAAGCGGATAGCCCGGAATCAGATTGAAAACCGCCAGAGCCAGATTGATGTATCCAAGCCAGAGCAGCATCGCCATCCACGGATCGGTTGACGTGCCGCCAATCACGCGCGCGGCAATTAAGCAGACTACGCCGATCACCGCGCTTGTCAGAGGCCCGACAAACGCCATCCAGAATTCCAGCTTGGCGCTTGTCGGATTCTTTTCGATTTGGGATACGCCTCCGAGTGCAAAAAGCGTAATCTCTCGCACGGGAAGCCCGTTCGACGTTGCCACCAGCGAATGCGCCAGCTCGTGCAGCAGCAGAGAAATAAAAAAGAGAACCGCCGTCACAATCGCGAGCGCCACAATGGTCCCCTGGCTCCATGCCGGGTTTGTGTGATGAAATTGTCCAACTAGCGAAAGCGCGATCAGCAGCGCGATCAAAAACCAGCTATAGTGAATTCCGACTTTAATGCCAAAGATCCGGCCAAGTTTGATTTGCGATCGCACGGCTGAAGTAAGTCCTCTCTAGGAATAGGAGCGTAAGTTCCTATTCCTAGTTTCGACTATTTAATTAAATGGAGGCCAGATCAATGAGTTTAGCCGTAGTGGCCGGGCCTGCTGCCGGCCTCTTCCTATCCGCCGCTGTCACCGGCTGCCCACTTACCGCAATCCGCCCGACGCCACCAGCGTCTCGCCGGTTAACCAGCCGGAATCCGTTGACGCGAGAAATACGGCAATCGGTGCAATGTCGTTAGTGTTGCCAATGCGTCCCAGTGGCGTTTGCGATTCCGCATGTTTTTCGAAGTCGCTGCCGATAATTCCACTCGAATGTGTTCCTTCCGTCTCGACCAGTCCGGGGTTGATTGAGTTCACGCGAATCTTCTTCGGTCCAAGCTCCTTCGCGAGTACTCGCGTAATCGAGTCCACAGCGCCTTTGGTGCCCGTGTAAACGGCTGACTCGGGCGGCGTGATACTGGTCACCGTAGAACTAATGTTAATAATGCTTCCGCCCGCACCGTTGAAATACTTCGCTGCTTCGCGCGTGGCAAGAAGCAGACCAAGCACGTTGGTGTTGAACTGCCGGTGAAACTGCTCTTCCGTGACGTCGGCAAGCGGCGCGAATTCATAAATGCCGGCATTGTTTACCAAGACATCCAACTGCCCGAAAGTCTTATTCGTTTCCGCGAAGATCCGTTCCACATCGGCTGCCTTTGCAACATCGCCCTGTATCGCGACGGCCTTGCCGCCTTTGGCCGTGATCTCGTTGACGACGCGGTCCGCACCCTCTTTACTGGAGGCGTAATTGACCGCGACGGCCGCCCCCTCTGCTGCTAGCTCCTTGGCGATGGCCGCTCCAATTCCTTTGGAAGCGCCCGTGACGACGGCGACCTTACCTGATAATTTGCTCATGATGTGCTCTCTTCCTGTATCTGTGTTGTTTGACGATTTAACAACTGTCTAACTGATGGCACGCCCGTACAAATGATTCATGGAATCCGCCAGCTCTCCGTAAATTTTTTTCGAGAGCAGCACTACAAATAGTAGAGTTAGCAAAAATACCCCTTTAAGCAGTGGTACGTATGCTTTACTTTGAAAGAAGGTGCGGTTACGATGAAAGCACCCCCGAGAATTTAAAGAGAAGGGGTCCATCCTTTTGCTGAAGCTCAAGCGCGTCGAGATTCACGGATTTAAATCCTTTTACGATCGAACCGAGATGAAGTTCAACGGTCAGGGTATTGCGGCCGTTGTGGGGCCGAACGGCTGCGGGAAATCGAACCTGAGTGATGCCATGAACTGGGTGCTCGGGGAGCAGTCGGCCAAAAGCCTGCGCGGCGGCCGGATGGAGGATGTCATCTTTGCCGGCACGCGCGAGCGTAAGCCCCTCGGCATGGCTTCGGTGACTATGACCTTGACCGCGGATTCCTTGCGTGCCGTGGCAGAGGCCTCGAATGCGGAAACGGCTGTGCCCCCGCCGGCCGGAACGCCCTCGGAAAGTCAAGCTGAAGATGCATCGGAACAAGAAGCCGCCGCACAGGAGAAACCTCTTGCTCCGGTTGTGACTAGCGTCCAGCGGGCAGCTCAGCAGCACGGTGAAATCACAATTACGCGGCGCCTTTACCGGTCCGGTGAAAGCGAATATCTCATCAACGGCAAGGCCGCGCGCCTCCGCGATATTCAGGATCTCTTTCTGGGTACCGGCCTGGGACCGGAGAGCTACGCAATCATCGAACAGGGCCGCATCGGGCAAATTCTCAGCAACCGGCCGCAAGACCGCCGTGCGGTGATTGAGGAAGCAGCGGGAATCACGAAATTCAAAACGCGCAAACGGCTGGCGGAAGCGAAACTCGAAGGAGCTAAGCAAAACCTTTCGCGCGTCTTCGACATTCTCGAAGAGGTGACACGCCAGGTAAACTCCCTCAAGCGGCAGGCGGCGAAAACCAAGCGGTTTGGCGAGTTGAAAAGCGAAATGGCCGGGTACCTGCGGCAAGTGCTGGCCGCTAAGTTTAAGCTGCTGGAGCGAGAACTGGCCAAAGCCGCGATTGAACTTAATCTGGCCAGCAGCGAGTTGCAAGCCATTCAGACGGAAATCGGCGCGCAGGAAGAGCAACAAACCGCGGTTATTCAGTCGTCTTATTCGATTGAGGCGGAACTCACCGAAGCGCGGAAGCAATTGGCCGATTTGCGGCTCGAAGCAGAGAAGGCGCGTGGTCGTCTCGAGTATCAGTCGAAGCAGGTAGAGCGGATTGAATCGAGGCTCGCGGCCATCGGTACTGAGGGCCAGCAGCTAGAGAAACAGCAAACGGAACTAGCCATCGAGCTCGAGCAGCAGAACGCCGATATGAGCCGGCTGGAAGAGGAGCGTGCCGCGGCTCGTTCCAATCTTGACGCGAAAGCGGCTGAGCGCCAGGGCGCTCAAGCCACCCTGAGTGAGCGCGAAAGAGGGCTGGAATCCCTACGCCAGCAGACCATGCGGCTGCTTGGCGAATCTTCCAATCTGAAGAACCGGGTCTCGCAGACGGAAGCGCAGCTTGCCGGGCTCGACCGCGAGACGAACCGCTCCGCGGCCGACGAGAAGCAATCGGAAAGCGACCTCACGCGGATCAAGGGCGTGCGCGAGGAAATGTCAGAGCGCCTCACCGCCCGGCAGACGCAGTTAATCTCGGTTACTGAACAGCGGCGCGAGATCGAGCAATCCCTCCACGGCAAACGCGCCGGCTTGGAGGCCTCGCGGCAATCGCTCGATAAGCTGCGGTCGGAGTTCTCACGCATCAAGGCCCGCAAAGATTCCTTACAGGAAGTAATTTCCCACCGCAGCTATACAACCGAGACGGTGAAGCGGCTGTTTAACAGCATTGCGAAGAATCAGAGCGATCCATTCACTCCGGTTGGCGTGCTGGCCGATTTCGTGGAAGTGGATCCGCAATATGAAAAGGCCGCCGAAGAGTTTCTGCACGAAGAGCTCGAATACGTGGTGGTGCGAGACTGGGCCGACGCTGAGCGTGGCGTCGACCTTCTTCGCGGAGGACTAGACGGACGCGCCACATTTATCGTCGAGAAACTCGAAGAGGGAGCGGTAGGCGTTGCCGAACAAGCGGCTCCGGAAAGCGCCGGCGGACTCATCGGTAAATTGGCCGACGCCCTTCGATTCAGCAACGGTCTAAGCCAGGCTCCTCTACGATTGTTGCCGCGTGTAGCGAATTGTTATTTAACGGCCGATCGCGCGACAGCACAATGTCTGGCGGCCAGATATCCCGATCTGTGGTTTCTGGCGTCCGATGGAATTAGCTATCACGGGCAATCGGTAAGCGGTGGAAAGAAGACCAGCGCTGGCCCCTTGGCGCTGAAACGCGAGCTTCGCGAACTGTCCCACCTGGAAAAAGAAAAGGGACAGGAAGTGGACTCGACAACCAGGCAAGTGGCCGGACTCGATCAGGAAATACGGTCGTTGGCCGAGCAGTTGGAAGCCCTTCGCCAGCAGCAGCAAGCGCAGGAAAAAGACGTACTCGCGCTCGATCACGAGACCCGGAAACTTGCCGAGGAATTTCAGCGCGCCGGCACGCGGCTTTCCGCGGCGCGTCTGGAACTGGAACGAGTCGGGCGCGAACGCGAGAAGCTGGATGCTTCGCTTGTTACTCTGCGCGCCGAATTGGAGGAGAAGGAAAACAAGCGCCGCGAAGGGGAAGGCGCATTAGAGGAGGAACGCCAGAACCTCCAGGAGCTACAATCCGCGTTGGCGCGCGTGAGCGAGGAACATTCCACGCTGCGAGCGAGCCTTGCCGGATTTGAAGAGCGGCACCGCGCGGTATCGGCGAACCGGCAGCGCATCGAAAGCCGCCTCGCCGAGCTAAGCCGCCGCCGGGAGAACCTGGTCCGCGAACGCGAGTCCCTCGGCTCGGAACAGCAGCAGCTCACGGCGAACAATGCGGAGTTGATGGAGAAAGACGCAAGCCTTCAGACCGCCATGCAGCAGGTGGATGCCCGCGTAGCCGAACTTGCCCAGGCCGAAACCGAAATTCGCGCGCAAATCTCCACCATGGAAGAGGCTTTAAAACAAGCGCGGCAGAAGGCCCAGGTTTTGCAGGACAGGCGCGCCGAACTGCAGGTCTCCATGGCGCGTATGGAAAGCGACTGCAAATACCTTGAAGAGACCAGCGTCGCCGAACTACAAACTCCGCTGGCGGAAATAGCCGCAGCGATTGAAGTTGTCCCTGATGGCGAGGAGCTTTCCTCGCTCGATGCGAAGTATCAGGACATCCGCCGGAAGATTGAAGCCCTGGGCCCGGTCAATCCGGAGGCCCTTAAAGAATACGAAGAATCGCAGCAGCGATATGAATTCCTGAGCGCCCAGAGGCAGGACTTGCTCGATTCTATCCGCGATACGGAAAAAGCGATTCAGGATCTCGATGCCGAGTCGCGGCGGCGCTTTGTCGACGCTTTTCAAGTCATCAACGCCAATTTCACCGAAATGTTTAAAACGCTTTTTGGCGGCGGTGTGGCCGAGATGCGCCTGACCGATGAAGAGAACGTCTCCGATTCCGGCATCGATATTGTCGCTTCGCCTCCGGGAAAGCGCCTCCAAAGCGTGTTATTGCTCTCGGGTGGTGAGAAGGCGCTTACTGCAATGGCGCTGCTTATGGCCGTGTTTCAATACACGCCAAGCCCGTTTTGTATCCTGGATGAAATCGACGCGCCTCTCGATGAACCTAATATTCAGCGATTGACAAAGCTGCTCGCGGCGATGTCCGAGCAGACGCAGTTCATCGTAATCACGCACGCGAAGCGGACTATGGAAGCGGCGCAGGCCCTGTATGGCGTAACAATGCAGGAGCCCGGCGTCAGTAAGCTGGTATCGGTTAAGTTCAATCCGCTGGCGAACGGTCAGCCCGCGGCGCGAGTAGATCGGCCTGCGGAGGCCACTGCCACTGCTAAGGAGCAGGAACGGGAATTAGTGATGGCCTAAGCCAAGCTCCCTTACTGGAATAGGTCAAAAAAAAATCTGAGCCCAGTACTTTACTAATCAGTACTGGGCTATTTTTGTTAAATCTCATTGTGTTAATAAGGAATGTAGATACAGCCTAAGTAAAAATCTGTATCTGAAGTGAGACGATTTGGTAATTGCGAGGACGTTGAAAGGTGGGGCGGGCGCCCGTTGCGGCGGCGTTGCCACTCAAAGATAGTAAACGAGGAACTAATGTTTCTCGACCGGTCTGTGAGCGCCGGCTCCCGGCCAGTTATGCATTTACCGCATAGTTTCACTTATATCGACCAAAGAGCGACAGGCATTTTAAATGTCTTCGCAAATCAAACCGAAAAGGACAATCAAGTATGCTCCGAAAAATCTTTGCCATTACTCTTCTTGCGCTGGGCCTCTCCGCGTTTTCGCACACGGCAGAAGCAGGCGTACCGCTGCCGCATTGCTGGCCCTGCGGGAAAAAATAGGCGCTGCTTGTAAGTTGGTTAACTGTTAAAGTCGAAGGGCGTACTCTACTTGGTTCGCCCTTCGGTATATGAACTTTCCCTTGAGTCTGGAGCAGGCGCTGCGGATTCTGGAGCCGGTTTGCGTCGCAATCCTGCTTGCCCGAATTGCGTCAGAACGTCTGCTTTTCCAATACAGGGCATTCACGGCCTATTTGTTGATCTGGTTCTGTCAGGACGTGGCGCCGCTCGTATTCGGGCTGAACCTTGGGGGGAATAGTTATGCGCTGTTCTTCTTTATAACGGAACCGCTGGCGTGGCTGTTCTCCTACCTGGTTCTCCTTGAACTGTTCGATCTGACGTTTACCGACTTTCCGGGCATACGTTCGGCAGGGCGGTTTTTGCTGATTTCCGCTATCGTGCTCTCGGGTTTAATTGTTGCGGGAACAGCGGCGCCCAGCCTCGTGCGATTGCACGGCGTCGGATGGCTGTACACGCTCTATCTCGTCGTCGAGCGCTCGGTGATGATCCTGTCGCTGATCCTGCTTGGCGCGCTGCAGGTTTTAATGTGGCGCTACAGTCTGCAGTTGCCTCGCAACACTGTCTACTACAGCAGAATTTATGCGATCCACTTCGCTACCCGCGCGGTGCAGGTATTTGCTTTTGGCGAATTCGACCGCAATCTTGTTTTTCTCGGCAACATTGGCGCAAGCCTCATCGATATCGCCTGCTTGCTCTACCTGGCTTGGGTATTGACGCGCAATGGCGCTCTTGCGCAGATTCCCGCTGGGCCGAAATTATCGGACAGCCAGCGGACAGAGCTTCGGGAACGGCTCGAAGGAGTGAACAGTCTTCTTAGCGGGCTGAAACGAAAGAAGGAGGCAGGGAAGACAAAAATGCCCCGGTAGCGTTTTGCTGCCGGGGCTTGGGATTTCGGTCTAGGTTGTGTTACCGGCTTGTACTGCTTGTAATGACATAAGCGGCTGCACCGGCTCCCGCCGCCGCCACTCCGAGGACAATCGAAGCATAGAGCAGAGTGTGCCCGCCACCGGAGATTGCGCCTGCCGCGCCGCCTCCACTGTGGGCTCCGCCGCCGCTTCCCGCGCCTGTTTGGCCGGGTTTAAACGAAGCCGCGGTTCCGGCTCCGACGCGAGTGAGCATCGCTCCGCCCGGATCGAAAACGCGCACGGCTCCACTCATGCCCGCGACTTCTACCGCTCCATCGCGCAACCGTACCGCCGCTTGCGCGTTCGGTTCATCGGCAGCGATCCGGTAGCCGAGCGCTTGCACGTCGTACTTGTTCATGTTGTCTACCCGCACCGATCCCTGCGTTAACACCAGGTGATCCGTGTAGACAGCGGCGCCCGTATTGGTGGCCAGCAACATACTCGGTCCACCTTGTAAAAAGATCTGGCTCGCCGTTGCGCCGGTATTGACCTGCGACCCATCGTAGAGGTTCGAATTCCCGGCCACCCGCGAGCTATTTACTGTGAAGCTTCCAAAGGCAGAGGCCACGCCGATAACGGGGGTTACCGCAAATGCAGGTCCGGCCGAAAGGGCCGTCGCCATAGCAACGATTCTGAGGCACGTTAGGTTCATTCGTTCTCCAACTCCGGCGCTCCGCTACCTTCGTGGGTCCGTGAGCTTTTTCAGTATAGGAGAAGTTGCTGATTACAAAAAGCGAATCGGCCCGTATGACAGACCGCGCGGGGATAAGAAAAAAGTGATATCTAAACCCGGGATTGTGCCTCGGATTTATCCGAATGCTGGAGTGATCGCCTCGCTTGGCTTTGGTCTTCTCCGAAACGGGGTGGCTTTTCACCACCCCGCTTCTACCGCCCGAGGATGCGGGCCAGAGTCGGCCCCAGCCTCCCCAGAACTCGTCTAATTATTGAACCGGCTTCACGCCGAGATTGTGAACGCCGATGGCCGTAAACATCGCCGTGTCACCGAAATTGATAATCGTAAATAGCCTTCGCAGGTCTTTGCGATTCCGGAAAATGATTTGCGGCGCCAGCGATGCTCCCACCAATCCGAATTTCAGAGCGACGCCTTTTGTGCCGAACGTCCCGTCCGAGCTTCGAAGCAACGGATTCTGTTCGCGTTTGCCCATTGATGAAGCAGCGTCAAATGCGGAGGCGGCTAACATCGTCGCGATACTCACCTTCCACAACGTTGCGCTTCTATCGTGCTCTCGCACCGACGCAATTCGCGTGGAACGCAGCGCACTTGCCGGCAGCTCGCCGGTGGACGATAAGACAACCGGCTGCTCGGCATCGGAAAAGGCGTTCACAGCCGGCGCAACCTGACCGGGCTGCCTTTGACTCTGCCCGTAAGAAGCAGAGCCGAAAACACACAAAAGGGCAATCATCCCCATGCAATATCGGGCGTTCATCGCATTACCTTCAACCGCAGTTGCGGTCTACAGTACGCATCGGGGATTTCCGCCGATTCTTTAGCTCATCATTCTTTGCGTCTTATTAGCCGTAATTCCGCTGCGCCTTCTCAATGGCTGAGATAACGGCCTTCGCTTCGCCCGGACTTCCCAAGCTTGTCTCAAACACTTCCGAGCCCACCGAAAAGCACACCGCGCCGCGCCGCGAAAGGAAATAGCCCAATACCAGCAGCGCGCCAAACACGGCAAAAGGAGTGCCCGCGCCGCCACCCTGCTTCGAAGCAAAGCACGCCATCGAGAGAATAAACGAGCCCACGGCAATTACCAGCAGCCCCGGATAAGACACCGTAATTCGCTTCATTCGAAAAAGGCGTGAAAGAGCGAGAACCGTCTGGCCCTGCCCGGTGCCGGTTAATATAATGCAATGCGGTGTAACAGCCGCCAGGCTATTCGAATGCAATACCTGCTCGCCGGGTAACGCATCGACAATGGTCGCAGTCATGTCTGCCTCAGGCGCTATTACACCTGAAGTAATTTCATTATGCATCGCAAATAAGAAAAGGGCGAAGCTGTCGAAAAACAGCCCCGCCCTCTCTTGTGGATTGTTCCGCCTACGCGTTAGCTCGAACGAATCTTGAATCCGAGCCCATTACTTAACGCAATTGCCCTCGAACCAGAGGCGCCTTCCTTCCGGACAAGATGTTGAATCCGAGCCGGAAGCGTTAGCGACCCCAGTATGGAAAAGGCGTCGGGCGCCATTAAGTAAATGGTATTGCGCGTAAGCGGCATGGTTGGTTTAGAAATAGAATCGCAGCGACAACATAATGTTGCGCTCGCTTCCTTTAGTGGTCACCTTGCCAAAGCTGCTGCTCGTTGGGTCGAAATTCACTCCGCCGCCGGACGATCCGCCTATGTTCGGGTGATTGACGAAGTTGAATGCTTCCGCCCGGAATTGGAATCCAGTGGTGTCGTTAATTGCGAACGCCTTAAACAGTCCCAGGTTCCAGTTCTGGAAGCCGGGCTGATAAATCAGGTTCCGGACATATTGGTTGCTGAACGTGCCGGGAGCCGGCGGAACGAAGATCGGGCTTCCGTCCGGATTGCGCGTCGAGAACCACTGGCTCGGATCCTTGCTTCCATTGGCTGCAAACTGGCCAAGAATCTGCGGATTCCCGGCGACGTTATAAAACTGGCCCGCATTACCGCATCCGAAGCTGCCATCCTGGCCGACGCCAACAAAATCGTTCTTTTGTCCGACGCCGCAAGGCGTGCCGCTCTGGAATTGTGTGAGGCCGCTGATCTGCCAGCCGCCGAGAACCTTGCCGGCAAAACCCTTCTGGCTGCGGAAGATAGGCAGTTCATAGAGATAGTTGAACACCAGCACATGGCGGCTGTCGAATTCCGACGGTCCCCACAGGTTGTGGGCATCGTAGGTGTTCGGAATCACATCGCGCTGGTTCGATCCGTCGTCATTGCTGGCCGAAAGCGTGTACGCAACGCCGAACAGAAGGCCCTTGGTAAGCCGGCGATTCCAGCTCAATTGCAGCGCGTTATAGCGCGAGTTGGCAATATTGTCACTCTCGCGGAGCGAGCCGAAGCCTTTATAAGGCCGCAGTGCATTGATATTTACTCCGGGATTTGCAGCCACCACGCCCGGAAGCGGCTGGTTGATGTTGGCCTCGCGCTGCTCATGTAGTCCGCGTCGGCCCACATAGGCGGCCGTGAACACCGAGTTCCAGAAAATCTGGCGCTCAATGGTGAAATTCCAATTCCACGCTTCTGGATTCGCAAAGTTCTTGCTCTGTGTCGTAACGGTCAACGGGTAATTGTTTACGGAGCTGCCGCCCGGATTATCCACGCTGCCGAACGAAACGTTTACCTGCGGCTGGAACGGAGGGTTGCCGCCGAGGAAAATCGAATCGCTGACGCCCGTGCGCGAAATGAACCGGCCCGCGCCCGCGCGCAACACCGTCTTATCGTCTACCTGGTAGGCCATGCCGACGCGCGGCTGCCAATTGTTCCATTGAATATTGGAGTAATAGCTCGGAGCGCCGCGGAACAGGTAGTTGTATTGTCCTGAATCGGCCTGTGGCACGCGGCCTTTCGCCGAATCCGGAAAACCGCTGCCCGGAATCACCATGCCGTTGTAAGCATCGCCGCTGCCGGGAATCACAAAGCCGGTCTTCGGATCTACCGTCACGGCCTTCGACGGATCATAGTAGGACGGATCGAACACGATCATGTTCCGCCACAGCGCGCTGTAAGGAACGATCACGGAATAGCGCAAGCCGTAGTCGAGGTGGAATTTCGGAGTCACCTGCCAGGAATCCTGCGCAAAGGCTTCCGTCATCTGGCCGCGGAAGATGGTGTATGCGCGCTGCCCGATTTCCGAATACGAATCGAACAGTCCCAGAGCCGCGTTGGCAATTGCATTGCCCGATGTCGGATTTCCCGATCGTCCATCCGAGAAGCTGAATTGGCCGTTTTGATTGTTCGTCCCGCCGGGGACTGCGTTTACGTTGATTTCGTCGTTGTCGTTCTCGCCCGACCGCTCGTAGTAGACACCGAATTTGAACGTATGCGTTCCTTTCACCCACGTCAAGCTGTCCGTCGCCGTATAAATCGGTCCGGAAGAATGTGAAGGATACGGGCCGCCGCTCAACTGGCTTAGTCCACCGGAAAACTGAATGGTCGGAATTCGCGTCGGCACCGTCTTTCCAACCGGGAATATGTACGGATAGTCGATTCCCGCGTTGGTCCTATCGTAAAAATTGGCCGTGTCAACCGGAATGTAGACATCGTCCAGGCTGACTGTCGCGCGCGCTTCATTCACAACTGTCGGACTAATCGTCCACGTGTGTGACAAGGAGTTGGTCTGGTTCGGGCGGATAAAATACTTCGGCGTGCGGTCGCTTCCGCCGTCGAGCGGTTGATATTCGTTGTATTGGAAGTTCAGCCTGCGGAAGGATAACCGCTGATTGTCCGTAAGATTGATGTCTGCGTTCAGCGTGTCTTTGCGCTGGTCGACCGTGTGTAAGGCGTATTTAATCCAGTTTTGGTTGCCGTTAATCGGCGTGGCCAGATTGGCATCCGGGTAAGCGCGCAACAAACCCAAGCCGTTCGGGCTGAGGACGCTCGCGGGGATCACGTTGTTCGGATAAGCAACCTTAGTAGTCGGATCCCTGATCACGACCGCTTTCCCGTAATAAAAATTACTCGGATTCAGCAATTCGCTGAAATCCCCGTTCCGCATGGCCGCGCTTGGTACTTCGAGCGTCGCCTGGTCCGTGTAGTGATACTTCACCCATTCCTGTCCCCAATACCAGAAGAACTTCGTACGGTCGCGGTTCAGATGGTTCGGAATGAAGAACGGCCCACTGACGTTATAGCCATATTGGTTGTAATGGATAGGCGCCGTGGAGTTCGTAGCCGTGCTCAGATTACGCTGCCAGGTGTTCGCATTCAAGGCCGTGTTGCGGACATACTCATACGCGGCGCCGTGGAACTGCTGCGTGCCGCTCTTCGAAATAATGCGGATCTGCCCGCCCGATGACCGGCCGTATTCGGCGTCGTAGTTCGCCGTCATCACCTGGATTTCCTGCGTGGAATCCACGTCCGCGGCGCCAAGGCTGGTGCCGTTCGAGCGCGTGCGCACCGCCGGCGCGCCGTCGTACGTAATGATCGTTTCCTGGGTACGCGCGCCATTCAGTTGGCTTGGCCCCTGGCTGAAGTTGATATTCAAATTCGCAAGGTTTCCGCCTCTCGCGCCCGGCACCAGTTGCGCCATGCCGATCGGGTTGCGGCCATTCAACTCCAGCGAGTCGATCTGCTGCCGCGTGACCAGTTTTTGCACGGCCGCGGATTGCGATTGCAGTGTTGGCGCAGTCGCGGTTACTTCCACCGTTTCCGTCGCCGAACCGACTGCGAGATTCACGTCAACCGACAGTGTCGAGCTCGGGTCCAGCTTGTTATTCGTCGCTTGGAATTTCTTGAACCCGGTCACGTCTGCGGTGACCGTGTAGCTGCCCGGAGGAATGTTCGTGACCGTGTAGTAGCCGGAGCTATTCGTCGTCACTTTCCTCTCGTTATTTGTCGCCTCATTTTTTACAGTTACATTTGCATCTGGAACCACCGATCCCGATGGATCCCGGACGTATCCGGTAATGGTTCCGTTATCGGACTGAGCCAAAAGCGGCGCAGCCCCCCATTGCCACACGGCGCATAAGACGAGCGCCATGAACAACGAACGAAGTTGTCTCATAGTTTTAAATTCCCCTAGTTCCTTCAGTTCGCCGGAAGGGCTCCGGCAAGCAACCAACACAAAGAAAGCTATCTAAAATTTTATGAAACTCGGAACGAGCAAGGCAAGAAAATAATGTGTGTCGTGTAAACTCACATTGAACTGTTATCTTGTTGTCATATCAAGATTTGCTCTCGTAAGCCGGCCCTCTATAATAAAAAGGCTTAGGAGACCCTTTTCCCATTGGCTTTAGAGGATGACCTTCTGCGGCAGCGGTACGACCGCATTTCGCAGATCGCCGGGCTTGGCTTCCGTCCCTACGGACAAGCGTTTTCGTTTTCCAATGAAATTCCGCGAATACTCGCGCTTTACGGATCGAAGCCGGCCGAAGAATTAGGAGCGCAGATTCGCGTTGCCGTCGCCGGCCGCATCCAGTTGAAGCGCCCCATGGGCAAAGCCGGCTTCCTCCACCTTGTTCAGAATGGCGAACGGCTCCAGGTCTATATAAAGAAGGACGCACTGCCCGAAAAGGATTTTCAGCTTTATCAGTTGCTCGATGTGGGCGACATCATCGGCGTCGAAGGCTATCTCTTCCGCACTCGCACGGGCGAACTCAGCATTCACGCCGAGCGGCTCACTTTCCTATCGAAGATTCTTTTAAACCTGCCGGAAAAGTGGCACGGTCTTGAGGACGTCGAAACCCGCTACCGCCAGCGCTATCTCGATCTCATCGCCAACCCCGAGGTGCGAAAGGTATTTGTCACCCGCGCCAAGATTATTCAATCCTTTCGTTCCCAGCTAACCGAGCGTGGTTTCATTGAAGTGGAAACGCCGATGATGCAGGCACTCTATGGCGGCGCCACCGCGAAGCCTTTCATCACGCATCACAACACGCTCGATATCGATCTCTACCTTCGCGTTGCCCCGGAACTTTATCTGAAGCGCCTCGTCGTCGGCGGGCTTGAGCGCGTTTTCGAAATCAATCGCAACTTCCGCAACGAAGGCATCTCCACCAAACACAATCCGGAATTCACCATGCTCGAGTTCTATCAGGCATACACCGATTACCAAGGCCTGATGGATCTCTCGGCCGAGCTTCTAAAGCAAACTGCCATCGACGCTACCGGCTCTCCCGCTGTCTCGTTTGAAGGACGCACCATCGACTTCTCCAATATCCGCCG
>Ga0134125_10001554_pt1 | contig 28058 bp, 21 predicted proteins | sample KB31751_FD_96464 | JGI IMG/M metagenome (GOLD analysis project Ga0134125, IMG submission 96464) | Terrestrial soil microbial communities with excess Nitrogen fertilizer from Kellogg Biological Station, Michigan, USA - KB3-175-1 | ecosystem: Environmental > Terrestrial > Soil > Unclassified ... | reverse complement strand
TTTTTTCGCGCAGATGCTCGGCCATTTCCTCCGAGATGTCATGGTCGATCTCGCGGCGCCTCAACCAGCGTCTCCATGGGTTCATGATTCCGATGGCCTCATCACTCGCGCGATCCCTTCCAGCAAACGCTCAAACCCCGATACTTCTTTCGCTAATTGCTTTCTGCCGCTCGCGGTGAGTCGGTACGTGCGCACCTTCCGGTTCGTTGCCGAAATGCTCCACTCGGCCGTCACCCATTCCTCGCGCAACAAACGCTGCAGGGCAGGGTAGAGCGATCCTTCTTCCACCTGCAACAGTTCTCCTGACGTTTGTTGAATATATTGCGCAATCGCATAGCCGTGCAGCGGGCCACGGCGCAGCGTTTGCAAAATCAACATTTCGAGCGTGCCCGGCAGCAGCTCCCGCTTTTTCGCGTCAATACCCATTGACAATCTATGTATAGAACAGCTCTGGATTTAGGTAAACAAAAAAAAAATAGTGGCGCGAGAAATCGCGCCACTAGCATCGAGTTTTGTAGGGTGGCCTTAATTCAACGGCACTCTTGTACCGCCGGACCGCGCCTGCATGCCCGGAGCGAATAGATCGCCTGAATTGGGAATACAGAAGCCCGATCTCGGCTTGTATCCCGACGCGCCCACAGCCGGAAGCGTGGCAGCTACGTCATCGGCTCTGCCGTTTATATTTCGGTCCGTGGGCAACTGCCGTTCAATCACCTTCAACTCAGGATGATCGAAAGGAGCCGCGTCGCACTGAACCCGCTTGTCTGTGAGGGAAAGCATGAACCTAACTAAAGCCGCCAAGTCGTCGTTCGTTGTGTTCTTGCCTTCTGCAACGCAGGTGGGATTGGTTTGCCCGTTCGCATCGCAATCGAGCAGATGCAGCGGCCCCAGAATGCCGGGAAGATTCGTGCCGCAATCCGGTCCCGGCAGCGGCCAGTTCTGATTGCCGTCGGGTCCGGTGCCGGAATCGTCGCCCGCTGTGCACCAATTTCCGTGCGCATCGGGACTATTTGCGCCGGAAATTCTCCTGCTATTCAGTCCGTGATTGTAGGACTTCATCACTTGCCGTAGCGTTGCATATCCGCCATAGCTGAAGTAGGGCGGCGTCAGTGCCACGTTCCGGAGAATCGGAACTTTGCTCGCGCCATCCACTTCCAACTTGTTGCCGCTGGGAGCCGGCCCAAATGCAACCAGCGGTCCCGGCGGCCCACCCGCGGGCCGTAATAGAGTATTGTTCGCAATCGCGTTCTTTAAATCAGGATCGAGTATTTTCGATAAATCCTTGCCGGCGGCGAAGTACGCGTACAACTGTCGGCCGTAGGAAAGCGGATGGCCGTAAGAATCGGTTCCACCGACCATGCGATCGCTAAACACTGGTGTTGCTCCGATATTGAAAAACCCTGTTTCGTGGAGCGCGGGCCGTCCGCTCGCCTCCGGCGCCTGCACGAATGGCTGCCAGGTCTGATCCGCGGTCAGCGCCGCTTCGCTGAACAACGATCCCGAGTGGCAGAGCGCGCATCCGCCGCCGATCGCGTTCGGACCGCCGATCGGCAACACCGGAGGCGGCTCAAAGAAAAGATTACAGCCCCGCGCCAGCAGCGGATCCACACTGGCATCGGCCGTGCATCCATTGCGGACAGGTTTCAGCAGGCCTTTCGTCACCAGCGTGTCGTATTCGCTCTGGTCGCTGACAAGCGTCGACTCATACATCATGATCGAGATGCCCCAGAACATGGAGAAGTTCGTTTCCATTTGCGTATAACCGCGATCACTTCGCTTCAATTGACCGTTGCCGATCAGGAACTTACCGCCGGCCGCCCAATATTTCGGATCGAAGGCCGCCCGTATTAGCGCCGCATACGTGTATTGCGGCCGCAGGCCATTACCCCATCGCGACGCATACCGCCCGAGCACGCTGTCGGAAGCATCCACCGTCTGCCGCTCCAGCGGCCACGTCTCCAGCATCTTCTTGCCTATATCGGCCATGGTGCGTCCATCGCACGACATCTCGACGGCGCTCACAACGGGTGCCAGCGCCTGAGACGCGAGGCTTGCATCGGGAATGGTCAGGTAGCCCAGCGCAACCCGGCCACGCGCGTCCGCGACGATCAATCTTTTATTGACGTCACCCGTTATGTCTCTCATGCCGAACACGCCCACGCCGTTGAACATGTTATTTGCGCGGCCGTCCCAAAACTGCCGGTGATTAAATACCGCATCGATTACCGACGGCGAATTGCGCGCCGTTACCTGGCGCGCCGGAAGCATTCCCGCGTGAAACACTTCGGCGTCGTATCCGCTGCATCTGTCTTTTCGCCCGAATCGCCGCACCAGATCGAAGATGCCGTCAAACGTTCCCTGCGATCCCACCCGGTCGTTCGTCGTGGATATCAGCGCCGAGTCGCGATCCGTTTCATCCGACAGCTTGTGCATCGGAAAGTCCGATGGCTTCAACGTGTAGTTCGAATCGGCTTTCGCGCCCGAAAGCATGTGTCCCGGCATTGCGCTGCCGGTGTCGGAACGGTTCGAGCCAAACGTAAAATCGCCGCTTGCGTTTGCGTTGCCCGACGTATTTTCCGTTCCGTTTGTATTTGCCGTAATGTCGTTAGAACCTGGATTCAAGGCGTTTGTAATGCGCGTGTCCGCTCCGGCATTGTAATGGCAGCTCGCGCAGGCGGTATTATCGCTGCCTGCCTGCTGATCCCAGAAAAGCGCTTTCCCCAGCGCAATAGCAGCCTGGCGATTCCGGATGATCCCGGCGCCTTCGGCCAATTCCGCGGGCATCTTTGGTGTTAATGTCTGCGCTGTAATGCCAGCAACACTCCAAAAGGCGCATATCCACACGCCAACTATTCGGCTTTTTTGCCGAGTTGCTATCCCCGTCACTCGATTGCCTCCGATTTACTTCCACTAAAGCGGATGGCTTATAAGCGAGTCAAGGAAGTAGCGCGTACTGATGTACCGGGTTACTCCATGGCGTTACGCAGTAATCTTTTCGTAAATGATCAATAGTAATGGGAGTAAGCGGGTAGCCCGGGCTGGCAGCCCTTTTATACTTGTGGTCGCTTATGGTCAATGCCACTAAGTTAGGAGCATCCACATGACAATGGGCAAATTCCTGACATTCGAGACCTTGAATCGGAGCCGCGGGCAAGAGCGAACTTGACCGGTTTCCGTTCTCCATTTTAGGTCGCTGACGCTTCCGGCTCCGCATCAGCGCTGCCTGAACGATAGACCGCCTCAGGCCGCAATGTCTTGCTTATCGAAGTGAGATTGCGCTTACGGCTCCGATTTGGATTCGAGAGTTTCTGGTTCCAGTGTCTTGCGTGCCACCGCCAGCGCTTCCTCTTTATTCCGCACTGTGCCCTCTAGCTGCGCGGTTTCCACTTCTTCGAGCGCCCGGCCGAATGCCGGTCCGGGCTTGTAGCCTTCATCGATCAGATCCCGTCCGGTTAACAGGCGTGGCGGGCGCAGTTCCGCTTCCGGTACCGTGTCCATGCTCTTCCTGGCGAACCGCCAGCAATCCAACCCGCCGTGGCTTGCCATGCAATCAATGCGGTGCAATTCTAAATGCTCGGCAAACTCGGGTAGCCGCAGAAACCGTTTCAACGTGCTCTGCCGCATCTGGCGTATATCTTTGAAGCGCATATGATTGGCGATGAGCGCCAATATCTGTTCGCTATCTTCCCGCGAATATCGCAGCCGTTCGAGAATTCCGGCCGCAATCTCAACACCCTTTTCCGCATGACCGTCGAAACGGATTCGTTCCGCAATGCGGAACGTGGCGGGCTTGCCGACGTCGTGCAGTAGAACTCCCATGGCCAGCGTCGCACTCGGGTGTTCGAGCAGATCGAGCATCATCAGCGTGTGCACCCACACGTCGCCTTCGGGATGGTACTCGGGCGGCTGCTCCACTCCTTTTAAAGCCGCGACTTCCGGCAGAACGATGACCAGTAGCCCGGTCCGGTCAAGCAACTCCATTCCGCGCCGCGGATGACCCTCGGTTAAAATCCGTACCAGTTCCACTCTCGTACGTTCCGCGGCTACATCGGCCGCCAGAGGAGCCAGCTTTCGCATCGCCTCGAACGTCGCCGGTTCAATTTCAAAATCGAGCCGCGCGGCGAAGCGTACCGCTCGCAGCAGCCGCAGATGGTCTTCGCGAAAGCGCCGCTCCGGATCTCCAATCGCACGGATGATCCGATCCTCTAAATCACGCTGGCCTCCGACGTAATCAAGCACTTCTCCCGAAAAAGGATCTTCGAAAAGAGCATTGATCGTAAAATCGCGGCGCAACGCATCCTGGCGGGGGTCGCTCTCAAACTTCACACGCTCGGGCCGACGCCCATCGCGATAGTCGTCATCGCTGCGGAACGTCGCAACTTCCACCTGATTTCTGGCGCCATCCGAGATGAGCACGACGCCGAAATTGGCTCCTACTTGGTCCGACTTCGGATAGTAGGTCAACACCTGCGCCGGAGACGCATCTGTCGCCACGTCGTAGTCCTTGGGGCTCCCGCCCAGCAGCCGGTCGCGGACGCAACCGCCTACCAGATAGGCCTTATGGCCTCGTAATCTAAGAAATTGAACGACTTCCAGCGCTAACGCAGAACCCGGCACCCTGTCCTCATTCTCCCATTCGAGCGTTGCGCTCCGTATTCAGTACAATGTCGTTTGTGCTCATAAGTCCGGCCATTCTTGTGGCTAGCCGCTAAATGGAAGCAAGCCAGAACAAGGCCACTACCGCAAGGGGGAGTTCCAAAGGCGGTGCAACCGCCAAGGTAGTGGTAGCGACAACAGTCGCCCTCTCCTTCATCAGCTTTTGGCGCGGTGCTGCAATTGTACTCAGCGATCTCGCTTCGTCTATGTTCTATGCCGGCGGCATCGCCGAGCAGGCCATAGGCAAATCGGCCGCCTGGTACGTGCTCGGCGTGATGATTTTCAGTTTCGCCGTACGCGCAGTGTACACCGAAAGCTGTGGCATGTTCGTCCGCGGCGGCGTATACGTTGTCGTTCGCGACAGCATGGGCCCGGCACTCGCGCGGCTCTCTGTTTCCTCTCTCGTCTTCGACTACATTCTCACCGGCCCGATCAGCGTGGTCAGCGCCGGTCAATATCTGGGGCGCCTGTTTAACGAGTTGATGATGGTCGCCCATCAAACAGTTCGTTTCGATCCGAATACGTTTGCTGCATTTTTCGCCGTTGTCGTCACGCTCTATTTCTGGTGGTCAAACGTAAAGGGCATTCAGGAATCGAGCGGCCAGGCTCTCCGTATCATGCAAATCACAACCGTCATGGTTGTGGCTTTGCTCATCTGGTGTCCCATCACCATCATCTTGCGAGGCAGTTGGAATTTTCCGCCTTCTCCGATTCCCGCTAACCTTCACTTTTCTAACGGCGCGCTCGGATGGTTCCGAGGCACTGTGTGGCCGTCGATCCCCGTGATCGCCATTATGATTGCGTTTGGCCACTCGCTGCTCTCGATGAGCGGGTTTGAAACGTTAGCACAGGTCTATCGCGAGATCGCTTATCCCAAGATGAAGAACCTGAAAATTACGGGTCTCATCGTTTGCTTCTACGCGATCTGTTCCACCGGATTGATCACGCTGTTCTCGGTGATGATTATTCCTGACGAAGTGCGCAAAGGCTACGTCGACAACCTCATCGGCGGATTGGCCATGAATCTTGCCGGACCTCCACTGCTCCGCCTGCTGTTCCACATTTTTGTGGTCGTCGTCGGCGTTCTTATTCTTTCGGGCGCGGTGAACACATCGCTAATCGGCGCAAACGGCGTTCTCAATCGCGTTGCCGAAGATGGCGTTTTGCTCGATTTATTTCGCAAGCCTCATGCGCGCTATGGAACCACGTACCGCATCATCAATCTGGTTACCATCCTTCAACTCGCCACCATCGTGCTTAGCCGCGGTGATGTCTACGTGTTAGGTGAAGCTTACGCCTTCGGCGTGGTGTGGAGTTTCGTATTTAAGGCGGTCGGAGTTCTGGCGCTCCGCTATCAGCGGCACGATCAGGAATATAAAGTTCCCTTTAATTTGCGGATCGGTAAATTCGAAATCCCTATCGGTCTTATTATTACGACGCTGATCCTTATTTTCACTGCTGTCGTTAATCTCTTCTCAAAGGAATACGCGACGAAGTTCGGCATCGCATTTACGATTGCCTTTTTCATCGTCTTTACCATCTCCGAGCGGATCAACGCGTATCGCCATAAGCGGATTCATGGAGATGAAAAGGGCCTTGAAGAATTTAATCTCGATCAGCAGCCGCAAATCGATACTTCCTCCTTGCACGCTCGCCCTGGGTGTGTGCTCGTGGCCGTTCGGCAATTAAACAACATGGAGCATTTGCGCCGCACGCTCCAAAAAACCAACCTTCGCCGTCACGACATTGTTGTAATGACCGTTCGTCCCACCGCCCCCGATAGCGAATACGAACTCGCAGAGTCGCAGATTTTCGGCCATAATGAACGCCATATCTTCTCACAGGTTGTTGCCATCGCCGAAAAGGAAGGTAAACCCGTAGAGCTACTCGTTGTTCCGGCTACGGACCCGTTCGACGCCCTCGTTCAGACGGCAGACAAGCTCAAAGCGGTGCGGCTGGTGACGGGGGTGTCTCCGCGGATGTCGTCGGATGAACTGGCGCGCCGCATCGGGCTCGCCTGGGAGCGATTGCCCGAACCTCGTCATCCCTTCTCGCTCGAAATCATCACGCCGGACCGGCCATCCACGTACGTGAACCTGGGACCTCATCCCCCGCGCCTCTGGCCTGAAGATGTGGACAGGCTTCATGAGCTTTGGCTGCGCCTTAGCTCCGCCGATGCGTTAGGAGCGAAGCTCCATCATCGCGATGTGGTGGGGCTTGCGCTGCGCCGTTTACAGCGCGACCTTCAGGGCAGAGATACGACAGAAGTGATGGGTGAACTAGACGACGAGTTAAATTCGCATTGATTTGCAATCGAGCGCCCACCTTGCCGTATCTTTGCGGGTAAATAGACTGCGCCCAGGGCCGATATTTGGCGCTAGGCTGATTTGTGGAGAGGAAATATATGCCTGATGCTCCCAAATCAGTAGGACATGGAGACGTAACACAGCGCGTCGGTGTAGAGGTGATTCGCTCGCGTGGAGTAGATGTTGAAAAGCTAATCAAGATGTTAGTCGCAAATGCTGCCGCGGAGTTTGCGAGTACCTATTATTACTACACAATTCTTCGCATGCATCTTGCCGGACATGAAGACTACAAGGAAATTTGCGAAGATGCACGGCTCGAAGATCGCGCGCACTGGGAACTAATCGTGCCGCGTATTTACGAGCTTGGCGGAGAACTGCCGAACGATCTGCCCGCATTCCATAACCAGGCGGGCTGCATCGCCGCTAAGCTGCCGGATCCGCCCACGGCAGTTAACATTTTGACGGTACTGCTCGAATCGGAACGATGCGCCATTCGTAGCTGGACTGCAATTTGCGACATGACGTTCGGAAAAGATCCGCGAACGTACGATCTGGCCGCCAGAATTTTGAACGAAGAGGTGGAGCACGAGGCATGGTTCATCGAATTGCTGGCCCATGAACGCGACGGCAAGTCGATCCCGTCAGGGCATTTCCGGCGCGGTGAACCAGGAGAAGCCCCGTTCAGCAAAAATCGCCGCTTCTACAACCCATAGATTTCGAAAAGCGTGCATAGTTGCGACGGCATGGAGGAAAAAGCGTATACCGTCACGCTCGAAACCCCCGAAGGTGAGCGCCATCTCCTTTGCCGGTCGGACGAATTTATTTGGAACGCTGCGGCGCGCCATGGCATTTTGCTACCATCCATCTGCCATCAAGGGAGATGTTTGACTTGCGCCGGCATTTTACTGGAAGGCACGGTCGATCAATCGAGCGCCGTTTCTTTTTTTCCGGAAGACAAAGAGGCGGCCTTCGTATTACTTTGCACCGCGAAGCCGCGAACCAATTTGCGTATTCGCACGCATGAGGCGCAAGCCATGCGCGAGCATCGCGCGAAGTTTGGACTACCGGCCCCCTATCTATAGCCTGCGACGCACCGTCTACCAACCGGATGATTCACCGCGGTTCTGTTCATCCAGCCACTTCTTAAGCGGCGCAAAATAATCGAGGATTGCGGTGGCATCCATCTGCTTCTCGCCGGTCAGCGCCTCCAGGGCTTCCGGCCAGGGTTTGCTCGCTCCCATTGCGAGCATTTTCTGTAGCCGTTCACCTGCTTCTTTGTTGTTGTAGATGGAGCAGCGGTCGAGCGGCTCGCGACACCCGGCGACGCGCGATAACGCGCGATGAAACTGAAACTGCAAAATGTCGGCGAGGAAGTAGCGGGCGTATGGAGTGCTGGAAGCTACGTGGTACTTTGCGCCGGGGTCGAAATCCGATTCGGAGCGCGGCTCCGGCGGAGCGATTCCTTGATACTTCAACCGCAGATCCCACCATGCCTGGTTATATTTGTCCGGCGGGATTTTACCCGAGAAAACTTCCCAACGCCATTTGTCGATCATCAGCCCGAACGGCAGAAAGGCAACCTTTTCGAGTGCGCGTGTCATCAGCAAACCGATGTCGCGCGAGGCATCGGGAGCCTTGTTTAGTAATCCAAGTTGAACAAGATATTCAGGCGTTACGGAGAGAGCGATGGTGTCGCCAATCGCCTCATGAAAACCGTCGTTCGCTCCATCGCGAAACAGCAGTGGCTGCTTCCGGTACGCGAGTTGGTAAAAACTATGCCCAAGCTCGTGATGAATCGTGCGGAAATCTTCGGCATTGATCTGGATGCACAATTTCAAGCGAACATCCTCGTTGGCGTCCACATCCCACGCGCTTGCATGACACACTACATCGCGATCGCGCGGCTTCACGAAGAGAGAGCGCTGCCAAAACGTCTGGGGAAGGGGAGCGAAACCCAGTGATTTGAAAAAGTTTTCGCCGTAGTGAACCATCTGCAACGGCTGGGTATGGCGTTCTTTCAGAATCGCGGTGAGATCGTAACCGAGATCGGAGTTCGGCGGGGCGACCAACGGATAGATATTGCTCCAATCCTGCGCCCACATGTTGCCGAGAAGATCGGCGGGGATCGGCCCGTTCTTAGGAACTAGCGCCTCGCCATAATGCTCGCGAAGGCGCTTCCGCACGTAGGTGTAAAGCGAAACATATAGGGGCCGGACCTGGTTCCACAACCGGTCAAGTTCGGGTCCAAACTCATCGGGCGGCATATCGTAGCGAGCGCGCCACAGAGCGCCCGTGTCGGAGAAGCCCAACTGCCGCGCACCTTCATTCGCCAGTTCCACATAGCGCTCGAAGGGCTTGCGCATTGGCGGCGAAATGGTGTGCCACTCCTTCCAGGCGGCAAGCAACTCCTTCGGGTCGCGGCTGGTGGCCATGATTTGGCTGAGGTCATCAATGTCGAGGCATTTGCCGTCCGGCTTGCAGTATTTCCCCTTGCCATAGGTGCCTTCCATCGACGCCATGATGCGGCTCAGTTCGGTGCTTTTCTGCGGATCAGAAGGGGATGCAATGGTGAGGGCGACTTTCAGGAGATGGAACTTCCGCGCAAGTTCGGGCGGCATAGATAGGTCGTCGAAGCGCTTCGATTCCTTGATGAGCGAGACCTGCGCATCTATCGCCTTTTGATCAGCGGCGGCCGCCAGCAGTTCGGTGTCACCGGTGATGTAGGTCGATTTCACCCAATCCGCGCGAGCCGCATCGACGCCCAAGTTGAGGAGTCGTGCTTCCGCATCGTGCATGAATTGCCTGGCCTCATCGACGGTAGGAGGTGCGCCAAGAACAAGCCCGCTGCTCGTTACAAGGAGAAGAAGAATACCGGATGCGATCAGAGATCGCCGGAAGGAAAGCCAGCGCATGGTTCTTTCACGATAACGTGAATCGTTTTGCGGGCTGTTAAGGCAGCGAAAGCAGGCTAATCGGTGTTTGAATCTCGTTGTTTATGTTGTTAAAGTAGTTCTCGCTATCGAGGTTGCGGTATACCTGCCCGGCAATTCCCGAAGCAATCGGACCGCTTACACCGCGCCCGCCCGTCAGCAGCACGACCACGACCAGCTTGCGTGCTCCGACTTGCGTGAACGAACCGAACCAGCCGAGATGAACGCCCGGATTCGTAGTGTCCGTGCAAGTACCGGTCTTTCCCATTAGGGTCTCGGCCTGGTGATAACTGGCTCGCCGTGCCGTGCCATACTCCACCGCGCCCATCATGCCGGGAGTAACGGATGGAATCAGGTTTGCAATATCGAGCTCCCGTTTCACCTGCGGCTGCATTTCCTTAATCGCCTCGGGCGTTGTAGGGTGCTGGAGATAATACATCGTTCCGCCGTTGGCGACCGTCGACATGATACTGGTGAGCTCAAGCGGCGTAACCCGGATACCCGATCCAAAACTCGTCATCATGCCAACACCGTCGGCCGGGGTCCGGTCGGTGAGCGTTCCGGGTTCTTCTCCCTCAATATTGAGTCCCGCGCGCTCGCCCAAACCGAAAAGCTGCGCATAGTGATGAACCCGATCGAATCCAAGTTCTTCACCGAGCTTCGCAAAATATGCGTTGTTTGAAGTCGCCAGCGCCCGCGTCATATCTAATGACGACCGACGCGCGATACGAACTTTCTGATCGGGATCAACGACGCCTTCCTTTAGAGAGGCAAACGACACCATAACCTTCACAGTGGAGCAGGGTTCATAGGCACCGGTTGTCGCCAACTTCTGGTTCACCATGCTCAGAATGCGTCCGCTTTGCGGGTCGGCTACGACCACGGATCCGTTGTAGTGGCCCAATGCATCAACAGCGGCCTTGCGGACCACCGGATCTTCACCGGCGAGATTGTCGGCGGCGGTGGAATCGGCAAATGTCGGCTCCGTCCAGGGATTGTAAACGGGGCGACGGCGCCTTGTGCGCGAGTGAATAATGCCACGGGTTGTTGTGTGGGAGACTAGTGCAGCCGAAGTTCGCGTCGTCACCCGGCGGTGAACCCTCGATCGTGAGGCTCGACGCGCCACCGTATGGCTGGTGCCGGAGGAGCGCTTAGCGGTCGTGTGATGCACGCGATGCTTCCGTGTTGCTGCCGAGGCGCTTACAGCCATCAGGAATACGGCAAGAAAGGCAATCTCCCGCATACGGCGACGTAAATTCATTCTGCTTGTCGAAACCTTCCATCAAGTGGACTGCGGCTCCCGCCGCGCGTCCAAGACCACAAAAACAAATGTACTTAATATGTTATGGACTTCTCACAGCCCAGTCAATCGTAAATATCTGAAATATCTATGCTGCCGTCCAACCGCCGTCGATTGGAACAACCGCTCCATTCATAAAATCGGCAGCGGGCGAGCATAAATATAGGGCTAATCGCGCAATTTCTTCCGGGCGCCCCAATCTGCCTACAGGCTGCCTGCTATTCAGTTCCTCCCGTACCTTCTCTTTCTCATGTTTGTGATATTTTTCCAGGTATCCCTCCACAAAAGGCGTGTCTACAGTCCCGGGCGCGATGCAATTTACCCGTAATTGGGTGGGGTAGTCCACTGCCAACTGCCGGGTTAAGGCGATTACCGCCCCTTTGGTACCGCAATAGGCAAACCGGCGCTTCACGCCCACCATTCCGGCCACGGACCCTAAGTTCACGATGGAGCCCTGCGCGGCTATCAATTTGGGAAGTGCGGCCTTCGTCATCAGGAACGTGCCGCCTACGTTTACCCGGAACAGCCTCTGAAAATCTGCCAATTCTGTCTCTTCAATCGAACCCACCAGCCCGATACCGGCATTGTTTACGAGGATGTCGAGCGTCTCGATTTGCGAAAACAACTCCTGCACCTGTTTTTCATCGGTGATGTCGCAGCGCCGGGCTACGGCATAAGGCAGCGAATGAGCCAGATCGTTTGCCCGCGCCTCGTCTACGTCCACAATCACGACCTGGGCTCCCGCTTCCGAAAACGCCCGCACCGTAGCCTCGCCAATACCACTCGCGCCGCCAGTTACCAGCGCCACTTTGCCGTCCAGTCGAAAGTAATCCAACATGGATGCCATTGTAAGCGAGCGACTTACAGATGAGACGTTTCGATACTACCGGCGACTAACCCCTATGGCACTCTTTCGAACCCGCAGTGCGGCAGTTTACGGAATCGACGCTCATTTGATCGATGTGGAAGTCGATATGTTTCCTTCCGGAACACAGCGCGATTTCGTCACTGTGGGCATGCCCGACACTGCCGTGAGGGAGAGCCGCGAGCGGATCAAATCGGCGCTGGTGAATTCCGGTTTCGGGTATCCCTCCCGCTCGGTGACGATCAACCTTGCCCCCGCAAATGTGCGCAAGGAAGGTGCCGGATTCGATCTCCCGATGGCCGCCGCCATTCTGGGAGCAATGGGTGAGGTCCGTCAAAGCGACGATCACTTGATTGTCGGCGAACTTTCGCTCGATGGAAGTTTACGGCCCGTGCGCGGTGTGCTTTCGATTGCCGTATGCGCGGCGCAGCGGGGCATTCGCAACATATTGGTTCCCAGCGAAAACGCAAACGAGGCTGCGGTTGCTGACGGTGTGCGCGTGTTCGGGCTTCGGCACCTTAGCGAGGTTGTGAAGTTTTTGCGGGAGCCCGAGACGTTTCAGGCAACCGAGCCCGCTATCCACGACTTCGCTGTTCGGTCCGAAAATGAGCCCGATTTCAGCGATGTTCGCGGGCAGACAATGGCCAAACGGGCTCTCGAAGTTGCGGCGTCCGGCAACCATAATTTGTTGTTGATTGGGCCGCCGGGATCGGGGAAAACGATGCTTGCCCGTCGCGTTGCCGGTATTCTGCCGAAGCTGACATTTCGCGAAGCACTGGAAGCGACGCAGGTCCATAGCGTCGCGGGAGTTCTACAGCCCGGCATCGGGATTCTGCGGCAGCGGCCGTTTCGCGCGCCGCATCACAGCATTTCCGATTCCGGTTTGATCGGCGGCGGATCGGGCATGCCGCGCCCGGGAGAAGTGAGTCTCGCTCATCAGGGGGTTCTCTTCCTGGATGAGTTGCCCGAATTCCCGCGCAATGTGCTGGAGCAGTTACGTCAGCCGCTCGAAGAAGGAACGGTGATGATCGCGCGGAGCAATGGGACATTGACGTTCCCGGCGCGGCTGATGCTTGTTGCCGCCATGAATCCGTGTCCGTGTGGGTTCTATGGCGATCCCACGCGAGAATGCCGCTGCACGCCGGGCATCATACAGCGCTATCTTGCGAAAGTCAGCGGGCCCCTGCTCGATCGCATCGATCTGCACATCGAAGTGCCGGCTGTGCCGTTTAAGGAATTGCGCAGCAAGGGCGACGGAGTGACGTCCGCGCAGATTCGCGAGCGCGTGGAAGCGGCGCGTGAGATCCAGTTACAGCGCGGCTTTTATAACGCCCAGATTCCGCCGTCGCAGCTACGGCAATTGTGCGCGTTGGACGACCAGGGCGAGCGCACGCTGGAAATGGCGGTGCGCCGCATGAACCTTTCCGCTCGGGCGCACGACCGGATTCTGCGCGTCGCACGCACCGTAGCCGATCTCGATCACGCCGACCGGGTTTCGGCCAAACATCTTGCCGAAGCCGTACAGTTCCGGAATTTGGATCGGAATTACTGGAGTTAGATATGCGCAATGTGCTTTATTGCCAAACCACCTTCAGGCCTTTATACTTCCGAAATTGCTCATCCCCACCGATCAGCGCTAAATCCTCCTCTATTGCGGCGGCGATAATCATCCGGTCGAATGGATCGGTGTGATGCAACGTCAACTCAAATGTGCGGAATACGTGATTCTCGCTGACGGGCAGCAATTCAACAAGCAAAGTTTGCAGGCCAAGCTCAATCTGTCCGCGCGTAATAGTAATCCTTCCGCGGGCGCCTTTTAAAGCGAGCTCCGAAACCGAGAGAACGCTCAGCAGCCGTTCGTCCGCGCGTTGAATTGCTCTTTGGGCTTTCGCGGGGAGCTTATGGGTTTGGTTTGGATCAATTGCGTAGATGAAAGCCTGGGTATCGAGAAGGACGCGCATTAGTAACGGTCGGCCAGGATTTCATCGACTTCTGCATCCGTCATTGGATCGGCCCAGTTCGGATCGATCACTTTGATGCCTCGGACCATCCCGAATTGTGGCTGGCCGCGCTCAAGGTGCGGCGGAGGACTAAGAACGGCCACCGGTTTTTTGTAACGCTGAATCGTCACCGTGCAGCCGTTTTTCACTTCTTTCAGCAGTTCTCCGAAATTGGTTTGCGCGTAAGCAGAACTGACCGTTGTTGTCCTCGGGTTAGCTCTCTTTTGTTTGGCGCTCATATTGATATTTTACCTAAGAAAGTTGGATAACATTTCGCGCGGGGCGGGCAGGGAATGCCTTTCCGTGTTTACACAGATTTATCGAGCCGCGCCCGCCGCGGCGCATTGGAATTCTATTTTGCCAGAACTAATATATCTCGCTAAGCGCCGAACGTTTTTGCTCTTTTGAGCGAATATCATGCAGGAACGTGCATGCTCGAACAAAATGGCTCACCGGAGTCCGCGGCGTTTGATCGTCTATATCGCCAACATGGCTCGCCCGTTCGCAATTTTCTACTGGTCCTGTTAGGCGACCCGTCGACCGCCGATGATTTGACCCAGGAAACGTTCCTGCATCTTTAGCGGCGCCCCCATTCATTCGATCCGAAGCGCGGGGGCATTAAAGCCTATTTGCTCGGCATTGCGCGCAAAAAAGCAGCGGACTGGTGGCGTCATAGCAAACCTGGGGCTGCGGCGGTGGACGAGCCTGCGACGTATTTCGAGAGTACGCAGGTCATCCGGGATGCGCTAAATAAACTGCCGGAAAATATGCGGACGGTGCTCTGGCTACGCGAGGTGGAAGGTTATTCATACGAGGAATTAGCGGAGATTCTCAATGTGCCTGTTGGCACCATTCGATCGCGGCTCCATTCCGCTCGCCAGCAATTACGGAATATTTGGACAAAGGAGGCCAAATGAATTGTTCAGAAGTTGAGATCCAGATATCGGCTCTTTACGATGGTGAACTAGTTTCCGCGGCTGTGGCCGAACATGTTGCCAGCTGCCACACGTGCCGCCAGGTTCTTGACGATTACTCGCGCATGGGCGCGCAATTGCGTTTGATCGCGGCAATGGAACCGGTGCAACTTCCACCCTTAAGATATCCGACACGAAGGCGCACATTTGACCTTTTGTGGGCGAGAGTTCCTATACCGCGATTCGCCCTCGCTATTCTTGTCAGTTGTCTCGTTGCGGCCACCGTCGCGGTTTCACTCGTTCGAGCCCAATCACGGCCATTATGGTTTCAATTCGGATATGGGCTTAATGAGGGCGGTGTGGTGCCTCACTATACTGTCGCCAAACCGGGGTATGACGAGACGCAAGCAACTCTTAATTTCTTGAGTGGAGTACCAATGGCTGTGGCGCTCAGGATCAAAGTGGAGAGTATGTCGGTCGACGACGTCGTTCTTCGCTGCCGTGCCGTGCCCGCCAAAACCGAAATCAACCCGAACGGAATGAGCCTTCTTGGGCCTCCGGACCGAGGAATTTCTCTGGACGGCGTTGCAGAAGTGCATTACAAACCCGGTGAGTCGCTCCCCATCCGGGTCGAGGGTGGGGGGACCGTTTATTTGAAGGGTGAGGTGCTGGATCATCAACCTCAAATCGCTTTCGGATTTCCGCTGACGCCCCCCGCAGGCAAACTCGTGCTGCGCTCGCCGATTTTGACCAGTTCCAATCAACTACTTGGCGAAATTGTGGGAGCAACAGCTATAGCCAATGAAAAGCAAGGTGCCGTCTTCAGAACGGGCGCGAATGGAAGTTATACGTTTTCGCTCCATCCGTTTGCCGGTGCTATTGCAGGTGAATTGAATTGGGGGCAAATTACTTTTAAGTTCGATGGCCGCAAATATCGCCTGCTTGCCGCCGCCCCAATCACAGGAGGGGATCAGCCTCGCGCGGTATGGGTGCGGCGTGATATGGACTCCAATCTTGGAGTGTCGTTAGGCGCCGGGCCACTCCCGAATTAGCGAATTGAGCGGGCGTCCGAGTCTGAGGGACACAAGAACGTCACTTCTTCGGCGCCCAATACCCAGGCTTCGCGTTCACGTGAACGTTAGGGCGTTTCACTTCCACCTGAATCTTGCGATAGCTGCCGTCCAATGCGTTGTTGGACGGCACATAGGCCAATACGTAATGCTGCCTTCCGTCGGCGAACGCTCTTTGGATCCCTTTCAACAGATCGTTATTGCTTTCAAAGAACAAACCGCCCGTTTCACGCGCCAATTCCGCAAGCCCGTCTGTGTTTTGGCGAGCGGTGACCATCATGGCGCGATCGATAGTTTCTGATGGACCGCCCCAACTGCTTGCATCCCAGCCGCTGCCGGGCAGCGATCCCAACGTATAGAGGCCGCGGGAATCGAGCGTGTAGAAGCGGACGTCGTTCGCGACCGCGAGCCGGACTACTTTATTCAACAGATCTTGGGTATCCAACGGATTAAACTCAAAACTTTTATCACCTGGCGAAGCAGCCTGCAGAGTGTTGTAGAGCTCGTTTCCGGGCTGACGATTGAATCCATCGGAGATAAAGACAATGGTCCGCGTAGTCGGCATACCCGTCATCGCGCCTACCAGCTTTTCCAAGCTGCGAAGGAAGGTTTGATTCAGAATCAACGTCCGTGTGCCAAACCGCAGTAGCGACGCTTGCACATCCGCCTTCGCTCCGGCGCAGCCCGGCTTCACTTGGACAAGCCAACCGGCGCCGCACCCGCAAAGCGCGCAATAGCGGCCCATGGCTTCATTGAACCGTTGCATTTCCATTCCTATCCCGCTCGCTTCACTGTTCTGAATCGTTTTCAGAAATTGCTTATCGTCAACCGCCGCGAGGATGTCCGATGGGTTTCGAGTAGAATCTCGCACGACGGTCAGATTGCGTCCGAGTGCCATTAGGGCGTACTGGGAATCGCCGCCTCGCTCTTGTTCGAAAAATTTATGGAGTGCTTGTCTAACCCGCGCGAAGTTCGCGAACGCCGAATGCAGTGTATCGACACAAATGAGATAAGTTCGCTGGGGTGTGGTGGTGGGCGTCTTAGGCTCAAATCCCGGAGGAACAGCCGGTTCCACATGCGTCACCGTTGTTCCGTCCGGCCGCAGCACCATTGTGTCGGGAGCGGAACTGAATGCCACAACTTTTTGAGAAGCGCCATCCTCGTAGACTTGGAAATCGGTAGGCTTCAGATCGGTGATGTAATGACCTTTTTTGTCGGTCACAACAACGGGGACCAGGACCTCGCGCACGTTTGCCCGAATTGTGACGGAAGGTGCGCCCTCTTGGTTGGCGCCGGTCTTCTGCGTAGCGGTTTGCGCCGCGTTAATGGTTGCTGCCCATAGAATTAGAAAAACAAAATGGGCTCCCGCCTTCCCTTTTGCTGAAAGTCGCCGCAGCGCGATCATGTCGAACAGTGTATCCGGCGCGCGATCAAAGGCTTGAGGTTATGAAAAACTCGACCAGTTCTCAACGAGGTGCTTGGCTGCGCGCAAGGTTACCGCGTGGATGGTGAAGCAAGGATTCACCGCCGCCGATGTAGGAAACAGGCTTGGGCCCGCGACAAAAAGGTTCGGAATGTCGTGAGTCTGTCCGTAGCTGTTGGTGACCGAAGTTTTGCGATCATTTCCCATAATCACGCCGCCCATGGCGTGCATCCGTACGCGATTGCTGGCCCATACGTCGTGTGCTCCCGCTGCCTTAAAGATGGCTTGCCCCTGCTTTATGCCGGCCTCGTAGCAGGCGATGTCCGCTTGGCTGTATTTGTGGGTCGCGCGCGCCAAAGGAAATCCGAAGCGGTCGTGCTTGTCTCGATCGAGCACTAATTCATTCGTAATGTCGGGCAGATTTTCTCCGACAAAGGTCATGGTCGCCAGATGTTTCGCCGCGGTCTGCATGAAGCGATGCAGCTCGTTTCCAAATAGGTCGGGCCGGCTGCCGGCGATGCCAAGCAGGTCATTCGGCTTTAAGGCATTGCCAATGAGCCATTGCGTGCTATTCACGTAGCCGCGTCGAGGATCTTTCGTATACTCCTCCTGTGACAAAAGTTGGCCGCCGACCGTTCCCCGATAATTCTCAGTCTCGTCGCGAAAGAAGCCAAAGATGTTCGCGGACGAATGCGTCATCATGTATTTGCCAACCAGCCCGCTAGAGTTCGCGAGTCCACTTCGCTGCCGCGAAGTCGCGGAGTTAAGTAAGATGCGCGGCGTCTGGAATGAGTATGCGGCTACAATCACCACTCGCGCCGGTTGTATTCGCCGCTGCCCCGCTGAGTCGTAGTATTCAACTCCAGTAACTTGCCCGCCCCGTTCGCTTGCCAGCACCCGGGTCACATAGCTCCGATGCCGAATTTCGGCTCCTGCCTTCCGGGCTTGCGGCAGATAAACGGCAAGAGGATTGGCGAGCGCCAGAATCGCGCATCCTGCATCGCACCAGCCGTCGTAAAGACACGCAGGACGCCCGTGATACTCAACCGAATTGATCGCCAGCGGCAGCGGTGATGTGCGCAACCCCTGTTTCGAAAAGCCCTGCTTAATGAGTGCGGCTTGCCGGAAAATGCGAAGTGCGGGCATCGGATAAGGATCGCCCTCCGGTCTCCATACTTCCGCACTCGCATCTCCCGAAATGCCAACTTCTTTCTGAACCTGGTCGTAGTGCGGCCGCAGATCTTCGTATGAGATTGGCCAGTCCAGTCCCTGGCCAAAACGGCTCTTCATGTCGAAATCGTCTGCATGACGCCTCAGCCACACGGCGTAATGGTGCAGCGAAGCGCCTCCCGTTCCCCAACCGGAGCCAAAATTGACGGAAATTGGATCTGCTCCACCTGTATCTGTTCGCGGGCCAAACCATTTAATTCGACGTGCCCAAATCTGCGAGCTATAAAGGTCGCCTGCCTTGCGCTCCGGACCGCCTTCAAGAATGACAACTGTTTTGCCGGCCTGTGAGAGCTTGGCGGCAAGCACGCTTCCCGAAGCCCCCGATCCCACAATCGCTACGTCAACGGTATCCACTTCATCACCAATTCGCCGGAGGATGAACCATCGCCATATAAGGGACGTCCAAGCGGGCAAAACCTTCCGGCGTGCCGTAATAAACGTCCACTGCGTCACCACGAGTTACAAAATAAAACAGCGTAGAAGGCGGGCCTTCCCAATCCGCCGGCATCGTTTGGGAAAGGTTGCGAATTAGCTCAGCCTTTTCGTGGGCATTCAATTCCGTAAAAGGCCGGTTAAACCGCACCCGGCTCTGACGATCCAGCGCCTTCAATCCTTGTTTATAGAAGTCTATTGCGGAGCCCGGATAATCCATATAGTTGAGAAAGAGCAAGGATGTCTCGCGGCCAAGCTGATAGTTAACATAGCGGGACATTCCCGCGGCCGCTGCTCCTGGCAGCAATGTGTCTCCCAGAGCGTCGAGCATCCGGCACTCTTCCACGCTCAGAGCCTTCGGATGCTTTGCCTCTGGTTCTGATCCTGCCGCCTCCAACAGAGACCCGGAACCGGCAACAGTTGTCGCCATAATGCCCGTGCTGATCGTGGTTACAACATCGCGTCGCGTGACGAGATCCTCGCCAGATTCGTCGTCAAGTTTCATTGGAGTTACCGTTTGATTGGGACAGCAGAGATTGTACTCGATCTGGAGCCGTTTGGGGTCTAGGTCTGCCTCCTTCGAAAGGAAAATAGCCGGCGAGGTTACCGAACTCATTGCCGAACTCTTTGACGAACCCCGGCGATTATCCGCGATAAACTATCTCGCGAAGTCTCGACAGGAGAAATTTATGGCTCATTGGACGCGAAGGGGATTTATTGAATCGCTTTCGGGCGCGGCGGCGGCGATGCCGCTCCTGGCGCAGAAGACATCCGTGCCACCTGCAAAGCGCAGCGGTGGCGGATCCATCAAAATCACAGATCTGCGGTGCGCCATTATCGGCCGCAACCCTGTGGTTCGAATCGTCACCGATCAAGGCATCTCCGGCTACGGCCAAGCTGAATCCGCAAAGCCGTATCTGAAGCCGATGGTGCTTTTTTACAAGCGCTATCTTCTCGGCGAAGACCCGACCGACGTGGAACGGGTGATGCTGAAGATTCGCCGGATGGGGGCGTTTAAGCCCTGGGGCTCGGCGGTCAGCGCGATCGAGATTGCTCTTTGGGACATCGCCGGGCAGGCTGCCGGCGTGCCCGTTTATAAGCTGCTGGGCGGCAAGATTCGCGATCGCGTTCGCGCGTATAACGGCGCTGTCCGCTTCCCGATGAAGGGACAAACACCGCAAGATTATGCCGAGAACATGGCCAAGATGAAGGAAGCCAAAGAAGGCTTCACCCTCATCAAGCAGGCCGTTGGTTTTCACAATCCGGCGATGATGCGCGCCATTCCCAACGGCTGGTATGACGAGCCGCGGACCGGACCGCCGCATTCCGATCGAGGCCTCTTAACGGAACGCGGCTTCAATCATATTCTGGCTTGCGTCGAAGCCATGAAGAAGGTCTTGGGCGATGAAGTGGGTCTCGCGCTCGATTGCGGCCCCGGCTGGACGGTGAAGGATGCGATCCGGTTTGCTCGCGCGGTCGAACCGCTTCATATTACCTGGCTCGAAGACTTGATTACAGGCGACTACACCCCGTACCCGAATGCTGACGTTTTTCTCGAAGTAACGCGGAGCACGTCAACGCCGATACACACCGGGGAAGAGATCTATCTGCGAGAGAATTTCAAGGATCTGATCGAGAAGCGCGCGGTCGATGTCGTCGGTCCCGATCCGGAAGACGTTGGCGGTTTGGCAGAAATGAAATGGATCGCCGAATACGCCGATCTGCACGGTATCTTAATGGCTCCCCATGGAGTTTTCGACGGACTCATCGGGCTTGCCGCGCAGGTTCAGTTAGCAGCCGCGATGCCGCAGAACTATATCGGCTTCGAATATTCCATAGGGCAGCCCGAATGGTGGTATCAGATTGTGGACGGCCTGCCCGACCCCGTCATGAAGGCGGGTTTTATTGATGTTTGGGATAAGCCCGGGCTCGGCGTCACGTTCAACATCCAAGCGGCGAAAGCGCACCTGTCAGAAGAGGACCGTCAGTTCTTCGATTGAGGAAGCCTTTTCGCGGTAATCTTTCTAAATAATCCATTTTTTCGTCGATAACATGTACAGTGGCTGTGTTCCGGAACACAGCGGGTGGTGCCATGCTTCAAATGTCTAATTGCCGGCGCGGCTAATCCGTATGAACATTCGCAAGCCGCGCCCGCACCTTGCCGGCGTCGCCCTTCGGCCGGTGGTGGCGATCGTGGCGCTGTTAGTTATCAGCTATCCGGCCGCCGCGCTCGATCCTAATCGCCGCATCACGCAATATCGCCAATTAAGTTGGACCAATCAAACCGGCCTGCCACAAAGTTCCGTTCAGGCAATCGCGCAGACACGAGATAACTATCTCTGGGTGGGGACGCAGGAAGGATTGTCGCGTTTTGACGGCATGCGGTTCACCACCTTCGACAGCCGCAACACGCCTGGCATTCGCAGCAATTTTGTGGTCTGCGCCTTTCCGTCGCGCGATGGCAGCCTTTGGGCATGCACAACCGGCGGCCTCGTCCATTACGCCAACGGCAAGTTCCGGACTTATACGACCGCCGATGGACTCCCGGTGAACAAAATTCGGGCCGGTATAGAGACTCGCGACGGCGCCGTCTGGGTGGCAACTCCCGAGGGCGTTTCGCGATTTTCTAAGGGCCGCTTCCAGAATTTCATTTCGGGTAGAGGGTTCCCGGGGAGAGCTGCCTCCAGTTTTGCCGAGGACTCCTCCGGTGCGCTTTGGATTGGTTCGGACAACCGGCTCATCCGCTATGCGCACGGATCGTTCTCCGTATTCCGCCTGCGCCAAACGGGCGCGCTATCGCAGCCCGTGAGTTCCATCGCCATCGGTCCGGACGGCGAATTTGTCGTGGCAATGGGAGAGAACGGCGTCTACTATTTCAAAGACAACGGGTTTGTATCTCTTCAACCCAATCCCTTTCCCGGCAAGCTTGCAACCGCAGTACAGTTTGATCGCAGCGGAAACCTATGGGCCTTCTACTACGGCGGAGGGATTGTTCGCATTCGCGATGGCCGGCAATCCACTTACACCGCGCAGAATGGTTTACCGAACAACAGCGTCATGGCCGCCCTCGACGATAGTGAGGGTAACTTATGGATCGGGTCCGAAGAAGGCGGCCTTGTCGAGCTGCAAGACTTGCCGGTGTTGAACTGGGGACCGCCCGAAGGCCTCCCGAGCGCGGTTGTCTGGGCGGTGATGCAGGATCATCGAGGCGATTTTTGGATCGGTTCGGAATCCGCGGGTATCTATCGGCTTCATCATGGCAATGTGGAGCGGGTTCCGCTGGGATCCGCGTTCAGGAACTCCACATTCCTGTCGTTTTGCGAAGAGCGCGACGGCTCCGTCTGGGCCGGAAGCGATCATGGGACGCTCATCAACATTGCGGGTGACCGGGTGCGAAAGAAGATAACGCTGCCTGTTCCTACTCAGATCCGCGCGTTGGCCGCAGACACCGATGGTTCGCTCTGGATTGGCACATTTCGAGACGGCCTCTTTCACTACGCGGACGGCAAGCTGGAAAAGTTTACCCAGGAGAACGGACTCTTCGGCAACACCGTTGAAACCCTGCTTGTTTCTTCCGACGGTACGCTGTGGGTCGGCGGCTTTGGCGGTCTCAGCCATCGCGTGAACGGAAAGTTTAAGAACCTCTATACCGATGGCGATCTTCATGGCGCCGATGTTTGGTCGCTTTATGAGGATTCCGATCGGACTCTATGGGTTGGCACGGCCGAAGGCGGCTTGCATCGGATTCGGGACGGCCGCATTACTTTCTACGCACCCTCAGATGGCGTATTCGATCTCAGTATTGACAGCATCGTCGAAGATAACTTAGGGAATCTTTGGATGTCGTGTAGCCGCGGAATCTTCCGTATCGCAAAGCGCGAGCTGAATCAGTTTGCCGCAGGGAAGATTAAGCGAGTGCACTCCGAACTGTTCAACGGTGAAGATGGGATGCGCAACGTGGAAGGCAATACGGGTTGCGTGCCGAATGCATGGAAGGACCACGACGGCCGCCTCTGGTTTGCTACTATGGGCGGCCTTGCCGTTATCGACCCGGCACTCATAAACCGTCACGCTCCTCTTGCCCCGGTCCTGATTGAGAGCATCGTCGCGAATGGCAAGGACATCAAGGGCCGGTCTTCTTCGGACATCAAGATTGGACCGGGGAAGGGCGATATCCGGTTTAGTTACACGGTCCCCATGTTTCGGGACCCGGAGCAAGTTCGCTTTGAATACAAGCTCAACGGCTACAACTCCACCTGGATCGATGCCGATACTCGCCGCACGGTCGACTATACGAATCTCTCGCCTGGGGCGTATACATTCCTGGTACGCGCCAGGATGCCGGATGGACGCATCAGCGAACTCTCTCATCCCCTGACTATTCGCTTTAAGCCTCATTTCTGGCAGCGCATTTACGTCGGTATCCTTCTTGGGCTAGCTCTCTTTGGATTGCTTTTTGCCATCTATCATTTGAGAGTTCGCCAGATGAGGCAGCGCAGCCGTGCGCTCGAAGCTAAAATCGCGGAGCGTACCGCCGCGCTTCAGGCGGCAACGATTGCGGCTGAATCGGCGGCGGAGGCGAAAAGCGCTTTCCTTGCGAACATGAGCCACGAAATCCGAACGCCGCTGAACGCGGTTATCGCCATGACGGGATTGCTGCTCGACCGGCCAACGCTTGCGAGCGAAGATCGCGATTGCGTGCAGACCATACGCATGAGCGGCAACGCGCTGTTATCCATCGTTAACAGTGTTCTCGATTTCTCAAAAATAGAATCGGGCAAGTTGGAAATTCTGCACGAGCCCTTCGAATTAAGGCGCTCGGTGGAAGAAGCCATCGAAATCGTTCAACCGCAAGCTTCCGCGAAACGCCTGCCCGTCCGCTTTTCCATTGCCGATAACATTCCGAATCGATGGATCGGCGATGCAGGCCGGCTTCGCCAGGTGCTTGTCAACCTTCTCGGCAATGCGGTGAAGTTTACCGATTCGGGATCGATTGACGTATCGGTCATGGTCGATCCGTCGACAATCTCGGGGCGTTCACGCCGCATTCGCTTCTCGGTCCGAGATACGGGAATCGGCATTCCACCTGATCTGTTCCATCAACTCTTCGTCTCTTTTAGCCAAATCGACAATAAACGCACGCGCCGTCATGGCGGTACCGGCCTGGGCCTTGCCATTTGCCGCCAGCTTGTCGAACTCATGGGAGGAACCATCGGCGTGGAAAGCGCGCCGGGCAAGGGCTCCGATTTCAAATTTGATATTGTTGCGGAAACCTCTGACATGTCGCTCGATCTTCTTGCAGCTCAAACCGCGCTGAATGCGGCCGTGATCGCTCCTTCGCAGAATGGGAAGCCGCCCGGAGAGTCAGACAGCGCGCTTCGCATCCTGCTGGTGGAAGACAATCTGATCAATCAAAAAGTCGCTGTGCGCTTGCTTCAACGGCTTGGCTATCGACCGGATGTTGTCGGCAACGGACTTGAGGGCCTAAAGGCCGTTGAAACAACCGACTACGACATTGTCATCATGGATGTGCAAATGCCGGAAATGGATGGCCTGGAAGCAACGCGAGCCATTCGCGAACGTTTGCCGGTTGAGCGGCAGCCGCGCATCATCGGCATGACCGCCAATGCCTTCGAGAGTGCTAAGCAGGAATGCTACACCGCCGGAATGGACGATTATGTATCGAAGCCATTCACCCTCGAAGATCTCGCTGCGGCGCTGCAGCGCGGAGCCGCGAAATCCACCACGTGACATGTTTCGCCGCATCTGAAACTGTCGGCTTCCTCGCGGTCGCGGCTCGGTAAACATCGCGAACGCAAATAGCGAGCGGTTTCATTTTTCGATCCCGCCTTCGCTATGCTGGCTGGTGTGCGAACCGTTTTCACGGTCCTTGAAGAGACCGCCCAGCGCTTAGGAAATGCCATTGCACTGCACCAACCATCCGCAGTGCCGGGTGCTTCCGGCTACCGTACCTTCACCTGGACCGACTGGCTTCAAATATCCCGCGAGCTAGCCGTGGGTCTTTATTCGTTAGGTCTGCGCAAGGGCGATATTGTTTGCTTGCTTTCGGAAACACGCGCCGAATTTTATCTGGCTGATCTTGCCATCATGGCTACCGGGGGCGTTTCCGCCGCGCTTTATACTAGCTATCCGATTCAAGAGCAGGTGAAGAGTATTCGCGCTATCGATCCGCAATTCGTTTTTGTGGAGGATCCAAAAACATTACAGTTGCTTTTGGCTGCGTACGATAGCCGCCCGCCAAAACACTTTGTGTTGCTGACAGGGGAGGCGGAAGGCGCGCTGTCGCTTGAATCTCTGCGTGAACAGGGTCGTGAGTCACTTGCTTCCGACCCAGGTGGTTTCGATCGCATTCTTAACGAGGTGCATCCCTCCGATGCCGCGATTCTCTATCTCACCTCAGGCGCGACCGGCGCTCCGAAAATGAGTCTTACTTCCCATGCCGCCGTGCTTTCGAATATCGACATGGGTCCGGTCGTCCTTCCGATTGGCCCCACCGATTCCACCATCGTCTTCCTGCCCTCGGCCCATATCGCGCAGCGCATCGTTGTCGAATTGCTGCCGATGAGAATGGGCACTCCCGTCTGGTTCTCGGAAAGCCTTTCGAAGCTTCCCGGCGAACTGAAACGTATTCGCCCGACATTCTTGCTTGCTCCGCCACGCGTATGGGAGCGCATGTACGCCAACGTCTTGAACGAGCTCAGAAAGCGGCCTGCCATTTCGCGAAAACTCTTTTATGGAGCGCTCGGCCTTGGAATGGAGGCGCAGCGTTACCGCCTCGACGGGAGGCCGATTCCCGCGTGGATGTCGCAGTCGCTGAAAATCGCGGATAAAGTAATGTTTTCGAAAATCCGAGCGCGGCTGGGCGGAAGAATCAAAGTCGCTGCCAGCGGTGCGGCGCCGCTAGGAAAAGATTTGAGCGAATTCTTTGGCGCTATCGGAATGCCTATTGTCGAAGGCTACGGACTTACGGAGACCGGCGTGCTTTGTCTCAATCCCCTTGATCGTCCCAAGCCTGGAAGCATCGGCAAGATGCTGCCCGGCGCCGAAGGACGGATTGCATCCGACGGCGAACTGCTGGTGAAAAGCCCGGGGCTCTTCATGGGCTATTACCAGGATGATGAAGCGACGAAATCCGTTTTTACCAGCGACGGCTGGATGGCTACCGGTGATGTCGCCGAAGTAGATGACGAGGGCTATTACTACATCACCGGCCGTAAGAAGGAACTGATTGTTTCGTCGAACGGGAAGAAAATTTATCCCGCGCGTATCGAAAATCTTTTCAAGCTTGAGCCGATTGTCGGCCACATTCTCTTGCTCGGGGATAAAAAGCCCTACGTTACCGCTCTGATTACACTTAACGCTAATAATCTCTCGGTCGTAAAAGGCTTAGATGAATACAAAGGAAAATCGCACGCTGAACTCGCGCAAGCACCTGCTGTGATGCAGGCTATGCAATCGGCGGTAAATCGCGTTAATAAAAATCTGGCGGACTTCGAACGCATCCGGCGCTTCAAAATCTTGCCGCGCGAATTCTCGATTGAAAGCGGCGAGTTGACCCCCACCATGAAGATCCGGCGTTCCCGCGTGCTCGAAAACGAACGCCCCCTTATCACAGAGCTCTATCTGGGTAAGGATGTAGATCTATAGGGCTAACTGGATGATCTAAGATCCGCGCGCCGCTTCTACAGCGCGGTCCGCTAACGTTCGGAAGGCGTCATTGAGCTGACTCGGTTCGCGGATTACGATCCGACAGCCCAGGCTCAGAAGCATTGCGGCAAATGCCTCCAGATTTTCTCTCGCGCAGCGCAGACGGGCACCGCCATTTTCTTCGCATGCCGCAACACGATGGAGCGGGAACTGCGAACGCGCATCGCTGAATGGCAGGTCGAGCCAGACATCAATAGTGAAGCCCGCCTGTACAAACGGCATTGCGCCGTGCATGTACGATTTAATGTCGAAGTCTGCCGGGCGCTCAAATGATTCTTCACCACCCGCTAAATGGGAAACACGGTCGAGCCGGAACGTTCGGGTGGCTTGGCGCAGTAAACAGCGACCAGCCATATACCATCGACCGTCCATGTGTACAACGCCATATGGTTCCAATTCCCGTTGTGAGGCAGCGCCGGCATGAGACTGATAATGAAATGCGACGCGGTGTCGTAAACGAATTGCAGTGGCGACGCCAATCAAAGTTTCCGCCGAAGTGGAGGTCACCCACGGCCCCGGTTCCAGGGCAATCACTTCTTCCACCGTTTGCACGCTTTCATGCAGCGGGCCGGGAAGCACGCGGCCGAGTTTTGCGAACGCCCCTTCCGTTGCTGGCGCAAACGCGGAAAGACCCAAGTGGCGCAGCGCGCGAAGACCAAGCGTAAGAGCAAACGCCTCTTCATCCGTGAACATCAACGGCGGGAGGCGGAAACCGGGCTTCAGCCGGTAATAGCCGCCGACGCCGCGCATCGATTCCACTGGAATGCACAGATCCTGTAGCCGGGCAATATAGCGCTGTACGGTGCGCCCGTTCACCTCCAGGCGCTCTGCCAGTTCCGCGCCGGAAACGCGTTCGCGTGCCTGAAGGATTTCGAGCACTGTCAAAACGCGCATGATCGGGTCATACATAAATTCGATGTTGCCATGGAATTACGACAGAGGTTGTCGGGAATGGCCGCTAATCTGGGCTTGACGGATAGAAACGGACTCAAAGGAGACTAAAAGATGACGGCAATTGCCAATAAAGTGAGCGTCCTCGCGCCGGAGGACATACTGAAGCACTGGCAGGGACACAGGCGAGTAACCAGGCGTGTAATTGAAGCGTTTCCGGAGGACAAGCTATTTACGTTTTCGGTGGGCTCGATGCGCCCGTTTTCAGAGATGGTAATGGAATTTCTGAAGATGGCCGAGCCCATCGCAAGCG
>Ga0134125_10001552_pt1 | contig 28073 bp, 30 predicted proteins | sample KB31751_FD_96464 | JGI IMG/M metagenome (GOLD analysis project Ga0134125, IMG submission 96464) | Terrestrial soil microbial communities with excess Nitrogen fertilizer from Kellogg Biological Station, Michigan, USA - KB3-175-1 | ecosystem: Environmental > Terrestrial > Soil > Unclassified ... | reverse complement strand
GGCGACGGCGAGGTGATCGCGAACATCTATCGCGACCGCGTCACGCATCGCGGCAAGGGCGGCGAAGTGTGGGGCTGGGCGACCGCGTACAAGGTGCCGAGCGCAACGGGCGGCGGCACGCAACCCGGCAACCAGGCACCCGCGCCGGCTGCTCCCGAGCCCGCGAAGCCCGCAGGAGGAACCAAATCGTGATGACGCGGATTGCACTTCTCATCACCGCAGCGGCGCTGACGCTCGGACTTGCGGCCTGCGGCGAGCGTCCGCAGGTGATCAATTACAAGCAGGGCAAGTATCAGGGCAAACCCGATACGCCCGCATTCGCGAACGCGCCGTTCAACGGCAACCGGCAGCAATGGGAGAACGAGATCGACAACCGCGCGCATTACCAGAACGAATACGTGCGGCTGCGCGACTGACGGGATAACGCTCATGGCCGCACGCAACGCACGCTTCGCAACGTCGCGATCGACGGCGACGCTCGCCGCAATCGGCGTGATTCTGCTGATGCTGTTCTTCATGAGCGCAGCGGCGCACGCGCAGAACAGCCCGGCGACGAGCAAGGCCGACGCGAACTCGGCGCGCCAGCAGCAGGAGCGCCAGGTCACGCAGCCACTCAACAACCAGCCGGTGTGGAGCGAGGCGCGCTCGGGGGCGCCGCAAACGACCACCGTGCGCGGACGCGAAACGAACGTCCTCATCCAGCCGGAGGGACAGACGTGGCGCGCGATGCGCAACTCGATGGTATCGGTCTACGCGGGCTGGGCGCTCGTGATCATGTTCGTCGCGATCGCCGCCTTCTATCTGTGGAAGGGGCCGATGCGACTGCACGAGCCGCTCACCGGTCGCACGATCAGGCGCTTCACGAACTGGCAGATTGCGATCCACTGGACGACGGCGTGGACGTTCGTCGCGCTCGCGATCAGCGGCCTCATCATCACGTTCGGCAAGAATATCCTGCTGCCGCTGATCGGCTACACGCTGTTCTCCTGGCTCACGATATTCGCGAAGAACCTGCACAACTTTCTCGGTCCGCTGTTCATCATCTGCCTGGTGCTGATCTTCTTCACGTTCGTTCGCGACAACGTCTGGCGCAAGTACGACTGGAACTGGGTGCGGCACGCGGGCGGCTTCATCTCGAAGCAGGACGTGCCCTCGGGCAAGTTCAACGCCGGCGAGAAGGGCTGGTTCTGGCTGGGCGTATTCATCGCCGGCATCATCATCTCGGTCAGCGGCCTGATCCTCGACTTTCCCAACTTCAACCAGACGCGCGGCACGATGCAGATCGCCAACCTCGTGCACCTGTCGATCGCGGCGCTGTTCATGATCGCGGCCCTCGGCCACATCTACATGGGCACGATCGGCCAGACAGGCGCGTATCGCGCGATGAGCACGGGTTACGTCGACGAGACGTGGGCGAAGGAGCACCACCTGTACTGGTACAACGACATCAAGGCCGGCAAGATTCCGACGGCGCCAGATGACCAGCCGCCGCCGGTGCCTGCGGCGCGGCCGGTCTAGGAGAGAGGACGAGGATGCAAACCACGATACGCGCATTGATCGGTGCGGCTCTCGTCGTCACCGCGTTCGGCGTCGCCGTTGCCAAGCTTCCCCCGGCGCCGCCGATGACCGATCAGCAGAAAGCCGAGAAAGCCACGAAGGACAAGGCCAAGGCCGATGCCGAGAAGGCCCAGCTCACGAAGGCCGAGGACAAGGCCATCGCGAACTACGAGTCGAACATGAAGGCGAAGGGCAAGACGGTCCACGTGAACATGTCGGCAGGCGAGGGCGGCCAGGCATCCTCGGCAAAGGGCCTCCCGGCGCAACCCGAAAAGGCGTCGAACGCGCATTCGCCGCCCAAGAAGTAATTTTCAGAGCTGGTCGTCGATCGGCAGCAGATCGTAGAGATCGACGAGCACTTCGCGCCACTGACCGTCGCCGGGTTCGCGCGTGTAGACGATCGGCTTGCCGTCCTTCACGCTCTTCCATACCAGGTGCGGCGACCCGCCGCCGTCGTCCTGCAGTGCGAGCACGAAGCTGTTGGCGGGGTTCGCGATCGTGTTGAAGCGCTTCGTCACCTGCTGCGCAAGCTCGGGGCTGTCGATCATCAACCCGATTTCGGTGTTGAGGTGAAGCGAGCGGCGATCGAAATTCGCCGAGCCGATGAAGATGCGCTTGCCATCGAACACGAATGCCTTCGCGTGCAGCGAGAATTGTCCCGAGCTCGGTGACTTGAGCAGTCCGCCGCGCGGTTGCGGCTTTCCGGGAAGCGGCTTCACTTCGTAGAGCTCGACGCCAGCCTTTAGCAGCGGCACGCGGTAGTTGCGATAGCCGGCATGCACGGCGACGACGTCGGTCGACAGCAGCGAATTCGTGAGCACGCGAACGCGCACACCGCGCGCACGCAGCTTCTCGAGCAGCGCCTCGCCCTTCACGCCGGGAACGAAGTACGGCGACACGATCAGCAGCTCCTTCTGCGCCTCGGCTGCCGCTTCGAGGAGTCGGCGCCGGAAGAGCGTGCCGGCTTCGTCGCCGTCTTCGACGCTCGCCTTGTCGGGGCTGTCCGCCAGCACTTCCGCTTTGGCCCACACGACGCCGCTGTCGGTCGAAAGCAGGCGCGAGAGCGGGTTTCCGGTGCGAATCGCGCGCTCCTCGTCGCTTTGCCGGAGGGCTTGCTTGTGCTCGGTCAGCTGCTCCTTGACTTGGGCGAGCTTCGGCGCGGTCGGCTCGTCGCCGTGCAGCGCAAGAACGGGTATCGACAGCGAGCAGTTCCAGTACGCGTCGAAACTCTTCGACAGGTTGCGGACGATCGGACCCATCGCGAACACGTCGTAATCGCCGAATTGCGGCGCGTCGCCCATGTCGAAATACTCGTCGCCGACATTGCGCCCGCCCACGACTGCCATCGCGTTGTCGACGACGAAGAGCTTGTTGTGCATCCGGTAGTCGAGGCGATTCATCGTCAGCGCGAACTCGGTGTAGCGCAACAACGTGCTCGAGCCGCGGTAGTAGAACGGGTTGTAAAGCCTCACCTCGACATTCGGATTGGCGGCAAGCAGGCCGACGCGATCGTCCTGGCCGCGCGCCTGGCTGTCGTCCATCAACACGCGCACGCGCACGCCGCGGCTCGCCGCGTGCAGCATCGCGCTCATCAGCAGCTGACCGGTATCGTCGTCCTTGAAGATGAAGTACTGGACATCGAGCGTGCGCTCGGCGCGGTTCGCCATCTGAATGCGCAGCGTGAATGCGTCGCTGCCGCTTGCGAAGAGCCGGAATCCGGACAGGCCCGGATGGGCCTTCGCGAGCGCCTCGACGCTGCGGCCGACGGTCGTCTCCTCCGGATGCGCGAGCGCCGTCGACCGGATCTTCGGATAATCGGCGCCCGGCGGCATCGTCGCGCATGCCGTCAGGAAAGCCGCGGCGAGCGTCAGGAGCCATCCGCGAACTGCGTGCGTTGTCGCGAGTCGACTCATTTGCCGTATGCATGAAGTGGAACCACTAGCAAAGCACGAATCGCGCGCACCGCGAGTCCGCGCGCTGCTGATTGCGCCATCGGCGAACCGCGCGGGAATGCGTGAGAAGGGTCCTACATCCGTCGCCGCGTGCGGCTGACATGCGTGCATTCGACGTGCATTGAGCTTGCGACGGCGAAGCGAGCGGCGCGCGTCACGCTATAATCCCGGCGCTCCGGAGAGATGGCCGAGTGGTCGAAGGCGCTTGACTCGAAATCAAGTATACGGGGAACCGTATCTAGGGTTCGAATCCCTATCTCTCCGCCACATACTTCCGTGTGCAATGGAGACATGGGTTGCGGACTGTACCTACGGTACGCCTTGTTACCCATGTCTCGGCCGCTCACCGGCTGAACCGGCAGCTTCTGCCACTAGCGGGTTGCGGCTGACGCGGTCGCGCGGCCTGCGAGGAAATGAACGAGAAGTGCCACCGGCCTTCCGGTCGCGCCGCTGTCCTCGCCGCTCCTCGACGCTGTTCCGGCGATGTCGAGGTGCACCCACGGATAGCGCTTCGTGAAGCGTGAGAGGAAGCACGCGGCGGTGATCGCGCTGTCGCCGTGCGGGCCGACGTTCGCGAAATCGGCGATCTTCGATTTGAACGTGTCCTGATACTCGTGCCATAGCGGCATCTGCCAGGCGCGATCCCAGGCGTTTTCGCCGGCCTCGAGCACCTCGCGCGCGAGCGCGTCGCTGTTGGAGAAAAGACCGGTGGCGATTTCGCCGAGCGCGCCAACGATCGCACCCGTGAGCGTCGCGACATCGACGAGCGCCGCGGGCTCGTACCTTTCCGCGTACGTGAGCGCATCGCAAAGGACGAGGCGGCCTTCGGAATCGGTGTCGAGGATCTCGACGGTCTGGCCGGACATTGTCGTCACGACGTCGCCCGGCTTCATCGCATTGCCGTCGGGCATGTTGTCCGTGGCGGCGCAGATGCCGACCACGTTGAGCGGCAGCTTCATCAGCGCAACCGCGCGCAGCGCACCGAACACGCTGGCGGCGCCACACATGTCGAACTTCATCTGCTCCATCGCCGAGGCGGACTTGATGTCGAGGCCGCCCGAGTCGAACGTGATGCCCTTGCCGACGAGGACGACGGGCCGCGCATCACGCGAGCCGCCGCGGTAGTCCATGACGATCAACTTCGGTGGCTGCCGGCTGCCGTGCGTGACTGCGAGAAACGCGTTCATGCCGAGCTTCTCGATGTCTTGCCGGTCGAGGATTGTCACCTCGAAGCGGTATTGGCTGCCGAGGTCGCGCGCCTGCTCGGCGAGGAACGTCGGCGTGCAGATGTTGGCGGGCAGGTTGCCGAGATCCCTGGCGAGTATGATGCCCTCGGCGATCGCCACGGCCCGATCGATGGCGGCCATCGCTGCGGACTCGTCCGACCGATCGGCGATAGGGAAGACGACTTTGCCGAGTGCGCGCTTTTGTTTCGGCGGCTCACTCTTCAGCTTGTCGAAGCGATACATGCCGTCCATCACGGCGAGCACGGCCTGCTCGAGTTTCCAGGCGCCATCGCGCCGATTCACGGGAAGCTCGTTGAGGCAGAGCATCGCCTCGGTGGCGCTGGTCGAGCGCAATGTCTTCGTCGCCGCGCAGAGCGCTGCATGATAGCTGCTCTCCGCGAATTCCCGCTCGGGGCCCAGTCCGACGAGAAGCACGCGCTCGCACGCCGCCTTCGGAAGCCTGCCGAGCAGCAGCGTCGTTCCGAGCTCGCCATCGAGGTCGCCGCGGCTTACGACTTCATCGAGGGCGTGGCCCAATGCAGCATCGAGCTCGAACGCCGAGGACGAAAGCTTGCCACCCTCGTACACGCCGACCACGATGCAGTCCGTGCGCTGTTTCTCGATGCGTCCGTCGTTGACGACGAATTCCATCAAGCGATCAGTGCGCTCGCCGTTGTGCGGCACCGCCTGTCGTGTCGGCGATGCGGCGCGCGAACACGCCAAGGACTTCGCGGTAGAGCGTCTCGCCGAGCACCTGGTCTTCGTTGCCCGCGTCGATGTTCGGATTGATGTTCACTTCGATCAGGTAGACGCGGTCCCCGACCTGCTTCAGATCGGCGCCGTACAGGCCGCGGCCGATCAGGTTCGCGGCGCGTACCGCGGTATTGATAACCCGCTCGGGTGCTTCGCCGATGGTCATCGCTTCGGTCTTGCCGTCGACCAGCTGGCCCTCGACCACCTTGTTGACCTGCCAGTGACCGGGCGCCATGAAATACTTCGCGACGAAGAGCGGCCGTCGGTCGTAAATGCCGACGCGCCAGTCGAAGTCGCTCGGTAACCATTCCTGCGCGATGAGGAGCTCCGACTTGGTGAAGAAGCGCTCCGTTTCCTTGCGCAGACTCTCTTCGGATTCGATCTTCACCACGTCGAGGCCGAAGCCGCTGTCGGGCAACTTGAGCACGCACGGCAGCCCAAGCGTCGCAACGATTTCGTCCACGTTGCCGCGATGCACGATCAGCGTGCGGGGCGTGGCGATGCGATGCCGGTTCAACAACTCCTGCATATACACCTTGTTTCCGCACTTCAAAATCGACTCGGGATCGTCCACCACCGGCATGCCGAGCGATTCCGCCCGTCGCACGAACTCGTAGATGACGCCCTCCGGGCTCGCGCGGTTGAAGAGGGCGTCGAACTCCGGCAGGTGCTCCAGCGCGTCGGGTCCGATGATCTCCACGTCCAATCCCACGAGCGGCGCCGCCTTCACGAACCGTTGCAGCGCTTCCTCGTTCGATGGCTTGTGCGGTTCGTTGCGATCCCGAAGGATGGCCAGTCGTGGCCGCGCGCTTCTCGCGCCCTGCCGCTTGGTCGTCGAGCTTTCGGTGATGAACGACTTGACTGCGTCGAGCAGGAACGCGCGGTCCTGCGGCGGAACGTCCGCAAGGCCCATTGCCTGCAGCGCCTCGAGGCGCCAGCTTCCGTCTGCGTAAGCAAAGAGCACGCGCAGCAGTGGCACACGCGCCTTGGCGAACAGTTGCTCGGCGAGGGCTTGGTGATCGGAATGCCTGCCGAGGTAGACGTTGAGCTCGAAGCGGTCGCTTTCGTCGTGATGCAGCGTCTCCTGCATCAGCGGTTGAATCTCGGTCTCGAGCGCCTGCGCGTACCCCTCGGACTTGAGATCCTCGATGGTTTTGACATCGGGGACCGGTCGTTGGCCGCGGGCCTCGGCGAGGAGCGACACGTAGTAGCCGCGTCCCTGATAGCGGCCGGTGCGGCACAGATTGAGCACCCGCGCACTGCCTTCGCTGCCGTTCTCCGGTTCGGCCAAATAGCGGCGCGCCGTCAGCGCGGAAGCATTCGGAATCTCGAACCACTTCTGGTTCTGATCAGTGACGACGAGCGTTTTCATTCTGCGTCCTGCCGGCATGCCTGATGCTTAGGGATCGCGTCCGGTTTCTTGGTTCCTGCTTGTGGTGCAGCGCTCGATGCGCCTCGTTGCATTGAACGCCGGAACTTGTGCGCCTGTTCGATTTCAAGCACGCGTAAAAGGCATGGACGGCCGGTGCGAAGTGCAATCAAAATGTTGGTGTCGGCGACGACCGTGAACCACGGGTGTGATGGCTCGGGCATCCTGGTGTGCGAGGCAGACAGGGTCAGGGCGGGAACATGGAACAACTGGATCTGGATTTTGGCCCGGAACATCAGTTACCGGCGTGGGAGAGACCGGTGCCGGTTGCGAAGACCGTGCGCAAGCAAGCCGAGCGAGAGATGCAAATGACGATCCGCGTTTGGGAAGCCTATGAACGCAAGGAGCGGCAGAAGCATTTCAAACCCTGTTGATCGCTGTATCGTCGAACGACCGACCAGTTGCGGCCCAAAGCGGTTTGGCGTCCTGGGCGCCTTGGGTAATGGCGGCTTCTTAAAAATGCTTCGTTCTTGATTTCCGAGCTCTCTAATGCACGAGGAAGTAGATCACGACCAAAACGACGGCAGGGACGCCGAGCACCCATGCCAGCAGGTATTTGCCCATCACGATCTCCTCGGTCAAGCGCGGCCTCATTGCTCGCGGACGTACTGTTCCATGTTCGACGTTTGGTAACCATCGGAAAAGCGCGCAAATCGGCGTAGGAAAGTGCGTCCGGGCGAAGTCGGCAAGCCTTGCTCGGATGTCGCAACCGGCGAGCCCGATCCGGCGATCCCGCGACTGCCTGGCTTCGGCCGTCTCGGGAGCGCCCATGGAAGGGAATCCGGTTTCGGCGAAGCAATTCGAGTGTAGATTGATGCGTACGCACGCTGCATTCAACACCGATGTCCATGCCCCTGGCCATGCTGCTGGTGATTGACGACGACGAGGACAGCGCCGAGTCGCTCGCCGCCGTACTCCGAATGTCTGGATACTCCGTTGTGACCGCATCCAGCGTTCAGCGGGCGCTCGATCTGCTGGACGAAGATCACGAGATCAAGCTGGTCATCTCCGATATCCGGATGCCCGGCGTGGACGGATTGGATCTGATTCGCGTCATCAGACATCGTTTCCCGGGTTTGCGGACGATTCTCGTCAGTGGTGCGCCGCTGACCGACGATGATGTAATCCCGCGGGAAGCATCAGTGATCCTGTCCAAGCCCGTTTCGATGGAACAACTGGAGCGAGCCATCCAGGACGTGCTCAGCCGATGCTGATCATCCGAGGGACGAGTACCGTACTTCGATTGCAGTCGCCGCTGACGGCGCATATAGTGCTGCTCGAACAACTCCATCCTGCAACCGCATGCCGAATCGTCGTCGCCGCCACGCACACCGTCTTGCCACTCAAATCACGGATCTGAGCCTCGTAGCGCCAGAAATCGTTGCCCGCAGGGTCGCTCGGATGGCGTTGGCCGGGCCCTCGCCATCGGCGGCCGACCGTGAAGAGTTCTTGCGCATGACCACGGAGAAGCTTTACGCCTTCCACGAGTCCTGGAACGCGATGTTCCTCGCCATGTATCGTGCAAACCTGCGATTCTTCCTGCCGGCGCCAGCGTGGTCCACGTTCTGGCTCAGGCAGGGCGGCCGTGTCGGTAGCACAAAAATGCGGCGCGTGGCGCTCGACATCGTCGCAACCGGCATCGCTCCGATTCATCGTCGAGCCGTCAGTAATGCGAAGCGTCTGCGAAAGTAGAGAGGTCGATGGCTCGAGTTCTGTTGGTCGAAGACAATCGTGATTTCGCGGACAGCGTCGCGTTGGCGTTGCGGCTCGACGGCCATCAGGTGGGCGTCGCGTACGACGGCAGGGCAGGGTTGGCCGAGGCGGCGACATCCCGACCTGAAGTCGCGATACTCGACATTGGCTTGCCGGAAATGGACGGCATCGAGCTCGCGTACACACTGCGCGAACGGCATGGCGATACGCTGATGCTCATTGCATGTACCGGCTACGCGGACGATGCGACTCGTCGCAGGATTGCTGGCGCTCGCTTCGACCGGACTTTCACCAAGCCGATCGACATGGAAGTCCTTCTCTCCGCTGTGCGGCAACGGGAGAACGCGTAGCGATCGTCGTGTTCGTGATCGGCCGCGTCCGGCGCTGCGGCAAATACCCGCCTGAACGCCCGCGCTAGATCTGCCTTCCAATCCGGCCGCAGACGTACCCGACGGCAAGCGCGGCCGCCACGGCAGAATAGGGATGCGCTTGAATGTACCGCGCACCCGCCTCGATGCGATCCCCCGGCGCTCGTTTGACTGCCTCGATCTTGTCAGAGGTCCACTGCGTCGCAGCGCTGGCGCGATCCGCAACGGTATCGACCGTGTCGTGAATCGAGGTCTTCACCGATGTAATCGCATCGGTGGCTTTCGTTGCAATGTCATCAGTCGCAGTTCGTGCTTGTTCTGCGACGGCATCGACACTTGAATTGCGACCGGTTTCCGGCATGATTGCTCTCCATACTGATCAAGCAAAAGCGATTGGACTCGTGAGCCGCGGCCTACCGTAAGCCGAAGAACGACAAAATGGCAATGACGATGACGACGAGGCCTACGATGTAAATGATTCTGTTCATGCGATTCCCCCTTCATTGGTCGCGAAACTCAGGACGACCTGCTTCTTGCGGCGTGCCGATCACTGTCGACGCGTGCTCCCATGCGTACCCGGGATGCACGCACGTTAATGAGGAAGGCAATGCCCTGCTGTCGGTGAAACGCCGATAGGCGTGTCGGCGGGGGCCTTGATTCGTTGCCGTCGCCTCGCGCGCGGCGTACTGATTCAGCGTGAGCTTGCGTCGGATCCCGGACCGTCCTGATGCCGGCGACGCGCTAGTTCGCGAGATCGTTCACCACGACGAGGAGTCTGCGAATCACTCGTCGCGAACCGCGTTCCACGAGGTCCAACGTCGTCGCGGCGAGATAGGATTCCTTGGCGATGAGAGCGCCGCCGAGAGCGATCACCACGACGCCGGGACCGGGCAACACCAGCAGCACCATTCCGGCAACTGTCAGCGCGCTGCCGGCGACGATCACGACCGCCTTGCGAAGCGCGCCGTGATGGCCCGAGCGGCTGCGCTTGTAATACTCGCGAAAACGCGAACCCGGTTTGCCGGCCTTGAGTTCGGACCAGGTGCGCTGGATCGGTCCATCAGTCGAACGGCCCATTGGCTCGGTACTCGCGCTCACCCGAACGACCGGTCCCTTCAAGACCGGCAATTACGAGACGGGATCCTTGCCCACGCTGGTTTGCGGGCTTGTCGGCGCAGGTTGCGTTTTGTCGTCGGAGTCGGCTTTCCTCTTGCGCTTCTCTTCCTTGCGCTGCTGTTTCGCAAGTTCTCGCTGACGCTTTGCAAATGCGTAGTTCGGTTTTGCCAATCGGGTACCTTCGTGATCCGATCCAATGGCCGAGTATGACGCACGGCGGTGCGGGCTGATGTCGCCCGCTTGAATTCACCTCGCGTAGCCGACCGCCTCGAGCTCGACGCCGTGACGATACGGCGGCCGCGCTGCGCAGGATATCCGCCGCGAGATGATTCGCGCGTCCTGGTAAGCCCAATTGCTTGTCAGAATCGGGCTACGCCCGAGAAGCCAACGAACGTTGGCTACGACGCCAACCGCGGCCGCTTACGGCGCGACTCGCGCTCGAAGATATTCGCGACCTTCTTTCGTCAAGCGGATGACGCCTGCCGGATTCTTCTCGACGAACCCTGCGAGCAGCAGCGCGTTGACGGTTGCCCATTCCTCGAACCGCAGCGAAATGCCTTTCGAGCACGAGCGGAGCGCGCGCAACTGGTCGTCGCTCAGATGGATGGCGTGGGCGGTCGTGGCCGGTTGGTACGGCAGGAGCATCGCTACGCTGGCTTGCTGGGACATCGATTCGGTCGCTTCCGGGCAGAGCAGGCGATCATGCCGAATTCGCGTCGAGCGGTGCTTGCGACTTGCCGAGCGGTTGCCGCTGCCCCTCTAACGGCTTGTGGTGAACAGGCTTCTACCTTTTGGAAGCCCCGTCGAGGGTTACCCAAGCCCCCGCCCACTCCGGGGCGACGGCAAACTTTACAGCTGGCGCAGACGCGACCGTTAAGCCGTTGATACGTAAAGAAGGCACATCTTGTGCTCCGCGCCGCTGAGTGGAAGACAAACGCCTCTGCACGGCCGCGAACCGCGGATGGCAGCAGCAGCAGCTGGTGCCCTTTCCGGCACGGGATGACCCGCTGGATCTCTTCCGCGGCCTTCTCTTCGCAGTGCCCGCCTCGGCGCTGGGGTTCTGGCTACCCATCGCGATGTTGTACATGATGAGGCTGCATAGCTCGTGACGGTCGCGGTATCGGCCGTCATTGGACGAACGCGGGCCGGCACGGCGACTCACGCCGCCGTACCGTAACGCGACCCGCCTTACTGGCGCGTGCACGCGGATGCCGCGTGCGTGAGCCAGTTCGCGTCGTCGATGCTCCCGCCCGCCGTGGCGAGCACTTTCGCGGGATCCGGGCCCGACGCCGATCCCCACCAGTCGTTCTCGGCCGTCACGGCGTAGCCTTTCGTCTCGAGATCGGCGATGGCGCCGCCGAAGATGCAGTTGCGGCCCTTGCTTCCCAGCGCGCCGCCGCCCAGGTCAATGAGCGCGCTGCCGGTCGAGCCGGTCGACTGCTGGTCGAACGCGACGGCGACACCGCTCTGCGACGTCGACAGATCGCTGTCCTCGACGCGCACGTCGAGCTCGGTGAGCGCCGTCACGTTATTCATCCACAGGTTGTAATACCGGCTGCCGGAGATACGGCTGCGCTCGATGTCGATCGACACCGTGTGCGGTTCTCCCGCTCCACATGCGGGTCCCGGTGAGGGCGGATTCGTGCAGTGGTTGCTCGTGATCTCGATGCCGTTGTTGCCGCAACCGCTGAACTGGCTGTCACGCATCTTCACGACCGTGGTGTCGTTCGCACCCACCGAAGCGACGGCGAGGCACTCGCCGGTGTTGTCAGCCGTACCCTGCGTCCCCGGCGGAATCGCGTAGACCGGCAGTCCGCCGCTGATCGTCGTGCCGACGACGAGCACGCGATCGAGATTGAGCACGCCCGTCGAGCCCAGCTCGCCGCGATTGAACAATTCGAGCATGTCGCCCGGATTGTTGTAGAACGCGCTGTCCGAAACGCTCACGCTGCTGTACGGCTTGCCGTTGCTGACGATGAACTCCAGCCCGTTCGTCGACGCGCCGCCGATGCCGCTCGTGTAGAGGTTGTGCTCGATCTGCTCGATCAGCGTACCGGATTCGGCCGGATTGACGAACAGGCTGTCCATGTTCGCGCCCGGACTGCCCGTATTCGCTTCGGTGTTTCCGTCGAGCGCCGCGTTGAGAATGCCGGTCCCGGTCACTTGCGTCCCGATTCCTTCGATCGTGCGGACCATGCTGCCCGGAACGCTCGTACTGCTGCATTGGAACAGCCGCGTCACGAAGTTGCGGTTGATCTGCGCCGTGACATCGCCGGTACCCATCGAGCGCAAGTCGATGCCGTCGCCGCACACGCCATCGTGCACGTAATTCCTTTCGACCGACACGCGCGTCGCAACGGACGAGGTGTCGACCATGATCGCGGCCCATCCCGCCGGGATGCCCGCCGAGACGAAGCGCGCGAGTCCTGCCGTATAGGAGTTCAGGTAGAACGGCTGCACGACGAATCCCGCGGTGCCCGACGTATCGAATTGCGATATGTCGTTACCTTGTACCGTCACGTCGACGACATCGCGCCCATAGATGCCGCCGCGGTACGCGGTCGCGACGACGATATTCTCGACGTCGGTGTTGTCGGCGAGTTCGACCGCATCGCCCGAGTTTGTCGCCGCCGACGTATTGGCAATCGCGGGCACCGCCGATAGCGCGGATGCGCCGACGAGGGGCGGACCCCCCTGCACGAGCGGCTGTCCGAGTTGAACCACCGGCGGCCCGCCACCGATCAGCCGCTGCCCCGGTTTGAGCGCGATGCCGCCGTCGAGCGGCGGCACGCCTGCCGGCGACGGATCGACGATGATCGTATCGCCGGGACCCGATACCTGCTCGACGAGCGCGAGGCTGCCAAGCGGCGCGCCTTCGCTGCCGTCTCCGCCCGGCGCAGCCGATGCGCTGACATGCCATGTATGGTGAGTATTGGCATTGCCGGCGCCCGGCTGCGCATACGCGTCGGCCGACACCACGGCGGCGGCGAGCGCCACGATGATCACGCCAGCCACCGCACAATGGATGTGGGACGCACCGGAGCTGCCTTCCTTCTTTTGATCGACATCATGAGCTTCTCCTTTCGCGGGACTGCGACGGCACCTGCGGAGCGCGCGAGTCGAATGCCTCGCGCACGACCGCGGTCGTGCACTGACGTGGCATTGTCTCGTTGTATCGCCGCTGCGCAGGGACGGGAACGCGGCGACGCGAAAGGGCGATCGCCGCGGGCTTCTCGAATTCGCACCGGCGTGGCATGGGTGGCGATCGAACGAACAGGGTCGGGCGTTGCGCCCGTCCTGTTCGAGCACCTCGCGCTCGCAATCGAGCGCCGCGTTTTGACAAGGACGCGGCAGCGCGAGTTCGAGCGTTATGCTGCGATTGCGCCGACCGCAGCCGCTACGGCGAATTCACGCGCACGGCTGCGCAGCGCACTGCCCGCCGTGTTGAATCTCACTTGCTCGCGACGCTCTGATTGAGCACGCGCGCCTTGTCGAACGTGTTGATCTGCGGGATCCACTGGTTCGTGTAGGCGTCCTTCGCGGAGGACGCGCTCGCGATCTGGCCTTCCTTCAGCGCGATCTCGACGGTCTTGTCGAAGCTCGCCGGGTCGATGAACCCGTACGGCGTCTTCGGCCAGTCGGCGACCTTCATCTCGCTCAGCCGCGACTGCAATTCGCCGATGCCAGCCTTGATCTTCTCGGCGTCGCTGCCTTCGCGCGGCTTCGACTGCGGGTAGTACTGCCAGTGATTCTTGAGCGCCTCAGCGGGATGGTTCAACGCGAAGATCGTCGCCTCGGCGATGCCGCGCGCAACCGCGATCGCCGTTTCCGGATGCTGCTGCAGGAAATCCTCACGCGCAATCAGCACCTGCCCGAGCAGCTGATCGACGAACGGCGCGGTGATGTTCCTGAACTTCATCCCGCGATTCTCGAACGCCGCCTGCATCGTGTCCCATCCGGCGATCGCCTGGATCTGGCCGCGCTCGAGCGCGAGCGCAGCCTGCGCGCCGGCGCCGACGGTGAGCCAATGCACGTCCTTCTCCGGATCGACGCCGGCCGCCGACAGGATCGCGCGACTGAACGGATACGACGCCGAGGCGGTCGACGGAATGCCGATTGTCTTGCCCTTGAAATCGGCGGCCGACTTGATCGGGGAATCGGCCGGCACCATCAGGCGGAAGATCGTGTGCGGCACGATCGCGTAGAACGCCTTGATCGGCACACCCTGTTGCCGGGCGGTGAGCAGGACCTCGGGGCCGACGCTCGCGAAATCGGCGTTTCCGCTTCCGACCTGCTGCACGGCGAGGCTCGAGCCCTCGACGCCGATGATCTGGACGTTCAGGCCTTCCTGCTTCCAGAAGCCCGGCTTCTCCTGCAGCGACGAGATCGTGCAGTGGCCCGGCTCGATCTTCGTCGTCGTGATCAGAAACTTGACGTCGGCCTTCTTGTCGGCGGATGCGCCCCCGCTCGCCACGAGCGCCATCGTCGCCAGCATTGACAGCGTCACGTACCTTGCAAATTTCCTCATCGCTTCCTCCTTTGATCGATGCATGCCTTGACCGGGCTCATTGGACCGGCCGCTTCGAACGGTATCTGCTCACGGCTTGCGAACCTCGTCTTCCCCGCTCCAGAACACCATACGTCTTCGCAACAACTGAATCACGAAATGCAGTCCGGTGCCCATCAGCCCGAGCAGGATCAGGCAGGCGAACACGGAGCTTATGTCGAGGTTCGAGTTGAACGTGAGCAGCAGGTTGCCGAGGCCCGCCTGCGAGCCGACGAATTCGGCAACGATCGCACCGAGGACGCTGAAGATCGCGGCGACGTCGAGACCGGCGAAGATGAACGGCAGCGCGGCGGGGAACTGGACGAGTCGCAGTTTCTGCCATCGCGAAGCGTTCAGGCTGCGCATCAGGTCGAGCTGATCGGCGTCCGCGCTCTTGAGGCCGACGATCACGTTCACCAGCACCGGGAAGAAGGCGATCGTCGCCGACACGACGATCTTCGAGCTGAAGCCATAGCCGAACCAGACGATGACGAGCGGGGCGATCGCGACCTTCGGCAGGCTCTGCAGGCCGACGACGTACGGATAGACGAGGCGCTCGACGATGGCGAACTGCGCGATCGCCGTACCGAGGACGATGCCGGCACACGCGGCGATCAGAAAGCCCGCGACCGCCTCGATCAGCGTAATGAACGCGCTCTTGATGAACAGGCCGTCGACGAGGCCGCTGTAGAGCGCGCGCGCGATCGCCGTCGGCGTCGGAAGCAGGTACGAAGGCACGCGCAGCGCCTCGTTGACGAACTGCCAGACGAGCAGGATGCCGATCGTGAAAAAGAAGATCTGGATCTTGTTCGAGCGAAGCCAGCGGGGCGCGCGACTCGGACGCTCGCTTCGCTCGCCTTCCTCCGTGGCTGCCGGCAATGGCTCGTCGCGCACGCCGCGCAGAGCGGACCTTTCGCTACGCAGCCGCAGCATCAGTGCGTCATCCCGCGCGCGTTCAGCAGCCGGCGAACCGCGCGCACATACGATCCGAACTCCGGCGCCGACATTGCGTCGAGCTCGCGCGGCCGGGGCAGGTCGATCGTCATCGACTCGGCGATCCGACCGGGCCTCGGCGTCATCACGACGACGCGATCGCCGAGAAAGACCGCCTCCTGAATCGAGTGCGTGATGAACAGCACCGTGATCGCCGCATCCTTGACGATCCGCTGCAGTTCGAGATTCATCGTCTCGCGCGTCATCGCGTCGAGCGCGCCGAACGGCTCGTCCATCAGCAGAAGCGAGGGCTGGTGGACGAGCGCGCGCGCGATGCTCGCCCGCTGCTGCATGCCGCCCGACAGCTCCTTCGGATACTTGTCCTCGAAGCCGGAAAGTCCGACGAGGTCGAGCAACTCCATCGCCCGCCGCCGATGCGCGTCGCGGTCGAGAGCCAGCACGACGACGGGAATCATCACGTTCTCGAGGACGGTCTTCCACGGCAGCAGCACCGGGCCCTGGAACACGATGCCGACGTCCGCGCTCGGACCGCTGATCTCGCGATCGCGAAGATGCACGCGACCGGCCGTATGCCGGACGAGTCCTGCGATGATCCGCAGCAGCGTCGTCTTGCCGCAGCCCGACGTTCCGACGACGCAGACGAACTCCCTTGGCTGTATTGCGAGCGACACACGGTCGAGCGCGAGGACCGAATCGCCGGACACGGTGCGATAGCGCATCGTCAGGTCGGTGATCCGGATCTCCGCCGGCGAACCGACGATCGATCGATCGGCGTTCAGCACCGTGCTCATCGCGTCAACGGGAAGAGGCCTCGCGGCGATCCGCGGTGCGCGCTTCGTCCGAGTCGGCGAGCCGCTGTCGCAGCTCCGCTTTCGCAATCTTGCCTATCGCGACGCGCGGGAAATCGTCGACGAAGAGGACATCGCGCGGCACCTTGAATTTCGCGAGCTGCTGCCGGCACGCGGCCATCACGTCGACGACGAGGCGGTTCGCCGCTTCGCCAGAAACGCCGGCCCTGATGAAGGCCACCGGCACTTCGCCGAGTTCCGGGTCGCGCTTCGCGACGACCGCAACCTCCTGCACGCCGGCGATGTTCGCGATCACGCGTTCGACTTCGGGTGCCGCCACGTTCTCGCCTCCGACCTTGATCACGTCCTTCAGCCGATCGACGAACCGTATCGTCCCGTCCTCGAGCAGCGCGACGCGGTCGCCGGTCCGGAAATAGCCGTGCGCATCGAACGCGCGCCGTGTTGCGTCTTCGTCGTCAAGATACTCCAGGAACAGCGACACGCCGCGCCGTCCGCGCACGCATAGCTCTCCGGTCCCACCCGGAGGCACTGGCGCTCCGCGCTCGTCGAGGATCGCGACGTCATAGCCGACCGAGGGCCGGCCGATCGAACCGTGCGTCTGCGGAAATCGCGGATCGCCGACGAGTCCCTGCGTGACGATCTCGGTCATGCCCCACCAGCCCAGGAGCGGGACATGGAAGCGCTTTTCGTGCTCGGTCGAATACACCGCGTGACCCCAGCAACGAAAGGCGTGATGCTGCGGTACCGGCTGCTTCGCGAGCACCGCCGTGCAGAACGGGACCATCGATGCCCACGTGCAGCGGTACTCGAGCGCCGCATCCCAGAAGCGGGAGGCCGAGAACTTCGGCTGCAGGACCGCGCATCCGCCGGCCCACATCGTCGGCAGGATCGACCAGATGAGCGCCACGACGTGGAACAGCGGCAGGAAGACGAGATGCACGTCGTCACTGCGCAGGCCTTCCTGCAGTGCACCCATCTTGGCGCCCCACAGCACGTTCGCGTGCGTCCAGACGACGCCCTTCGGGCGCGACGTCGTTCCGGACGTGAACAGCACGCTTGCAGGCGACCGCGAGTCGACGCGGTTGCACGCAACGGGCGCGCGATACAGGGCGGCAAAGGGAATGTCATCCGATGATGCCGACGCCGCGTCGCTGTCCGTCACCACGCGCCATTGCGACGTCGCGGCCGAGCGCGCGACGGCGAGCAACCAGGGCTGCGTCACGATGCCGACGGCTTTGCTGCGGGCCAGGAAGCAGGCGAGCTCCGACGGCGTCGACGCGGTATTCACCGGCACGCAAACGGCGCCGAGCCATGCGCAGGCAAAGAACACGAGCAGCGCTTCCGGGCAATTGTCGAGCAGCACGATCACGCGTTGGCCGCGCGCAACGCCGAGTCCGGCAAGGCCGCCCGCGACGCGCACAACGTCCGCTGCAAACTCGCCATACGTCCATCGACGCGGTTCGCCTTCGAATGGAGCGAAGATCAGGAACGGCTCGTCCTTCGATAGCGCTGCTCTCGTTTCGAGGAGCCAAGGCACCGTTTGCTGCTCGAACGCGTGCAGCGATGGCCTCGCCGCATCCGGCCGACTATCGCGCGTCGCGTCGTCGTTCATTCGAAATATCGATCGGCGGCGTACCGGGCGTCGGAGTCGCCGCTCATCTTCATCACGCCGCTCGTTCGCGCGATGGGACCCTCGCCGGCGACTTCGAGCAATCCCGCGGCAAAGAGCAGGTTGCGCGTAGTTCGCAGGACGTCGAGACGTCCTTCGATCCATGCGCCGTCGCGCGCGGGACCCAGAAAGTCGCACGTCATCGAGATCGTCGGCAGGAAACGCGACAGCTGCGACTGGATGTTGCTGCCGACCGTCAGCAGCACGTCGCAAAGCGTGGCGACCATGCCGCCGTGGCAGACGCCCGACGAATTGCAGTGACGTTGCGCGACGCGGAAGCCGAGCACGAAGCGTTCGCCGTCCCATCGGGCGAAGAACGGTCCGTTCGCCTGCAGATAGCCGCTCGCCGGCAGCTGCAGCAACCGGTAACCTTCCGGGATCCTGTTCATCGAAGCGCGCACATGAAGACCGCCATCGATTTCTACTTCGACTTCATCTCACCGTACGGCTACCTCGCATCGACGCAGATCGAGCGCATTGCAGCGGCCCACGGGCGCCGTGTCGAGTGGCGGCCGTTCCTCGTCGGCGTGACGGTGATGAAGATCATGGGGCTCAAACCGATGATGCAAACGCCGCTCAAGTCGGACTATGCGCGGCTCGACAAGCCGCGGATGGCGAGCCTGCTCGGCGTTCCGCTCGCATCGCCCGACATGAGCCGATCCAATTCCATTGCCGCGACCCGCGCGTTCCATTGGATCAGGGACCGCGACGCCGATGCGTCGATCGCGTTCGCGAAGCGCGTGCTGCACCGCGTGTGGGTCGAAGGCCGCGACATCACGCCGCCGGAAGTCGTGGTGGAAGAGGCCGCTTTCGTCGGCGTCGACGCCACCGAGTTGCTCGCGGCACTCGGCACGCAGTCGCTCAAGGACCGGCTGCAGCGTGAAATGGACGCGACCGTCGCGCGCGGCGTCTTCGGCTCGCCGTTTTTCATCGTCGACGAACAGCCGGTCTGGGGCGTCGACCGTTTGTGGATGCTCGAGCATTGGCTGCGGCATGGCCACTGGCAGCGCGAATGAAGACGCCATTCGATCTGGCGCGAGCCTGAGAAGCGCATGCGAGCGCGACATCATGAAAAGCGCAGCGTCTGCCCGATCGACAGCGCCTTCGCCTTTTCGAGCATCGCGTGTCCGAGCGCGATGTCGGTCGTGCTCAAGCCGCGGTGCCAGAACAGGATCGTCTCGTCGTCCCGCTCGCGTCCGGTTTTCGCGCCGGCGACGATCTGCCCCAACTCGGCGTGCAGGTTCGTCTCGTTCAGGCGGTCGCTGTCGACGTGCGCGCGCAGCGCACCGAACGGCAGGCCCTTGCGGCATTGTCCCCAGTCGTCGACGACGATCTTGTCCATGATGTCGGTGAGTGACAGCTCGACGGCGCTCATCGTCCCGTAGGGAACGACGAGCGCCCCCTTCCCGATCCAGGACGTCTTCAGGAGCGGCGCAGGCTGCGGCAGCCGCGACGCTTCGACGACGATGTCCGCACCGCGTAAGCAGGATTCCCAATCGTCGGTGACGGTTATCGGTTTGCCGAGATCCTTCGACAGGCGTTCCGCGAACGCACGGCGGCTCTCGGGACGGCGCGAATGAACGCGGATCTCCGCGAAGTCCAACAGCCGGTCGAGCAGCCGCACGTTCCAGTAGGCGGTGCCGCGTGCACCGATGTGCCCCAATATCCGGCTGTCGCGCCGCGCCAGGTATTTGGCGCCGAGCGCGGTCATCGCACCGGTCCGCATGTCGGTCATCGCCGTCGCGTCGATCACGGCGAGCGGCGCGCCGGTCTGCGGGTCGAACAGGTCGAGGAGCGCCATCTCGGACGGCAGCCCGCGCTGGTAGTTGTCGACGAAGTCGCTGACGACCTTGATGCCGGCGACGCCGAGCGGTTTCACGTAACCACGCAGAATGTTGAAGTGACCTTTCGCCGACGTCTCGGGAATGAGATGCACGCGGGGCTCGATCACCGTCTCGCCGCGGCCTTGCGCGCCAAGCGCCGCCTCGACGGCGCCGAGGATCTCGTCGTCGTCGAGCGCCAACCGCTCGACGTCGATGCCGTTCAGGTACGTGATGTCGATCCGCGCGCTGGACGTCACCGCTGTCCCGCTCGGTGCGCGGCCCGATTGCCGATCGATACGGAGCCGCCGATTCTATAGCGGCTTCCCGGATGCACGAGTCGCGCGTAGCTTGCGACCCGTCCCGACGACCACGTGCGCCGGCTGATCTGCAGGCAGGGTTCGGAGCGCGCGATCTGCAGCCAGCGCGCGACGTGCGCCGCGGGAAGGACCGCCTCGATCGTGTGCTCGATCGCTTCGATCGGCGCAAGCCGCGACAGGTAGGCGTTCGGCGTTTCGCGCGTGAAGTCGTGCGAGAGGTAGTCGCGCGCGACGGCGGGATTCGTGTAGCGATCCTCGAGTTGAACCGGCACGTCGTTCTCGACGTGCACGATGATCGAGTGAAAGACGCGCACGCCGACGCCGATGTCGAGGTTCATTGCCACCGCGCCGGTCGCTCCGTCGGCTTCGAGACGCAGCACCTTGTTCGTATAGCAGTGGCCGCGCTCGACGATCTCGTCGGCGATGTTGCGCACTTCGAGCATCGACAGTGCGGGCTTGCGGTCGGCGACGAACGTGCCGAGGCCCTGGCTTCGCACGAGCCATCCTTCGTGCGCCAACTCGAGAAGCGCACGTCTCGCGGTCATCCGTGAAACCTTGAACTCGGCGGCGAGCTGGTTCTCGGACGGAACGCGGCTCGCGATGCTCCATTCACCCGATTCGATCAGCCGCACGACGTGGCGCTTGATGCGTGCGTACGGCGCCAGGTGCGGAAGCGGCTCGGGCATCCGATTGACCCTACTTGACTAAGCAAGTAAAGTCAACCGAACAACGGCACCGACTAACGCATGACCGAACGCGCGCACGTCAGGCAGGACGGGCAGGACCTGCACCGGTTCCTCGAACGCTACGAGGCGAACCATCCCGGTGACGTCGTGAGAATCGCCGAGCCGATCGGCCTCGATTACGACGCCACGGCGATCTGCCTCGAACTCGAGCGGCGCGGACAAAGCCCGCTGCTCATTTACGAAAACGTCCGCGGATCGCGCTTCCCGGTGCTCGCGAATCTCTTCGGCTCGCGTGCGCGCTTCGCGGCCGCGCTCGGCGTGCCGCCGACGAAGCTGATCGAAAGCTGGGGCAGCGCCGATGCCGAGCACATCCCGCCGTGCGTCGTCGATTCGGGTCCCGTCCAGGACGTCGTGCTGCGCGGCGGCGACGTCGATCTCGCGTACCTGCCGATCATGCGGCACTTCCGCGAGGACGGCGGCAAGTACCTCACGAACGCGATGTTCGTCGCCAAGGATCCCGAGACCGGCGTTCGCAACGCGTCGTTTCATCGTCTGCAGGTGAATGGCCGCAACCGCTTCGGCACGAGCCTGCACAGCCGCCGCCATCTGTGGAATTACGCGCGCAAGGCCGTCGAGATGGGCCTCGCGAAGCTGCCGGCCGCCGTCGTCGTCGGCTGTCACCCGTTGATCACGTTCGGCTCGGGATTGTGGAAGGGCCCGATCGAGGCGGACGAATACGAGGTCGCGGGAGCATTCCTGGGCGAGCCGCTGCAGATCGTCCGCGGCGTGACGGGACCCGTGGAGATCCCGGCATTCGCCGAGATCGCGATCGAAGGCAACCTGCTCCTCGACGTCGACGAGGATGAAGGGCCGTTCGGCGAATTCACCGGCTACGCGTCGGAGCGGTCGACGCGGCACGCGTTCGAAGTTACGGCGATCCTGCATCGCCGGGATGCGATCTATCACTCGATCATTCCGGGCATTTCCGACGAGCACACGCTGCTGCTCGGGATTTCGCAGGAGGCGCGTCAATTGCGGATGCTGCGTGCGCAGTTTCCGAACGTGACGGCGGTCAGCTATCCGAAATCGGGCACGCGCCTTCTGCACACCTACATTTCGGTCAAGGATCCGCCGCCGGGCCAGGCGCGCAACATCGCGATGGCCGCTTTCGGCGACAACCTGAGCCTCAAACTCGTTGTCGTCGTCGATGCCGACGTCGACGTGCACGATGAACATGAAGTGCTCTGGGCGGTATGCACGCGATTCCAGGCCGATTCGGATCTCGACGTGATTCGCAACGCGATGGCGGCCACGCTCGATCCGTCCAATCGCAGCGGCCTGTCCGCCAAGCTGATCATCGACGCAACCTGCAAGACGCGCCCGTACGCGCGCCGGCACTCGCTGCCGGACGATGCGAAGGACCGTGCGCGCACGTTCGTCGACGCGATCATGGGCAGGTCGGCAACCTAGACGCCTGCCTTCGCGAGCACGACGATCGATACGCCGAGCGCATGCGCGTTCGGATCGAGGTTGCGGTACGAGTGAGGGACGTTGCCGGGAAAGCCGAGCACGTCGCCGGCGGCGAGCTCGAAACGCTCGCCCGCCACGAAAATCGTGACGCGCCCCTGAAGACACGAGAAGAACTCGCGCGTTCCGGGCAGATGCGGCGTCCCGGCCATCACCGCTTCGGGCGCGAACTCCATCAATTCCATCAACTCTTCCGGAACCGGCTCCGGAACGAGCGCGCGCGTGGTGACGCCGCGACCGCGGCTTCGTGACGCGAGGTCCTTGGCCGCCCACCGACGCACTTTCGCGCGCGGCGAGGCGACGAGCTCGTCGATCGACGTCGACAGCGCGTGGGCGACCTTCAGCAGCACGGCGAGCGACGGATTGCCGTCGCCCGATTCGAGATTCGCGATCGTCGAGCGCGGCACGCCCGCCGCTTTCGCGAGCGCTTCCTGAGTAAGCGAGCGCACCTGACGCAACGCGGCGAGATTGCGTGCAAGATGCCTCGAGACCAGGGGCGGCTTGTCCATTGGAATGACCTTTCGCCAAGCGCGTGGACAGCCGCCTTAGAAAAGCGCGGCCGCGCCCGTATTGTCCCAGACTGCTGACGAAGGAGAACGGCTCATGGACGGACACGATCGGCAACACCACGATCTCGCCGGATTGCGCATCGCGATCACCGGCGGCACTTCAGGACTCGGGCTTGCGCTCGTGCGCGAATGGAATGCGCGCGGCGCAGCGGTTGCATTCGTCGCGCGAACGGTGGAGCGCGTCGAGCAGGTCGCACGCGAGCTGCATGGAGTCACCGGCATCGTCGGCGACGTCGCCAACAAGCTCGACATTCATCCAATCGCGTTGCAGGTGTTGGGCTCGCTCGGCGGACTCGACGTGCTCGTCAACAATGCATCGAGTCTCGGGCCGGTACCGCTCGCGCTCCTCGCCGATACGCCATGCGAGTCCCTCGAGGAAGCGCTCGCGACGAACCTGCTGGGCCCGTTCCGGTTGACGAAGGCGCTGCTCGGCGCCCTGCGCGCTTCGGCGGCGGAGCGTCGCGGCGGCATCGTGCTGAACGTTTCGAGCGATGCGGCCGTGACGCCTTACCCCGGCTGGGGCGCGTACGGCGCTTCGAAGGCCGCGCTGCGTCATCTGAGCGCGATCTTTCACGCCGAGCTCGAGGACGAGGGCATCGCCGTGTTGTCGCTTGACCCCGGCGACATGGACACGCCGCTGCACGCGCTCGCCCTGCCCGATGCCGATCGGGCGACGCTGCGGCGTCCCGAAGCAGCGGCGCGCGAGCTCACGCAGGCGATCGTCGCCGCGCTCGGCGAACGCAGGCTGCAACGTGACGCGGAAGTTCGATGATCATCGCGCGCGAGCCGATTCAGCGTCCGCCCGATGCGAGGCTTCTCGCGATCGACGCCCGCGGGACGATCACGCATTGGCCGCGCCGCGACCTGCCGGCGTTGCTCCGGCGCGGCGATCTCGTCGTCGCCAACGATGCGGCGACGCTTCCCGCGAGTCTCGCAGGCATTCACGTCGAAAGCGGCGCGCCGGTCGAGGTTCGCCTCGCGCAACGCGGCTCGCTCGATCGCGACGACGTGCATGATTTCTTAGCGATCGTGTTCGGCGACGGCGACTATCGAACGGCGACCGAGCAGCGGCCGCTGCCGCCGACCTTCGCGACGGGCGACACCCTGCAACTCGGGCCGCTTCGGGCAACCGTGCGCCGTGTGCTCGGTCATCCGCGTTTCATCGCGTTGCGCTTCACGGGATCGGCGCAGGCGATCTGGCGCGGCATCGCAAAGCACGGCCGTCCGGTCCAGTACGCATACATGCGTCCCGCACTCGCGATGTGGGACGTCTGGACGCCGATCGCGGGCGCTCCCGCCGCGTTCGAGCCGCCGTCGGCCGGCTTCGCGCTCGACTGGCATCTGCTTGCCGAGCTTCGCCTTCACGGCGTGCGATTCGCGACGATCACGCACGCGGCCGGCCTGTCGTCGACCGGCGATCCGGCGCTCGATGCGCGGCTGCCGCTCGACGAGCCCTACGTCATTCCGCCCGTGACCGCCGACGCGATTGCGCAGGCCCGCAGGCGCAAAGGCCGGATCATCGCGGTCGGCACGACGGTCGTGCGGGCGCTCGAGGCCGCTGCCCGCGATGCGGGTCTCGTCACCGCCGGTGCGAGTCTCGCGACGCAACGGATCGATGCGCGCACGCGGCTGCGCGTCGTCGACGCGATCCTGTCCGGCACGCACGAGCCGGGAACGAGCCACTACGCGCTTCTTGGCGCGTTCGCGCCCCCCGAGTGGCTCGAGCGGGCCGACCGCGAGCTCGAAGCGCACGGCTACAGGACGCACGAGTTCGGCGATTCGGTGCTGATCGAACGCTCGGCGGATTTTCGAAAACGAGCCTCATTTGACCGCGCCTGCCGTCAGCCCGCGCACGATCGCGCGCTGTGCGAAGAAGAGCAATACGAGCGAGGGTAGCACCGACAGCACCGCGCCGGCCGCCATTGCACCGTATTTCGTCTCGTTCTCCTGCGCGTACTTGGAGATCGCAACCGGAACGGTCGCCGTCTCGCGCGCGGTCAGGTTCAGCGCCACGACGAACTCGTTCCAGCTGTGGATGAAGACGAGCACCGCGGTCGCGGCGATGCCCGGCATCACGACCGGCACGATGACGCGCCAGAGCATCTGCAGCGTGCCGCAGCCGTCGATTCGCGCCGCCTCTTCGAGCTCGCGCGGCACTTCGCGAACGAACGTCGCCATCAGCCAGATGCCGAGCGGCAGGTTGAGGGTCGCGTGCGCGAGGATGACCGCAAGATACGTGTCGTAGAGGCCGAGCGCGCGAAAGCCGACGTACCACGCACCGACCAGCGTGATCGGCGGAATCGCGTTGAAGACCGCTGCGCCGAGCAGAAAGCCGTGCACGAGCCAGCGCGGCCAGCCGAGGCGCTCGATCGAATAGGCGGCGAGCGTCGCCACGACGAGCACGAGCAGCGTGCTCGCCGTCGCGATGACCAGGCTGTTGCGGTAGTTGGCGAGATAGTCCGACGCGCCCGAGAACAGCACCTCGTCGAAATGCGCGAGCGTCGGCGTGAACAGAACCTCGCCGATCATCAGCGAAATCTGCGTCTTGAACGCCGCGAGCGCGATCCAGACGAACGGAAACAGGACGATGATCGCCGCCACGAGCAGCGCGCCATGGGTCGCAGGGACGCGAAGCGACCTGCGGCTCATGTCGGTCGCGAAGGGCCGCCCCGGGCGACCGATCCGCCCCCGCGGGGGACAGCGAGCGAAGCGAGCGTGCGGGGACGTTTCACGTGCGGCGGCGCTGCGTCGCTGCGGTCGCGACGATGAAGGCGAGCGCGAGCGCGAACAGCACGACGACCGACATCGCCGAGCCGTAGCCGGTCTGGCCCTCGGTGAAAAAGCGCCGGAAGATCGTGTAGCTGACGACTTCGGTCGACGTGCCCGGTCCACCGCCGGTCAGCAGGTAGATCTCGTCGAACACCTTGACGCCGACGATCACCCGGAACACGAGCGTCACGACGATCGTCGGCAGCATCAGCGGCAGCGTGACGTGGCGAAGCTCCTGCAGGAACGTCGCACCGTCGACGCGCGCCGCTTCGTAGACATCCTGCGGCAGGCTTTCGAGCCCCGCGAGCATCAGCAGGAACACGAACGGCGTCCAGTGCCAGACGTCGACGGCGATCACCGCCGCGAGCGCGGTCGTCGTGTTGCCGAGCCAGTCGACCGGGCCCACGCCGAGAAGGCCGAGCAGCTGGTTCAGCACGCCGAAGTCGAAGTTGTACATGAGCTTCCAGATCGCGCCGATGACGATGCCCGGCACGAGGATCGGCAGGATGAACACGGTGCGATACAGCGCGCGGCCCCGTGCAATGCGTGTCGTGAGCAGCGCGAGCGCGAATCCGAGCAGCATCTGCACGAGGACGCCGGCGATCGCGAACACGAGCGTGTTGCCGACGCCCGTGCGAAAGAGCGCGTCGCCGGCAACCCGCAGGTACTGGTCGAAGGCGACGAAGCGCCAGTGCGCCTTCCCTTGCACCCAGTCGATCTGCGACAGGCTCATCGCCACGAGCTCGGCGATCGGCACCAGGGCGACGCCGGCAAAGAGGACGACCGCCGGCGCGAGCGTCAGATAGCGCGCGCTCGTATCGGGCTTCATGCGCTTTCCCGCACCATGATCTCGAACCCGACGTCGACCGTTTTCGTCGCGATGCGCCGCCCTTCCAGCCGATCGAGAATCATCTCGGCCGCGCGGCCGCCGATCTCGTCGCGAGGCACGCGAACGGTCGTCAGCGCCGGGACGAGGTGCGCGCCGAGCCCCGCGTCGTTGAAGCCGGCGATCGCGACGCGATCCGGAACGCGCAGGCCGCGACGAACACAGGTGAGCAGCGCGCCGGTCGCGCGCACTTCGCTCGCGGCGAAGATCGCCGTGCAGCGCGGATGCCGCTCGAGGATCTGCAACAGCGCGCTGCCGCCCGCATCGAGCTCGGATTCGCATTCGATGGCGAGCGTCGGCGCACGCGCCAGCCGGTGCGCGCTCACCGCATCGTCGTAAGCGCGGCGTCGATCGGCAGCCTGCGGATTGCCGCGGGTCGACGCGCCGATGAAACCGATCGCTCGATGGCCGCGCGCGACGAGATGCGCCATCATCGCGCGCGCCGCGTCGTAGTTCGAGAAGCCGACGACCATGTCGATCGGCCTTCGCGCCAGGTTGCCCGTCTCGACGACCGGCACCTTCGCCCGCGCCAGCAGTCGTCGCGTCGCATTCGAGTGCTCGACGCTGGTGAGCACGATGCCGTCGGCACGTCGTCCGATGAACGCGGCGACGAGCTTTTCCTCGCCGTCCAGGCCGTAGCCGCTGTCGCCGATCAGCGCCTCGAAGCCGCGCGCGCGCAGCACCTGCGACAGTCCCGCGACCGTCGATGCATAGATCGACGCGGTGATCGTCGGCACGACGAGGCCGACCAGGCGCGTCCGCCGGCTGGTCAGGCTGCTCGCGACGAGATCGGGCACGTAGCCGACGGCCGCGACCGCCGCAGCGACGCGTGCCCGCGCCTGCGGCGACACCTTCCCGGGTTCGCGCAACGCGCGCGAGACGGTGATCGGCGAGAGCTTGGCGATGCGCGCGACGTCGACGAGCCGCGGCGCGCGTGTGGCCCCGGCGGGTGGCGAGATGGCGGATGCGGCGCGACGCACGATCAGGGAACGTTGACAGTCGACGTCGCACGGTAGCAAGATTGGAATGATTGCGCAATCATCCGCCACGACAAGGAGGTCTCGGTGCGTCGCTTCACCAATCGTCGCTCGTTCCTGTTGCGTGCCGCCGCTGCCGGCGGCGCCGTGCTCGTTTCGTCGATCGTGCCGCGCCGCGCGCAGGCGCAAGGAACGCCAAAGGTCGCGCCGATCACGATGGTGATCAACCAGTCGCCGTGGTTCGAGGGTTTTCGCCGTCTCGTCGAGCAGTACGGGAAGGAAACCGGAAATCGGATCGAGCTCGACGTCAACCCGTACGCGGGCGCGCTCGACAAGATCCGCAATTCGCTGCGCGCGTCGAGCGGATCGTACGATCTGCTCGCGATCGACAACAACTGGATGGTCGAATTCTTCGACGGCGGCTTTC
>Ga0134125_10001550_pt1 | contig 28078 bp, 22 predicted proteins | sample KB31751_FD_96464 | JGI IMG/M metagenome (GOLD analysis project Ga0134125, IMG submission 96464) | Terrestrial soil microbial communities with excess Nitrogen fertilizer from Kellogg Biological Station, Michigan, USA - KB3-175-1 | ecosystem: Environmental > Terrestrial > Soil > Unclassified ... | reverse complement strand
CGGTCGCCGCCTCCTGCGCGGCGGCGCATACCGGCCCAATCACAAATAGAAAAACTAATGCCGATCGCATTGTGGTCACTCTCACAAGCTCAAACGAAATGCCTCAAAAACTGAGGACAAATCAATTAACAGATAGGATCAGGAGAAAGCTGCCTCGAACTGGAAGGGCAGCAGGCGGGATATGCGACAACAGCGACGGGGCTGTATGAAAGAAGAGAGCGCAAAAAACTCTTGGGCGCCGAGCGTACAACTGAAACGCAAATTATCAAACAAAAAGAATAGCAGCCGCCGAAATTTGTTTCTGTATTCCGGGCGTCGTTGAAATTAATTGATAATTGCGAGCTGCAATAAAAGCCAGCGCCTACCGGTGAGAATTCCCACCGCTCTTCCATGAATCTCCTCCCAACTCCATCTCCTAAACAATTACTTGCCTGAGGCGCTTCATTAAGTTATGCGCCTTCTTCTGTTTCTAACCAGCCCAGCCTCCGAATACTTGCCTTCAAACTGGGAGTGCCATTGGTTCTTGAACTTTTAAATTCATCTGCGAGAGACCGAACACGGATCCCGCCTTTTTACCGATTTCAACCCGTAGGGAAAAACCGGGGTGGACTTTCAGAATGCCTTATAATTGCCCTGAAGTCAATGGTATCAGCGGGTTATGCATTGATTTCGAGTACTACCTCCGCAGTTCCGCCTTCCCAAAATCTACAATTTATAACCCCATTTTTCTGTTAAATTCGCATTAAATTTCGGCACAAGCACACATACCCGAGGGCATCGGCTCTGCTCTGTGGACGCCTTCAATGCGTTTTGGACTACGGGCAACGAAGCGCGGTTTCATCCGTTGAGTACTGCCTCGGAAGTATTCGGATAGCAAAGCGGCCCACATTGGGCTCTGCCAGGAGGCTGCGGAATAAAAGGCGAATCGCAGTTGTTTGTGAAAGCTGCTGAATTCAAACGAATGCAAAGACTACAACACCCTGAGAGCTGCCCGCTCAACAAAAATTAAGGCTTTAGGGGCGCTCTGAAACGCCATTGGTGCGCTCACGTTCCTTTTGTTTTTCGCCTGCCGCGCCGCCGAAAAAAAGGCTGACCAGCACGGTGTGACTAGATTCATCCGGGGTGTATGTGGATCGTGTGGACCCGAGGTTATCGAAGAGACCCATCTCGCGGACACGCTTCAGAAAGTATTCGGGGTAATCGGGATCGAAGGGCTTGCCCGGCTTTGGAGCCCAGAGCTTGCGAATGGCAGGCTCGCCTTCAATATCCAGCCCGTGTATTTCGAGCGTCTGAAACGTGTAGACAGGGCCGGGAACAATACTATAGGCGAGATTCACCATGTCGTGTTTGTCATCCTCTTCCTGTTGGAAGGTGACTTGCGCATTCAGGTGGCCATCGTGCCGCAACGACTTTGCGATCGCCGCGCGAAGTTGCTCCGCTTTCGATACATCGAAGACATCGCCTTTTTTGTAGTGCATCATTGCGCGGATGTCATCCGGTGTGAAACTGCCGCCGCGAAACGCCGAACTGCCAAAGGTGAAGACCGGGCCTTCCTGAATGGTGAGATGAACCATATAGCCTTCATCTTCTTTAGACTTTTCTATGTCTATCTTCGGGAAGGTCACCGCAACGTAGCCCTTTGCCGCGTAGAGAGGCTTCACTGTTTTATTCAGCAGGAGTTTTAGAGAATCGTCCGAGAGGCGCTGGCCATAGGCAACTTCGTTAATGGCGCGCATCAACACAGGTGTCTGAATCGCCTTATTGCCGGCGATGACCACTCCGGAAATTCGCGGCAGCGGCACATCGGGGCGAATCACAACCTTCGGATGCGCGGGATCGTCGGAATCGACGAAGGCTTTCACCTTTAGCCGCGGATTACTCTGCGCGATGAAAGCTTGCGCGGCATCGGTATAGCGCTGCAAAACCGGATTCGTCGCCAGTATTTGATCGTTGTACAGGGTGACATGCCGGCGCAGGTATGCTCGCAATGCGTCGGCGGGCACGCCGAGATCCTCGAACGTCAATGGGAAGAGCTGATCGTATTCGGATACTTTGAACGTAACGTCGTATTGCGGCGGTTTGGAATAGGAAAACCGGAACCTGTACTCGACGTTGGAAAACAGATCCGTATGGAGGAGCCGGGCTTGCGCCGTTCGGAAAATATCGTTGGACGCGCGCCCGCCGACGTTTAGGCCAAGCACATTCTTTATATCCGTCACGCTGTAAATACGCGCGCCCTCAATGTTTATCGCATGAATGACGCCTGGCGGCGGCGTTTTTGCCTGCGCTTGTTTGGCCGTCTGGGGGTATGCGGCTGCCGCCAGTAGAGAACATAACAATAATTTGTACTGCAAAGTATCGCTCTTATTCGATTTTACGTATGGGAGCGAAGCGGGGTTGCGGGGGATGAGAAGCCGGGCATCGAATACGTAGAGCCCAATTTTGGCGGAGGAAGAGGGATTCGAACCCCCGGAACCCTTCCGAGTTCAACGGTTTTCAAGACCGCCGCCTTAAACCACTCGGCCATTCCTCCGCTGACCATCTTACCCGATAGACGGGGCCGGGGAGTTTGGAAGTGCGGCGCGGAGTGGGTACGCAACAACCTGTCATACGCCGTAAGAAAAATTGCGTAGCGTGTGACGTGACCCGACCGCGACAGAAGTCGTACGACAATGTTCAGCTATTCCGATAACAAACGTAATACAGGTCCGGAATTCTTGCTATTCGGAGATCTCTTTTTCTGCGGATGGGTAATAGGAGTAACAAATTAAATACATTGAAAGGCAGGACGTGAACTTAGTAAGTGTTACATACTCTATGCGTCCTAGTACAACTTTCGAGCGCCTCCGGTTTAATAAGCGAACCTTTTCATGGTAAGACGTAGAGGCAGCCACATTCTCGCCGATGGGCACAGTTGCAGCGGCTTAAAAAGAGCGGCAAATGTGACCGAAAGGGCGGCAGCTTGTCACGACAACGTTAGCAACCTTCTTTACTGCAATAAATATTATGCAGGACACTCAGGAATACGCAGATTCTTCCGCCTGGTATGGCGTTCGGACCCGGTCTAACTTTGAAAGGGTTGCGTCGCAGGTGCTACAGAGTAAGACATATGCAACATACGCCCCCGTATATCGCACTCGCAGCCGTAGATTGGATCGCGTTGTAGAGATCGAACGCCCACTATTTCCCGGATACGTATTCTGCCGGCTGAACCCAAGTGAAAGAATTCTGCCGGTTCTGACTAGTCCTGGAGTAGTGTCTCTGGTTGGGTTTGGAAAGCAACCGGCGCCGATTCCGGATTTCGAAATTGATGCTATTAAGCGACTACTTGCATCGGGATCTGGAGTAGAACCCTATCCATTTGCTCGTGTCGGACAACGCGTTCGCGTAACGCGCGGTTCTTTGAGCGGGCTCGAGGGAATCCTTGTGAAAAAGCGCAACGAATGGCGCATAGTTATTTCCGTTACACTCCTACAGCGGTCCATTTCCATTGAAATCGATCGCGAATGTATCCGCGGCATTTGATTCGTCTGCTTAGATTCGCCATTTTTCAATACCGACCAGGAGTACAAGAGGTTTCATGCCTGCCCAGAAAAGCAGAATGGTGAGCTTTCGTTTGTCATCGAGCGAGTACGACAGTTTTTCGGAACTTTGCCTCACACATGGCATTCGAAGCTTTTCCGAACTAGCAAGAGTTGGCCTCAACCTATTGCGCGAAAAATCGTCGGACGCGTCCCAGGGGGCGTTGGAAGCCAGGGTTGTGGCCGTCGAGGCGCGTGTAAAACTACTCGCGCAGAAGGTGGACGCGGTGAGCAAACAGATGGCCAAGGCCGAGTAGCGAAAGACGCGCCATCAATAGCAAAAGAGAGTAAACCATGATCGCCCGAATAATGATTTCAATTTTGATTCCGCTAACTTTCGTTTCCGCCCAGGTTCCGGCTGGGGCAGGCGGTGTCAAAGTGGACAGGGACACTTACATCATTGGCCCGGGCGACGTCATTACGGTCGCTGTGCTCGATTCGCAAGACGTTCCGGACAAACCGATGCAGGTGGATCCAGAAGGGCAAATTGCCTTACCGTTGGTCGGCCGAATTGAGGTAGCCGGAAAATCGGTTTCGGCTCTCGAAAAGGAGATCACGGCCAGATTGCGCGATTACATCAGGAATCCGCAAGTGTCGGTAAACGTTACGACTTTGGGCAGCCGGCCGGTATCGGTACTCGGCGCTGTAAATTCACCGGGAATTTATCAGCTCGGGGGAACAAAGAATTTGGCTCAAGTCATTGCGCTGGCTAAAGGCTTAGCGCCGGATGCCGGAGGCCTTATTCGCATTACGCGGTATCGAAGCGAGGAATCGGCGCCAGCGGGGAGAGGAGCGGATCAGGCCGAGGCGAAACCCTCAATAACACTAGTGAATGTAAAGGATTTGCTGACAAATTCGAGCGAGGTGGCGGCCATGCCTATTCGAGCGAACGACGTAATTACGGTGCCAAAGGCGGCCGTTGTGTACGTGATCGGCGAAGTCAAGAATCCTGGCGCCCAAAAGTTGAACGATCGCGAGACGATAACCGTCCTCGAAGCACTCTCGGCAGCCGCCGGGGTTCTCCCGACCGGCTCGCCGAAACATGCAAAGCTATTGCGCCGCGACCCGAAAACCATGCAACGTGTAGAAACGGCATTAAACGTCAAGCGCATTATGACCGGCAAAGCAGACAACGTCACGCTGCGGCCGGACGACATTCTGTTGATCCCGCGAGACACGGCGCGCGCTGTCGGACTAAAAACGGTGGACGCGGCCATTCAACTCGGGACCGGCGCTCTTATTTACCGCTAACTTCTTGTTGCCGAATACGCAATCTGCTGTCTACTTTCACCCACTAGCATCGACATTGTTGAGTCTATGAGTCAAACACATATCGTGCCTCACGGCGACGACGAGAGGCCCATACTCGTCACGAGCGAGGTTCGCAGAGAATCCGGGGGCGCCAGCGGAACAGTTCTAGCGCCGCTGGATCTGATGCCGTACATTATGACGTTCCTGCGCCGGGGCAAATTGCTGATTTGCCTCACCATCCTGGGCGCATTGGCCGCGGTGGCGCTGAGCTTTCTCGAAACACCCATTTACCGGGTGCGCGCCTCACTGGAACTGGACGCAATCAACGACATGTCGCTCAGCACCCGGGATATCAGCGCACTTGAAAATGGCTCGCTGACCGACGCGTACATGCAGACGCAAGCAATGGTGATTCAAGGCGACACCGCTTTGCGCCGGGCGCTCAAGAAGAGCCCACCCTTCAAGCCTGGTGCCAAAGGCTCCTTCTTAAGCTCTGCGCTGAGTTCGTTGAAAGGGCGATTGGGCCTGGTAAAACCCGGCGCTTCCGCAGAACTCGGACCCGACCAAGTCAGACCCAACCTGACGGTGCGCAATATACCGATGACGAGAGTTATTGATATTTCCTATGACGGCGCTGACAACAAGCGCGCCGCGGCTTTTGTCAATACGCTGATTAGCGAATACGTAGACCTGAATATGGAACGCCGGCTTGATTCAACCCGGCAAACCGAAAAATGGCTGATGGCTTATCTCGCTCCGCTGAAACAAAATCTGGAGCAATCCGGACACGCTCTCGAATCTTATGCGCACGATTCGGGACTCATCGGCACAAGCGGCACGGATACGCCAGCGCAAGCAAAGCTGAGGGATATTCAGACCGAACTGACGAAAGCACATGCCGATAGAGTGAGTAAAGAAGCTACTTACGAAACCTTCGCAAACGGCCCGCGCGAGGACGTTTCACCGGCGGTTAATCCGAGCCCTCTGCGCGAGTATCAGATGAAGTTGAGCGATCTGAAGAGCCAGTATGCTCAAGCGATTGCAACCCTGACTCCAAAACACTTCCGGGTACAACGTTTGGAAGCGCAAGTACGTGAAATGGAGCAGTTGATCGATCAGGAGCGGGTGAAGACAGTTGAGTTGATGCGGTCCGACTATCTCGCCGCCCTGAAAAGGGAAGCGCTACTCACCGATTCGGTCGGTGAGCAGCTCGCGCTGGTGGCGGATCAGGCGGGCAAGCGCGTTCACTATGACGTACTTCACCAAGAATTGGAGACCGATCAGAAAGTTTACGACAACGTATTGGAAAAAGCCAAGGAATCCGCCGTGCTGGGTGTAACGAGGCCGTCGAATGTGCACATTATCGACGACGCGCGTCCAGCGCCCAAGCCGTTTAAACCCAACCTTCCTCTATACATTTCGCTTGGCGGCCTGAGCGGGTTTTCGTTGGGCCTGGTTTGGATTGCCTTTGGCGAGTTCCGTGAAATGCATCTGATCGCTCCCGGGATTTTGCCCGAGGTGGCTCAAATTCGTGAGCTTGCTGTTGTTCCGTCCACCTCGCTCGACCATGGAACAGATAAGAACTCGGGGTTGCTCGGAGCGCATAAAGAAACGAATCTGAGTTTGCTCGCCGCGCCGGCTAACTCGTTCTTGTTTTCGGAGTCGTTCCATGCGGCCGTGGCTTCCATCGTAAAAAGCCAGTCGAATGGCGCCCAATTGCGGGTACTCACAATTACCAGCGCGATGTCCGGCGATGGAAAAACTACTGTTGTAACCAATTTGGGTTTGGCATTGGCCAGCATTCGCCGCCGTGTTGTTCTGATTGAGGGCGACTTACGTCATCCGAAGCTTTCCAAAAACTTCGATGTCGCCAACAGTTGGGGGCTTAGCGACATTCTGCAATCGACGAATCGAATCGAGGAGATGCCCTTTGAAGCGCTTGCCAAGCCGACCGAAGTTCCGGGCTTATTTATCGTGCCAAGCGGGCCGTCGGCGACCAACGTATCCGGTCTGCTGCACTCGCCCCGCATGAGCGCCCTGGTTGCCGCTCTTAAGAGACATGCGAGTTTAGTTTTGATTGATTCTCCGCCACTGCTGGCGGTGTCCGATGCGCGCATTCTTGCCTCTTCATCGGACGCCGTTGTTATGGTCGTCCGAGCGCATAAAACAGCGCGAGAAACCTTTCTAGCAGCGGCACAGCAACTGGTTGACGATCAAACGCCGGTCCTCGGCGCCATTCTCAACGGCTGGGATCCACGCCGGGCACGCGGCACGCGAGATCCTTTTCAATATCAATATTCTTACAGGAACTAACGATAGCTTGCTACTCAACTGCCCGCTGTGGTGCCAGTCCTTACTTGGGATGTCCCAATGAATAGGTCTGACCTCTCTATCGAGTGTACGCCCGCTCTCGAGGATGCTCCGCAAGCAGCGGTGACCTCTCGCTGGGTTTCGGCCCTTCTCGGGGATTTTACTTGGACACTGTTCGGCAACGGTGTATTCGCGGCCTGTCAATGGGGAATCATTATCGTCCTCGCCAAACTGCTAACCGCGGTGGCCGTTGGACAGTACTCGTTAGGCCAGGCAATTCTAGCGCCTACTCTAATGTTTGCGGCCTTTCAACTGCGCGCTGTGATCGCCTCCGATCTCAAGGGCCAATTCACGACCCACGAATACTTCGGCTTCCGGCTAATCACTCTGACAGCCGGCTTGTCTCTCGCGATCCTGATCGGATTTGTGACCACACGCTCCGTCTTGCAGACGGAAATTGTGGCCGTTATCGGGCTGATTCAGTTTTGCGAACAGACCAGCGATACACTCTACGGATTTTTGCAGCGGCGCGGCAACCTGGTCCGACCCGCACTGTCAATGATTCTCAAAGGGCCGGTGGGACTACTAGCGTTGACTTTAACTCTCTATTGGACGCGAAATATTCTTGCCGGCTTAATTGCCCTACTCGTCACGCGTATTGCGCTATTAGGTGCTTACGATCTGAGCGGCGCACTTCGGGACAGCATCTCTGCGTCGAACGCGGCATCCGGATATTTCGCCTGGCGACGCCACTTTCAACTTCTCAAGGTTGTATTTTTTGTCGGCCTGATGACGATGCTCATTGCATTGGTGGGAATGATTCCGCGCTATTTTGTCGAATACTACTGCGGGGAGCGCGAGCTCGGCGTCTATGGCGCGCTTTCATCGCTAATTTCCATCGGCCTGCTGCCCATAGGGGCGCTTGGATTGGCTGCCTTTGTTCCATTAGCGAGAGCCTTTGCAAATGGTCTATCCCACGATTTTCTCAAAATTCTTGGATTGTTGGTAAGCCTGTCGTTCGGCATCGGAATAAGCGGCCTTACCGTTGCGTATTTCGCCGGGCCGCAAGTTTTATCGCTGCTGTTTCGCCCTGAATACGGAGAGTACGCACATTTGTTTGTTTGGATAATGATCGTCGGCGCCGTTATGTTTACCACGGCTTCGTTGGGCGCCAGTCTTACCGCGGCGCGCATCTACCGGCCACAGGTAGTTCTTCTGGCCTTTGTCGCGCTGACGGAAGCCGCCGGCTGCTGGGTGCTTACGCCGCGTTTCGGGTTGATGGGAGCGGTCTGGTCGTGCCTTGGCGCAGGAATCGTTCAGTTTGCCGGCACCGCGGTGATTCTTTATATGCGGTTCCCGCGCCGGAGTACGGTGACATTAGCTGCCGATCTCCAGAACGAGCCTGCGATTTAAAGTCGCTTCAGACAATGGTCGCCGCCATGCATGCCAGAGAACACGAATCATTATCAGAAGCGATGTCTCGTCTCGCCCTGATGAAAAGGTATGCCGCGACCTTAAGCGCCAGGATTGAAAGGATTGCACGGCCGAACGAAGGCCGCAGACTGCTAGAAATCGGCGCGGCCGCCGGATGCCTGACGATCGGCCTGCAGCAGATGGGATACCAATGTGTTGGGATCGAACCGGACGCACACGCGTTACAAACGGCGCAGGAATTGTCCGCTCAGCTCGCCCAACCATGTTTAGTTGTCTATGGTCGGGCTGAAAGAATTCCTTTCCCCGACGAATGCTTTGATATCGTCGTGTCGAATTCAGTTCTTGAGCACGTAGCGGATATAGACGGTTGCTTTCGGGAGGTATCGCGGGTGCTTGCTCCCGGAGGAACTTTCTGGTTTGAGACGGCCAGTTCGATGTGTCCGTTTCAGCACGAGATAAGAAACTTTCCATTGTTCGGTTGGTATCCCAATTCGTTAAAAACACGCATCATGATCTGGGCGGCAAACAAGCGGCCCGATTGGGTAGGCCACACAGCCGCTCCTGCGGTTAACTGGTTTTCCGATCGCACGGCGCGGCAGAAATTAAACCAGGTTGGATTCGGCACAATCGTGGACCGATGGAATTTGCGGCGGGAAACAGAAGGTGGCCGTATCTATGCCGTCGCTTTAAAGGTGATTCAGGCGAATCCCGTGGCGAGGCGGCTTGCCAATATCGCCGTTTCGGAATGTGCCTATGCGGCAATTAAGACGCGATAATTCGACTCGGCCGGAGCGCCTGAAATGACCACTTTGCGCGCACATCCAAGAGTACAGAGCTTGCCGCTGAGTACAATCTTCGTCGCCGCGTTGATGGCATCGGTGCCGCTCGAAAATTGCACGGTTCTTCCCGCCATCGGATCGATTTCGCGGCTCATCGGACTGGTAGCAACGGGAATGGTGGTTCTGGATGCCGCGCTAAAACTCGGGTTCCGGCGTTGGCATGCTGCCTATTTACCGCTCCTCCTCTTCGTTGTCTGGAGCGCCTGGAGCTACATCTGGAGCGTTTACCCTCCTTACACGCGGGAGCGCATTACAACCAATCTCCAGCTTTTGGTGTTTGTTTGGGTGATCTGGCAAGCGGTAAGGAATTTGAGAGATCTGCGCGTTGTTCTTCAGGGATTCGTAATAGGAGCTTGCTGCGCGGCGGTCTGGACTATGGTCAATGCGCGGGATTTGCACGCATACAGCGGTATCCGCTTTAGCGGCGCGGGCTCCGATCCGAACGAACTTGGCTTGACGTTGGTTATTGGCATGGTGATGGCCTTCTACATATCGACAACCAGCCCGACTTCTTTTAAACGGGTACTTTGGCTCATCCCTTTCCCCCTATGTATCGTCGCGGTCATCCTCACCGTTTCGCGATCCGCGGCCATCGAAACAGCATTGGCCCTGCTGTGCATTTCGTTCTGGCACGTTATGACCTCCTCGAAACTTCGATTCGCGCCGATCGTGGGAGGCGTTGTGCTGCTTGCTATTGGAGCGGCGTTCGTACCGAAGGCGAATTTCCGGCGGTTAAGCACGATTGAATCCGAAATATCCACAGGACACATTGGGGCGCGAGGGCAGTTGTGGAAAGCGGGCATCCAGATGTTTGAGCAGAGGCCGATCCTAGGGACTGGAGCCGCCACATTTGCTTTCGCCGCCGAACCGATTATCGGCCGTGATCTTGCCGCCCACAACACATATGTTTCGGTCTTGACGGAAACGGGCATGATTGGCTTTCTGCTCTTCGCTACCGCCCTTGTTACGTTTGGATTGTTATCGCTGACCCTTCGCTGCAACGAACGCTTCTTGTGGCTAATTGTGATGTTGGTGTGGGGTCTCGGCGTATTCTCGCTCACTTTCGAATACAAGAAGACAACCTGGTGTGTATTCGGTCTTCTGGTCGCAACTTCGAGCGTATCGGAAATGGCGCCAGCACGTCCACGCCGGTTGCGGCGGATGTACAAGCAGGCTGAGATGATACCGGCAAAAGCGTGACCGAGGTATTACAAGTCGTTCCGACTCTGGAGACAGGCGGGGCGGAAAAGATGGCCGTGCATCTTGCGGGCGAATTGATGAGGATGCGTGCGGGCGCGGGCGTAATCAGCTTCTTCGAGCCGCGCGGATCGCAGCTACAACGCATGCTGCAAGCGGACGGCGTTCCCATTTGGCCGCTGGGAAAACAGTTGGGACTCGATCCGGCCATGATTGGCAAGCTTAGATCGCTGATTCGCAAACTGCAACCGATGGTTCTTCATACACACCTGGCATCGCTCCGGTATGTGGTTCCGGCCGTGGCCGGGCTACCGAATCCGCCGCGAATTGTGCATACGGTCCATCGCGTGGCCGAACGCGACACGGAGGCTTGGTTCCGGTGGCCGCAGCGTTTGTGCATGGGTCGGTGCGGAGAGGTGGTTGCGGTTTCCGAGGAAGTTGCCCGTAGCTGCGCCCGAATTTATCGCCGGGTGAAAGTATCGGTGATTCCGAACGGAATTCCCCTGACAAATAGCGATTCGGCGTTAGCCGCCCGGACCGAAATAAGGCGAACTCTGGGAATCGCTGACGATTGTTTCGTCTTCTGCTCAGTGGCCCGGTTGCGGGCAGTCAAAAATCACACCGCGTTGATTCGTGCATTTGCGGGAATCGCCAAGCAGACCGGCGCGCACCTGTTGATCGCAGGCGGCGGCGAACTCCGAAACGAGCTGGAGAGGCTGGCGCAAACGCTAGAGATCGCAATGCATGTTCATTTTCTCGGCGAGCGTGACGATGTGGCGCAAATACTCGCTGCCTCGGATGCATTTGTTTTGTCCTCGCTGTCGGAAGGGATTCCGCTCTCGGTCCTAGAGGCGATGGCGGCCCGGCTGCCGGTGCTTGTGACTTCAGTCGGCGGCTTGCCGGAGGTGGTTCGCGACGGCGTCGAAGGACTCCTTGTGCCTCCCGGAGACGTCGAAGCGCTAGCGACCGCAATGAGGCAATTAATTCGCGATTGCGCCGCACGAGCAGCCATGTCGCGCGCCGCCGCCGATCGGATTTCGCAACAGTTCGACGCCCGAGTTATGGTCGGGTCTTATCTCTCGATTTACAAGCGCCTTGGGGCGCGTATCGCCACGGAGGGCGTATGATTGCTTCCCAAGCCCAGTATCTACTACGTTTTGACGACATTTGCGCCACCATGAAGTGGAGTAACTGGGATCTTATTGAAGAAATTCTGGTTGGGCACGGTATTAAGCCGATTATGGCGATTGTGCCGGATAACCGTGACTCATATTTAAAAGTGCAGCCGCCGAATCCGGACTTTTGGTCCAGAGTGAGGAGATGGCAGTCGGATGGGTGGGCGCTTGGAATGCACGGCTTTCAGCATACTTATGTCACACGGGACCCCGGCCTTTACAGTTATCAAAAGGCGAGCGAATTCGCCGGGCTGCCGTTCGAGGTGCAGTGCGACAAGCTACGCCGGGCGGCGGCCATTCTCAAAGAGGAAGGCGTGGATTCAAACCTATGGATTGCTCCCGGGCATTCTTTCGATCGGACGACTGTCGCCGCGCTGAAAGCCGTGGGACTAACTTCGATCAGCGACGGGTTCTCGCGCTATCCATACACGGACGGTGGCGGAATGTTTTGGATTCCGCAACAGCAGTTGTCCGAAAATGAGATGCTCGGGCCGCCTCACGGCCAACCTGCCAAACCGAAATCCAATGGCGTTTGGACCATCTGCTTACATCCAAACGCGTGGAGTATCGGCGACATTGTCCGGTTCAAAAGCCGTGTTGAAAAGCTGCGGCCGCTTATTGGGACAGTCGATGAAGTTTACCAATCCTTCCGCGGCCGCCGGTTGACCTGGATGGATCGCATTCATATTACAAAGTGCGAAGCTCGACGGCGGGCGCGGCTTTTTATCGAAAAACCCATGCTGCTGGAACAGGCCGGCTCGGCGAATGAAGTATGCACACCCGTTAAAGGGTAACTCGCCAATTTTTCGTCGATTAAATCAGCTCCCGCGTTTCCGAGCCAATCGGTAAGCTGTCCCGGCGATTCGATACCTCGAAGCCACGCGTCGAGGCGAGTCTCGACGCGGCAGGCATGAGTGTACACGCCACAGAAAAGTCTGTTGTAAATGAAAGTACTTGCTGTTACTAACATGTATCCGACGAATGCTTCGCCGGCTCACGGAACGTTTGTCGAATCCCAAGTGGAAAGTTTAAGAGCGCTGGTGGACATTGAAGTGCTGCACATCGATCGGGCACTGTTGGGGAAGAGCGCCTATTTTTCGGTGCGGCGCCAGGTAGGCCGTGCGATCGGCGCGACCAATCCGGATATCGTGCATGTCATGAACGGCGGCGCACTGGCATTCTTTACCGCGACAGCGGTGAGACACGCGCCATTTGTAATCTCATTTTGCGGTTCCGATCTTTTAGGCGATCCTCAAGTTTCCTGGAAGCGGCGGGGCGTGGGCGGGGCAACCGTGCTTGCCTCGAAAGTGGCGGCCCTTCGCGCGGATGCAATCATCGCCAAATCAAAACAACTGGCCGCCAAAGTTCCAGGCGCCGTGCCACTTAGAAAAATACATGTTATTCCCAACGGAGTTGACTTCAGCCGATTCCGGCCGCTCGACAGAAGCGAATGCCAAAGCCGCTTGGGGTGGAATCCCGATGAATTCCAGGTGTTGTTCACCGGCAACCCCGATAGCGAAACCAAACGCTTTAACGACGCGCTCGGAGCAGTGGAATGCGCGCGTGCTCGCGGCATTCCTGCGCGGCTTCAACTCATGAGAGGCGTGCGGCACGAAGACGTTCCGGTATGGCTCAACGCGGCCGATGTCTTATTGCTCTGCTCGGTTCACGAAGGATCTCCGAACATTGTCAAGGAAAGCCTGGCGTGCGAGTGTCCGGTGGTTTCCACGGATGTAGGCGACGTGGCGGAGCGGATGGAAGGAATCGCAGGTTGCTATCTCTGCGATCGCACGGCGGAGAGCCTGGCCGATGGCCTCGGGGCCGTTTACCGCCGAAGGGCCCGGCTGCGGTGCCGCAGCCAGATAGCTTCCATTTCGACGGAAGCTATCGCGAGGCGCGTGGAGTCCGTTTATCGCGGTATTGCCGAATTCAGCAAATCCGCGGAGAGGCTCAGAACTCAAAGCCGTTCAGCGTAGACCAAGATCCCAAACGATTGTATGCGAAAGTTTCAAAGCACGGCAATTTTGTGCGCTTATCTTATCCTGGCAGTCCTGGCGTTGCTTGGGGGATTCCTCCTGCGCTACGACTTCGTCATCCCGAAGGCGAAGTACCCGGTGCTCGCCATCTTAATTCCGTCACTCATTCTGATAAAAGGTTCTGTTTTTTTCATTACGAGGCTGTACCGCAGTCAATGGCCAACAGCAAGTGTCTCCGACTTAATAGAACTCCTGAAAGCCAATGCTATCGCCGCCTTCGGGTTTACCATAGCGGGCTTGATGTTTGCGAGCCCGCATGTTCCGCGATCCATTTACGTCCTGGACTTCCTGCTGTGCTTCCTGCTGATTGCAACACTCCGGCTCTCCGTGCGCATTTGTAGCGACCTGCTCTATTCCCTCCGCACCGCGAAGGGTCAAACCCGAATCTTAATTTACGGCGCAGGCGCCGCCGGCCTTTCCCTGTTACGCGAGATTCAATCGAACCGGAAATTGCAATTCTGCGTCGTTGGCTTTATCGACGATGCGCCTAAGAAGGCAAAATCCGTTCTACGCGGTGTCCCCATTCTCGGCAGGGGCCGGGATATTGCGCGCATCGCCGAGCGGGCTCGTAATGCGGGGCGGCCCATAAATGAAGTAATTCTGGCAATGCCGTCGGCTACCGGGCGGGAAACGCGGGAAGCGCTTGCGAACTGCCGGGCGGCAGGTTTACCTTGCAAAACGATTCCGGGTTTCGGCGAGCTGCTGAACGGCAATATGCGATTCACGCAGATGCGGAATATTTCTGTAAACGATCTGCTTGGCCGCGAACCGGTCCACCTGGAAGAAGACCTGATTCGCGTCAAGCTGGCGGGTAAATCAGTGTTGGTGACAGGCGGCGCGGGATCCATTGGTTCCGAATTATGCCGTCAGATCGCAAACTTCAACCCAAGTCAATTGGTCATTCTAGATCAGGCAGAAAGCGACCTCTTTCGTATCGAGCTTGAGTTGCGTCAGCGGCACCCGGATCTGAATATTGTTCCGCGCGTAGGAGACATACGGGATAAGGCCATGGTCAATGAAGTCATGAGCCGGTATGCAATCTCCGCCGTCTTCCATGCGGCGGCGTATAAGCATGTGCCCATGATGGAGGCCAATCCAGTCGAGGTTTTAGTCAACAACGTAATTGGCACATGGAACATGGCCTGCGCGGCTAAGGAGTACTCGGTCGAGACCTTTCTTATGATTTCGACCGACAAAGCAGTGCGGCCCACCAATATTATGGGCGCTTCGAAGCGGGCTGCAGAACAGGTGGTCGGCTTCATTGGCAATTCCGCGCCTGCCGGTTCCTACGTTTCGGTGCGATTCGGTAATGTGCTCGGAAGCAACGGAAGCGTGGTGCCGCTGTTTCAGCAGCAAATTGCGTCCGGCGGCCCGGTAACGGTGACTCACCCGGACATGCGCCGGTACTTCATGACAATTCCCGAGGCGGTTCAACTCGTGTTGCAGGCATCGGCGATGGGCAAGGGTTCTGAAATTTTTGTTTTGAACATGGGCGAACCGGTGCGAATTGTCGATCTGGCGCGCAACATGATCCGGCTCGCGGGCTATGAACCCGATGAAGACATTGAAATCCGATTTACCGGTCCGCGCCCCGGGGAGAAATTGTACGAAGAGCTAATGCTCGACAGCGAGAAAATTGTCCCCACATATCACGAAAAGATCAAAATCTTCCGGGCCGCGGAAGCGGCAGAAACACCGGTCGACAAATGGATCAGCGAACTTGTCCGTTTGTTGAGCCGGCGGGAGGAGGGAGAACTTATCGAACATCTCGAACAACTCGTTCCTGAGTACCGCCCTTCGAAGAATCTCGCATCCCGGATCCATTCAAAAGCAATGGCGGTAGGCGTCTAGGAGAATGGAAAGCTTGAGTCATCATGGGTCTCTTTTGCTGGCTGTTGTCGTAATGGCAGCTCTGCCAACGCATGGCGTACCAGACACGCAAGCCGTTCCTGCTCAGCATGGTCGCCTGTTGGCCGGCGCGCTCAACGAAATGACACGGGTGGGCTCGACGGGAAAAATAAAAACAATGCCGGCCGTGGAGTTGTATGCGGCAAGAGGCGAGTATGAACCTTTCCAAGTTGCGGTAGAAGCTCAGTCCGGCCCGATCGAATGTACGGCCGTAACGGTTTCCGATCTCCGCGACGGCCAGAAAATTATTCGGAGTTCCGATCTCCCGGTTTTCCGGGAACACTTCGTGCATGTTGAGCACGGAAGCCGCGACATGGGCGGAACCAATCGTCCGTCGGGCGCAGGGATGTATGCGGATGCGTTGATTCCGGCGAAGGTCGAGGGCACGGAAAGGCGAGCGCGATTCTCGGCTTTTCCGGCGATAGTGACCGTCCACACGCGCGCCGTGTTTTGGATTGACGTTTTTGTTCCGCGGCAGACCGCGCCCGGCACCTATCGCGGCGCGGTTACCGTTTCCAGCCGTGAAGAACGAGTCACCATTCCAGTCTCGCTCACTGTGTGGAGACAAGTGCTGCCGCTGCGTCCCTCCCTGCGTTCAAGTTTTGGCATTACACAGAAGCACATGAGCGACGGGCGAATGGCGCATTTGCTGCTGAAGCATCATCTGATGCCGTTCCTCATCGAACCGGACCGAGCCGTCTATCTTCGGGACAACTTCGGTTTGAATGCCACGGGACTTCCTTTTTTTGGCGATGTCAATAAAAAGACCTGCACCATGAATCCCGCGCCAAAAGTAAAAGCGATTCGGGCGGCAATGGCCCGTTATCCGAAAGATATCGAAACATACGAATATGCCGCCGATGAAATTGATACGTGCCCGGCGATGTTTCCTGCATTAAAACAATGGTCGCGAAACATTCACGAGGCTGGGTCGAAAATGCTGGTGACCGTGGAGCCAACTCCGGAATTACTAAGCGATGGAACGCGTTCCGGCCGATCGGCCGTCGATATTTGGGTTCTTCTTCCAAAGATGTACGACGAAGCCGGGGGGCTAGTGCAAAAGGTACTGAAGAAGGGGGATCAAGTATGGTCTTACAACGCTTTGGTCCAGGATTCCTATTCCCCGAAATGGGAGATCGATTTCGATCCGATTAACTATCGGATACAGCCCGGATTTCTGAGTCAAAGCCTCGACCTCACTGGATTGTTGTACTCGGAAGTTGATCTCTGGAATTCGGATCCCTGGGTGAAAGCTCCTTCGCTTGAAGTCGACGGTTTTCAGTTTCCCGGTGAGGACATGCTGGTGTATCCGGGAGCGCCCGCCGGTTCCGGCGATCCCCTGCCCTCTATGCGTTTGAAATGGCTGCGGAAAGGCATTGAAGACTACGAAAGCGTGGAGATGCTGAAGCAGGCGGGCCGAGGCGATTGGGCGTTGCAAGTGGTGCGAAGTGTGGCGCTGAACTGGCACACCTGGACGCGAGATCCGGAGGCGCTGGACAACGTCCATCGCAAGCTCGGTGAAGAATTGGATCGGATCGAAGCCGAAAGAGCTTTGCCGGCGGTTACCACCGCCCACGGCCGGAAGCAAATCGTTAACTAGTTTCCCCCGTGATTCAATACGTCGGGGATAAACGTCGAGACGAGTCTCGACGCGGCACGCAGGGGTGCGCGCGCCACCAGGGTTGAATCACCAAACCCCAGTCGCCTACCAAAATTATGGAGCAGATAATGACCTTTCGGGCTGACGTTATGCGGCAGCTCGAAGAGATCGCCCGGTCCGCCAGGCTGCAAGCCTATGGATCACGAAGGCTAAATGGCGCGTTTGCGCACGCGAAGCGTTCGACCGATCTCGAGCGCATTGAACGGCTGAAGCAGGAAGTGAACGCCGTGTACCGGCGGGACCGCTACAGCGCCGCCAAATATGCTCAATTCCGACCGTGGATGTTGCGCAACCTTCATCGGGCGGCGCAGCTAGGGTTGCACAAAGCGCGGCCGCTTCGAATTTTGGATATAGGCGCCGGGCCAGGATATTTCATCGCCGCCGCGCGCGCCTTGGGACACGAATGCTTTGGAATCGACGTGCCGGAATCGTATTTCACATCTTTGGAGCTTCGTGTGTATTCCGAAATGCTCGAAGCTTTCCACTGCCGCCCATTCGTTTCTCCCCTTGCGATCGAGCGGTTTGTTCCGCTTCCTGTTCGTGGGGAAGAATTCGATCTCATAACCGCGTTTCTCATTTGTTTCAATCGCCACGACAAGCCGGATCAGTGGGGCGTACCCGAATGGCGCTTTTTCATCGAAGACGCAATGGAGAGTCTTACGCGAGATGGGCGGCTGTTTCTCGGACTTAACGATAACGTGAAGCGCTACGGCAAGCTGGCCTTTTATGACCAAGAGTTACTGGCTTACTTTCAATCGGTGGGTACGGTCGACGGGCCGAGGGTAACGATCGCAAAGAGTAAAACTCCTCGCCGCCGGGCGAATTGAAACCGCAAATGCTTCAGACCATGCCAACACACGCTATTGATGCGAACATCACGCGCGAGCTCGCGCTCCGTATCCGCAAGCGAGCGCTTCAGATGATCAATCGGGCGCGCAGCTCGCATCTCGGCTCGTCCCTATCGATGGCCGATATCCTGGCCGTCCTCTATAGTGGCGTACTAAACGTTTCGCCTTTAACGGTAGACGCGCCAGAGCGCGACCGGCTCATTCTCAGCAAGGGGCACGCTTGCGCCGGGCTTTATGCCGTTCTGGCCGAACAGGGATTCTTTCCCATCGAGTGGCTGGACACTTTTTATAAAAACGGCTCGCGGCTCGCCGGTCATGCAACCACGTCCGTTCCAGGCGTTGAGCTTTCTACCGGCTCTTTGGGTCACGGGCTTCCGGTCGCATGTGGCATGGCGCTCGCGGCCAAACGGGATGGCCATGCATACCGGGTCTTCACGATTTTGAGCGATGGCGAGTGCGATGAAGGTTCCGTCTGGGAAGCGGCACTCTTTGCCGGGCATCACGGCCTCGATAACCTGATCGCAATCGTCGACTACAACAAGATTCAGAGCCTTGGCGATGTATCTGAAGTGTTATCGCTGGAGCCCTTCCAGGCAAAGTGGGAAGCCTTCGGCTGGAACGTCTCCCGAATCGATGGACACGATCATGGCGAGCTTATTGACGCGTTCACCCAAAAGAACGCCGGCACTGGAAAACCTCGTTGCATTCTTGCGGACACCGTAAAAGGGAAGGGCGTTCCTTTCATGGAAAATGACCTCCTATGGCACTATCGCGCACCCGACGCGGGCGAATTCGCGCGTGCATCCGCAGCTTTGGATAACTTAGACCCGCACTCGAGAACGCTGTGAGAACAACCTTCATCAAAACGTTATATGAAATTGCCGCTTACGATCCGCGGGTCACGCTGATTGTAGGAGATTTGGGCTTTGGCGTCGTTACCGATTTCGCTAAACGATATCCCAATCAATTTCTCAATGCGGGCGTATCAGAGCAAAATATGACCGGGATGGCCGCGGGCATGGCGCTCGCCGGACGCGTTGTCTTTACCTATTCCATTGCCAACTTTCCCACTCTGCGATGCATTGAACAAATTCGAAACGATATCTGCTATCACGAGGCTAACGTCAAGATCGTATCGGTCGGTGGCGGGTATGCTTACGGATCGCTCGGAATGACGCACCATGCTACGGAAGACCTGGCTGTCCTGCGATCCCTACCCGGTATCAAGGTGGTCGCTCCGGGCGATCCGGTTGAAACGCGTCTCGCTGTTCAAGCGATGGTGAATGATCCGTCTCCTTATTACTTGCGGCTGGGCCGGGCGGGAGAGCCTGTAATCCATACAGAACCAACCGATTTCGTCATTGGCCGGGCTATCGTTGTCCGCCAGGGTTCGGATGCCACGCTTATTTCGACCGGCGGAATGCTGGAGAATTGCGTGAAGGCCGCTTGTGAACTGGAGGTACAGGGTTATAGCGTGCAGGTGATCAGTATGCATACCGTGAAGCCCCTGGACCGGGAAGCAGTCTTGGCGGCCGGCGCGCGAACAGGTGTAGTTTTAACGGTGGAAGAACACAGTATGGTTGGCGGTCTTGGTTCAGCCGTTGCCGATATTCTGCTCGAATCCGGTTATCCGGGAATTTTTCGAAAGATAGCGCTGCCGGATCAATTCAGCCATGCGGTTGGCGATTACGAGTATCTTCGCCAATTGGGCGGCCTCGATGTTGCTAGCATCGCAACCACAATCAAAAACACAATCCAACGCGCCAATATCGCAGATATCCGGCAGGCAGCAGCGGCCGTCTAGTTTGTAGCCGGATCAAAAGTTTCGCCCAGGCAATTCTCACTTCATTTCACTTTCTACTGAGGAGTTTTTATGTCCTATCGAGTGCGCTTCGTTAAGCCCGACGAACATTACACGAGGCTGAAGCCCGAGATCGACCACGCATTATTCAGTTGCCTTTCGCAGGGCGATCTTATCAACCGCCACCATCTGAAGGATTTCGAAGAGAATTTAGCGGCATTTGTAGGCACCAAATACGCTGTTGGCGTCAATAGCGGTTACCACGCACTCGCGCTGTCGTTACTAGCCGCGGGCATCGGACCCGGAGACGAAGTAATTACCGTCGCGCACACGTTCGTGGCCACCGTCTCCGCCATTATTCATTGCGGCGCCTCGCCGGTTCTCATCGACGTACGCGCGGACTACAACATGGATCCTGACCTGCTGGAGAAGGCCATCACGCCGCGCACAAAAGCGATCATCCCAGTGCACCTGAACGGCCGCATTTGCGAAATGGATCGGATTGAAGCAATCGCGGCCAAATACAAATTAGTCATCATCGAGGACGCATGCCAGGGATTGGGCGCTACCTTTCAGGGGCGCGGTGGCGGCTCCTTTGGACTTACCGGTTGCTTTAGCTTCTATCCTTTCAAAATGCTCGGCTGCTTCGGCGATGGCGGAGCAGTAACTACTAACGACCCCGAGATTGCGAAAGCCATTGTCCGCATGCGTTACAACGGCGAAGATCGGGAAACCGGCGAGTATCACTATCATGGCTTTACCGCGCTGCTCGATAACATTCAAGCCGCCGTGCTGGACGTTAAACTACCGTGCCTCCCGGCATGGATTGAGCATCGGCGTGGGTTAGCGAAGCTGTACGCCAGCGAGCTTAAGGATGTGGAACAGGTCCGCTTGCCGAATTTCGGTGGCGATGACTACTACGAGACATTTCAGAACTACGTCATCCGCGCCCCACAGCGTGATGAATTGCGCGCTTTTCTCAAAGAACAAGGCGTCGAGACGCTGGTGAGTTGGCCAAAGCCGATGTGGGAGCATCCGGCGCTTAAGCTAGGCCACCACACATTACCGGAAACGGAGTCGATTTGTCGTGAAGTGATATCGCTTCCGCTGAATTCGGAAACAACCCGGGAGGATGTCAAAATCACGAGCGGCGCGATTCGCGACTTTTTTGCGTCTCAAACCGCCAGTCAAAAGGAGCGGGCCGATGCCGTTCCGGCTTAGCGAACGCTCCGCGTTCGTGGTTCGTTCCGAGATTCGCAACATGTCTCTCGAATGCGACCGCGTGGGTGGCATTAATTTGTCGCAAGGCGTTTGCGATACGCCGGTGCCGGCGCCGGTGCGCGAGGCCGCCGAATCCGCGATAGAAGAAGGTTGGAATACGTATACAGCCCACACGGGCATTACAGAACTCCGACAGGCAATTGCTCAAAAGCTGCGGCAATTCTCCGGCCTCGCCATTGATCCGGAGACGGAACTGGTGGTGAGCGCCGGTTCTACTGGCGCTTTTTACAGCGCCTGTATGGCACTGCTGAATCCGGGCGATGAGGTGCTGTTGTTTGAACCGTTCTACGGTTATCATCTCAGCACGCTAAACGCGACAGGTCTCAACGCGCGATTTGTGAAGCTGGAACCGCCGGATTGGTCGTTTCGCGTGGAAGATGTCATCTCCGCGTGTACGCCGAGAACGCGTGCGATGATGATTTGCACGCCGGCTAATCCTTGCGGCAAAATTTTTACCGCCGAGGAACTCACGCTGCTGGGTCAAGTTGCCGTCGAGCGCGACCTCATCCTATTTACCGACGAGATCTACGAGCACTTCGCCTATGACGGCCGTAAGCATATCTGTCCCGCGACAGTGCCCGGCTTACGAGATCGTACCGTCATGATATCCGGCCTTTCGAAAACGTTCAGTATCACGGGTTGGCGAATTGGTTTCGCCGTCGCCGCTGCAAAATGGGCGGAAGCCATTGGCTATTTCAGCGATCTGATTTATGTTTGCGCACCGGCGCCTCTGCAAGTAGGCGTCGCACGCGGCCTCGCGCGGCTAGAGCCGGAATTCTTCGAAGGACTCTCAAAAAAATATCAGGCGAAGCGCGATAAGATCTGCAATTCGTTGCTGGCGGCGGGATTGACGCCATATGCGCCGGCCGGCGCTTACTATGTGCTTGCTAATACCGATAATTTGCCGGGAAGCTCGCCCAAAAATAAAGCGATGTTCCTGCTGGAGAAGGCCGGTGTCGCCTGTGTTCCCGGCGATTCGTTCTTTCACGATCACGCAGGAGATGATCTGGCGCGATTCTGCTTTGCCAAAGATGACGCGATATTGGACGAGGCTTGTTCCCGGCTGGAACAATTTGGCGCGAAATACGCATGCGCCGCAGCAAGCTGCGGCGCATAGTGTGGACAACAGTGTTTTTTGTAGATACTGCTGCTAAGGAGTGGTGAAGGACCAAACCGGACCGCTCGTGGAAGCCGACCCGTTAGTTGCCACAACCTTCCAATAGTATTTTGTCCTGGAACTGAGGCGATACAGCGGTTCTCGCACATACGATCCGCCACTGGCGGGAACCGTGGTGTACAGCGGCAGGCTGGAGGAGTTCGTACCGAGGTAGAACTTGTAACTGGTGGCGCCGCTAACCGAATTCCACTGAGTAGTGAGGCTGGTAGCCGCGCCCATCGTGCCGGAAATCGGCCACGGATTGCTAGGAGCCGATAATGTTCCGGTGGGCGGAGCCGGATTTTGGACAGAGGAAGAGCCGCTGCCGCCGGCGAGTTTATCGAGTTCTTGTCCCATTTGGATTCGGGCGGATTGAAGCGAGCTGGTGCTCCTGGTCCAGTTAACCCAGTTTGGAGCAACGCTATTCAAAACGCTATTGGCCAAACTCGATTGTCCTTTCTGCTTCAACATCGCAACGTAATCGTAGTCGTCAACGCCATCTCGGATAAATTTCAATCGCATCGATGGAACAACCGACGACATGCCGGCCTGTTGTCCGGGATAGACAAGAACGCCATCGCCCGGGCAAGTGTACCCGCCGCAATTCCAGGTTTGAACATTGTTCCACGGATCGCTGCTCCAACGGGCAACATCGACGTACAGCATTCCCGTGAATTTATATCGCTGGTTAAGAAATCCGCTAGAGATTCGATAGTCAATCGGCGGAAAATCGATCAGCCATTTGGGTGAGTAGTTATCCTGCTCTTGTTCGTTATAAGACCAGATCTCGGTGTCTCTAGAGAGGGCCTCGGTGATATTCGGATTTTCCGTGCACTTCCCATCGGAGCGAATGCCCTCCGAGCAGTACTGCTTCGGCAACATGCCCCAGATATCGACCATGGGGCGCCCGGTTCCATCGTTCATAAGCGAGGAATTGGGCAACATGGTCACCAGAATTTTCGTGCCCGCGGCATGAGCGTTGCGCGCCCAAGGCGCCAGGCTGGAACCGATGCTGGTGCAGCGGGTAACTTCATCGGCGGGATAGATGTAGGTTTCCGTTCCGGATGGGAATGCGCGCACGGCGCTTTGAATCGAGGATACCGAGGGAGGCGCCTTTACTGTGCATCCGGACGATTGGTTGTAATACGGCAGGCCAACGATACTGAGACCGTGCGGCTCAAGCGTTCCAAAATCCCGTGCCGGCACTACGAAGGGCTGCAATCTGTTGTTCAACAGAACTTTATTGTTGGCGACATTAGCCAGACTGCCATGAAATCCGAAGCTGCTCTTGAGGTTCGAATCCGCGGGCAACGAAAAGTGCCAAACGGTTAAGGCTACCGAAACATTAAACGATCCCGACGAACTTTTGACGGTGATTGTTCCTCTATAACTTCCAGGCACCGCGTTGCGCGGAACATTAATGTCGACCCAAAATGGCGCATTCTTACCGCCGCTTACGTTATACGGCACAGCGTCGTAGCTGGCTCTTGACGGGGGCAGACCCGTTGCCGGATCGACAAACGGGATTAATGCATCCGGATACCATCCTGCTCCCTGCGGCCGATTTCCGGTGCCGAAATCCGGACTCGGCTTTGTCACATTGACGTAATACTCGCGATATAAAGCAATGTTCTGTCTGGAAATCAAAGACCCACCTGGACCGACCAGGTCGGAAGCAACGACATCGCTTATCGACATCCCGTTAGAAGGAGCTTTGGCAATCACTTGCAGTGATTCCGATTCTCCTTTTGCGGCATACAAACTGATGCTAGAGGCAGAACCCGCACCATCCGAGGGCCCGACCCGCTGCAGCGAATCGACTACCCAAACGGATTGTGCGCTTGCGGCTACCAGCCCAAAAAATGCAAACGCAATCGTGTATTGAACGATCCCCTTAATTTTCAATATGTGTCTCCTTTTTAAATTCGGGGCGAAATCGTGTCTCGCCAAAGGTAATTGGCGAACGAAATTTCGCACCCCTAGTTATCTGGGCGATCACCCAGTGCTCGGTGTTGTGGATGCGAACACGCTTACACTTTGCTGCAAGCGTTCCTGCTACGTCCCGATCTTAAAAAGTGCAGTAAGTTAGAAAAAGTTCTCAGACTCGTTTCTCAAATCTTTTCCAAAAAAATTTTGGGTGGGTTGCATGACACTCGGTGATTTCAAGTGGACGACGAGCATACGCGCCGACACGTGAATCAACAACTTCAAATGCAACGCACGAAATGCAAAAGGTGATGGATGCCAGTGAAAGATAAAATCCGAAAAGTTATTAAAGATCACGCACGTCTTGCTGTGGACGTTGCGGCATTAGAAGACTCCGCCGATCTCGGGGAAGCCGGTATGACCTCGCACGCCAACGTAATGCTAATGTTGGCTCTCGAAAACGAATTCGGCCTGGAGTTTCCCGACAGCATGCTGAGCCGAAGCGTATTTGAAAGTGTTGATACAATCGCTGCCGCCATTCAAACTCTGCAAGAGGAGAGATAAGCATGAGTTCAACAGTGGAAGTGCTCCCGCTCGAGGCGCTGACCTCCTTAGAATCATTTCAGAACGCACTGCGAATTGCCGAGCAGAATGCCGACGATGTAGATACGCGAGCGCGTTTTCCGCTCGAGTCCATAGCCGCTTTGCGGTCTGCCGGGGCAATGAGCTGGCAAGTATCGCATCAATATGGCGGCGCGGGCGCAAAGATCGATGTTCTTTCAGATGCGGCTTTCGAATTAGCGCGCCGTTGCGCATCCACTGGGATGATTTTCGCCATGCACCAGATCCAGGTAGCATGCATCCTTCGCCACGCCACCCACGTCCCATGGTTCGCAAACTATTTGCAGGCGTTGGCGGATGAACAACGTTTGATTGCATCGGCCACGTCGGAGGCCGGCGTTGGCGGCAATCTACGTAAGAGCATTGCGGCCGTCGAACCCGCATCGGATGCAGACGGGAATCTCATTCGATTTGAGAAGGAAGCGTCTACCATCTCCTACGGCGCGGAGGCCGACGATTTACTCACTACGCTGCGGCGCAGCCCCACTGCCGATCACGGAGATCAGGTTCTGGTCCTGACACGCTCCTCAGATATGGAGGCCCGGAAAATTTCCGAATGGAATACTCTGGGGATGCGTGGCACTTGCAGCCCCGGATTCAAAGTAAGCGCCACTTGCTCGCGAGATCAAATCCTACCGGTGCCGTTCGCCACCATCGCGATCGAAACGATGGTTCCTTTCTCTCATATACTCTGGGCTAATGTTTGGCTTGGCATTGCCGCGGCCGCATTCGAGCGGTCGCAGAGTTTTGTTAAGTTGCAAGCCCGTCAAAACCCTGGCACTACACCACCTTCCGCCTTGAAGCTATCCGGAATGTCGGTGCGAATGGCCGAGATTCGGTCATTGATTCGATCAGCAACCAAAGAATACATGGACCTGGCGGATGGAGAAGGCCGATTTACTCTTTCGACCGCGGGCTACGCACTTCGAATCAATCAGCTAAAAATTGCGGCTTCCGAAGCAGTCGTAGAAATATGCCAGGAGGCCCTCCGCGTTTGTGGGTTTTTGGGATATAAAAACGGCGGGCCCTACTCAATTGGGCGGCATTTGCGGGATGCGCATTCGGCCGCGCTCATGATCGCCAACGATCGTTTGCGTGCCACAAACGCAACCTTATTGCTGGTTCACCGGGATACGAAATGAATACTATATTAGGAACGGAAAGCGAACAGAGCTTTCTTCGCGACCTCATTCGCTTCGGGCACTTTATTCCATCCGGCGAAGCGGGCATTTACGGACGCGGAGAGATATTCGAAGACGTACGGAAGCGATTCGAAGCGCTTGTTGCTTCAACGGCGGAGCCGGACCGGCCGGAAAGGCTTCGATTTCCGCCTCTCATTCCGAAAAGCACTTTAGAAAAGGCCGGCTACCTGCACTCATTTCCGCATCTGTGCGGATCGGTGTTCAGTTTTTCCGGAGGCGAAGCCGATGCGCTTCACTTAACGGAAAAGGCCGACCGCGGCGACAACTGGGGACAGCATCTGTCGATGACAAACGTTGTGTTGGTTCCGGCTGCGTGTTATCCGGCTTATCCGGCAATTGCACAGCGGGGTCCTTTACCTCTTGGCGGAGTGACGCTTGACCTTGGCGGCTCGTACGTCTATCGCAATGAGCCATCAGGCGATCCCGCGCGGCTGCAAATGTTTCATCAACATGAAATGGTTCGGATCGGCGAAATGGAAGAAGTGCTCGATTGGCGTGAAACCTGGATGCGGCGCGCCTGCAGCATTTTTGAGACGGTCGCTCTGGACGCTTCGCTCGAAACCGCGTCGGATCCGTTTTTTGGCCGAGGAGGAAAGCTTCTGGCCAAAGCGCAGCGGGAACAGTCTTTGAAATTCGAAATAACCGTGCCCATTGCTTCATCCAATCGGACCGCCGTCAGCTCTTTTAATTTCCATCAACAACACTTTGGTTCGGCTTTCGGAATTCAGCTTCATCACGGCGGCGCCGCCAGCACGGCCTGCCTCGGCTTTGGATTGGAGCGAATTACACTTGCTCTTTTCAAAGCGCACGGCATGGATACGAGCGACTGGCCGGCTTCAGTGCGAGAGAAACTATGGACCGATGCGGTTCTTGTGGCTGAACACGCATGACTTCGACAATGGTAAGCCTGCTTGACGTAGATCCCGGCGCCTACCGTCCCAGCGCGCTGCACAATCCAGGCCGATTATTTCCCGAAACAAATTGTTACGTGGATTTGTGGATCGAACTTCTGCACGCGCAGGGAATCGATCCTGCCAGCGCTATGGTTTCGGCATTCACCATTGATTTCGAAGGCGATCAGTGGACGTTCTTCAAGCCGTGGCCGGAGGAATTGTTGACCCTCTTCGGGATCGATGTTCACGAGATGCAGCTCTACCGGCCGATTGTCGACCACATCACGGAGCAGCTTGCCGCGGGCCGCACCATAATAGTCGAAGCGGATTCCTTTTTCTTACCCGACACGGCTGGAACCAGCTATCAACAAGCACACGTGAAGTCATCTATTGCAATTGAAGCGATTGACCCCACCGAACAACGATTGCGATATTTTCACGGATCGGGTTACTACGAGCTATCCGGCAGCGACTATTGCGGCATTTTGCGGCTGGGCCGTAAACTCTCTGATGAGGTCCTCCCTCCTTATGTAGAGGTAGTGCGTTTTGACGCGGGACCGCGCCTCGATGGAGCCAATCTACGCAATGCCGGGAGGGAGCTAACCCGGCGGGCTCTAGCTCGTATACCGAATCGAAATCCTTGGACAAGTTTCGGCGAAAGACTTGGGCGCGATCTCTCGTCGCTACTGGCCGGCACCGAGAAGACGTATCATGCCTATGCATTTGCCACCGTTCGCCAGTGTGGAGCGGCGTTTGAATTGGCAAAGAGTTTTGTCGAATGGCTTGGGGCGCCGGATTGTTCGGACGTCAAAACGGCAGCGGAAGCTTTTGGCCATCAAGCGGCGGGCGCAAAAACGCTGCTCTTTAAACTCGCGCGGCGACGCCGGTTCGATCCCGGCCCGGAAATCGAACAGCTCGCAAAAGAGTGGGAGACGGCGATAGCGTCTCTGGATTGCGTG
>Ga0134125_10001549_pt1 | contig 28080 bp, 35 predicted proteins | sample KB31751_FD_96464 | JGI IMG/M metagenome (GOLD analysis project Ga0134125, IMG submission 96464) | Terrestrial soil microbial communities with excess Nitrogen fertilizer from Kellogg Biological Station, Michigan, USA - KB3-175-1 | ecosystem: Environmental > Terrestrial > Soil > Unclassified ... | reverse complement strand
GGCAAGAAAATAAGGGACACAGAATTGACAAAAATACCGATAATGCTTATTATTGGAGAGAAAGAAGTGAATGACGAAAAAGTATCTGTGCGTAGACAGGGCATAGGTGACGAAGGATCAAAAACTTTGGCTGAAGTAATTGAAAATATTAAAGAAGAAGTGAGGAATAAGACGCAGATTTAATTAATGAATTATTTGACTATTGCATTATTTTAACATTCAAATAAAAAAGCTTCTGTAATAATGTTTATGGCTAGTAGAAAGAGCAATTGCAATCATTTACTAATACAATTATCGGATCTTATTAACCAAATAAAAAAAATTTATAACCTAAAATCAATTAATGGCATTTCCACCAAGACCGCCGAGAGGCGCATTTAATCCACGCTTTAAAAAAGAACAACAACAGGAACACCGCACTAACCAGATGATAAGAGTACCACAGGTACGTTTGGTTGGCGATAATGTAGAGGTAGGAATTTATTCTACCGCAGAAGCACAACGAATTGCAAATGATCAGGGACTGGACCTGGTAGAGATTTCTCCACAGGCTGATCCTCCGGTTTGCAAAGTGATCGATTACAACAAGTTTCTTTATGAGAAAAAGAAACGGGAAAAGGATATGAAGGCAAAAAGCAAGGTTTCTGAAGTAAAAGAGATCCGCTTTACTCCAAATACTGACGATCATGATTTTGATTTTAAATCAAAACATGCGGAAAACTTTTTAAAGGACGGCAATAAAGTCAAAGCATATGTTCAGTTTAAAGGACGCGCTATTATGTTCAAAGAAAGAGGCGAGTTATTATTATTAAAATTTGCTGAGCGTCTTGTAGATGTCGGCACATTAGAGAGTATGCCGAAATTAGAAGGAAAAAGGATGTTTGCGATTTTTGCACCAAAAAGCCAGAAGAAAAAATAAGATAATTTGAAGGCCTATAAACCAGAAATCTTCCCAATTTGTTCGTCTACTGATATAATCTGTGTCTTTGTTACACGGATTAACAAATTCACTACTAATTAAAACGGAAATTTGCGTGCATTTAGAGAGTAAAATGCAAGGTTTTCCTGCATGAAATTCGTTAGATTGTTCGATAAACGCTTTTAGAAATGAAGATTTAATCCTTATTTTCAAGTGCAGTTTTTTTGAATATTGTAGGTTTAATTACTCAATTTATGCGTATTATTACGATTCCTTAAATTTGGTAATTATTCTGTATGATATCCCATAATTAATGTAGATTTTTGCAATGTTTTTATTATTAAAAATTCATTATTAGACTATGAAACCAGAAACAGATGAGGTTATTAATGTGATGATTGTTGATGACCATGTACTGTACAGAGCGGGCGTAAAAACTGCACTTTCTTCCAAAAAAGATATTAAGGTAATAGCTGAAGCGGACAATGGCGCACATCTTTTGAACATGCTAAAAGGTATTCAGCCGGATGTGATCTTGCTCGATATTCAAATGCCAATTATGGATGGTATTACTACTTTGCCGGAAGTAAAAAAATTGTACCCCGGTATAAAAATCGTCATGCTTACTTTACTCGATGACCAAAGTGTAATTACGAAATTAATGGAGCTTGGCGCTAACAGTTACCTCGTAAAAACATCCGACGCAGAAGTAATCTATGAAGCAATTAAAACGTGCCACCAACAGGAGTTTTATTTTAATTCGCTCACGAACAAAGCGCTTTTGAATAATCTGCGTCAAAAAAATATTTCATCCCCGTTCAAAACGAACCAGGATGACGCGGTTCTGACTGAAAAGGAAATTACCATTTTGAGGTTGATGTGTGAAGAAAAAAGCACACGTGAAATTGCTGAAGCAGTAGATCTAAGTCCTCGTACCATTGAAGCGATTCGTGATAAACTAAAAACGAAAACTGGTACAAAAAGTACCGCAGGCTTGATCATGTTTGCTGTAAAAAATAACCTGCTGGATCAGGAAATTTAACTGGTTTTACTGAAATCATCCATCTACTTTTGTTCATTCATTTCTTTATGATGAATGAGCATTTTTTTATATACAACAATCAGTTTTTTCATCAGCATGAAACAGTAGCAACTGTGGATAATCGTGGGCTGCGTTATGGAGATGGATTATTTGAAACACTGCGAATGCATGATGGGAAAATACTGAATGAAGACTTTCATTTTGAAAGATTTTTTCAGGGGATGAAACTGCTGGAATTTGATATACCTGAAAATTTTTCGCCGGTGTTTTTTCATCACGCAATAAAAGATCTTTTGCAAATAAATTCCATCAAGGAAAACGCCAGAATCCGGCTAATGGTTTTTCGAAATGATGGAAATATTTTTGACACCGAAAGTAATTTTCCAAATTATATTATTGAAGCATCTGCGCTTCCACAGCAACTTGAGTTGAATGAAACTGGATTGCTGGTTGATATTTTTCCGACGGCAAAAAAAAGCTGTGATATTTACTCGAACTTAAAATCAAACAATTATCTGCTGCCGGTGATGGCCGCGAGGTTTGCAAAAAGAAATAAGCTGGATGATGTGATTTTATTAAATTCTTGCGGAAGGATTTGCGAGTCAGCAATTGCAAATATTTTTATCATAAAAAATAATAAAATCTACACACCCCCACTCTCCGAAGGCTGTGTGGCAGGAACGATGCGTCGTTGCATGCTGGAAAAATTTTCTTTAAAAAAATTTACAGTATTAGAAAAAAAACTTTCTGTTGATAGTATATTAGATGCTGATGAATTTTTTCTGACCAATTCAATCAACCCAGTAAGGTGGGTGCAAAAATTTCAGCAAAAAATTTATGACAATGAAAAAGTAAAGGAAATTTATAAAAGAGTCATTCAGAATATTTAATTGGAAAATATTCTTCCTTTACAAAAAGATTATCTTCTGGTAAACCTGTAGTAGTCCGGCTTTCATGCGTTCTTTCATAAATATCGATAAACTTTTGAATAGCATTTCTTCCTTCTTTTCCCAGGTTGATAGAATATTGATTTACATAAAGGTCAATGTGTTTCTTCATTACTTCCGGATCCATTTCCTGTGAATGCTGTTTCACATAATCTGTAATTAACGGATAATTTTCAAAAGCATATTCCATGCTTTCTTTTATCAACGCGTCTACTTTCATTAAAATATTTTCATCAATATTTCTTCTTCCAACAATGCCACCAAGAGGAATCGGAAGTGATGTTTTTTCTTCCCAGAAATTTCCCAAATCAACAATTTTATGTAATCCTTTTTCCATGTAGGTAAAACGGTTTTCATGAATGATAACACCTAACACATTTTCAGATTCAAGAACTGAAGTTTCAATTTCATCATATCTTTTAAAAACTTTATTTTTTGCCTTTGGAAAAGCAAGAGAAAACAAAAGATGGGCTGTGGTATTTTCGCCGGGAATAGCAATTGTGAATTTTTCTACCTCATTAAAATCAACCGGTTTTTTAGAAATCAAAAGCGGCCCAACACCTTTCCCTAACGCGCTTCCGCTATTCATTACCATATAGTTTTTAATGACTATAGGCAACACACCGTAACTGATTTTAGTAAAATCCAAAAACTCCTCTCTCGCAAGATTATTCAAAGTTTCAACGTCTTCCAGCCTTACGGCAAAATTAAAATCTCCGGTATCAATTTTTTTATTTACCAACGCATCAAAAATAAAAGTGTCGTTGGGGCAAGGTGAAAAACCAAGTGTAAAATTCATCGTCTTCTCTATAGATTTTTAATAATTTTCAATAATTTTTTGTTCAGATTTTCAATCGATTCTTTCAGTTTCCATTTCGATTTGTCGCGCTCTCCCACTTTGTTTGAAATGCTTCTAATCTGCAGGAAACGTATGTTTTGTAAAAGGCAAACATAGTGAAATGCAGCGCCTTCCATGCTTTCTACATCTGCGGAAAACTTTTCTTTGATCATTTTATTTTGAAAAACATCATCACCGATTTTATTTACTGTAATTCCTTTTGCAAACGGTAAATCATTTTTTTGCCAAAAAGGATCCGGGTTTATCAGCCATCCGTCTGTAAATGGAAAATCATTTTTATTGTTGAATCCCATTTCAAAAACCGTTTTGAAATTGGAACCCTCTGCAATACCCAAATCAGCAAAAGCGTCTTCTTTTACCTGCACTACTTTTCCTAAATCATCATTGTCATTGAATGATCCTGCAATGCCCACCTGAACTACCAAATCAAATTTTCTCTCTGATATTTTTTTTACCAAATGAAAAACTGTAGCTGGAATTCCTACACCTGTTATCAAAATTTCTGCATTATTTTTTTCTTTTAGAAACGGTTCGATTTCAAATTCTGTTGCAGCAGCAATTAATAAATTCATTGCGCAAATTTCGCATTTACAATCAAAGTAGCAAGCCAGGAAGTTATAAGGAGCTTCAAATTAAACTTGATAAATAAACATTCCTGGTTTTATGAAAGCGTTTACCTTTGCGAAAATTTTTGTTACTCAATGTTGTTTTTAACTCGTATAGAACATTTTAATGCCGCGCATAAACTCTATAATCCGGAATGGAGCAAAGAAAAAAACGAACAGGTTTTTGGTAAATGCGCCAACGAAAACTGGCACGGGCATAACTATGAATTGCATGTAACGATCAAAGGCGAAGTGGCTGCTGATACAGGCTTCGTCATCAACGCAAAAGTTTTAAGCAGGTTAATAAATGAATACGTTTTGGAAAAATTAGATCATAAAAACTTAAATATGGATGTCGATTTTTTGAAGGGAAAAATGTGTTCAACTGAAAATCTTGCAATCGAGATCTGGAAACAATTACTTCAGCATTTACCGGAAGGTGTAGAAATGCATTCCATAAAATTGTATGAAACTCCAAGGATCTTTGTTGAATATTTTGGTGGTTAACCTGAATGATTAAATTTATATTTATCAGATGAATAAAAAAGTTTCCGTCTATCGAAAAGAACATTTTAATGCAGCGCACCGGTTGCATAATCCATCATGGGATGAGGAAAAGAATTATGCTGTTTTTGGCAAATGCAACAACCCGAATTACCACGGTCATAATTATGAAGTGGATGTGAAAATTACCGGCGAACCTGGTACTGATACAGGATATGTGATAGACCTGAAATTTTTAAGTGAAGTGATCAAAGAAAATGTTTTAGAAAAATTAGATCACAAGAATCTCAACCTCGATGTTCCTGAATTTGCCAATCTTAATCCAACAGTTGAAAATATTGCGATGGTTATTTATGATATTTTGCGTAGCAAAATTGATGAAAAATTTGATCTGCAAATCCGCTTGTATGAAACACCCAAAAACTTTGCAGAGTATCCTGCATCTTGATTTTATTGACTTAAAAATGATTTATGGCTTATAAAAAAATTGAACATTACGACGAAGATGTTACCAAAGAATTAATGCAGAACTATCGCAGTACGATAAAATTAATTGGCGAGAATCCGGACAGGGAAGGCCTTTTAAAAACTCCGGAACGTGTAGCAAAAGCAATGCAGTATTGCACACAAGGCTATGGAATGGATGCTCATGCAATTTTAAATTCAGCAAAATTTCATGAAGACATCAGCGAAATGGTCATTGTAAAAAATATAGAATTGTACAGTATGTGTGAACACCACATGTTGCCCTTTTTTGGTAAAGCACACGTTGCTTATATTCCGAATGGATGGATAACAGGCCTGAGTAAAATTGCACGCGTCGTTGATGTTTTTGCGCGAAGATTACAAGTGCAGGAAAGGCTGACTACTGAAATTTTAAATGCGATTCAGGAAACATTAAATCCGCTTGGAGTGGCGGTGGTTATTGAGGCAGAGCATTTGTGCATGATGATGCGCGGTATATCCAAACAAAACTCCGTCACAACTACTTCTGCTTTTTATGGAGAATTTGAAAAGCAAAGTACGCGCAATGAATTTATAAATTTGATACAGGCAGATTTAGTTAAAAGAAGATAAAATAAAAAACACTTTATGGCGCATGCATTTATTTTTCCCGGACAGGGATCGCAATTTATTGGAATGGGAAAGAATTTATATGAAGAAGATGAACAAGCGAAATTGCTTTTTGATGAAGCAAATGACATTCTCGGTTTTCCAATTTCAGACGTAATGTTTTTCGGCACTGCTGAAGAATTAAAGCAAACAAATGTAACCCAACCTGCAATTTTTTTGCATTCGGTAATTGCTTTTAAAACTATTGTTGATCGGCAGCCTGATATGGTCGCCGGTCATTCTCTTGGTGAATTTTCAGCGCTGGTTGCAAACGGATGTTTAAGTTTTCAGGATGCCTTAAAATTGGTTTCCATCAGGGCGAAGGCGATGCAAAAAGCGTGTGAAATAAATCCTTCCGGGATGGCAGCCGTTCTCGGCCTTGATGATAAAAAAGTAGAAGAAATTTGTTCTTCGATAACCAACGAAATTGTAGTTCCCGCAAATTATAATTGTCCCGGACAGATTGTTATTTCCGGGTCTATAAAAGGAATCGAAGAAGCATGTACGTTATTAAAAGCGGCTGGCGCTAAACGTGCCTTGATACTTCCTGTAGGTGGCGCTTTTCATTCTCCCTTGATGCAACCGGCAAAAGAGGAATTATCAGAAGCGATAGAAAATACCAGATTTGACATTCCTTTCTGTCCTGTTTATCAGAATGTTGTTGCCAAAGCTGTAACAGATCCTGATGAAATAAAATTAAATCTGATTGCGCAATTAACCGGCCCTGTAAAATGGACACAAACAATAGAACAAATGATTGCTGATGGTGCAACGGAATTTACCGAATGTGGACCGGGAAAAGTTTTGCAAGGTTTGGTTGCAAAAATAAACAAGGAAGTAACTACCAACGGAATTGGATAACAATCACTTTTCACACTTATTTTTAATAAAAAAGGAAATAAGAATTCAGCTTATTTGTCGGTTTGCTGTTCGTTCATATTCAATCACTAAGATCGTTTTTCAAGCAAGGTTTTTTAAAGTTTAGCTTTTTTAATTCTTTATCTTCATTATAAATTAATTCTTATGAAGATTATTGTTTTTACTATTTTAATGGCAATTACTACACAAATTTTTTCGCAGATAAAATATCCTGATACCAAAAAAGTAGATCAGGAAGATAACTATTTTGGAACGATCATTAAAGATCCATACCGATGGCTTGAGGATGATAACAGCGCCGAAACAAAAGCGTGGGTAAAGGAAGAAAATAAAGTAACGGACGATTATGTCTCTAAGATTCCTTTTCGTGAAAAAGTAAAAAAACGTCTTGAAGAATTATGGAATTATCCCAAATTTGGTTCGCCTTTTAAGCAAGGCGATTATTATTATTTCTATAAAAACGATGGTTTGCAAAACCAGTCGGTGTTGTATCGTCAGAAAGGGTTTGATGCTGAACCCGAAGTTTTTATTGATCCGAATAAAATGACCAAGGACGGAACCGCCGCAATCGGAACTTTATCTTTTAGTAAAAATAATAAGTACGCCGTTTACCTGGAAGCCCAGGCAGGAAGCGATTGGGAGGATGCGCACATCATCAATGTAAATGATAAAAGTTTACTGAACGATGAAGTGCATTTTATCAAATTTAGTGGCGCATCGTGGAAAGGTGATGAGGGCTTTTATTACAGCCGCTACCCTGCTCCGGATGAAAAAAATAAACTGACTACACAAAATCAGTTTCATAAAGTTTATTACCATATAGTAGGCACTCCGCAAAGCGATGATGTATTAATTTATGAAGACAAAGAACATCCGTTAAGAACAATAAACGCAAACCTTTCTGAAGATGAGCATTTTTTGGTGATTACCACAAGTGAAGGAACCAGCGGTTCTGAATTGTGGGTAAAAGATTTGAAAAACGCATCTTCAAAAAATCATTTTATTTTGTTGGTTAAAGGTTTTGATACCGAATCAAATTTTATTGATAATGATGGCGACAGGTTATTGGTCAGAACCAATGACGATGCTCCAAATTATAAAGTGGTTTCAATTGATCCTAAAAATCCGTCGAAGGAAAATTGGGAAACGATCATTCCTGAAAGAAAAGAATTACTGGAATCTGCAGGTACTGCAGGTGGAAAATTATTCCTGACTTATTTACAAGATGCTTCTTCAAGGGTTTATCAAACTGATTATAAAGGACATAATGCGTATGAAATAAGAATGCCGGGAATTGGTACTGCCATCGGATTTAATGGCTACAAAAAGGACAAAGAAATTTTTTATTCATACACTTCATTCAATTCTCCTAATACAATTTTCAGGTATGATCTGGTGACAAAAAAATCAACTCTTTTTCGCAAAAGTGATGTGAAGGTAAACATGGATAATTATGAAACATTACAATCATTTTGCACCAGCAAAGACGGCACAAAAGTTCCGATGTTTATTACTTATAAGAAAGGATTAAAATTAGATGGAAATAATCCGGTATTGCTTTATGGTTATGGTGGATTTAACATTGCGCTGACACCTGCGTATTCAATTTCAAATGCTTTTTTTCTTGAGCAAGGAGGAGTATATGTTCAGGTAAATCTTCGTGGAGGAAGTGAATATGGGGAAGATTGGCACAAAGCAGGAATGCTTCAAAACAAACAAAATGTTTTTGATGATTTTATTGCTGCAACAGAATTTCTAATTGATAAAAAATATACCAATCCAAATAAAATAGCGATCCGCGGAGGAAGCAATGGCGGCCTTTTGATTGGTGCTGTGATGACACAACGGCCAGAGCTTTTTAAAGTGGCCATCCCGCAGGTGGGAGTATTGGATATGTTGCGCTACCACAAATTTACGATCGGATGGGCCTGGGCAACAGAATATGGAAGGAGTGATAATAAAGTCGACTTTCAAAATTTAATTAAATATTCTCCTTTACAAAATTTGAAAGCAGGTATAAAATATCCGGCGACTTTAATTACGACAGGTGATCACGACGACCGCGTGGTGCCGGCTCACAGTTTCAAGTTTGCTGCTACTTTGCAGGCAGATAATGACGGCACAAATCCTACGCTAATCCGAATAGAAACAAAAGCCGGGCATGGTGCGGGAAAGCCTACCAGCAAACAAATTGATGAAGCTGCAGATATCTGGACGTTCGTAATGTATAACCTGGGAATGGAATTTTAATTAGAAATGGGAAACTACAAAATGAAAAAATAAAAAAACCGCCTGCATTCAGACGGTTTTTTGCTTTCTTGTTTGTACGTGTTATTTCTTTTTAGCTGACGATTTTTTAGGAGCTGATTTTTTAGGGGCAGCTTTTTTGTCATCCGATTTTTTAGAAGATGATTTTTTAGGCGCTGATTTCTTTGCAGCAGATTTTTTACTGTCCGTTTTTTTTGCCGCTGACTTTCTTGGTGCTGATTTTTTGTCGTCAGATTTTTTAGATTCAGATTTTTTAGGCGCCGCTTTTTTCGAAGAAGATTTCGACTTTGATTTTTCCGGTGGTACTTTATCCCCTTCTTTTCTTGCTTCTGATAATCCAATTGCTATCGCTTGTTTTGGATTCGTCACTTTCTTGCCACTACCTCCGCTTTTTAATTTGCCCTCATGCATTTCATGCATTGCTTCTTCAACTTTTTTTTCTGATTTTTTTCCATACTTTGCCATGATGATTTAATTTAAAGGATTAGTAATAACAAAGCAAAAGAAATTTTTATGCCACATTTTTTTAATGTACCGCTTACTCAATATCAAGCTCATAAATTTCCTTCACATATTTTTTTGGAAGCAACGACTTTTTAATGTTGTCATCTAAATGCAAAACACGGCTGAGTTTGTAAAAAGGCAGAATGAATGTGAGAAATGAAACCTTTTTGAATCCTAATAATTTTCTGGCTCTTTCCGGAATAATTAACTTCTGTCCTTCTATTAAAATAAAATAACGAACAGGCCCGAGATGCTTTTTGTACTGCTTAAAAAGATCGATAGTGTATTCACTTTTCACAAGATCATTTTGCATATCCGTTTCTCTTTGCTGCATCCATTCAATGTGATTTTGCGCCAGATCTCTTAGTTTCATCCTCATTCCGAAACGATAAAAAACATTATAAACCTCTTCTTTCTCTTCCGCAGATAATTTCCTTTCTAATAATTCAAATGACGCAATCGAATAATGGATCAACATATACAGCACATCTCTGTAAGCCCAGTCTGGTATTGCTTTTCCCCGGTTATTTTCTACAGCTTTATGAATGGTAAAAATTGAATCTATTGTTTTTAAAGCCTGTTCATTTTCCGCGAAAATAATTTTTCGCGCGTAGCTAACCGTCGAAAATAATCTGCCGAGAGGATCTGTCGGAAGTCTTCCGGTAAAGTAAAGCCAGTCTACTGCTTTGTTCAAAGCAAACTCTGCGGCAGCGCCTGCAAAGATAAAAAGGACAGTATCACTTTTACCCCAAATCTGACGAACAATAGAATTCTTTTCAACAAAATAGTTCATTCAATAATCGTTAGAAAAATCTTTTAAAGATATTAATAAGGATGGTAATTAGCAGACTGAAAATGATCATGGTAGCTAACGGAAAATAAAAACGGAAATTTTCTTTTTCAATTCTGAAATCTCCGGGAAGCCTTCCAATCCATTTGAAATAATCATGAAAAAAATAAATGAGTATTCCCGCTGCAACAATGATTGCCCCTGCAATTAAAATATATTTTCCGGTCTGTTGATCCATTGCTATTGATAATTGTTTCGTTATTGGCTTATCCTTTCAATATGTCCTGAAAACGAAATCGCGTCTCGGTGCCCACTAACTACATTCAAACTCGCAGTTCCATTTCCAAAAATATTAAAGTACAATTGCTCTACATCAGTATAATCGTTTGGCTTGATCGTCACTTGCCACTCGTTATTGTTCTTGGGTGTCGCGGTATAAGAAAATTTAGTAGATGTAAATTGAATTCCTCCTTTTGATGGATCCATTGGTGCCTGGTAAGCACGGCCAAAGTAAGGTAGATAACAGGTAATGCTGTCTTTTTTTACAACGGCATCATACCTGGAGGTAAGATAGCGCGAGGAACCACGCAAAGGAGACACTCTTTCTGGAATAAAAACAAAACGCGATGAATCGACCATATTTCTGACTTCATCAGAATTTAATTTCACTACATTTTTTGAAGAAGAACAACTATTTATAAGCACTGAAATCAACAAAGCTAAAAATGAAACAGATAGAAGCTTCTCAATATTTTTTGTCTTCATGATTGCATTTTTTAAATCAGAAAACAGCAAATATTGCACCTCAATTATAATAGAAATGTGAAATTTTAATTATTGCTATTTTATATGAATGCCAATAATCAAGAACAGGGAACAAACAATAAAAAGCATGATCAGCAATGGATAAATGAACTTCCACCACGCTTTCAAACTGACATTTACCAAAGCAAGAGAGGGCAGAATTAATCCGGTTGGCGTGAGGAAACCCATGATACCCATTCCGAATAAATAAGCGTTTACAATTTCCCTCCCAGGCACATTCACTATTACCGCAAGGCCGCCCATAATTGGCATCGTTAGCACCGCCATTCCTGATGAGGATGAAATAAACAAAGTAAAAATGATAAACAATACAAGCAAGACAATTATGAAAAGTGACGGCGGCATTCCACTTACTAATTTTGCAGAATAAAATAAGATTGAATCACTGATATGCCCGTCATTTAATATAATGGTAACGCCGCGGGCAACGCCGACAATAAATGCAACAGCTAATAAACTTTCTGCGCCTTTTATAAATTGTTCAAGAAATTTCCTTTCGTTTGATTTTGTTATAACCGCAATCAAAATGGAAACGCCAAGAAATAATGCAGACATTTCCAAAAGCCACCAATCAAACCAAACCACTCCTGCAATCATAGTCAAAAATGTAGCTAAAAAAAGTACCAGTAAAAGCTTCGTTTTTACAGACAATGGTTCTGCAACCGCCGTACTTTTTATATTTTGGTAAGGAGAACTAACATCGCCGTCTGTTTTATAAACAAGGGATTTCGTTGGATCTTTTTTTACCTTCTGTGCATAGCGCACCAAATACCAAACCATGATTGTTGTAGAAATCAAAAACATCAAAACCCGCTCGGTGAGGCCATCAGCCCAATTCACACCGGCGGCATTTGAAGCAATAATTGTGGAAAACGGATTGGTGAAAGAAGAAAGCGTTCCCAGATTTGTACCACCAAAAATTACGGCAACCGGCACTAAGAGATCGTATCCTGCAGCAAGAAATAACGGAACCATTACCGGATAAAAAACCAATGCTTCTTCCGCCATTCCATAAGAAGCACCAGCGAAGGAAAATAAAAAAGTAAGCGTAATAATAAGCCACGCTTCTTTGCCTTTCATCTTGAAAGAAAGAGACGTTAGCCCTTTTACCATTGCGCCTGTCTCATGAAAAACATTCATGAAACCACCAATGATCAGCAGGAATAAAATAATTTCTATCGCGTCTGTTATTCCTTTCAACGGTGCTTCAAGAATGTCTATCGCCCCCTGTGAATTTCTATCAATCAAGTGAAAAGTGTGCGGCACTGAAACTGGTTTTCTGATAGAACCGGACGCAAACTTTTCAGGAGAAATAAAAATGCCGAGACTATCAAGGGTGCGTTTGTTAAAAGGCAAAACCTGTTCAGAAGAATCGGTACTATATTTGAAATTGTGATCATTGTAGGAAAGTGTATTGTATTTTCCTGCCGGTACAAACCATGTAGCCAACGCAGCAATTACAATGACAATCATCAGAATGGTAATGGGCGAAAACAGTTTACTTCTTTTGGCCATCGGTAAAAATTAAAAGTGAAAGTAAACATATTCATAAAAAATATGGAATTATTTCCCCGAAAATAAAAATCAAAAGTCATGAAAATACGATTTGAAATAATCATTACGGCTTTGATCGGCTTTGGAGCGATATATATGAATTGTAATCCGTCGAACAAGATGATAAAAGATTCGGCTGATGCTACAACATTAGTAAAGGCGCCCCTTCAGGAAACGCATTGGACTTTAGTGGAATTAATGGGAAAACCTGTCACCGATACGCCGGAGAGAAAAGAAATGTATTTGATATTGCATAAAGACCAAAACCGTGTTGAAGGAAACGGTGGTTGTAATGCATTTTCCGGTACTTATGTGCTAAAAAATAACGAGATTTCTTTCGGTCCGTTGGTAAGTACCAAAGTATTTTGTCCGGCACTGACATATGAAAACGAATTTTTTAAAGCGCTCTCTACAGCCAATCATTATTATTTAAAAAGTGATACGCTTTCGTTAACAAAAGGAAAAATTATGAGAGTTGCCAAATTTATAACTAAACAATAATGTGCTCGTGCTAATATGCTGCTAAATATGCAAAATTTGAAAATAAGAAAATGTCTTATTTCTTCATCTGCCGCAAGACACACTAACCATCGATAATTCAATAAATTAAAAGCCCTTATTATTAACTTTCTGCCATACTGACGCAATTTTTTAATTTATTATCTTTGCCCGCTAAGAAATAAAATTGAAATGCAGGAATTAATTCTTGAGAAAAAACATGATGAAAGCAGGCAGGGAGAAGCCTTTGCACCAAAAGAAATTAACTCAAATCCATTTACCAAAAAATTTTATATTGAAAGTTATGGCTGCGCCATGAATTTTGCTGATAGTGAAGTGGTAGCATCCATTTTGCAAAAAGAAGGTTTTGGAATTACGATGCAATTTGAAAATGCAGATATGATTTTCATCAATACATGTTCGATACGTGAGAAAGCGGAAGTAACAGTAAGAAGAAGGCTGACTGAATTCAGAAAAATGAAAAAATATAAGCCTGAATTGTTGATTGGCGTATTGGGGTGCATGGCAGAAAGATTGAAATCAAAATTTCTGGAAGAAGAAAAATTAGTTGACATTGTCATTGGGCCTGATGCCTATCGCTCTTTGCCGGCATTGATAGAAGAAGCAGAAAGCGGCCAGAAAGGAGTGAATGTGTTGTTGAGCCGGGAAGAAACTTATGGAGATATTTCGCCAATCAGGTTGAACAGCAACGGCGTAACCGCATTTGTCAGCATTATGCGCGGCTGTAATAATATGTGTTCCTTTTGCGTGGTTCCTTTTACCCGTGGACGGGAACGCAGCAGAGACGCCGCTTCTGTGATAAAAGAATGTATGGATTTGTTTGATGAGGGCTATCGTGAAGTAACTTTATTGGGACAAAATGTCGACAGTTATCAATGGATAAATCCTGTCGATAATTCTATAGTTTCATTTGCAAATCTGCTGGAAAAAGTAGCACAGATTTCGCCTTTGCTGCGTGTCAGATTTTCTACTTCGCATCCAAAAGACATTACGGACGACGTGTTATTTACAATAAAAAAATACGACAACATTTGCAATTACATTCATCTGCCTGTGCAAAGCGGCAGCACGAGGATTTTGCAGATGATGAACCGTACGTACACTCGTGAATGGTATATTGCCAAAGTAAACAGGATAAGAGAAATTCTTCCTGGCTGCGGGCTTTCTACTGATTCCATCACCGGTTTTTGTTCTGAAACTGAAGAAGATCATAAAGAAACTGTCAGCCTTTTTGAATATTGTAAATACGATTTGGCCTACATGTATTTTTATTCTGAACGACCGGGAACGCTGGCAGCCAGAAGATTTGCCGATGATGTACCACTTGATGTAAAGAAAAGAAGATTGCAGGAAATAGTGGATTTGCACCGCATACACTCTTTGCACAGTATGGAAAGAGATTTGGGAAAAACATTTAGAGTATTGATAGAAGGAGATTCAAAAAAGAGCAAGGAACATTGGGCAGGAAGAACAGATCATAATAAAATGGTGGTATTTCCAAAAACCGGAAATTTAAACAAGGGAGATTATGTGGATGTCTTTATAGAAAGTTGTACTGCCGGAACATTGATGGGAGTGTTAAAAGAAAAGACGAAAGAAAAGAAGACATTAAAGGTCGGTTCTAAAATTATCAGATAATTTAAATAAAGCAAGCAGTAAAAAACAGCTTTTAGTGATTTATAAAAACTGTTATGATAAAATTTATAGAAAATAACCTGCCGGCTATAATTGAATTATGTAAAAAACATAATTTGAAATCGCTCTATCTTTTCGGTAGCGCTACACAATATGATAAAGCTAAAATCGAAGAATTACAGTATGCCGATAACTATTTTAATTTTCTTTTTTTCCTTGAAAATATTTTAAAAAGAAATATCGATTTGATGCCAAAGGAGAAATTAAAGAATCATATTTATCAAGGCAAATCAATAGTGAGAAAATAAAAATTTATGGGTAAAGATGCAAATGCTTTTTTATTTTATATTATAAATTCCATAGCAATAATTAATAGACATTTGACGCATACCCGAAGTTTACGTGAATACGAAAATAACTTTCTGGTTACTGATGCAATCGAAAGGAGATTTGCAATAATCGGAGAAGCGTTGTCAAAGGCATCAAAATTGAATTCAGATATTAAAGTGTCTCATCAAAGAAAGATAATTGTGTTACGGCACATTATCGTTCATGATTACGACTTGGTAGATAGCAACGCGATTTGGGCAATTGTAAAAGTTTATCTTCCAATATTAAAAGAAGAAATTTCCAAATATTTAGACAAAAATTAAATGGATCAGCAAGCAATAAAAAACAGGTTTGGAATTATAGGTAATTCGCCAGGATTGGTTCATGCACTAGATGTAGCAATACAGGTTGCCAATACCGATTTGAGCGTTTTGATCAATGGAGAAAGCGGTGTGGGAAAGGAAGTTTTCTCGCATATTATACATTCCCTTTCAGCTCGCAAACATAACCCGTTTATCGCGGTAAACTGTGGTGCTATACCAGAAGGCACAATAGATTCAGAACTTTTTGGACACGAAAAAGGATCGTTTACCGGAGCAGTTGAAAGCCGCAAAGGCTATTTTGAAACAGTGAATAGCGGCACCATTTTTCTGGATGAGATCGGTGAACTTCCTTTGGGAACACAAGCGCGTTTGTTGCGTGTACTTGAGGCAGGTGAATACATTCGCGTTGGTTCTTCAAAAGTACAGAAAACCGATGTGAGAGTCATTGCTGCCAGCAACAAAGATCTGCTTGAATATACCCACAGTGGTAGGTTCAGGGAAGATTTATATTATCGTTTAAACACCGTGCCAATAAGGGTTCCGGCTTTGCGCGATCGCAAAGAAGACATTCCTTTATTGTTTAGAAAATTTGCCGTTGATTTTGCAGAAAGATACAAAGCGCCACCGGTTCAGTTGACTGATGATGCGAGGGAAGTGCTGGTCAGTTACCCCTGGCCGGGAAACGTGCGCGAATTAAAAAATATCGCCGAACAGGTATCTGTTCTTTCGAAAGATAAGAGTGTAAATGGCGATCAATTGAGAAAGTTTTTACCACTTACAAATTTCAATCGTTTACCGGTACTTGCCCATCAACAGCAGGGAAGCAATCAAAAAGAATTTGCAAACGAAAGGGAAATACTCTACAAGTTATTTTTTGACGTAAAGAAAGATGTAACTGAATTGAAAAGAATGTTTTTTGAAGTATTACAAAATCCTTCTGCAATGAATGATCATCATTTCAGAAATGAACCGATGTTGAACGATTTTCGTGAAGAACCAAGACCAGCTGCTATCACAACCGGACAACCGATGGTACTTAATAATAACAACATTGATGAGCACCAGGAAGTAGAAGAATCGTTGAGCATTATGGATGCAGAAAAGGATCTCATCATTAAAGCATTAAAAAAGCATCGTGGAAAAAGAAGGGACGCTTCCGGTGATCTTGGAATTAGCGAGAGAACGCTTTACAGAAAATTGAAAGAATATAATATTAGTGAGTAGCACGAAGTTTAACGTTGAAGGTGTATAAGGTTCGATGTTGAATGTTCAAAGTTTAACAATCATACTTGCCTGATTCGTGTAACTTATGTCTGAAAAATTGTGTTAAAATTTGCCAAAAAAATGAAACGTCATTCAACTATAAAGCTTTTTGCGTTACTGAGTTTTCTTTTCCTGATTTTCAGTTTTGCTACCTGTAAATATTCTTTTAAAGATACCTCTCCTATTCCGCCTGAGATAAAAACATTCCGTGTAAATCTGTTTGAGAACAGGGCCCGGTATGTAAATCCAACAGTAGCACCGGCGCTGACTGAAAAATTAAGGCAAAAAATTATCAGTCAAACCAGGTTGCGGGAAACAAAAAATGATGATGCGAATTATGATATTAGTGGTTATGTTTCTGACTGGAGCGTTGTTACAAGCGGTGTTGCGAATCAATCTGCAGGTACAAACCGCTTGAATGTTACTTTTCATTTGATCTTTAAAAATACCGTAGACCCGGATCCTGCAAAAAGTTTTGAAACAGACCTTACCAGCAATTATGATTTTCCTGCAAATCTGACTTTGCAACAGGCGGAAACAAATAAAATGGATAATATTCTTAAAACCGTTACAGATGCTATCTTTAATAAAATATTTTCAAACTGGTAATAACAAAATTTGATGATTACATCCACAAATTACGCAGCGTTATTTTATTCAGAGACTGATAACGATCTTGAAGTTCTTGAAAGAAATGTACAGGATTTCCCGGCAAGTTCCGTAGCGCGCTTTTTGCTTTTGTATCATCATAAAAAAAACAACAATCCCGCTTTTCAAGAGCTGGCAAAACAAACAGCATTATTTTTAAACAATCCAATCTGGAGCGAATATCAGTTGTGGCAAATCGATAATCCAACAGAAAATATTTCAGAAGAAAAAATAAACGAGGAAGAATCAACAGCTTCAGCGAATGAAGATATAATTGACGTTCCTTCTTCTGCTGAAGAAAACAATGACAATTCTTCTGCAGAAATAAAAGAGCAGGAGGAAATATCATCATCAGTAAACGAAGAAATGATTGAAAAGCCTTCTTCAGAAACTGATCCTGTTGGCAAAGAAAATATAGAAGGTGATTTAGACAAAATAAATAGTGAAGAAGAATTACCGGCATCAGTAAAGGAAGAAATAATTGAAATTCCTTCTTCTGAAATTGCTTCCAACAATCATGTAAATAATCAGAATTCATTAGAGGAAATTAAAGAGGAAAAACAATTTCCGACTTCAGAAAGCGAAGAAATAATTGAAATTCCTTCTTCAAAAACTGATTCTGTTGACAGAGAAAATACAGAAAAAGATTTAGACACAAGAAATACTGATGAAGAAATGCCAACATCAGTAGAGGAAGAAATAATACAAATTCCTTCTTCTGAAATCGCTTCCGACAATGATGAAAATACTCACAATTCATTAGAGGAAATTAAAGAGGAAGAAGAATTTCCTACTTCAGTAACGGAAGAAATAATTGAAAATTCTTCTTCAGAAACTCATTCTGGTAACAAAGAAAGTTTAGAAAGTGATTCAGACACAATAAATACTGAGGCAGAATTGCCAGCATCAGTAAAGGAGGAAATAATTGAGATCCCTTCGACAGAAATTGCGCCGGCCACTGATGAAAAAAACGAGAATAATTTAGCAGATACTAAAGAAGAAGATGAATTGCCGCCATCAGTAAAAGAAGAAATAATTGAAATTCCTTCTTCAGAGTTGACGGAAGCAGACCAGAAAAATAGGGATACTAATTCAGAAAATACGGAAGTAGAAATCGCGCCTTCAGCAGCAGAAGATAAGAATATTGATTCTGAAAACCAAAATTTATCTAAAGAAGAAAATGGGAATGAAGATAAATCGGTTTTGGATGTAAAAATTCCTGATGAATCAATCAATTCCTCTAAAGAAGATGCAAATCCTGATGAAGATGAATATGAAACAGTTTCTTTTGAACCACTGCATACTGTTGATTATTTTGCATCGCAGGGAATAAAAATAAATGAAGAAGCGTTGGCAAATGACCACCTTGTCAAACAGGTAAAAAGTTTTACCGCCTGGTTAAAAAGCATGAAGAAATTACATCCCGGGCAATTGCCGGAACAAAATGAAGTAATTGAAAAAATTATCCAGGCATCATCAGAATCATCGAACAAAGATGCAAACGTGCTGACAGAAGCCATGGCAGAGGTTTTAGTAAAACAGGGAAAACGTGAAAAAGCATTGGAAATGTATCAAAAATTAAGTTTGATAAATCCTTCAAAAAGCGCGTACTTTGCAGCCAAAATTGAAAATTTAAAAAGTATTTAAATATGTTAGTTGTTTTTATTATTCTCATTGTTTTAGCATCGATAATCTTAGGAGTAATTGTACTCATTCAAAATCCAAAGGGCGGTGGCCTTTCTTCTTCCCTCGGTGGATTCAGCAATCAATTGATGGGCGTAAAACAAACAACTGATGTTCTTGAAAAAGGCACCTGGCTTTTTGCAGGAATTATAGGCCTTCTTTGCATTACTTCTACGCTGTTTATACCCAGATCGGGCGGAACTAATTCAAAGGATAATTTGATAAATGAGGCTCCTGTTGGAACTCCTTTAGCGCCTCAGCAAAACAATACTGTACCTTTGCCATCAACACAATCGGCTCCCGTAACACCGGCTCCGGCAAAATAATTTTATAAAATATTCATTGCCCTGTCTCCCAAAAGACAGGGTTTTTTTATGATTATTTATTTTGCTAAAAAAATAAAGATTTACTTTCAATCAGAATTTTAAAGTTTATCATGAAGAAAGCGTTTTTGTACATTTTGTTAATAATTGTTATAGCGTTGCTTTATTGTGTCTGGAGCATCTTCGGTCCTGTTGTTCAAAATCCAAACAAGAAATTTTTATACATCAAAACGGGAAGCAGTTATGAACAGGTAAAAGATAGTCTGCTAAAAAACAATTTCTTAAAGAATACTTTTTGGTTTGACAAAATCGCCGGTTATGTAGATTATCCGCAGAATGTAAAAGCAGGTAAGTATAAAATTGAAAACAAGATGAGTTTATATCATCTTGTAAAAATGTTGCGCTCAGGAAGACAGGTTCCTGTAAACCTGGTAATTACCAAGCTCAGAACAAAAGAAGATCTGGCAAAAAAGATCTCTTTAAATTTTGAGACAGACTCTTTAAGTGCAATTGATTTTTTAAATAACGCAGATTCGCTGCAAGAATTTGATGTCGATACCAACACCGTAATGACTGATGTGATTCCCAACACTTACACCTATAAGTGGAACACTTCAATGAAAAATATTTTCAAAAAATTATACGAAGAAGAGCAAAAGTTCTGGAACCGCGAAAGGCTTCAAAAAGCAGAGCGATTGCACCTTTCGCCAAAACAAGTATATACTTTAGCATCGATCGTCGAGGAAGAAACTAACAAGCAGGAAGACAAGGGAAAAATTGCGAGTGTGTATATAAACCGTCTGAAAAAGGGAATGAAACTTGCGGCAGATCCGACAGTAAAATTTGCTTTAAAAGATTTTGGATTGAAAAGGATTTATCACAAACACCTGGAATTCGTTTCGCCTTATAATACGTATCTGAATTCAGGATTGCCGCCAGGGCCGATTTGTACGCCTTCCATAAAAACGATCGATGCGGTTTTAGATTCGCCTGAAACAGACTATTTATTTTTTGTTGCCCGTTCAGATTTTTCAGGATATTCTGATTTTGCTTCTAATTATCAACAACATGAGTTGTATGCAAAGTCATACCAGCAGGCGTTGGATAGTGTAATCAAATCAAGGCAATCAGGTTCAGGGAAATAGGGAAGATGGTTTGTATAAAAAAATGTTTTAAAATCAGAAGAAAGTTTTGAGCCAAAAAAAATACTTCTTTGTTTATCCGATAAAATATCTGATAAGAAAAAGCAAGAAATGGTCTCCGCCTGGTTTCCAGGGCATTAAATTATATACGGTGCTCCGGTATTTTTTTAAGGGATTTAATATGCCCGACTTTACCGAGAAAGCCTCGGCAATTTCCTACAATTTCATCATGTCGGTTCCTACCTCATGCCTGTTTCTTTTTACATTAATCCCAAACCTTCCATTCGTTTCGAAAAGAGGAATAAAGTTCCAGTTGCACGGCTTGATTCACGACATCATTCCCTCAAAAACGTACAACACCGGTTTAATAGATTTTGTTGATAGTTTCATTGACGGGTCTAAAATTGGTCTCATCTCATTTACCTTTATCTTATCACTATTTTTTGCTTCAGGTGCAGTGATGGGTTTGATGCGGTCTTTCAATAAAAATCATGTAGGCTTTGAAAGAATGAGAGGATTGAAAACGAGGTGGGAAGCAATCAAACTGACGATGATGCTTTTTGGTTTGTTGCTCCTGTGCCTGATTTTATTATTGCTTCAATGGAACATTTTAAAGTGGATTGGGATTAAGGATATTAATCTGAGAAATCTTATTTTTTATGGACGATGGATCTTCATTCTCGCATTGATCTTTTATTCGTATGCTTTTATATATCGTTATGCACCCTCCACGACCACCAGGTGGAATTTGGTGTCGCCTGGAGCGGTAATAGCAACGTTTTTAAGCATTTTAGTAACAATAGGGTTTACTGCCTTTGTCAATAGTTTTGGCAGATACAACATTCTTTATGGATCTATTGGAACAATCGTGGTAGTGATGATCATGATCTTTTTAAACTCGATGGTAGTGCTTATCGGGTTTGAAATAAATTTGAGCATTAACACTTTAAAAACGATGATGGAAAAGAAGGAGTCAATAAGTCGATAAAATAGAACTTATATTATTGTTCCCGTAACTTCACCTCTGTACCAATTTAACCGTTTCTTGGGACTTTGTATGACTTCCTTTTTTATTCGCTCCGTTCCTTTAAGTATAACGTTTCGTAATCTTTTCTGCTTTTAATTCTGTTAAGAGTTAAGCCGATTTTTTACCATCCGACTGTTTCGCAAATAGACGAGCCAGTATAAAAAAACTGAGCAGAGGCAACCATTTTCTTTAGAAAGGAGTTTCTATTACAAAACCTTTTTTATGAAAACAAAAAACAAAATCAAATTATTTATCAGCACATTCCTGCTGTGTATTATTGCCGGTATCACTTTCTACTCATGTGGCAAAAGTTCCGGTTCAAATAACACGAATACTACTAGTACAACTCCCAGCACAGTCGTCATAAAAAATTTTGCTTTTTCGCCGGCCTCGCTTACAGTTAAAAAAGGAACAAAAGTGACATGGACGAATAATGACGCAGCAACCCATACTGTCACAGCTACTGATAATGGAAATACGTTTAGCAGCGGATCTATTGCGCCAGGAGGCGGCACTTTTTCTTTTACTTTTAATACTGCCGGCGATTTCAATTATCAATGTACCATCCATCCGCAAATGGTTGCCAGCGTTCATGTGCAATAGAATTACCGTTCACATCTCGTCGCTGTTGAAGTCGCTGTTTTCGCATCGGCAGAATTGTGAAAAAGATATCATCGTGCTGTTTGTTAGTTGTTGTTTTTTAACCTGCCATTTAAAAAAACCACTGGTATTATTTTTACGTAATTATAAGAAATAATTATTCAGGAGCTATTGACTATTCCATTAACTTTGATAAAATTATTTTAAATAACAATTATTCATCACAAAAAAGAATACCATGTTAAGCATCTTTTTAAAACCAGTTTTATTGCTTTCAATGCCCGGAGGAAGCGAATGGATCTTAATCCTGTTGGTTGTCTTATTATTTTTTGGAGGCAAAAAAATTCCTGATCTGATGCGAGGCATCGGTAAAGGCGTCAGAGAATTTAATGACGCAAAAGAGCATGTAAAAAGTGAATTGGAAGCGGGAATGAACGAGAAGAAAGTAGACTAACATTCGCTTCGAAAAATGTTGATTTCGATTTTAAAAATGTCGATACCCTGTAATTAATATTGCAGGGTATTTTTGTTTTTTCTTTTTGAAAAATTACACTGTGCTGACACATGTTCTGCTAACTTTGCGGCGAAGTTTCAAATAAAAACCAAACTCATCCCTATGCTAAGTATTATTCAAAAACCTGTTTTACTTCTTTCAATGCCAGGAGAATCTGAATGGCTGTTAATTCTTTTGGTTATTCTCTTGTTTTTCGGAGGCAAAAAAATTCCGGATCTCATGCGTGGCATCGGCAAAGGTGTCAGAGAATTTAATGATGCAAAAGAGCATGTAAAAAGTGAGATCGAGGCTGGAATGAAAGAAAAAGATATCGCACCTGAATCACCAAAGGCTCCTGTAACACCAGCTCAAATTACTACTTCTACCCAAGTATCTGCAACTGATTAATCTCGTTGTAAAGACTTAAGCCGCTCTGTTGTTATAACTGACTCGTATTGCAATAGTTTATTGTCCGTGTTTTTTTGGAACAAAGCATGGTATCTGTAGTTTTTAATCTTTTGTGCAAACAAAATTAGTTCTGAATCTTTATTTGAAGAACGTGCCTTTTTTATGTCAGCTTGAGAAGTAGTATACAGTAAACCAGTAAATAACCTGTTTTTTATTTTTGCCTTTGAAATGCTTCTCCCTTCTGTTGATTGACCTTTTGCCTTGAGTTGCCTGCCCTAATTTTATCTCCTGTTTGGCGAAGTTAGCTTTCCGACTGCCGAGGAAGGACAGTTATTCTGTTACCGGATTATCTTTTTTCACTCTGAAAGTAAAGTGTTTCTGAGAAAGAAAACTGAAGGTAACGATGATGACCGTTGCAAATATTTTGGCAATCGTTGGAAAAAAATGAAGGTACTGGATCAGCAAATTTAAGATGAGATAATTCAGCAAAAGATTGACAACTACAATTAAAAGATAGCGGAATAATTGCACGTGGCCTCGCAAATAAGAAGTATTAAAAACAAGGTATTTATTCAGTAAAAAGCCAGCCGGAAATGTAACGCAAAAAGCCATACACAACGCCGCATTATATGGTTTGAGTGAAATAAAACCAAGATTTAAAATTCGCTTGTCGAGAATAAAATTGAAGCTGATGTAAAAAAGAAAAATATCGAGGAGCATATTACTTCCGCCGCAGACAGCATAACGAAAGGTTTGCAAAGGCATTACCTTTTTGAAAGGCGGATAAAAAAAATCGATAAAAGCAAGGATCTTTTTTCGCATTTGTTCGATCGGTAATTTTTGATACTAAAATTCCCGACTGACGCCGGGAATTTTTTATAAAAATCTTCTTTATTTATTTAATCACATAACGAAGGCCAATGCCCAATGCTAAATTTGAGCCGGTAGAAGGCGCTAGGTAGAAAAAAGGATCAAGTCCCAAGCTGACATCAATGGGCGCATCTGCAAACTTATAATCTACACCACCAGTTAGACGTAGGGCAAATGTTGTACTATTATTACGGTTACCGTCAATTCTTGGGCCGGTTCCAAAACCAAGCATGGCGCCACCTCCAACAAAATATTGTAATCCTTCTGCGCCTGTTATCGGACCCTGATATTCATATAGACCTTCTATTCCAATACCACCATTAAAAAATAATAAGGAGCCTTCCAATGCTGTGTTTTCCGCAGTGGAATGACGCACATTTACACCTCCAATGGAACCATCTCCTGTATAAAACTTTGCGCCCAATGCAGTCTGATATGTTTGTGCATTTGCTGCCAAACCTGCTGAAAATATAAAGGCAAAGAGGAAAACAAATACTTTTTTCATAACCGTTGATTTTAATTTTAGCTGTGATAATTAAATTTTTCTGGCGCAAAAGTATTGATTAAATAATTCGAATAGAAATGTTTTTGTACGTTTCATTTACTCAAAAAAATAATCGCAGCTTCGCTATTCTAATTTAGTATTTCATTAAGATAAAGTGCTGTTAAACAAATAACAATTCTTCGCCTGGCAGATGTTTAGCTGTTTATTTGTGCAACTAAAAATTAATTATTTATGAAGATCAAAATTTTACCTGCAGTAGCAATTTTATTATTCGCAGCAAGCAGCTCAAAAGCCCAAATCACTGAGGGAAAATATTTATTGGGTGGAAGCGCCGGTTACAGTAGTTCTAAATCCAGTGTAACAAATCCCGTAACGAAAAATGAATCTGCCAACGTCAATATTCAATTTGGGAAAGTTATAAAAGAAAATACGGTTGCAGGAGTTATTTTATCCTATGGATTTTCAGACATTGGCCAGGGTAAAATTAATCAAAATGGCGGAGGCATTTTTTATAGAAAATATAAACCTCTAGCAAAAAACTTTTATTTTTTTGGCGAGTTAGATGGTGTGTATAACTATTCAAAATATAAACAGGGCATATTTCAAATTGGAAATAATGGCAGTAAAGCTAAGGGAAGTGCAGCGCTTATTTCATTTGTTCCGGGTATCTCTTATACCGTTTGGAATAACATGCAAATGGAATTATCTATGCCAAACCTGCTTTCCGTTTCATACGGGAATGTGAAAAACGAATCCACTTATATAGGTACCACGTCAGTTCTATCTTCAAAATCAAATAGTTTTTCTGCGAACGCAAATTTTAATGCAAACTTGTTAAACAGTTTTGCTATCGGATTCAAATTTATTTTAGGAAAATAAAACCTTACGAACACATCTTTAGAAGGCCGTTATTTTGTAATAATGGCCTTCGATTTTTGTGAAAGAGTGAGAAGTGCACATTGAGTTACAGAAATTTTGATTGGCTTAATTCGCAAAAAAACGGTGTTTCATTGTTGATTAAAGAACAAGAAGTTTATTCTTTTAGAGTTCAGCTGGTGTTTTTAATTTACTGGCGAAAACTTTTTTCAATTTATCCAGTTTCGGTTTTATTATATAATAGCAGTAAGATTGTGTGGGATGATTTTTATAGTAATCAGCATGATAATTTTCTGCAGGATAAAAAACTTTAAATGGTTCGATGACAGTTACAATAGGTGAATTAAAAACGTGGCTCTCATTCAATGCAGTCTTATATTTTTCAGCTTTTTCTTTTTGTTCTTCATTGTGATAAAAGATCACGCTTCGGTATTGCGGGCCAATATCATTTCCCTGCCTGTTCAATGTAGTAGGATCATGAGTTTCCCAAAAGACTTCCAAAAGTTCATCAAAAGATATTTTAGCGGGATCGTATTCGATTTGCAAACATTCTGCGTGACCGGTATTTTTATTGCAAACCTGTTCGTATGTCGGGTTTTCTACATGGCCGCCGCTATATCCACTAACAACTTTTTCCACTCCTTTTAATTGCTGAAAAACGGCTTCAGTACACCAGAAACAGCCATTGGCGAACGTGGCAATTTCTAATTTTTTATCGTTATTCATTCTAGTTTGTTTATTAATGATACAACAAAGCTAATCGGTCAGTAAACCAGGAAATCATGATTTTTTTTATTTTCAAAATTGTCACACATTTCGTGGTTCGTTTTGAAATCAGCTGTGAAAGTGGATTTGAACCAGAATCGCGAATCATAAATTACTTCACCAGTTTCACGTTCACAGCATTAGCCCCTTTCGGCCCCATTTCTATTTCAAAACTAACTTTATTGTTTTCTTTGATTGGCTGAGATAAGGAATTCGCATGAACGAAAACGCTTTCGTGTGTAACTTGATCTTTTATAAATCCGTATCCTTTATCATTATTGAAAAAAGTCACGATCCCTGTGTGGATAAGGTCTTCAGGATTTATTGGTTCCTGTTTGGGAACGCCAATTTCTATATCTTCCACATTTACAATTATTTTCTTGCGTGGATCTGGCGGCTTCGACGATAAATTGCCATTTTCATCCAGGTAAGCGTATTCGCTTTCAGGATTTAGTTTATTGTTTTCTCTGCGCTCTTGTTTTTTTTCTGCTTTCTCTTTTTTATTTTGTTTTTTTTTCTTTTCTCTTTCCTTCTTATTCCAGGTTTCTGCCATAAAGTATTTTGCTGATTTTTTTATTGATTCTGTCGAATCGGATGATAATTGATGTGTATTTCCGCTTATATAAAATTTGCGGAAGTAATCAAAGGTACATCAATATTTTTCTTCTTCTGATATTACTTATAGGGAATATGCAACTTACTTCGACGGTTTAAAATCAGGATTGTTATACATGGATTTATCGAATAAATAATATTTGCCATCTTTAAAATTCTTCCAATACCGGTGTCCCATTACGTCATAATATAAACGGCCATCGACACTCTTGCTTGCCGCTTCATCATTTACGGTTATCACTTTTGGAAATTCTGTTTTTGGCTTTGGTTTAATAACAGGTTTCGGCATTTCCGTCGAATCAACTTTTTTTGTTTCAGCTGGTTGAACAGCAATTACAGGTTTTTTTATTTCAGGGGAAGTATTGCTTTTTGACGGAATTACTGTGGCCGTTTTCGAAGGATGAACTTTTTTGCTACAACTGTTTAGCAAAAAGCATGTAAAAGCCATGACAATCAGTAACGTTTTTTTATACATTATTTAAAAGAGTTATTTTCCTCATAAAACCAAAAATTATGCCTTTAAATCAGAAAGATTCTTTTAAGAAAAATAGAAGGAATTATTATTTATTTCTTTTAAAAAAAAATTAAGTTTTACTATGGGACCTTTGATACATTTTAGCAAAACGTTCTCAAAAATAATTGCTTATTTAGCGACGATCGGTTTAATTAAAAATAGTAAAAGGTTTAACTATTTCGGAAATTTTCCTGATACATAAACTGCCGCTTTTTTTTTTGAACCAAAACATTAATAACACAACCTAAATTTTTACTCTATGGAAAAGAAAAGAACTCCGATTTGGAAAAACAAGTTTATTTATGCTCTTGCAGCAACTTTATTTTTGTTTTCCGCATGCAAAAAAGAAACCCCGGTGAGCAATACACCGATTTCGGGTTTGATGGCCGTTAATTTAATTCCTGATCAACGGGCAGTAGATTTTATAATGTCTGGTAATTACCTTACAAATTCACCATTGGCTTATACAAATTATTCAGGAACTTATTTATCGGTTTACAGTGGCAACAGAACGGTTGCTTTAGGACTTGCAAATACCGACACTACGGTATCAGCGACAAGTTATGTTTTTGAACCGTCTAAATTTTATTCAGTAATCGCAATGGGAGCAAACGGAAATTACCGAAGTGTTGTCTTGAATGACAATATTGATTCACTCGCTACCGGCTCAGGACTTGCATTTGTACGTTATGTGAATGCTGTTCCTGATTCATCAAAGGCAGATATAAGCAT
>Ga0134125_10001548_pt1 | contig 28084 bp, 31 predicted proteins | sample KB31751_FD_96464 | JGI IMG/M metagenome (GOLD analysis project Ga0134125, IMG submission 96464) | Terrestrial soil microbial communities with excess Nitrogen fertilizer from Kellogg Biological Station, Michigan, USA - KB3-175-1 | ecosystem: Environmental > Terrestrial > Soil > Unclassified ... | reverse complement strand
GCGGGCGACGTGCTCGAAGGTCGAGCCCGCCGCACCGCGCCGGGCGACGCTTTCGCGCATCGCGTCGACGATGCGCTGCGCCTTCTCGCCGCTGAGCTGACGCTCTTTGGTCGCCGCCTCCACAGGCTCCTCTCTAGGAGCCGTTGATGCTGGTGGTCGAGGTGTACTCGAACTCCTCTTCGGCACCGAAGAGGGCGTCGAGGACAGCCTTGCGCGCACCCTCGCTGACGACCAGGGCGACGACGCCGCCGATGATCGCGAGCATGATCAATTTGCCGAGACGGTGCTTCTTCTTCGGCTTCTGCAGACGCTCGCGGGCTTCCTGCAGCGCTTCCGCGGCCTGGCGCATTTCCTTCTGCACCTTCTTGTCGGAGGTGACGGCCTTGACCGTCCCCTTGCCGTTGCCGGTCGCGCGGCTGTAGGCCTTCTTCGCCGAGCTGTAGGCGTCCTTGAGGTTGTCGCGCAGATCGTCGTCCTCGATCAGGCGCTGCACGTACGGGTTTTCGCGCGCCGCTTCGTACAGGTCCCCGGCGCGGTCGGCCGTATGAGTGGTCTTGCTCTTGGACATCCCTTCTCCCTCGCTGATCTCGCGGTTTCGCCCAGGATATACCCGCGATTAGCCGCGGGACACCGTGGACGGCTTCGCCGGCGGACGTTCAGGCGGGATCGGAGGCCGCCTCACTGGGGCCCGACGCCGTCCAGAAGGACGCCGTTACTGCGGAAATCGAGACGCGCCTGGCGCAGCAGACGCAGGCGCAACGGGGCCAGCCCGGGTTGCTGGAAGCGGTAGCGGCGGATGACCAACCGGCCGGTGTCTTCGTCGGCGACCTGGTGGAAGCCGGGTCCGAGGAGGTGTCGCGGCGGCGCCGGCGCCGAGCCGTCGGAGACGAAGTCGACTTCCTTCACCAGCCAGTCGTATCTTTCGCTCGCCCGCACCTGGATCGCCCCGGTCGAGAGGTAGTAGCGCAGCGGCGCCTCGCCCAGCGTCCAGGTGACCGTGGCCCGCGGGCCGCGCGGCTCGCCCATCCGTTCGGCGACGGCGCTCCAGTTCGGCCGCTGGAACTGTTCGTCGGCACTCGCCAGGATGCAGAAGCCGAGCGAGTAGGCGAACAGCAGCGCGCCGACCGCGGCGCCGAGGCGGCGCGAGGCGGGCGAGGAGACCGCGATCCCGATCGCCGCCAGCAACGGCACCAGCGCCGGGATCAGGTTGCGGGCGAGGACGAAGTCTTTGCTCGCCGCCACCAGCGCCAGGGCCGCCGGGATCCCGATCCCCGCCGCGACCAGGAGCAGCGCGCGGCCGGCCGCCCGGCGCTCCCGGCCGGCGCGGCGGCGCAGCAGCAACGCCAGCGCGCCGAGGCTGAGCGCCAGCGGCACGAAGGCGAGCCAGGGCCGCTCCGGCCGGGCGATGATGTCGCCGGTCTCCCCGGTGACGAAGGTCGTCGCCGTTTCCCCGAGCCGGTGGCCGAGGCTGAAGTTGCCGATCCACTCGGCGTGGCCCAGCGACATCTGGTGGATCGCCACCGGTGCCACCGCGATCGCGCAGCCGGCCAGGATCGCCATCCCGACGAGGCTCGCCCGCAGCCCGCGCCGGCGCAGCAGCATCACCGCCTCGGCGAGGATCGGGAAGGCGACGAAGTAGTGGGTGGCGATCGCGAGGCCCGACCAGATCCCCCACCAGACGAAGTCGCGCCGCCCGCCGCGCCGTTCGGCCCGCAGCCAGTAGAGCGCCGAGAGCGCCCCGAACAGGGCGACCAGCGCGTAGGCGCGGGCCTCCTGCGAGTACCAGAGCATCATCGGGTTGACCGCGACCAGCGCCGCCGCCCAGAGGCCGGCCCGCCGCCCGCGCAGCTCCCGCGCGATCAGGTAGGCGACCGGGACGGTCGCCACCCCGGCCGCCGCGGAGACCGCGCGCAGGCCATATTCGTGAGTGCCGGCCAGCTGGGTCCAGGCCCAGGCGACGGCGTAGTAGACCGGCGGCGTCGACTCGCTGAACCAGACCGCGTTCATCGCGTGGCCGAAGCCGTCGCGGAGGACGCGGCTGGCGGTGACGATCTCGTCGTGGTGGTAGCTCTGCACGCCGAGCGTGGCGAAGCGCAGCACCGCCGCCAACACGGTCAGCCCGGCGACGATCCAGAAGGCGCGCGAGCGTTCGCCCGCCCACTCGCGGAAAGAGCGGCGGCGACCCGCTCGGGGCTCGGCGGCCCCGGTCCGAGGGAGGCTCGCGACCTCCATCAGGACAAAGCGACGTCGAGCGCTTTCGAGACCTCGTCGACGAACACGAACTCGAGCCCCCCGAGCTCGGCAGCCGGGATCTCGGCCGCTTCCCCCTCGTTGCGCTCGGGCACGATCACCCGTTTGATCCCTGCCCGCTGCGCCGCCAACGACTTCTCCTTCAGTCCGCCGATCGGCAGCACCTTGCCGGTCAGGGTCACCTCGCCGGTCATCGCCACATCGTTGCGGACCGGTCGGCCGCTGATCAGCGAAGCGAGCGCGACCGTCATCGCCACCCCCGCCGAGGGCCCGTCCTTCGGCACCGCCCCGGCCGGCACGTGGATGTGGACGTCGTGGTCGGCGAACCAGTCGCCCTCCCGCTGCGGCGCGATCTGCGCCTGGTGCCCGCGCACGTAGGAGAGCGCCGCCTGCGCCGACTCCCGCATCACGTCGCCGAGCTGGCCGGTGATCGTCAGGTTCCCCGAGCCCGGGGTGCCGGTCGCTTCGATGAAGAGGACGTCGCCGCCCGCCGGCGTCCAGGCCAGTCCGGTGGCCACCCCCGGATCCTTGGTCCGCCGCCGCGTTTCGGCGAAGACGCGCCGGCGCCCCAGCATCTCGCGCGCTTTCTTGGCCGAGACGCGGACCTTGCCCTTCGCTTTCTTTTCGGCGACCTGGCGGGCGACTTTGCGGCACACCGTGCCGATCAACCGCTCCAGGTTGCGGACGCCCGCCTCGCGCGTGTACTCCTCGACGATCGCCGTCAGCGCCGCGTCGGAGAACTCGATCTGGCTCGGTTTGAGCCCGTTCGCGGCGATCTGCCGGGCGACCAGATAGCTGCGCGCGATGTGGCGCTTCTCGTCCAGCGTGTAGCCCGCCAGTTCGATCGTCTCCATCCGGTCGAGCAGCGGCCCCGGGATCGTGTCGAGCACGTTCGCGGTGGCGATGAAGACGACGTCGGAGAGGTCGAACGACAGGTCCAGGTAGTGGTCGCGGAAGGTGTCGTTCTGGGCCGGGTCGAGCACCTCCAGCATCGCGCTCGCCGGATCGCCGCGGAAGTCGGCGCCCATCTTGTCGATCTCGTCGATCATGAACACCGGGTTGCGCGAGCCGGCGTCGCGGAGGGCACGGATGATCGTCCCCGGCAGCGCCCCGATGTAGGTGCGGCGGTGGCCGCGGATCTCCGCCTCGTCGCGGACGCCGCCGACCGAGATCCGCTCGAACTCGCGCCCCAGTGCCTTCGCGATCGAGCGTCCGAGGCTGGTCTTCCCCACCCCAGGTGGCCCGACGAAGCAGAGGATCGGCCCCGGGCTCTCCGGGTTCAGTTTGCGCACCGCCAGGTACTCGAGGATCCGTTCCTTCACGTCCTCGAGGTCGTAGTGGTCGGCGTTGAGGACTTTCTTCGCATGGCGGATGTCGAGGTTGTCCTTGGTCTCCTTGTCCCAGGGCAGCTCGGTCAGCCACTCGAGGTAGGTGCGGATCACCCCGTGCTCGGCCGCCGCGGGCGGCAGTTTGGCCAGCCGCCCGAGCTCCCGGTCGGCCGCTTTGCGCGCTTCCTCGGGGAGGTTCGCCGCCTCGATCCGCTCCTGCAGTTCTTTGACTTCGGCGGCGCCCTCGTCTTCCTCGCCGAGCTCGTCCTGGATCGCTTTCAGCTGCTGACGGAGGAAGAACTCGCGCTGGCCTTTGTCGACTTCCGACTGCACCTGCGACTGGATCTGGGTCCCCAGCTGGACCACCTCGAGCTCACGGGCGAGGATCTGGGAGAGGTGACGCAGCCGTTTGCCGACGTCCACTTCTTCCAGCAGCTCCTGCTTCTCCGCGGTCTCGATCCGCAGCGCCCCGGCGATCAGGTGGGCGAGCGCGCTCGGGTCGTCGATGTTGGCGACCGCCAGCTGCAGCTCCTCGGGCAGGTAGGGGATCTGCTCGACGATCTCCGAGAAGGTGCGCTGGACGTTGCGGGTCAGCGCCTCCAGCTCGGCGCTCCGGCGGACCACGTCGGGGGCCTCGGAGATCCGCGCGATCAGGTAGGGCCGGTCGGTGACGAACTCCTCGAGCCGCACCCGCTGGGTCGCCTGGACGAGGATCCGCAGCGTCCCGTCGGGGACTTTCACCATCCGCTCGACCACCCCGACGACGCCGACGTCATAGAGGTCGGCCGGCGTCGGCTCCTCCTTCTCCGGGTCACGCGAGGCGACCATCACCAGCATCCGGCTGCCACCGAGCGCGTCGTCGACGAGCTTGATCGAGCGCGCCTGGCCGACCGCCAGCGGGGTGATCGTGTCCGGGAAGGCGACCGAGTCGCGCAGCGGCAGGACCGGCAGCGCCTCGGGCAGGGGCAGCAGGCCCGCGGGAACGTCTTCCGCCCCGATCGGCGCCTCGACGATCTCGAGGCTCGGCGAGCCCTCCATCAGGGACGCCCGATCGGGACCCGGTGGGTGGTCTCCTCGGGGTCGCGCAGCGGCAGTTCGATCGTCAGCACGCCGTCTTCGTAGTTGGCGACGGCGCGCGTGTGGTCGACCTCCACCTGCAGCTCGACCACCCGCCGGAACGGCCCCGAGGGGATCTCGATCTGCTGGTAGACGCGGCCCTCGGTCTCCTGCAGGGCGCGCCGGCCGACGATCGCCAGCTGGCGCCCGGAGACCTCGATCCCGACCTCGGAGAGCTCGACCCCGGCGAGGTCGACCTTGACCACGGCGCGCTGCGGGTCGTCGACGTAATAGACGTCGACGTTGGGCGAGAAGCCCGAGGCCCGGCGACTGACGTAGCGGGTGCGGCTCCAGGAGTCACCCATCAACTGGTCCATCTCCCGGCGCATCCGCGCAAAGTCGGCGAAGAGGTCGCGCTGCGGCATCCGCCGAAGGTTACCCGTGGCGGTTCAGACGGTGGCGCGGCCGGCCGCGGCCCAGCGCGGCGCCCGCATCAGGAGCACCGGCTGGCGCGGCGGCACGAGGCCCTCGGGACGGTTGGGCCGGAAGGTCGCGCAGGGCTCGCCGAGCTCCAGAGCGCACAAGAGATTCTTGTGGAAGTAGCACTCCTCGCAGGTGGGGGCTTTGGGCTTGCGCGGCATCGGCTCGGGCATGAAAGCAACCGCGGGCCGGTGGCGTCGGGCGCGATTCCGCAAATCGCAACCTTCTGGTCACAGGGCTTTCACAGAGTCCCCGCGTTTAGCGGGACGGCCGCCGGCCGCCGCTAACATTCGGCCAGATGGAGGCACACGAACGCAGCAAACGCTTGGCCGACTCGCCGCCGCTCTTCAAGAACGGGTTCATCGACTTCTTCTCGCGGGTGCACCCCGCGATCCCCGCGATCATCTTCATCCCGGTGATCGTCGCGGTCGAGTGGATCGGTGCGACGAAGGGCTGGGACGTCTGGCAGATGGTGCTGATCTCGCTCGGCGGGCTCGCCTTCTGGACCCTGACCGAGTACTGGCTGCATCGGCTGATCTTCCACTGGGAACCCGACAACGCCTTCGGCCGGCGGATGCACTTCATCATCCACGGCATCCACCACGACCATCCCAACGACAAGCTGCGCCTGGTGATGCCGCCGTCGGTATCGATCCCGCTGGCGGCGCTCTTCTTCCTCGGCTTCGTCGCGGTGCTCGGCGACGCCGGCTACCCCGCCTTCGGGGGCTTCATGCTCGGCTACCTCGGCTACGACTACACGCACTACTACGTGCACCACTTCGTGCCGAAGACGAAGCTCGGCAAGAAGCTGCGCGAGGCGCACATGCGCCACCACTTCCAGGACCACCGCTACGGCTACGGCGTCTCCTCGCCGACCTGGGACGTGGTCTTCCGGACGCTGCCGAAAAAGCGCAACCACTGACTCATTGGACGATGATCACGGCCAGGGTGCCGAGGCCGAGGATCACTCCGGTCCCCATGAAGATCAGCAGCATGAGGTCCTCGCCGGGGCTCGACGAGCCGCGCTCGAAGAAGCCGAGCCGCCTCGTGCCGAGCAGGAACATCGCGATCCCGTAGAGCGCGAATCCCGCCCCGAGCGCGACGTACGGCCAGCGGGTGGCGTTCGGTGCGAGCACCGGCAGGACGCGGCCGACGCCGAGCGCCACGGCCAGCGCCGCCATTCCGGTCCGCCACCAGGCCAGCAGCGTGCGCTCGCCGGCCAGCGAGGTGCGGCGTTCGTCGCCGCCTGGCTCCGGCTTGGTCGGAGTGTCCACGGGGCTCGTCATCGCCAGGCGAGCGTACCCGGACCGCGGATCGCGGCAAGGATCGGAGCCGCTCGGCTCCGATCGTCGTCGGGGCCGGGCCGCAGGATCATCACCTCCGCCGGGGCCCTCTCCAGCAGCCAGACCAGGTCGTCGCCGGAGAGCCCCTGCGTGCCGGTGGCGCCCGCCGAGACGACCACCCGGTCGAACTCCTCTGCGGAGAGGAGCCGGGCGAGCGCGTGGCGGTAGGTGCGGCCGCGCTCGATCCGGGCGTCGACCGGCACTCGTTTGGCCACGGCGCGCTGTTCGATCGCCTCCAGCATCGCCATCGCCTGGCTCGCCTCGCCCGGGATCGGGCACTCGAGCGGCAGGCTCTTCGGGACCTGGGCGAGGTAGGCGGGCATCAGCGTCGCGCCCTCGGCCAGGGAGAGGCGCAGCGCCGCGTCGACGGCACGGCGGGAGATCTGCGTGCCGGTGAAGGGGAGCAGGATGTGACGGACCGCGTCCGGCTCGGTCGGGGCGCGGCGGCGGTGTCGCGAGCGGGCGATCAGCAAGCCGCCGGCGAGGCCGAGCAGGAGCGCGACGACGATCAGGATGTGCTCGAGCCGCAGCGCCGCGAACAGGTGCACGGTCATCGGTTCTCCTCCCTGAGGCCGCGGTTGGCGACGATGCGGACGTCGACGCCGGGCGGCGTCGCGTGCATCAGCCGTTGCGGCAACGGTTCCCGCAGGCGGGCGAGGCCACGGGCCGGCGGCGACTCGCCGACCATGATGTAGGTGCTGCCGCGCTCGCGGACGACGCGGGCGACGGCGGCCACGATGTCGTCGTGCTCCTCGATCAGGAAGGTCGCGCCGAGCACCGAGGCGAGGCGCCGCAGAGCCGTCACCTGGCGCTCCACCTCCCCCTCGATCAGCTGGCCCGGCGGCTTCACCCAGAGCAGGTCGAGCTCGGTCCCGAGCCGCTGCGCCGAGCGCCAGGCCCGACGCACCAGGCGCTGGGCGCTCGGCTGCGGCCGGATCAGCGCCAGCAGCCTCTCCCCGACCGCCTTGGCGGTGTCGTCGGCGACGCGTTCCTCGCCACGCGTGCCGACCGGACCCGACTCGCTTGCGGCGTAGACCAGGCGCTTCGACTCGACGTCTTCGGCGACCTGACGGAGGCTGACCTCGCGCAGCGCCGCCAGGTTCTCGAGCTTGAAGAAGTTGTTCAGCGCGGCGTCGATGTTCTGGGTCGGGTAGATCTTCCCGGCCCGCAGTCGCGCAATCAGCGCCTCCGGCGTGAGGTCGATCAGCACCACTTCGTCGGCGTCGGCCAGGATCCGGTCGGGGACCGTCTCGCGCACCCGGACCCCGGTCAGCTCGGCCACCTGGTCGTTCAGCGACTCGAGGTGCTGGACGTTGACGGTGGAGAAGACGTCGATCCCGGCGGCCAGCACCGAGGCGATGTCCTCGTAGCGCTTCTCGTGCTCGAGGCCGGGAGGGTTGGTGTGGGCGAGCTCGTCGATCAGCGCCAGCTCGGGGGCGCGCGCCAGCACCGCCGGCAGATCCATCTCGGTCACGGTCGCGCCGCCGCGGATCTCGACCGTCCGGCGCGACAGCTCCTCGAGCCCGCGCGCCTGGTCGCTCGTCTCCCGCCGATCGTGCGGCTCGAGGTAGCCGATCACCACGTCGCGCCCGGCATCGGCTTCGGCGTGCCCCTCCTGCAGCATCCGGTACGTCTTGCCGACCCCGGCCGCCATGCCGAGGAAGATCTTGTGGTGACCGCGGCCCTCGAGCTTTTCACGGGCGGCCGGGCGGGACCGCTCGACCGCGCCCATCTCAAGCTCCCAGCAGGTTGTGCACGACCAGGTCGATCAGCTTGATCCCGACGAAGGGGACGATCAGGCCACCGAGCCCGTAGATGAGGATGTTGCGGCGCAGCAGGGCGGTCGCGCCGATCGGCCGGTAGCGGACCCCGCGGAGGCTGAGCGGGATCAGCAGCGGGATGATCAGCGCGTTGAAGATGACCGCCGAGAGGATCGCCGACTGCGGCGTCCCCAGGTCCATGATGTTCAACGAGTGCAGGGGGCCGTCGGTCCGGCCGGACGCCGCCCAGGTGGCGGCGAACATCGCGGGCAGGATGGCGAAGCACTTGGCGACGTCGTTGGCGATCGAGAAGGTGGTCAGGGCGCCGCGGGTGATCAGCAGCTGCTTGCCGACCTCGACGATCTCGATCAGCTTCGTCGGATTGGAGTCGAGATCGACCATGTTGCCCGCCTCGCGGGCGGCCTGGGTGCCGGTGTTCATCGCGACCCCCACATCTGCCTGCGCAAGAGCAGGTGCGTCGTTGGTGCCGTCGCCGGTCATCGCGATCAGCCTGCCGTCCGCCTGCTGCTCCTTGATCAGTTCGAGCTTCCGCTCCGGGGTCGCTTCGGCGAGGAAGTCGTCGACACCGGCCTCCTCGGCGATCTTCGCCGCGGTCAGTTTGTTGTCGCCGGTGACCATGATCGTGCGGATGCCCATCGCCCGCAACTGGTCGAAGCGCGCTTTCATCCCTTCCTTGACGATGTCTTTGAGGTAGACGACCCCGAGGACCCGCTCGTCGCGGGCGACCGCCAGCGGCGTGCCGCCCTCGCGGCCGATGCGGTCGAGCTGCCGGCGCAGCTCCGTCGGGGCGTGCCCGCCCTCCTGCCCGATCCAGCTTTCGATCGCGTCGCCGGCGCCCTTGCGCAGCTGGGTGCCGTTGAAGTCGACGCCGCTCATCCGGGTCTGCGCGGTGAACGGCACGAAGGTCGGTTCGTGGCCGGAGAAGCTGTGCTCGCGGATGCCGTAGCTTTTCGCCAGGACGACGATCGAACGACCCTCGGGCGTCTCGTCGGCGAGTGAGGACATCTGCGCCGCCTCGGCAAGCTCCTCGCCGCTCACGCCCGGCATCGGGATGAACTCGACCGCCTCGCGGTTGCCCAGGGTGATCGTGCCGGTCTTGTCGAGCAGGAGGACGTCGCAGTCCCCCGATGCCTCGACCGCGCGGCCGGAGAGGGCAAGCACGTTGCGGCGGACCAGGCGGTCCATCCCGGCGATGCCGATCGCCGAGAGGAGGGCGCCGATGGTGGTCGGGATCAGCGCGACGAGAAGCGCGATCAAGGTCGTCTCCGACAGTTCCGTGCCCGCGAAGAGCGCGAACGGGCGCAGGCTGACGATCACGAGCATGAAGATCAGGGTGAGCGCCGCCAGCAGGATCCCGAGCGCGATCTCGTTCGGCGTCTTGCGGCGCGAGGCGCCCTCGACCAGGGAGATCATCCGGTCGAGGAAGGAACCGCCCGGCTCCTGGGTGATTTCGACGACGATCCGGTCGGAGAGCACCTTGGTGCCGCCGGTCACGGCGGAGCGGTCGCCGCCCGCCTCGCGGATCACCGGGGCCGACTCACCGGTGATCGCCGACTCGTCGACCGAGGCGATCCCCTCGATCACGGTGCCGTCGCCGGGAATCCCCTCGCCGGCCTCGACCACGACGATGTCGCCGCGGACCAGGTCGGCGGCCGACTTCTCGGTCCCGTCGCGCATCTTCGCGCCGGCCTCGGTGCGCATCGCGCGCAGGCTTGCCGCCTGGGCCCGGCCACGACCCTCGGCGAGCGCCTCGGCGAGGTTGGCGAAGATCACGGTGAGCCACAGCCAGATCGTCACCGTGAAGGTGAACCAGGCCGGCTCGTGCCCGCCGCCGAGAGGGCTGCCGCCGAAGACCTGGATCAGCCAGGCGACGGTGGTGATCAGGGCGCCGATCTCGACCACGAACATCACCGGGTTGCGGACCTGGACGCGGGGGTCGAGCTTGGTCACCGACTCCCACAGGGCCGGGACGAGGATCTCGCGGTCGAACAGCGAGCGCGGTTGGCTGCGCCCGGAAGGGGTCTTGTCCTGCTGATCGTCTGGGGTCATTTCAGCGGTGCTTCCTTGTCGAGTGCGATGTTGAGTTCGAGCACGTTGACCCCGGGCTCGCCGAGCACGCCGAGCGAGCGGTCGTCGGTGTTCGCGGAGATCAGCTCTTCGACCTTGCTCAAGGGCAGGTGACGGATCGCGGCGATCCGGTGCGCCTGGATCCGCGCGTTCGCTTCGGAGATGTCGGGGTCGACGCCGGAGGCCGATTGGGTGACCGCGTCGACCGGTACCTGGTCGCGGGTCAGCGAGTGGTCGTACGGCTTGTTGAGTTGCACGTAGGCGGCCAGTTCTTCGCGAATCTCTTCGCGGGTTGCGACGCTGTTCGGCCCTTCGTTGCCGAAGAAGGTGACGTTGGCCGAGTAGCCGGTCGCCGAGGGCCGTGGCTGGAAGTAGTTCGGGTTCGGCCGCGTTTCGACTTCGCCTTCCTCGTCCTTGACGGGCTTGCCGTTCTTGCCGATCACCGGTTCGGTGAATTCCTGGCCGATCAGGTGGGAGCCGACGACCTTGCCGTCAACCGACACCTTCGAGCCGTTCGCCGGGCCCGGGAAGACCACCTGGCTGATGGCGGTGATCGCCAGCGGATAGGCGAGGCCGAGGACGACGGTCAGCGCGACGATCGCGATCAGCGCGGTGGTGAGGTCCTTGCGAAGGCCCTGCATCATCAGAACAACCTCCCGGTGAGGCCGTTGGAGATCGGGCCGAGCAGGATCGCGGGGAAGAAGGTGAGCGCGCCGACCAGGATCACGATGCCGATCAGCAGGAAGACGAAGGTCGGGTTGTCGGTGCGCATCGTGCCCAGACCCGCCGGGGACACCTTCTTACCGGCCAGGGCGCCGGCGACGGCGAGGACGAAGAGGATCGGGGCGAAGCGGGCGGTGACCATCACGAACCCGCCGAGCAGGTTGGCGAAGGTGATGCCGGAGGCGTCGACGTTGCCGGGGGCGTTCGGCTGCAGGAAGCCGGTGTAGCCCGCCCAGGCGGAGCCGTTGTTGTTCGCCTGCGAGAGGTAGGCGTAGAGGTTCTCGGAGAATCCGGTCGGGTTGATCCCGGCGTAGAGCGAGCGTTTGCCGAGCTCGGTCGCCGATGCCAGGCCGGCCGACAGGAGCACCGCCAAGGGGGTGAAGAGGACGCCGAGCGAGACCAGCTTGATCTCCCTCGCCTGGATCTTCTTGCCCAGGTACTCGGGGGTGCGGCCGACCATCAGGCCGCCGAGGAAGACCGCCAGGATGACGTAGAGGAGCATCGAGTAGAGGCCGGCGCCGGCGCCGCCGAAGACGACCTCGCTCATGCTCAGGTTGGCGAACGGGACCGCACCGCCGAGCCCGGTCAGCGACTCGAAGGCGCCGTTCACGGCACCGGTCGAGGTGACCGTGGTGATCGCCGTCCAGAGCGAGGTGCCGGCGATCCCGAAGCGCTGCTCCTTGCCCTCCAGGTTGCCGCCGGTGGAGCCTTCGAACGCGGTGGTGTGGAGGCCGGCCGCGTGTTGGGCGGGGGAGCCGTGCTGCTCGGCGATGTAGACGACGACCACACCGATGATGAAGAGCACGGACATCGCCGAGAAGATCGCCCAGCCCTGGCGTTGGCTGCCGACCATGCGGCCGTAGGTGTAGGTGAGCGAGGCCGGGATCACCAACATGAGCAACATCTCGAACATGTTGGTGAGACCACTCGGGTTCTCGAACGGGTAGGAGGAGTTGACGTTGAAGAAGCCGCCGCCGTTGTTGCCGAGCTCCTTGATCACCTCCTGCGACGCGACCGGCCCCTGGGCGAGGATCTGCGTGCCGCCCGAGAGGGTGTGGATGACGCTTGCGTCACTGAAGCTCTGAACGACCCCCTGGGACACCAGGAAGAGCGCGCCGACGATCGAGATCGGCAGCAGCACGTAGAGGAGGATGCGGACGATGTCATGCCAGAAGTTGCCGAGCGAGCTGCCGGAGCGACTGGCGATGCCGCGGATCAGCGCCACCAGCACGGCGATGCCGACCGCCGCGGAGACGAAGTTCTGAACCGCCAGGCCCGCCATCTGGGCGAAGTAGGAAAGGGTCGTTTCGCCGCCGTAGAATTGCCAGTTCGTGTTGGTGATGAACGACGAGGTGGTGTTGAAGCTGAGGTCCCACGGCCCGGAATGGAACCCTTCCGGGTTGAACGGCTGAATGCCCTGCGTACGCAGGATCAGGTAAAGGAGGATCCAGAAGCCCAGCGAGAAGACGAGCAGGCTGCGGGCGTAGGCCTTCCAGTCCTGACCCTCGCCCTCGGGACTCACACGCAGCAACCGGTAGGTGCCGCGCTCGATCGGCCCGAGGACGGAGGAAAGGAAGACGCGCTGGTTGGTGAAGACGCGCGCCAGGTAGATGCCGACCGGTTTGACCAACGCCACCAGGACGACGACGAAGATCGCGATCTGCAGGTAGCCCTCGGACATCAGAGGTTCTCGCCGCGCAGGAGCGCGTAGAGCAGATAGACGCAGACCACGAACGAGGCGACGAGGCCGAAGATGTCGGCGCCGGAGAGGGTCGCGACGGGAGTGAGGACCGCGGTGCTCATATCCGGTCGATCAGGGAGACCAGCCAGTAGAGGAGCGCGAACATGGCGATGGCGAGAACGATCGAGAAGAGGTCGGCGACCGGGCTACCACCACCGGGGAAGATGTCTGCGAGGTAGAGCACACCAGCATCGTGCGCCCCACCCCGTCAAGGCCGCATGAAGTTGGCCCCGGCCCGCATACAGATTTTGTGAAGCCTCCTCCTGGCCGGCTACGCGGCGAATCGGTAGCCGACGCCCGGATCCGTCTTGATGTATCTCGGGCCGCCGGGCGGCTCGATCTTGCGGCGCAGGTTGGCGATGTGGGCGCGCAGCACCTGGAAGTCGTCTTCGTACTCGATCCCCCATACCTCGACCAGGAGAGCGCGGTGGGTCATCAGCCGGCCGCGGTTGCGGGCGAGGGTGCGGAGAAGGCTGAACTCGATCGGGGTCAGGTGGACGAGCTCGTCGTCGCGTTTCACCGTGCGGGCGGCGAGGTCGATCTCGAGCCCGTCGGCGACGATCTTCGGCTCCGCTCCCTCCGGCGCCGCGCGCCGCAGCACCGCTTCCAGGCGGGCGACCAGCTCACGCGGACCGAAGGGCTTGGTCACGTAGTCGTCGGCGCCCGCCGCCAGAGCCTCGACCTTGCGGTCCTCCTCCCCCACGGCCGAGAGCACGAGGATCGGCACCTGCGTCCACTCGCGCAGCCTCCGGGTCACCTCGACCCCGTCGATGTCGGGCAGCATCAGGTCGAGGATCGCCGCCTCCGGTGGTTTCACCGCCGCCAGGTCGAGCGCCTCCTCCCCGGTCGCCGCGGTCACCGCCTCGAAACCGGCGTCGCGCAGGATCACCCGCAGGGCGCGAACGATCTGCGGCTCGTCGTCGCAGACGAGGATCCGGGCGGCGGGGCCGTCGCTCATGCCGTCACCTCCGGCGCCGGCACGCCGAAGGTGACGACGAAGCTCGACCCCTGCCCCGGCAAGGACTCGACCTCGACCTCTCCCCCATTCGCCTCGATGAAGCCGCGGGCGATCGCCAGGCCGAGCCCGGAGCCCGCCCCGCCGGCCGCCTCCGGCGCGCGGTAGAAAGGCTCGAAGATCCGCTGCTTCAGGTTCTCGGGGACACCCGGGCCGCGGTCGACCACCCGCACCACCAGCCGCGGCCCGACCAGCCGCGAGCGCACCAGCACCGGCTGCCCCTCGCCGTGGACGACAGCGTTCTCGAGCAGGTTGGCGAAGGCGCGCTCGAGCTGGGTGGGGTCGGCGCGCAGCGGCGGCAGGTCATCGTCGAGCGCCAGCCGCACCGACTCGCCATGGGTGCCGATCGACTCGCGTGCCGCCTCGAGCAGATCGGCGACCTCGACCGGCTCGCGGTGCGGCTCGGCTTTGCCCGATTCGAGCCGCGAGACGTCGAGCAGGTTCTCGACCAGGCGCGAGAGCCGCCGCCCCTCGTCGACCACCGCGTCGGAGAGCTCGTGGCGCTCGTCGTCGGTAACGCTGGGCGAGTCGAGGGCCGCGCCGGCGGCGATGATCGCGGTCAGCGGCGTGCGCAGGTCGTGGGACACGGCGCGAAGCAGCGAGGTCTTCAGCTCGTCGGAGCGGCGCACCGCCTCCGCCTCGAGCGCCTCTTCGCGCATCCGGTCGCGCTCCGCCGCCAGCGCCGCCGCCTCCTCCAGCGCCCGGTCGGCCTCTTCGCGGCGCCGTTCGGACTCGGCGGCGCGGGCGCGGGCGAGCTCGGCCAGGGTGCCGGAGGCGATCGCCACGATCACGAAGACGACCAGGGCGACGATGTCGTGCTGGGTGTCGATCGAGAGGTTGCGCAGCGGCGGCAGGTAGAAGAAGTTGAAGACGAGGGCGCTCAGGACCGCCGTGGCGAGCCCGAGTCGCAGCCCCCAGACGGTCGCGATCAGCAGCACCCCGGGGATGAAGACGATCCCCAGCGAGGCCGGCTCGGCGATCGATTCGAGCGCCGAGGTGATCCCCGCCCCGACCGCGACGACGATCAGCGCCGTGAAGATGCCGAGCCCGGTCGAGGGAGCCTTGGCGCTCAGTCGAAACACGGACGGAGCGTAGTGCTACTCGTACTGCAGGCTCTCCAGGACGTCGAGGCGTGAGGCCCGTCGCGCGGGCAGGATCGCGGCCAGCACCCCGGCCAGGGCGGCCAGGACGAGCAGCACGACCAGCGACCCGATCGGGTAGGAGAGGGTGAAGCCTTCGCTCTTCAGCGGCTGGGCGATCAGCGCCGCGAAGATCACCCCGAGCGCCATCCCGAGAATCGCCCCGATCAGCGCCGTGATCACCGACTCGTAGCGGATCATCGTCCGCACCTGGCGCCGCGACATCCCGATCGCCCGCAGCATCCCGAGCTCGCGGGTGCGTTCGTGGATCGAGAGCGCCAGCGTGTTGGCGATCCCGAACAGCGAGATCAGGATCGCCAGCCCGAGCAGGGCGTAGAAGAGGTTGACCAGCTGGTCGACCTGGGCTTCGCGGCTTTCCTTCAGTTCTCCCTGGTTCAGCACTTCGGCGATCGGGAACGCCACTTCCGCGCCCCGGGTGAGCAGCTCCTGCACCGCCGCTTCGTCGGCATCAGGTTCGGTTTCGACGAAGTCGATCCGGTCCTGCCGCTGATCGAACACCCGGGCGATCACCGGTTGGGTGACCAGCACCGAGCCGAAGACGCCGAGCTTCGAGTGGAATTCGCCGACCACCGTGAACCGCGGCCGGTGACCGCTCTGGCTGAGCAGGCGGAAGCTGTCGCCGACCGTGAGGTCGTGCGAGGAGGCGAAGGAGTCGGAGACGATCGCCTGGTCGTCCCTGAGATTGCGCAGCACCTGCGGCCCGCCGCGCTTCCATTCGACCTTCACGGAGCCTTCGATCCCCGGCGACGGCGCCGTCACTTCGGCCCCCCCGCCGCCGATGACCTTGGCCTTGGCGGAGCGGATCGTCTGCACCGATTCGACCCCCGGCACCTTGGCCGCCAGCCGCGCGGCGCCGGCCGGGATCGGCGAGAAGCCGTCGCTGTTCTGGATCACCAGGCCGCCGGCGAAGTTTTCTTCGACGACCTGGGCGACCGTGCTCTTCAGCCCGGCGGCGAAGACGGTGACGAAGGTGACCAGGGCGAGCCCGATCATCAGCGCCGCCGCGGTGACCGCGGTGCGACCGGGATTGCGCTCGGAGTTCTCCCGCGCCAGCCGGCCGATCAGCCGCCGGATCCGCTCCAACGGCCAACCCGCGACCCGGGCAAGAACCGGGACCAGGCGCGGCGTGTAGAAGGAGCCGCCGATCACGATCAGCAGGGCGCCGATACCGATCTTGGCGGCGCGACCGCCCGCCCCACCACCGCTGCCGAGGCCGGTGACCAGCAGCGCCACCCCGGCCAGCGCCAGGAGCACCGAGAGGACGAGCAGGACGACGCGTTTGCGCCGGCTCGGGTGCGGGACGAAGCCGTGCAGGGCGGCGATCGGCGGCACCCGGGTCGAGCGCAGCGCGGGCACCAGCGAGGCGAAGAAGGTGACGATCACCCCGACCAGGAGCGAGACGATCACGGTCCGCGTCTCCAGCACCAGGCCGGTGGTCGGCAGGTCGATCCCGAAGGATTCGAACAGCCCGTTCAGCGCCAGCGCGACGACGAAGCCGCCGCCGATCCCGGCGATCGCCCCGACCAGCCCGATCGCCAGCGCTTCGATCAGGACCGAGGAGAGGATCTGCCGCCGCGACGCTCCCAGGGTGCGCAGCATCCCGAACTCGGTCACCCGCTGGGCGACCGTGATCGAGAAGGTGTTGAAGATGATGAAGGAGCCGACGAAGACGGCGATGAAGCCGAAGACGAGCAGGAAGGTCTGCAGGAAGCTGAGGTTGTCGCGGATTTCTTCGGAGGAGCGGTCGGCGCTTTCGCTGCCGGTCTCGACCCTGACGTCACGCGGCACCTCGGCTTCGATCCGCCGTTTCAGCGTCGCCGGCTCGACTCCCTTGGCGGCGGCGACGGAGATCTGGTCGAAGCGGCCGCGCTTATGGGTCAGCGCCTGGGCGACCGGCAGGGTGACCTGGGCGATCGAGGCGCCGCCGAAGGAGGCGCTGCCGAGCTGGGTGAAGCCGACCAGTTCGAATTCCTGCAGCCGCCCCTCGCCGACCAGGCCGATCTTTTCGCCGAGCTCGAGGTGCGACGATTCGGCCGCCGCGCGGTCGATCGACGCTTCGGTCGGCCCCCTCGGCCGGTGTCCTTCGACGTACTTCAGCGACTCCAGCTGCCCCGGCAAGGTCGAGGAGATGAACTTGGGGGCGAATTTGCTGCCGATCTTTTCGCCTTCGGCGTCGAAGAAGCCGCCGGGGGTGAAGATCGCCCCGGCCGCCTGCCTCACACCGGGCGTCTGCTGGATCCGCGGCAGGAGCTTCGCGCTCACCGTCGGCACTTCGCCGTTTTCCTGTTCGACCGGATTCTTCGCCGTGACCACGACGCTGGTCCCCTTCAGCGACTCGCTGAAGATTTCGTCGAAGGCGGCGAAGATCGTGTCGGTGAGGACGTAGGAGCCGGCGACGAAAGCGACCCCGATCACGACCGCGATCACGGTCGACAGGGCCCGCACCTTGCGCGCCCAGACGCTCTTGAGCGCGAGTCCGGTCACCTCGTCCGGCCGCCCCGCACTAGTCGAGCTGCTTCATCAGCTCGATCACGTCGTCGGCGCCGCCCGGCGCCCCGTCCTGGACGATCTTGCCGTCGCGCAGGGTGATCAGCCGATCGGCGTGGGCGGCGGCGACCGGGTCGTGGGTGACCATCACCACCGTCTGGCCGAACTCGTCGACCGCCTGGCGCAGGAGGTCGAGCACGTCGGCGCTCGCCTTCGAGTCGAGGTTTCCGGTCGGCTCGTCGGCGAAGACGACCGCTGGTCTGGAGACCAGCGCCCGCGCCACCGCGACCCGCTGCTGCTGGCCGCCGGAGAGCTCGCTCGGCCGGTGGGTCCGCCGGTCCTCGAGCCCGACCGTGCGGATCAGCTGGTCGACCCACGCCTGGTCCGGCTTGCGCCCGGCGATCGAGAGCGGGAGCACCAGGTTCTCCTCGGCGCTGAGGACGGGGAGCAGGTTGAAGAACTGGAAGACGAAGCCGAGTTTGTCGCGGCGCAGCTTGGTCAGCTCGCCGTCGTCGAGGTGGGTGATGTCGACGCCGTCGAGCGTCACCGTCCCCGAGGTCGGGGTGTCGAGCCCGGCGAGGATGTGCATCAGGGTCGACTTGCCGGAGCCCGAGGGCCCCATGATCGCGGTGAAGCGGTCTCGGTCGAAGGCGGTGCTGACCCCGTCGAGGGCGATTACCTCGGCCGCGCCGGAGCCGTAGACCTTCCTCAGGTCCTGGGCGACTACGACCTTTGCGTCGGAGGTGGGCACGCGGCCTCACCGTATCGGGACTTCGACACGGACCGCGACCTCACTCGTCCTGCGGCGTGCCCTTGTGCATGAAGGCGCTGAAGGCGCTGCCCGCCACCTTCACCGGCTCGCCGCCGAGGATCGGCATGGCGAGGGAGCCGGTCCAGGTCCCGTGGCCGTCGTGCCCGCGCCGGGTGAACTTGGCCGAGCCGGTGAACGGCGCCGGCGGATGCAGTGACGCGGTGCCCGCGGCGAGGTTCCAGTGGAAGGCACTCGAGGGCGCCGACATCTGCACGCCGCGAGCGATCTCCACCCCTTCCTGCCGTTCCGCGAAGTAGGCGAAGATCCCGATCTGGTGCCGGCGCGGGTCGCCGCCGTCGTAGACGCTCACCTCGTAGGCGGTCCCATCGTCCAGCAAGCCGGTCTTCGCCTGCAGGGTCGCGCCTTTGTCGCTGTAGGTCGGGTGGTACGGGACGACCCGCCGGCCGCGCCGCGTCTGGGCGCACTGCTTCGGCACCGGGTAGAGGTGGACCGCTCCTTCGGCTCGGCGAGCGTCGATGTGGACGTATTCCTCCTCGCCGGTGAAGGTGAAGGTCCCTTCCAGCACGGCTTCGTTTTCGGTGTTGGAGGCGCCGAGGCATTCGAGGCTCCCCTTTCCCTTCGGCCTGAACGTGTAGTCGAGTTCGCCGAACGCCCCGAACCTGGCCGTCACCCGTTCCGCCGTGACCTTCGCCGGGACTTGGTAATAGGCGACCTGCGGCCCCTTGACGAGAATCAGCATCGCGCTCACGTCGCCATCGTTGTTGGTGACGAACACGTCGACGTCGAAGCCTTCGACCTGCAGCTCGAAGCCGACTTCGCGCTCGATTTCGGCGGCCGAGGCCGCGGCCGACCCGATCGCCAGCAGGGCCGAGGCGAACATCGAGGCGAGGACGAGGGCGCGGCGCATCGCCCCCCACAATACGCTGCGTCGCCGTGCCGATCATCGACGCATACGACGGCTTCCTGGTCGACCTCGACGGCGTCGTCTGGCTCGGCCGCGACCCGATCCCCGGCTCGCCCGAGGCCCTGGCCACCATGCTGGCGGCGGGGAAGGAGGTCGTCTTCGTCACCAACAACCCGACCAAACAGCCCGAGGCCTACGCCGAGCGGCTGGGCGAACTGGGGGTCGCGGTCGGACCGGAGCGGATCGTCACCGCCGGGATCGTCGTCGCCCGCCTGGCGGCGCAGGCGGCGGGGCCGGGTGGCGGGGCCTTGGTGCTCGGCCGCGAGCCGCTCCGCGAACTGATCGCCGGCGAAGGGCTGCGGCTGGTCGACTTCGAACACCCGACCGAGGCGGCGGTGGTCGTCGTCTCCGGCTGGCGGGACTTCACCTACGACCACCTGCTGGGCTCGAAGCGGGCGCTCGACGCCGGCGCGACGCTGCTCGCCACCAGCCACGACGCGACGATGCCGATGACCGGAGGCGAGTGGCCGGGGACGGGGGCGATCCTGGCCGCGGTCGAGGTCGCCTCGGGGAAGAAGGCGGAGATCGCCGGCAAGCCCGAGCACCACCTCTTCGAGCTGGCCCTCTCCCGCATCCCGCAGGCGAAGCGGGTGGCGATGATCGGCGACCGGCTCTCCTCCGACATCGCCGGCGGCCAGGCGGTGGGCCTCGACACGATCCTCGTCCTCAGCGGCACCAGCGGCCACGCCGGCTCGGGCGGCTCCGAGGACCCGGCCACCGCGGCGGTCAAACCGACGCTGACGGTGGCGAACCTGGCCGCCCTGGTCGCCTAGCGCGCGGCGACCAGCAGGGTCTGCAGCGCCCGGCCGAGCCGGCCGCGCTCGTCCCCCAGCACCGACTCGGCGGTCGCGTTGCCGCGCGGGCGGGGCAGGGTGACCGCGTCGACGCACACCCACTCCCCCTCCGGCATCCGCTCGATCTGCACGGTCAGATCGACGTTGACGAAGACGAAGCGACGGAAATCGACCGCGCCGCTGATCCCGTTGCCGACGTCGGCGGCGATCAGCAGCCGCTGAAGCGGGCTCGGCTCCTCACCGACCACCAGCGGGTGACGCATCCGCAGCCAGGCCGCCGCCGGACCGGTCTCGAGGAAGGAGCCGGAGACGAAGCGGATCTCCATCGCCGTGTGGTAGCCGACGCTCTCCCCGGTGGGGAAGAAGCTGGGCGGGCCGGGCTCGCCCGGCAGCGCCAGGCCGGGGGGGATCGCGACCGCCTCCTCCGGCAGGTCGACCGGGGCCGTCCGCAGCCGCCAGCCGCGGGCAATCATCAGCGCCTCGCCGTCGATCCGCAGTTCGGCCTCGACCATCTGCACCCGACGCCCGGGGCGGACGACCCGCGCCTCGACCTCGACCGGGCCGATCGGGATCGAGCGCAGGATCTCGAAGGTCAGCCGGCAGACCTGGAAGTCCTCGGCTTCCGGCAGGAGATCCAGCTCCCGTCCGAGCAGCGCCGCGGGCGGCCCCGCATGCTGGGCGCCCGGATCCCAGGGCCCGCGGGTCAGCTCGGTGGCGACGTAGCCGGCCCCGTCGGGCTCATAGAAGGCGGACACGCCGCCATCCTACGGACGCCTCAGCACTGGTGGCTGCCGAAGTCCTGGGTCCAGACCGCGGCGCCTTCATAGCTTTCGAGCTTTCCGACCCGCAGCCCGATGCCGATTTCCTTGTACGGGCCGAGGATGTTTTCGTGGTGCTCGGTCGATTCCAGCCAGTTGGCGAAGATCGAGCGCACGGTCGCGAACGACCCGGTCCCCCAGGCGATGTTCTCGGCCACTTTCCAGCAGCCCCGCAGGTAGCCGAACTTCTGGTCCCAGAAGTAGAAGTTGCGGCCGCAGGCGTAGTGGCTGAATTCGTCGCAGCCGAGGATGTCGATCGACTTCTGCGCGGCGGCGCGCCCGAGCTGGGCGTTCGGCTTCAGCGGGGCGAGGCCGTTGGCCGTGCGGGCATAGTTGGTCATGCAGAGCATCACCGGGACCTGTTCTTCGGCCGACAGTGCCGGGCTGGTCTGATCGGGGCAGGCTTCGACCGGGGCCAATTCGTCGGCCGAGAAGGCCGGCGGGGTCACCGCGCCCTTGGAGCGCGCCGTGTGCACGCCTCGAGCGCCGGCGGTGGCGCTGAGGATCAGCGCGGCGGACACCGTCAGAAGGAGCATGGACCAGAGCTTGAACCTCATAAGAACCCATTTCGTGCCTCGGTAAGGGACCCGTAAGAACCGAGGCGTACTCTGGACTGAGAGACGAAAGGAGTTTGGACATATGGCCAACAAAGTCGTGAAAAGTGATGAGCAGTGGCGTCAGGAGCTGACCCCGGAGCAGTACGAGGTCACCCGCCGTGGTGGCACCGAGCGCGCCTTCACCGGCCCTTACGTGAACGAGAAGGGCACCGGGATGTACAAATGCGTCGGCTGTGGGACCGAGCTGTTCAGCTCAGGCACCAAGTTCGACTCGGGCACCGGCTGGCCCAGCTTCACCGAGCCCGCCAACCTCGAGCACGTCGAACTCCGCCCCGACAACACCTATGGGATGCGCCGCACCGAGGTCATCTGCAAGAACTGCGACGCCCATCTCGGGCACGTCTTCGACGACGGCCCCGCTGACCAGGGCGGGATGCGCTACTGCATCAACGGGTGCGCGCTGGACTTCACGCCTGACCCCCAGCACCGAGATAGCTGAACTTCACGGCCAGCGCGACCGCCTCGGTTCGGGTATCCACCTCGAGCTTGGCGATCGCGTTGCGCACATGGGTATGGACCGTCGCCGGGCTGAGCTGAAGCCGTTCGGCGATCTCTTTGACCCGCAGCCCCTCGGCGAGAAGCTCGAGGATCTGCCGCTCCCGCGGTGAGAGCTCGAGCAATTTCTCCACCTCGGAGGGCTTGCCGCCGGCGAAGTCGCCGCCGAGGAAGGTGCCGCCGCCGGTCACCGCTTTGACCGCTTTGGCGATGTCCTCGGCGGGGGCCGACTTCAGCACGTAGCCGCTGGCCCCGGCGCGCAGCGCCAGCGCCAGCAGGTCGGGCTGCGCGTGGGCGGTGAAGATGATGACTTTGGTGCGAGGTCGGACTTTCAAGACCTCGCGGGTCGCCTCGATGCCGTCGCGCTTCGGCAACTCGACGTCGATGATCAGGACGTCGGGCTCCAGTTCCTTGACCACGTCGACCACATCACGGCCGTTGCCGGCCTCGCCGACGATCTCGACGATGCTGGAATCCGCCATCCGGGCCTTGATCGCCTCACGGACGATCTCGTGGTCGTCGCAGAGAACGACGCGCCTTGCCTCGCGTACGGTGGTGCTCATCGGGCGCTGATTCTGTCAGGACAGCCGTATCTATGCAAAGAATTAGGTAGGGAGAAGCTTCCGTCCGCTTCCTGCCGGTTCTCCATCAAGGCGATGATCGTCCTTCCGACCGCGACCGCGGTCCCGTTGAGGGTGTGCACCGCCTCTGGGGATTCGCCGTCCCCGGGCCGATACCTACAGCCCAGCCGGCGCGCCTGATAATCGGTCGTGTTCGAGCAGGAGGTCACCTCGCGGTAACGCTCCTGCGAGGGGATCCAGGCCTCGCAGTCGTACTTCTTCGCCGCCGGGGCGCCGAGGTCGCCGACCGCGATGTTGACCACCCGGTAAGGGATCTCGAGCTCACCGAGGATCTTCTCCTCGAGCGAGAGCAGCCGCTCGTGCTCCTCCCGCGAGGCCGACGGCTCGACGAACGAGAACATCTCGACCTTGTCGAACTGGTGGACCCGGAAGATGCCGCGGGTGTCGCGGCCGGCGGCCCCCGCCTCGCGGCGGAAGCAGGTCGAGAAGGCGCAGTAGCGGAGCGGCAGGTCGGCGGCATCGAGGATCTGGTCGGCATGCAGCCCCGCCAGCGCCACCTCGGAGGTGCCGGTGAGGAAGAGCTCGTCCTTCTCGATCTCGTAGATCTGCTCGCGCGCCTCGGGGAAGTAGCCGGTACCCTCGAGCGCCTCGGCGCGGACCAGCACCGGCGGGACCACCGGCTCGTGGCCTTCGGCGCGGACGATGTCGATCGCCATCCGCACCAGCGCCAGCTCCAGCAGCACCAGATCCCCTTTCAGGTAGGAGAAGCGCGAGCCGGAGAGCCGGGCCGCGCTCTCCATGTCGATCAGGCCGAGCTCGGTGCCGATCGTCAGGTGGTCGCGGGGCTCGAAGTCGAAGGGGGGCGGCTCGCCGACCTCACGGATCACCACCGCGTCCTCGTCGGCGATCCCGTCGGGGGCGTCGTCGTCGGGGAGGTTCGGCAGCGCCAGGGTGAGGTCGCGGAGCGCCAGTTCGAGTGCCTCCAACTCCTCCTTGCCCGAGTCGATCGTCTCGCGCAGCTTCGCCACCGCGGCGATCTCGGCCTCGGCGTCGCCGCCCTCGCGTTTGATCTCGCCGATCCGCTTCGAGGCGGTGTTGCGCTCCGCCTGGGCGTCCTCGACCTGGGGCAGCAGCTCGCGCCGGCGGGCGTCCAGGGCGAGCAACTCGTCGACCTCACCGCCCGCACCGCGCCGTGCCAGAGCCGCTTTGACCCGCTCGGGGTCGGAGCGGAGCAGCTTCAGGTCGATCATGGTGGTCCTACGGTTCTGACGGGCCGGACTGCTGACCGGGGCGGGGCGAGTTCTCGGCCGCCGTGCCGGCGTACTTGGCGACGAATTTGGCGACCGCTTCGGCTTCCTTACCGACGACGATGTTCTGGGGCATGATCGCGCCCGAGAAGCCGCCGTTCTGGATCGCGAACAGGGCGTCGTTGTAGCTCTCTTCGCGCTGGTTCAGGTTCGGGCCCTGGGTCCGCTCGCCGCGGTTGCCGCTGCCCTGGGTGCCGGCCGCGCTCAGCGTGTGGCAGCCCGAGCAATGGGTCGCGAAGAGGACAGCCCCGTTGTAGTCGGGGTTGTCCTGCTTGACCGCGAGGCCTTCTTCGCCGAACCCACAGGCAGAGATGCCGAGGGCGGCGGCGATCACCGCGGCTATCAAGATCATCGCTTTCGGACGCACGCGGCGCGGATCATATTGTTTGGCGCCGATCACGAACGTCTGACGATGCCGACACCCGACCAAGACAGCTTCAGAAGCGCGTTGGCAAGCCTTCCGACGGGGGTCACGATCGTGGCCACGAGCGGCGAGGACGGGCCCGCCGGGGCGACCGCCAACGCGGTCTCCTCGCTCTCGATCGAACCGATGCTGATGCTCGCCTGCCTCGATCGGGGCTCGCGCACGCTGCTCGCGGTGCAGGCGGCGGACCGCTTCTCGGTCTCCGTCCTCCACGACGGCCAGGAGCCGATCGCCCGCTCCTTCGCCACCAAGGCGCCGCCCGCCGAAAAGTGGGACGGGGTGTCCTGGAGGGAGCGCGACGGGCTGCCCGCGATCGACGACGCCCTGCTCTGGATCGCCTGCGACCTGCGCGACGTGATCGCGGCCGGCGACCACGTGATCCTCACCGGCGAAGTCACCGACCTCGCCACCGCGAGCGGCACCCCGCTGGTCTTCCACCGCGGCAATTACCTGCCGTTGGGGTCGTAGGGCGGGGACGCGAGGGGGACGGGCGAGGGACGCGGCGGGCAGGTGTGGTGCGGGCGCGGGGAAGGGACGGCAAGGGACGCGGCCGTCTCGGCCACGGCCCGGGCAGGCTGTGGCCGTGGCCGAGACGGCCGGGGGTGCGGGGAACGCGCGGGGAGCGTCACAGGGATGGCGCGTTCGTCACCAGGACGGGCGGAACTCCACGTCTCTTCAGAGTCGGAAACGCGCTGTCGACTTTGACCCTGCCATAGCAGGGTGAAAGTCGACTGCGTGATTTTGAGCCCCTGTAGGGGACCAAAACCCTGGTCGCGTGTCTGGGACGGCCACGTCTCCGTGGAGTTCCCGCCGGAAGCGTCACGAACCTCCCCGCTTCCCGCCGGAAGGGCCACGTCCCGGGCGTCTCGTGGCGGCCTCAGCCTGCCCGGGCCGCCACGAGACGCCCGGGTCGGCCGAGCCCCAGCCGCCGGGGCCCGGACCCTCGCCGTCCCACGCCCTCGCCGTCCCTCGCCCTCCCGTCCCGGACCCTCGCCGTCCCTCGCCCTCGCCGTCCCGCGCCCGCAGTGCCCCCGCTCAGTCTTCGGCGATGTGGCAGACGGCCTCGACGTTGTTGCCGTCGGGGTCGAGCACGAAGGCGCCGTAATAGCCCGGGTGGTAGATCGGGCGTGGCCCGGGGGCGCCGTTGTCGGTGCCGCCCGCGACCAGGCCGGCGGCATGGAAGGCGTCGACCGCGTCGTGGTTGATCGCCTTGAAGGCGAGGTGGACACCGTGCACGGCCGGGCGGCCGCGGCCGTTCACCCAGAACCATGGCTTGCCATCGGCGCCGCCGAAGCCGGCCATCGTCCCGGTCGGCTCCATCACCACCGAGAGCCCGAGCGGGGCCAGCGCCATCTCGTAGAAGGCACGCGAGCGGTCGAAGTCACCCACCTCGATGCCGACGTGGTCGAGCACGCCGCCAGGCTAGACGATCGGTCGTAGCCCGGCGATGCCAAGCATGCGCGGCACGTAGAAGGCGGAGACGTCCTCGAGACCGAGCCTGCCCTCCGGTCGGTACCACTGCCAGACGCTGTTGTGGATGCCGATCAGGGCGCGGGCGAGGAGCTCCGGATCTGTGCGGGGGATCGCCCCGGCGTCCATCCCGGCGGCAAGGAAGTCGCGCCAGCCCGCCTCGTATTCCTTCACCAGGGCGAAGGCGCGTACCCGTGCCTCCTCCTCGCGCGGGGCCTCTCGGGGATGGCGGACCAGCCCCTGCTCGGAGACCAGGACCCGGGCGCGGCACACTTCACGATCGTCGCGCTCGAAGGTGCCTCGCAGGAGCGCCTCCAGGGCGTCGGCGAAATCGCCCTCGCTCAGCCGTCCGAACTCCGCCTGGGCGTCTTCGATCGCTTCGACCAAAATCTCGAACAGGCACTGCTGCTTCGATTCGAAGTAGTGGTAGAGCGCCGTCGGCCCCAGCCCTACGGCTGTCGCGACGTCTGCCCATTTCGTGTCTTCGTAGCCGTTCTCGCCGAAGAACTTGGTCGCCACGGCGACGATCTCGGCGCGCTTGTTGCGCGGCGACGGCCGTGGTTCTGTTCGCTCATCCCCCCCGCTGCCAGGCATCTACGCCGCCTCCTCGTTGTCCGGTTTGCCACCTTTGTCCACACATGTGTCCCCTTGCGGACGCGCGCAACCCTACACGGGAACCTGTCATGTTTCGCCGGTTATTTATCGGCGTCCAAAAATAACTTGCGAGAATGGCGACGATGAGTGAGGACCGCTTCCAAGAGCCGGGCTGGTTCACCCGCAACGTCTTCAATAAGGCCGTCGCCGCGGCCACGCGGATGGGGATCAGCCTGATGGGCTCGCGCGTGCTCGAAGTCAAAGGGCGCAAATCGGGCCAGTGGCGGTCCACCCCGGTGAACCTGCTCGAGGTCGAGGGACAGGAGTACCTGGTGGCCCCACGCGGCAACACCCAGTGGGTGCGCAACATGCGGGCGGCGGGCGGCGGCCGCCTGAAGCTGGGGCGCAAGACCGAGGAGTTCAAGGCGACCGAGGTGCTCGACGACTCGCGGGCGACGGTCCTGCGCGCCTACCTGAAGAAGTGGAAATGGGAGGTAGGCGTCTTCTTCGAGGGGGTCGGCCCGGACTCGACCGATGCGCAGCTCCTCGCCGTCGCCCCTGAACACCCGGTCTTCAAGATCGACGCCTGACCAGCGGCCTAGAGCCCGCTGGTGGTCGCCGCGCGGACGGCGAGGAAGAAGATCACGATGCAGCTGACCGCCATGATCCCCATCTCGCGGCGGACGATCTGCAGGGCGATCGATTTCTGCGCTTCGGGCGGAAACGATTCGATGTCGAGCTCGCCGAGCTCGCGCTGAGCGGCGCCGAGGCGCGCGCCCTCGGCGATGAACGAGATCACCAGCGGCAGGATGCCGTAGAGGTAGTGGAGGTTTTCCTGTGCCGAATGGTCGGTGACGAGGAGCAGCCCGCCGAGCGCCGCCTGCACGAAGACGGCGACCTGGGCGAAACGCAGCAGGTACCAAAAGGGCACCGAGGGACGGATTTTGAACCAGGCCCAGCCGCCGACGGCGCCGGCGGCGAGGTTGAGCAGGATGACCAGCATCCCGACCGCGATGTGGAGGCCGACGATCACCCTAATCCATCCCAAAAGGGTCGGGATTCGGCTTGCTGATGCGGAAAATCACTATGTAGCAAGTTGTCACAATGTGGTTGTATAAAGCACGGCTGAGGGTTTCCGAGGGGCCGTGAACGGGTCTGCTCGGGCCTCAAACCCGGACATCACACCACTTCGTGCTCAAGACCTACTTCCCCATCCTCGTCTTCGCGTTCCTGGGCCTCACCGTGGGCGGCCTCTTCGCGATGCTGAATCACCTGATCGGCCCGAAGAAACCGGCGCGCGCCACCGACGCGAGCCGCCGCCAGCACGAGCCTTACGAGTCCGGCATCCCGGTCGAGCCGGTGAAGAACTTCCGCTTCGGGGTCAGCTTCTATCTGATCGCGATGCTGTTCATCCTCTTCGACATCGAGGTCGTCTTCCTCTATCCGGTCGGGGTGATCATGAAGGGCGCCGACAGCGTCTTCGTCCTCGGCGAGCTGATCACCTTCGTGGTGCTGCTGATGCTCGCCTTCGTCTACGTGTGGAGAAAGGGTGCGCTCGATTGGAGGTAGAACGCCGCAGCTTCCAGGCCCGTCAGGCCTCCGCCCGCGACATGCTGCGCGGCGACCTCGAGGGTGAGGACTTGGAGAAATACGTCGAAGAGCGGGTGGTCACGACCACCTTCGAGAAAATGCTGAACCTGGCGCGGGCCAACTCGATCTTCCCGCTCACCTTCGGCCTCGCCTGCTGCGCGATCGAGGCGCCGATCTCGATCGTCACCGCCCGCTACGACCTCGCCCGCTTCGGCGCCGAGGCGCTG
>Ga0134125_10001545_pt1 | contig 28091 bp, 28 predicted proteins | sample KB31751_FD_96464 | JGI IMG/M metagenome (GOLD analysis project Ga0134125, IMG submission 96464) | Terrestrial soil microbial communities with excess Nitrogen fertilizer from Kellogg Biological Station, Michigan, USA - KB3-175-1 | ecosystem: Environmental > Terrestrial > Soil > Unclassified ... | reverse complement strand
GCGCAACTTCGTGGAAGAGTACTCGCTGAAAGACGGACGCAAGATCAATCTGCTGGGAGAAGGCCGCCTCATTAACCTGGCCGCAGCCGAAGGGCATCCGCCGGCGGTGATGGACATGAGCTTTGCCGACCAGGCACTTTCGGTCGAGTACATGGTGAAGAACTACAAGAACCTCGAAAAGAACGTGTACAAAGTGCCGGACGAACTCGACAAACGCGTCGCCAAACTGAAGCTGGAGTCCATGGGGATCAAGATTGATCGCCTGACGCCGGAGCAGGAAGAGTATTTGTCGGGCTGGTCAGAAGGAACGTAGGGGCAGTTCCCGGTTGCCAGTTGTCAGTTCCGAGTTGTGGAAGGGGCGGCGCAAGCCGCCCTTTTATTTTTGTCACATTCAAGCTCCAACCACGATCACGAACGGAAAGGCACATTCAAATTCTAACCACAATCACGAACGGGAAGGGCACGGCTTTAGCCGTGCCGCACACGGCGTTTCTCAAGCGGCTTTAGCCGCTGGGGGCCAGCCATCCAAACGGAATCCCGGGAACGCCGAGCAATACCGATACTCCGCCGCATTCTGGACCAGTCCGCGTTTCACCGGATTCCGATGAATATATCCACGATGTATTTCAAAATCCACATCATCTCGAATTCGATGATCGGTGAACCCTCGCTGCCATATCTCTTTCGTGCGTCCGAACTCGCTTCCAAATGAACGGGAGAAGCCACCCTTGATTAATTGCACAGCTCTCTCGATCGTCACCTCCGGAGTGATCAACAGATGCGCGTGCTCCGGCATGAGTACGAATGCGTGCAATAGAAACGCTCCCTGACGTTTGTAGCCATAGAGAGTCTTTAAGAACAATCTTGCGTATGGCTCAACGATGAAGAGCCGTCTTCGTTGCCATGTTGAGAAAGTCACGAAGTATGTCCCCGCAGGGGACATTGAACGAGAGGGTTTCACAGCGCACCTCAGCGGCTAAAGCCGCATCGTGGTTAGGCTATATTGGCACGACTAAAGTCGTGCCCTTCCCGTTCGAAATAAATGGCGAGTGGTTCCAGATTGGGAAAGAGAAGGGAACCAAGTCGAGGTTAATTATTCGCGCGGCTGTTGGGCGCTACCTGGGTGGCAAGCAACACAGTATCCAGATTCAAAAACAACCCCGATTGGCTATCGGGGTTTCTCGCATGACGAGCGCTTTTCTCCGCAATCAGGGTTGATAGTTCGGTGGCTACGTCCCTTCGTGCGTTGCCTTTGTCCCATTGGAAATAGCATAGTGAATATAGTGAGCAAGAAGTGCGCGGCCTTTGCGGGCCGCGTTTTTTATTGGGGTAAGAATAAAAAGCAGATTCCTCACCGGCTAAAGCCGGATTCGGAATGACAAATTTTCAGAGTGGCAGCGAGAACAAAAAGGGGCGAGCATGAGAAACGGTTGGGCGAAAAACGCCGGTGTGGAGAACAGCGGGGCAAAAACTGGCGGCATGAAGATTAAGCATGCGAAGCGGCGGGGCGAATGGGCCGAGTTGCAGTTTATGGCTCGGGCGGCGGAGCACGGATTGCAGGTGACCAAGCCATGGGGAGAGTCGGCGCACTATGACTTTGTCGTGGAAAATGGAGGAAGATTTGTGCGGGTGCAGGTGAAGTCCACGATGTTCAAAGACCGTGGAGGGTATTCGTGCACGGTGCGGGGGAGCCGAGGGCCGTACAAAGGCGATGCGTTTGATTTGGTGGCGGCGTATTTAATTCCGGAGGATTTGTGGTACATCATTCCGGCGGAGAAGATCCGCGGGCAGGGGAGCGTGGCGATTTATCCGAAGCTGAAAGGGTCGAAATACGATTGTTATAAGGAGGCGTGGCATTTGTTGCGGAAAGACTCGAAGGCTGAGAAAGGACTGGAGTTGAAGGCCTGTTGCCAAGTGACGGCGGAAACGAACATTCAGCGGCTATCAGCATTCAGTACCAGCGGCTAAAGCCGCCGGTTTCTAAATCCTATTGGCGCGGCTAAAAGCCGCGCCCTGATACGAATCTTCAAATCTTGCCGGTCTCCTTCGGCTTCGCTCAGTGCAGGCACAAAACTAAAGCCTCGCCCCGATACGAATCTCTCTATTTCAGCTTTACGAAGAGCAGGACGAAAATTGCCCACACGCCGACCGTGAGCGGGAACATTGCTAATGTCGCGTTCTGCACAGCATTGCCTCGCGGCAATGCGTAGGTAAGAACGAACATGGCGCCCGCAGTCAGCACTCCAAGAATCAATTTTGCTTTCCAGCTCATGATGGTTTCTCTCCTCGCTCAGCTTCGCGATTGCTGTCGCGGAAGCGGCGGCCCCTGTTGCGCGCACGAGTATATACCGTCCTGCAATAGATTGCAGCAGGAAGTATTGGCGGGAGGAATAGGCCCAAAGTCCGCGCCCAGCGGGCAGAGACGGGCGGCCGATTCCCTTAAAGAAAATAGATTGCCTCGAAAAGCAACCGGCTACTTGGCGAGCTTCGCCTTCAGATCGGCAGCGCGGCTGATCTGGAACTCAGGCTCAATCGTTTCCGCCAGGTGCAATGCTTTTTCGTAAGACTGGCGCGCTTCCTGCGGACGTTGCAGGGCGGTCAGCACGTCTCCGAGGACGGCGTTTGGCTCTACCGCGTCCGGGGCGAGGGCGACGGATTGCTGCGCTTCGGAGAGAGCTTCTGGCAGCTGCTTTGTCTTCAGCAGATTTTTGGCGTTCTGCAGGTGGCCGAGTGCGGAAGCCAGGGGAAGATCAAAGTGTCCGTCGAAAACGAAGACGCCGTAGTCAATGACCGCTACGGGACGCAGCTGCTTGAACTGCTCGTAAGGATTGAGCTGGCCCGCGCCGAACTCGAACCCGGAAAGATCGCCGGCGCTGATGAGCACGGGGCCGTCAATTGCGGGAGGGGCCTGGTCCACTTCGCGCATCCACATGGTGTCCATGGTGGGCAAGGGTTTGCAGGGGATGCCGTAGTCGCGGAAATCCACGACGCCCTGCGCGAAGTAAATGAACCAGCAATCTTTGATTCCGTGCTGGTCGAGATAGCGTTTGGTGGCGTGGAGCTGCTGTCCCCAATCGGCGTTGGAGTCGCTCAAATATTTATAGGTGTTCGCGGGGCCGCCCCAAAGTTCGTTTTCATAAGCCAAATAAGCGGGATACGCGTGCGCGCCGGAGACTGCCTGGAAGATGATGAGAATGACTACGGCGTAAAGCCAGCGGCGATTTTTTTGAATGAGTTTTATGGACGCGCCCGCGATCAGGATGTAGAGGAACATGTACATGGGCAGGATGTGGCGAAGCCCAATGTTCATCCCGGCGCTCATGGCCACGAGCAGATGAAATACCGGCGGGATAGTAAGAAAGAGAATCTCGCGCCAGCAGGTGAGCTTGCGCGTGGCGATGGCCCAGATGGCTATCCCTAGCAAAATCAAGAAGGCAAGCGTGGATTTAATGACAAAGGCGGCGGGAAAGTAGAACCAGACGCCGTGAGGATAAATTCTTCCGAAAAGATAGCTGGTGTAGAAATCCGACATGATGCGCACATCGGCCAGGCCGTAAATGTACGACTCAGGAAACAGATGCCAGTGCGCGACTGCGGCCAGAATGTGGGCTTCGCGCGGGCGCGATAGCTGCTGCAGGTATTCGGGCATGGTTGGGTTCAACTGCAAGCCTGCTTCCCTTGCCTGGTAGCGGAATCCATAGAACGCCCACAGGATGGCGATGGCGATGATGCTCATCGCGACAATCGCAACTGCCAGGCGAGCAGCACACTTGCCGGTCGAAATCCTGCCTCCATCTGTTGCTGCAGCGGCGTCACTTTTGTTTCGGAGATAAGTTCGGACCACTTCACAGATCGCCAGCAGCACCAGCATGGGAAGAATCACAATGGCTGTGTGCTTGGAAGCGAGTGCAAGGCCGCCGGCAATACCCACCACAATCAGCCGCCCCGGCGATGGCGCCTTCACGTAGCGATAAAAGGCGTAGATGGAGGCGAACATGAAACAGGAAAGCCCCATATCGGTGCCGACGACCGCGCCGTGGGCGAGGACGTTGGGGTCAGAGACCATGAGTGCGAGTGCGATGAAAGCCGCGCCGGTGCCAAACATCTCCTGGGCCGTGATGAAAACCAGCAAGGCAAGCAACATGGTCAGAAGCGAGGCGGCAATGCGCGCGCGAAAAATAATCTCGTCGTGCCCGACGTTGTTATGGAAGATAAAATCCTTGCCGCTGTGGAATGCGTCGTACTTGAAGAAGTCGCCGGGGAGCGGGGGCTCGCGCAAAGGAAGCGGAAGCAGAGGCAGCGCGGCGAGCATCTTCACCAGCGGCGGGTGCTCAGGGTTCAAGCCAAAATCGGCGTGCTTGAGCGACATATAACCGGAGAAGATATGGTCGTCTTCATCCCAGGTGATGGAATTCCTGTACGTAGATGATGCCAGCTGTATAAAAAGAACAATTAAAAGGGCCGCCACTCCGGCCATCACCCAGGTACGACTTCGGTTTTTTGACATGATCAGGACGTCTCGCGATTTGAACTTGGATATCTTTGCGAATTTGGAAATCTAAAAAAAGCGAACTACAGGCTTTATCACGCGAGGGGCGCAAGGTCAAGGAATATCGATTTTGTAGGCTCGGGTCAGCGAAAACATCGTGGAACCAGAAAGACTGAAAAAGCCTTTGGGACCGCTGGTAATTTTCCTCCTCACGGGATAGTATCCATTTGCGTTTTCGCAGGAGGTCGTTATGGTGCTGGGCATGTCACTCGCTACCTACACAGCTGTCCATGTAGCCATCAGTCTTATTGGAATCTTCTCCGGATTCATTGTCCTGATTGGATTGCTGACCGGGAAACCCTTGAATGGATGGACCGCCATTTTCCTGACGACGACCGTGCTCACTAGCGTGACCGGATTCGGATTTCCTTTTACGCACCTTTTGCCGTCGCACAAACTGGCCATCATTTCGCTGGTGGTGCTCACGGTCGCCATTCTTGCCCGCTATGCTTTTCATATGGCCGGCGTATGGCGCAGCACTTACGTGGTAACTGCAATGATCGCTTTTTATCTGAATGTTTTTGTGCTGGTTGTGCAGTCGTTTGAAAAGGTCCCCGCTTTAAAGGCGCTGGCTCCCACGCAATCAGAGCGGCCTTTCGTAGTCACCCAACTCGTGGTGCTCACGGCCTTTGTCTTGCTGATTATTCTGGCGGTACGGAAATTCGGGCACGCACAACGGACGGCGTGAGCCGGTTAGAAGTTGTCGGACTCTTCGGGCCCCAATTCGAACAGCGCGTCCTGGCTTTCCGCGATTTCGAATGAGCCGCCGTTGTCTTCGCCAACCTGGCCCTGTTTGTCGAGCTTTCGCTGGCTACGGCGCTCCAATTTTTCGCGCTGTTTTTCCTTGCGGCGCTGCTCTTTTTGACGTTTGTTGAAAGTCGCGCTTCCCCGACCAGGCATGAGACCCCCTTGAATATTCATGAACGACAAACTGCCGCGCGCGGATACCAGCGCGGCGTTTGATCATGATTATGATTTTAGAAAACTACCAGCGGGGCTCGCGAGGTCCACGTGCATGGCCTCCATCGTCGCGCCCGCGTCCGCCCCGGCCACCGCCGCCTCCGCGGCCCCCGCCTCCACCACCAAATCCTCCACGACCGCCGCCACCACCTCCGCCGAAGCGCTTTCCACCGCCTCCGCCGAAACCTCCGGGGCGTTCGGTCTTGGGCTTCGCTTCGTTGATCTTGAGGGTGCGGCCGCCGAGATCTGTTCCATTTAAGGCGGCAATCGCTTTTTCCGCTTCTCCGGCATCAGTCATCTCGACGAAGGCAAAGCCGCGCGAACGTCCTGTATCGCGGTCGGTGACCATGCTCACTTTTTCCACGGCCCCGTGGGCTTCAAATACACTCCGCAACTCGGCTTCGGTTGTGGCATGGGGCAAGTTGCCGACGTAAAGATTTTTCATAATGCGCTCTTTTCTTTTTCGTTCACATCTTCTTCGTTTAGATCTTTTCGCTCAGGCCGCTGCAAATTATCAAGTAAAGCAAACGCCTGTTGCTCACGGGCTAAAGCCCGCAATTGAGTCGAGTTAACGGCACGACCGAAATCGTGCCCTTCCCAAAACCAATTTTGCGATGACTCCAGCACCTATTTCGTCGCCTTGGCCGCAGGTTTAGCGGCTTTGTCCGCCAATGCCGCGAACATCTTCCGATAACGCTCCCGCCGCTCGATCTTTTCCTTCCGGTCCTTGTGGAACCGGGCCTTGTCGCCATTAATTTTGGACATTCTGTCTCCTCAAGCCTTGCGGGGCCAGGTATGGTTTTCTGTGAGTTAACTGCCGCTCGATGATAAATGCTTCCGTTCGATTTGTGGAAAAAACTAACGGATGCGGAAAGCGGTCGCAATTGCTGACGGCGAAAACTCCATTCCTGGCTTAGCGGCTACGATATTGCAGTTCCCTGGCTCTTGGCCTTCTCCCACCATACAGGGCCTTCTTTGGGAAGGTTCCGCATATTGGAAAGTTCCTTCTTGATCTGCTGCAACCGGTTGGTGCGCAACTCATAGGCTGACTGGTCAATTGCGCTGTGCTCGCTTCTCTCCGCATAGCGGGTATTCATGCTCCGAAGATCGGTAATTTCTTGACGAAGGTCACTAAGGCGTTGCGAAATGTAATCCATACCCCATCATACGCCTTTAATCGGGCTGATGCCGTCCATGGAGAAACAGGCCGGGAATGTGCGCGGCGGCGAACTTCGAGGCTGGCGGGAACTGCCGCAAGACGCAGGAAGTCCAGTATTTTCGCGGTTTCCAAGGCAATGCCAAGTGCTCGTTCTTTGGTAACTTTGACCGCGAAATTGCGGGTGCCATACTGTTTGTATATGTCGCATTCCCCTGCTTTAGCCAGGCCTGAAGTGGCGTCCGGCAAGCCCGCGAAAGACCAACGCGCTCCGCGCATTCGCTTGAGCGGATCGGTTTTGGCGTTGGTGCGCCTGCCCAATCGAAAGCATATTCGCGCACGCCTGCACATTCTTTCCATCAGTGGAGGAATGTTGAATCTGGAGAGCCCTCTCGATGAAAAGCTGGTGGTGGAATTGACCTTTCACCTGGTATCGGCAACAGTTCGCGTCGAAGCCGAAATGCTATTTCCCATGTGGGCCACGCGCGGCTGGCTGCAACCCTTCCGGTTTACCGACCTTTCGGAAGAAGATCGCAAGATGCTGGAGTTGAATCTTCAGCCGTTCATGAATCAGATTGAACGAGGGTGACCTCAGCGGCTAAAGCCGCTTATTTCCGCCGCTTCTCGGCACGGCTAAAGCCGTGCCTTCCCGAAATCTTCTTCCCTAAGCAACTTCCAGAAGCCTTTGCCCGAAATCAGTTTCCGAAATCACGTCCTGAAGGCGCTGCTATACGGACAGAGTTCTCATTTAGTGCTCAGTACGAAAGCCTGGGGATGGCCGATCGGCAAGCGAAGATCTGGCACCACACGCAACTAAACCACCACCGATTCCTTGTACTCTCCAAAAACGCGACGCAGAGTGTCTGAAATTTCGCCAACCGTCGCATAGGCTTCAACCGCGCCGAGGATCAGCGGCATCAAGTTCTCTCCGGAGCGCGCAGCATCTTCGATCTGCTTGAGGGATGCTTCCCATGACCGGCGGTCCCTGCGGTTCCGCAGCGCGCGCAAACGTTCCACCTGCTTGCGCTCTAAATCTTCATCCACGCGTTGAATGGAGACGGGCTTTTCTTCTTTCATGGTGAACTTGTTCACTCCGACGACGACCGCTTCTTCTTTCTCCACCCGCTGCTGGTATTCGTAAGCGGCGTTCTGAATTTCCTGCTGCACGTATCCGCGCTCGATTGCGGCGAGCATCCCACCCAGCGCGTCAATCTTGTTTAGATAATTCTCTGCCCGCTTTTCCATCTCATTGGTCAGGCTTTCGATGTAGTAGGAGCCGGCCACGGGATCGACCGTGTTCGGGACGCCAGATTCATAAGCAACGATCTGCTGGGTGCGCAAAGCGATGCGCGCCGCCTGCTCAGTCGGCAGGGCCAGGGCTTCATCGTAGGAATTGGTGTGCAGGGACTGCGTCCCACCAAGTACCGCGGCAAGCGCCTGCAAAGCGGTGCGGACGATATTATTTTCCGGCTGCTGCGCCGTCAGCGTGGAGCCCGCCGTCTGTGTATGAAAGCGCAACATCCATGAGCGCGGGTTTTTCGCTTTGAAGCGTTCGCGCATGATTTTTGCCCACATGCGGCGGGCGGCGCGAAACTTGGCGACTTCTTCCAGGAAATTGTTGTGCGCGTTGAAGAAGAATGACAATCGCGGGCCGAATTTGTCGACATCAAGCCCAGCATTGATTGCGGCCTGCACATAGGCGATGCCGTTGCCCAGCGTGAAGGCGATTTCCTGCACGGCGGTCGAACCGGCTTCGCGCATGTGGTATCCGGAGATGGAGATCGTATTCCACTCGGGAACATTTTCGTTTGTCCATGCAAAGAGATCGGTGATGATCCGCATTGCCTGCCGTGGCGGATAAATGTACGTGCCTCGGGCGATGTACTCCTTCAGGACATCGTTCTGCACCGTGCCCGAAAGCCGGCGAATGTCCATGCCACGCCGGCGCGCCACCGCGACATATAACGCCAGCAGAATGGAGGCCGTCGCGTTGATCGTCATTGACGTGGATATCTTGGTCAGGTCTATGCCGTCGAACAGGCTCTCCATGTCTTCGATGGAATCAATGGCGACGCCGACCTTGCCTACCTCGCCGAGCGCCAGCGGGCTGTCGGAATCGAGACCGATTTGTGTAGGCAGATCGAAGGCTACCGAGAGCCCCGTGGTGCCGTGGGCGAGAAGATATTTGTATCGCTTATTGGATTCTTCCGCGTCGCCCATGCCCGCGTATTGCCGCATGGTCCATAGGCGTCCGCGATATCCGGTGGGCTGAATGCCCCGCGTGAAAGGATACTCGCCGGGGAAACTAATTTGGTCGTCGTAGTTTGAGTTTGCAAGATCGGCGTCCGTGTAGAGCGGTTGAATTGGAATGTGGGAAGAAGTCTCGGGCTGAGCAGCGGACGGTTTGGATTTCTCGGGCATTTGTAACGTACCACCATGCTTGCCGCAACGCCTGCTGGTGGTTCATTTGCAAAATAGAACCACTATCTACTTTTGCGACTCCTCAAAAACATATCATCCCGAACAGCTTAGCTGTGAGGGACCTTACGACCGTCGAAACCATTATTAGCGCTGACAGGAATTGCGATCCCTGCTGTCTGCATTGATAGCTTCCAGCGCACGTAAGGTCTCTCCGTCTTCGCTGCGCTCAACGTCGAGATGACATGCTCTTGCGTGTTTTATTCAAACTAAGCCATCTCTTAGCGCTGATTCCATTTGGCGGCGCTACTTCATGGCCGCTAACTTCCTGCGCAAGCGCCAGAATGAAGTCACTCCAAACCAGATGAACAATAGCGTAAAGCACACCGCCAGCACTACGCGGCCATAGCTCGATTTTCCCGCTTCATATTTTGAGTACTCGCGGGCGATCCCAAGCGCACCAATTCCCGCAATTGCCAGGAAAACGAATCCCATGACTTCCAGCCAGAGCTGGTGCATCACATGCGCAAAATGCACGGCCCAGGCGCGGACACCCTGCCAAAGGGCATTCAATCCGCGCGAGCGCTTTGCCTGGTCGGTGGCCATCCGCGTGGCTATGCCCAAATTTCTGAAAGTGAAGACTTTCCCCATCGCGAATGATTTTATCAATGTTTTCACCCGCCTTAAGAGATAGAATACGGGCACGGTAAACTGCACCGGCCACGCATCATAGCGATGCGTTTATACATCTAATTAACTGGAGTTGCCCATGATGGCAGCAACCGGGATGCAGGGGGGCATGTGGACCAGCAACTTAAACAGCTTATGAAAGAGCTTGGCGAGGCGATCAATGAAAGCCTGGCCGACTCGGATTCCATCGCCGAAGTTGTCTCCAGAATTAAAGACGGCGGCTATGACATTTTTCTAGTGCTCGAAGCGACCATCGGCATCAGCAAGCCGGGCGAGAGCAACGCGGAGAAAACGACGCTCGTCACTTCCTCCTCTTCGAGCAATTTTGAGTTCAAAGTCAGCGACCAGGATTTGAAGTTCCTGAAATCACTGCGTATTAAAGTGGAGGAAGAGCAGACGTAAGGGATGGCTCTTCCCGCCGCAATCCTCTTCCCAAAACCATCCGCACCGCATAGCGCTCTGCTTCTGCTGTGCTAGTATCTTTCTTTCGTTTTTGCTTTCATTTTTGGCTTTCGTTTTTGCGTTTCTTGTATGCGTCCGTTTTTGTGCAATGACGCCAGAGTGAGGCAAAAATCATCCTGGCGCGTTTCCCGGAACTGGCGGTTTGCATCCAAGCGCAAGGTTATGGCAGCACTATGAAAGATACGCTCGGGGTTCTGCTCGCTGGAGGAGCCGGAGAACGGCTTTACCCTCTCACTCGCGACCGCGCCAAGCCCGCCGTAACCTTCGGCGGCATTTACCGCATCATTGACGTCACGCTTTCCAACTGCGTGAATTCCGACCTGCGCAAGGTTTACATCCTTACGCAATACAAAGCTCTCTCGCTCAACCGCCACATTCGCGAAGGCTGGAACTTTGTGGCGCGCGAAATGGGCGAGTTCGTCGAGGTCCTGCCTCCCATGAAGCGCGTCAGCGAAAGCTGGTACCAGGGAACAGCAGATGCGGTTTACCAGAATATTTATTCCATCGGATCAGAGCAGCCCAAGCGGGTGCTGATCCTCTCCGGCGATCATATTTATAAGATGAATTACCGCCGCATGCTCAAGCAGCATGAAGACTGCGGGGCCGATGTGACGCTGGCGACCATCCAGATTGAGCCCGATGAAGTTTCCCGCTTCGGCGTGGTGGATGTGGACCACGACAACCGCGTCGTGGGATTCGAGGAGAAACCCAAGGAAACCAAGCTGCGCGCCCCACATAATCCGAATAAAGTGGCGGCGTCCATGGGGATTTATCTTTTCAACACGGACGTACTCATTCCGGTATTGCTAAAAGACGCCGAGGACCCCGATTCCAGCCACGACTTCGGCAAGGACATCCTGCCCAAGATGGTGGACGACTACCGCGTCTACGCCTACGACTTTGTGGATGAAAATAAAAAAGAGGCGCAGTACTGGCGCGACGTGGGAACGCTTGAGGCCTACTACGAGGCCAACATGGACATCGTTTCGGTCTCGCCGGTGTTCAACCTGTACGACTCCGACTGGCCGATCCGGACGTATCAGCGCCAGTATCCGCCGGCGAAGTTCGTGTTTGCCGAACAGGGGCGCACCGGGCAGGCGCTTGATTCGATTGTTTCCGCGGGATGCATTGTTTCCGGAAGCAGCGTTCGGGGAAGCGTTCTTTCACCGGATGTGCGCGTGAATTCCTATAGCGAAGTGGACTCGAGCATTCTGTTTTCGCACGTAAACATCGGCCGCCACTGCCGCATTCGCCGGGCAATCATTGACCGCGACGTGCACATTCCGGAGGGCACGACGATCGGATACGATCCGGAAGCCGACCGCCAGCGGTATTTCGTGACTGACTCGGGAATCACGGTGGTGACGCGCGATTATTCTCTATTTGAAAATCCCGTGACGGTGGACTACTTCACCAGCGAGTAGCCTTTGTATTTCCCCTCAGGGGCTGAAGCCCCTTATTGTTAGCGTTCGTACGGCATGGCTAAAGCCATGCCCTTCCCGGTTGTGCTCCGAGCAAAAGACGATCCGATTGATACCGCAAAAATCAGATCCGAAAACCGTCGCTACTAAACTCGCGCTGATGCGCGATGGTGAGCGAGGCCTTGTCAGTTCTTGATTGGTTCGACTAGGACTGCCGTGCCATAGGCCAGGACTTCGGTCACGCCCTGCATGATTTCCGTAGCGTCATAGCGGAATGAGAGCACTGCATTGCCACCTAACTGCCCCGCATGTTGCAGCATCAGGTCAAAAGCCTCTTCGCGCGTTTTTTCACAAAGATTGGTCAGGAGCGTGATGTTTCCGCCAATTAATGTCTGCAGGCTGGCGCCGATCGTGCCGATGACGGAGCGCGAGCGCACGACAATTCCACGCACCACTCCCAGCGTGCGCACGACCTTGAATCCATCCAATTCGAATTGCGTGGTGACCATGTTGTGCGCGACCATAGCGCCCGGAGTATAGCGCGAAACGCCCATATTGTTCTCCTCCCGTTAGATTTCTACTCCCGCATGATGGCGAAGACAATTTGATTCGGCGATGGTTCCATAACTTACAACTCGATCCGCCCTAAAAAACATGTCATCCCGACGTTGAGCATAGCGAAGATGGAGGATCTTACGAAAGCTAAGCCTTGCCGCGCTGCCAACAGGAACGCCACTCCCCGCCGTCAGCACCAAAGCTCTCGATTACGTAAGGTCCCTCACCGCTTCGCGGTTTCGGGATGACACGGGGTGGAGAGCGTTTAGGAGCGGCAATGTTGGCGGGTGGCAATGTTCAGGGGTTGGCAATACTTACAGGTTGGCAGGGCGCAAAACCTATCAACCGACCACGGCGCTCTTCTCCCGCGCTCCATCGCTCTTAAAGTCCCGCAGCGTCAGTTCAATCCCGCCGAATTCGGGATGGTCGTTCTCCTCGAGCGTAAATGCAATGTCAAAGGTGTCGCCTGCAAGCAGCCCCTCCTGCTGAAATCGTTCAGCCATCCGCCATCCGAGCGCGTTATAAGAAACAAAGTTCTTCCAGCCGAGGCGGCCGTCGCCTCCATTTTTTACGGCAGCATTTTTGGCGGCCAGCGGAGGCCCAACGCGCAGACGCACATGCTTGTCTTTTATCAGCTTCGGCGGCGACATCAAGCGCACGCTTCGCGCCACGAACACCGGCGCGTGGTTCGCCGCGCCGAAGGGTTCGAGTTGTTCGATCGCCGCAAAAAGCTGCGGCGTGATCTCCGCCAGCGACAACTCCGCGTCAGCTTCCAGCACGGGATCGAAGTCTTCGAGTGACAGGCACCGCCGCGCATAGGCGTCCAGGCGCGAGCGCAACTCCTCAACATTAGCCGAGGGCAGCGAGAACCCCACGGCATGTGAGTGCCCACCGAAGCGTGTGAACAACTCCGGGCATGACTCGAGCGCATTCAGCAGATGGAAGGGCTTGATGGAGCGCCCCGAGCCATGCGCTTCTTCTCCATTTTTAGAGATAACCAGCGCAGGGCGGCCATAGCGCTCGACCACGCGAGTAGCGGTGATTCCGATGACGCCGCGGTGCCAGCCTTCGCCATCCACCACAACACAAAAAGCTTCGCCCAGCGTGGGAGTTTCTTCGAACCGTTTATTGATCGATTCAAGTATGCGGCGCTCTTCCTCCTGCCGCTCGGCGTTTAACTGGTCGAGCCTGTTCGCAATCTCTACAGCCCGCACCGCATCCTTCACGCTGAACAACTCAATCACGTCCCGCGCAACATCCATGCGCCCTGCGGCATTGATGCGCGGCGCAATGCGGAAGGCAACTTCACCCGAGGTCAGCGGATGGCCGCCGAGCTTCGCCACTTCAAGCAACGCCTTCAGTCCAGGATTGACCGCTTTTCGCAGGGCGTCCAATCCAATCCTGGTGAAGACGCGGTTCTCCCCGGCGAGCGGCACTGAATCCGCGACCGTGGCAATGGCCGTCATCTTCATAAAGGACTTCAACAGGCCTGTCTGGTCTTTGTCCGGGAACCTTCTTGCCAGCAGTCCCTGCGCCAGCTTGAATGCGACTCCCGCTCCGCAAATCGACTTGCAGGGATATTCGCAACCAGCCTGATTGGGATTTACGACCGCGAGCGCATCAGGAACTCCATCCGCGCCCGGAAGGTGATGGTCGGTGACGATGAGATCCACGCCCAGCCTGCGCGCGGTTTCCGCCGGAGCAAACGCCCGGATACCCATGTCCACGCTGATGATGAGTTGAATGCCAGCCGCCGCCGCGCGTTCTATGACATCGTCGCGCATGTCGTAGCCATCGCGGATGCGGTGGGGAACGTGAAAGTCAGTAGCGCCCCCGCACAACTCAATCGCGGTTTTCAGGATGACGATGGCCGTGGTGCCGTCCACGTCGTAGTCACCGTAAATCAGAATGGTTTCTTTACGCTCAATCGCCGCCTCGATGCGGTCGAGCGCGGCCTTCATTCCCATCAATAAATACGGCGAATGGAGATCGGAAAGCGATGGCGAAAGAAAATGGTGGGCGGCCTCGCCTGTGGCGATTCCGCGCATGACGAGAAGGCGGGCCAGAGTGTCGGCAACTGCCGGAGTGAATTTTTGCGCGAACGCGCCGGATTGCAACTCAGCAGAAAGGGATTCTACCTGGGCCGCGTCTGCGCTACGAGTGCTCCAGCGCATGGCTACGGCTCGTCGTCGAATTCTGAGCCGTCCATGGGAATACCGCCAAAGTCCTCGGAGAGTTCCATGAGGCGCTTGTAGCGGTCGTACCATTCCGTGGATGCCTCATAGAGCATCATCACACCCTGGTGGGCAAAGCCCAGTTGCACGAATCCCGTTTTGCCGATGTAAGTGCGCAGCCAGCGGGCCTCTTCCACGTCTTCATCGTTAGTGAATTCGGCGCTGCCTACTTGCTTAAGAAGATCGTCTACTTCCTCGCTGCGCATGAGCCACGAGTTCATGGTCAGAAAAGGAGCGCCCGCGGCCTTTGCCAGCTCCACAAAATCCTTCCAGCTATCGGGATTCTCCTCGTTCCCCCACGCCACGCAGGGAACTTCGTCGGAATCCACGTAACCCTGAAAACGGCGCATGCCGTGGCCTTCGATGAAGGCAATCATGTCATCTTTTAATGTGGCGAGATCTTCGGCGAGAGGCGACATAACCAAGGCTGAGGATATTGTAAGACAAATGCTCAAACGTTGCCGAAACCGTTTCCCCTACTGTTCAAGCGCCAATGTGATTTTCAGCGCTTGCGCAAAGCCACTGTTTCGTTTTCCATCTCGCAATTGCGTTAGACTTGATTTTGCACCACAAGCATGCCAATCCGGAGGGTCACTATGCAAATTGTCTCGATGTCCCAGCAGGAATGCAGCGAATTGTTGGAGCGCGTCTCCATTGGCAGACTAGCGTGTGCATTGGACAATCAACCCTACGTGGTGCCGGTTGGGTTTTCGTATGAGCGGCCCCAGCACATCTATGTTTTTTCGACATTGGGGAAAAAGATCGAATGGATGCGGCAAAATCCCAAGGTCTGTTTGCAGGCCGATGAAGTTGGCAATCGCGCAAACTGGGACAGCGTGGTCGTGACCGGGACTTACGTTGAACTTCGCGAACCGCAATATGCCGCGCAACGCCAACAGGCCATCGAGCGGTTAGGAGAATTTTCGCAGTGGTGGAAGACGCCACTGGCACAGCGCCGGGAAAATGTCAGCGATCTGGAGATTGAAACCGTTTTTTTTCGGATAGATATCTCGGAAATGAGCGGGTTGCGGACGATTTCATGAGCCGCGCTATGTTAGACTATTAAATTCGCGCAAGCAATTTTCCGCACTATGCTCCTGTCAAAAGAATATGTGGGCTATTTGGCCCGCGAAGTCACAAAAAAACTGATTGCGGGCGAGTTCATTGAGACCAAAGACGTCCCCGCGGTCACTGAACGCGTCCACTCCTCCATGCTCGAGGAACTCACGCTTGAGGACCGCATCAACGATGAAGTCCGCGTCATCCTCGAAGCCTACGCCGAGGAGATGCGCAAATCCGGCGCCAACTACCAGGAGATGTTCCGCAAGGTGAAAAGCGAACTGACCCGCAAATACAAGGCGGTTCTGTGAGAATCAGCCGCGATAAGGTAAACAAGGTTGCCCACGTCATCAGTGACGCCCTGGCCGAAACCGATCAGGTGGATTTCGTCGAAGACCGCAATACCATCCGCCTGGAAATCCGCAAGATTCTGGAAGAACTGCTGAACCAGGAAGAGAAAATCGACGCGGCCGCCAAGCAGAAGATCGAGAGCCAGAAGCGGACCATCCTCGAAGGCAGCCAGGAGTGGGACATCCTCTACCGCAAGTACTACAACGAGGAAGTCAAGAAGCTGGGCGTTTAGCCAGAAATATCAATCCTCTTTCCATTCCACCAGCCCAGTTCAGGTATGAGTGTCCGCCGTTAAATTCAAAATAGCCGACGGGATAGCCTTTGCTCTGGAGCACGTCGCGCATGTGTTGGTTGGGTTTGATCTCGAATGTTGGGCCTTCCATCAGCCCCACTTCCTGATAAAAGCGCAGAGGTAGTTTGGGAGAAGCTTCCATCTGCCTCACCAGCCATTGGTCTTCCTTTTCACTGTCGGGCTTCCAGAAGAACGATCCTGACAGAGCAATGACGTTGCCGAAAATCTCCGAGTGTCGAAGTCCGGCAAACACCGAAGCCAGACCTCCGTAGCTTGATCCTGCCACGATGGTTTGCGCGGGATCATCGGTAGCGTGATATTTTTCTCGCGTCCAGGGAACAAGCTCTTTGGCAAGAAAATCGGCGAACGCAGGATTGCAGGGAAGTTCCTCTCTCCGCATCGCAGGCACGGACTCATCGGTCATCACCATGACCATCGGCGGAATTTTCTTCTTTGCGATGAGGATGTCGAGAATCTTCGGCATCCACATCACGTTTCGGTCGCCGTCAAATAACACCAGCAGCGGATAGCGTCTCCCGTGGGCGGAGAAATTCGCAGGCGTATAGACCCACAACTTTTTGTCTCTTTTTAAAATTGCGCTTTGAATGGTAGTAACTTCTACTTTCCCATGCGCGAACGCTTCGGAACTCTCGTCCCACGCAATCTTTGGCGCTTCCGGCAACTCCACAAAAGATGCTTCGCTCCCGTACGCGCCAAATGTTGTTGGGCAACGATGCGGGTTCAATGGATCAGTCTGGAACATTGCCAGCCGAGTTCGCATGGCCTCGTCACCTTTGACTTCATTGACTGAGGTGAGCGGATCGTTCGGAGAAAAGTAGTAAGCAAAGCGGGCATCGTTGCGGACTTTGTATGTTTTGTACCAGACGTCGGTGTCCGCCAGGCGAACCATCCGGTCTTTGGCATCGTAGCCGGCGACGCCGTCAAAGATTACGACGTTACGGGTCGAGGCGTCTCCATGCCAAAGAAAGGTCACGTAAGAATAGTGCGGCTCGTCCGCGACGGATTCAATTAAGGGCGCGCCGCTGTGTTTCACATCTTTCCAGAATTGAGCAGCCGCATCCCGCCCACCCATCTGCACTTCCTTGCCCAGGGCGGCAATTCGAGGACTGGCATCCGGCGCGCTGGGCGAATAAGTTTGAGCGCAGATGCAAGGTGTTCCCGTAGCGAGCAGAAAGGCAAACAGCAATAAGTAAAGTCTTGTCAGCACTTTCTTGTTCTCCGTGAGCCGCATTCAGGACGCATGTCCCACATTTCCACTTCCAGGGCTATCCTAAAGAGGATGGCTTCTCCGCTCCAAATCTCGGCTTTCATAAAAAAGGCTGCAACAGCCGCCGGATTCGATGCTGCCGGCATTTCACCGGTTCGCGACTTTCGTGAACTCGCCTATTTTCCCGCATGGATCGCAAAAGGCCGCGCCGGAGAAATGAAGTACATGGAAGCTCGCGATGAAAGCGGCCAGCTCAAACGGGCATCCCTGCGCTCCGCTGCTCCCTGGGCACGCAGCGTGATTGTTTGCGCCATGAATTACAACACCGCACATCCGTATTCGACACACTTCAAGAATCCCGAAAGCGGATGGATCGCCCGCTACGCATGGGGCAAGGAAGATTATCACGATTCAGTGCTGGCTAAGTTGCGGAAGATTGAGGCAGAACTGAAAGAATCTGTGCCCTCCGAAATCACGAGCCGCTGCTATGTCGACACCGGCCCGCTCGTGGAGCGCGTTTATGCGAAATACGCAGGCGTGGGATGGATCGGGAAAAACACCTGCATTATTAACCAGAAGCTGGGCTCGTGGCTTTTTCTGGGCGTGATTCTTACATCGCTGGAATTCGAATCGGAATCCGCCGCCGATATGCCCGCTCCCGACCGCTGCGGAAGCTGCACGCGCTGCATTGATGCCTGCCCTACCGATGCCCTGCTTGGTCCCTATCAACTTGACGCGACCAAATGCATCTCATACCTCACCATCGAAAAGCGCGGTGAGATTCCAGCCGAGATGCGCGACGGCATGGGACAACATGTCTTCGGCTGCGACATCTGCCAGGATGTTTGTCCCTGGAACCGCAAGAGCCCGGCGAGCGCTGCGCCTGAACTCCAGCCACGCGAAGGGCTGGTGAATCCGGCGCTGGCATGGCTGGCGGAAATCACCCCAGAAGAATTTCGCGAGAAATTTCGCGGCTCTGCGATTCGCCGCGCCAAGCGCACCGGCATCCGGCGCAATGCTGTCATTGCCATTGGCAACAGCGGAGATGCGGCTTTTCTTCCGTTCCTGGAAAAGCTGAGTGCAGATAGGGAGGAAGACCTGGTCGTCCGGGAACACGCGCGGTGGGCGAGAAAGAAGTTGGAAGCTTTATCCGATGACCGTCCGCCGACAAACCAGCCTCTTGCAGAGATCCCGGGCGCTCCGCGTTGACCAGGGAAACCGCTGGCGGTGCAGATCATCGTTCCAGTACGTTCATTATTTTCGATCAGGCACAAGCTCAGTTTGCAGCAGGGCACAACGTCAGTTTGTATCAGGCACGACGTTAGACTGTATCAGGGCACGACTTTAGTCGTGCTGATTAGCGCTTAAAAATCGTGGGGCTTTAGCCCTGAGATTCCTCAGCGGCTAAAGCCGATAGAATTTCGGCACGGCTGAAGCCATGCCCTGATACAGGCCACGTCCTGATATAGGCCACGGGCTGATACAAGCGATGCCTTGATACAAACTCATACCCCGATACAAATCACCGTCCCCTCGATTGCATCACTTTCGCCGACTGGTCGCCCGTAGGAAGAAACTCAACCTTCCAGCTTGGCTCCATCCTCGTCTTGGTGAGAGACTATTCGTGAAATGGCTTCCAGCTTCTGAAGGCTTCATCTCTGCCATGGCCCGCCGACTTCTGCTCGCTTTGTTCGCTCTTTTTCTATTCAGCGCGACTGCCCTGTCCGCGCCGACCGACCATTGGCATATGGTTACCACCAGCCATTTCTACATCCTGACCAATTCGACGGAAGCGAAGACGCGCCAGGCCGCCATGCGTATGGAGCAGATGCAAATCATTTTTGGGCAACTACTGAGCCGAGACAAAGTCGTCACCTCTGAGCCTTTGGACGTTATGGTGCTGCGCGGCGAAGAGTACGCCAACGCTGCTCCGGCACGCGCCGAGCAAGGTCGCCAAGGCGGTTTTTTTATCCCCGGAGACGACCGCAATTTCATCGTGCTCAATGCCGATCAGCCGGACGGCTGGCGTGCCGTCTCCCGTGACTACGCTCGCATGTTGATTAATTACAACTATCCGCCGGCGCAGCCGTGGTTTGACGAAGGATTCGTCCAATATTTTTCCAGCTTGAGGTTGGGTGAAAAAGAAGGCGCAATCGGCGGCGACCCTGACGGCTCGTTTGTCGCAACGCTGAACTCTTCTGAGTGGATCCCGATTGCTGACCTTTTTTCGCAGAAAGTTTCTTCCGGCTGCAATGCCGACATGCGCGAAAAACTTTTCTGCGCCGAGTCCTGGATTGTGATGCACTACCTTATCAACAGCCAGCACTTGCCCGACGTCGGCCCCTACTTCAACGCCGTCCTCGTCCACAAAACTCCGATGGATGCCGGCATCGAAAAAGCCTTCGGCATGACCGCGCAGCAGCTTCAAAAATCAGTGCAGGACTATTTTCATTCGCATACGCAGCCGGGCAATCCAAGCAGCCCCGCTACTACCCTGGAGCATCCCGTACCAGTTCCGCTGTCCGATGTAGGATTGCCCTCCACGTTACAGGATGTGCTCGAATCGCGGGCGCAGGCGCTCGTGGCCGAAATGATGATTCGCCTTCCCGAGCGCCGCGATCGCGCCATCAAGGACATAAATTTCCTGATGAATGGAGACAAAACGGAAAACTCGGTCGAGCATCGCGCAATGGCCTGGTTGTACATACAGCAGAAAAACTATCCCCAGGCGCTCGAGGAATTGAAGGCCGCATCGGAGTTGAAGAACAACGACGCCTGGGTGCTTTACTACAGTTCGCTGATCCGCTACCGGCAGGCGCAGGCCAAGGGCAAATCGTATCAGGGCCTGGAGAACATGTTTCAGGAAATGCGCGCGGTCATTGAATGGAATGGCCAGTTCGCCGAGGCTTACGACATGCTGGCCATGGCGCGGCTTGACGGCGGCGGCCTGAATTCGGCGATTGACGCCATGCGCTCCGCCGTGCAACTGGCGCCGCGCAACCAAAGGTATCTCTTGCATCTCGCGGAAATTTACATGGCCTCGAAAAAGTGGGATGCCGCTACTTCCCTATTGGACAACTTGGCAAGCGGAGACGACCCCGGCCTCGCCAGCGCCGCGAGTCAGGACTTGCACGACCTTCCCTACTTGAAGAAATACGGAATCCTGCCGCAGGATGCTGCCGAGGCCGAGCAACACGCGGTCTATTCGCAGGACTCCGATGCCGATAGTGGTCCGGATGAGCCCGCCGTCCCGGAGAAACCCAAGATCGACACGCGTCCGGTGAAGTTTGCGAAGGGAATGTTGCTGAGCGTGGATTGTTCGAAGCCTCCGCAAGCCACGTTGAAAGTGCTGGTCGCTGGCAAAAGGATGGAACTGTTGACCGACGACTTCAAATCCCTCGTGGTCGTCGGGGCGAGTGAGCCCTCCTGCGAGTGGCACGATGTTCACGTCGCGATCAATTACAAAGCAGGCAAAAGCGGCCCCGACGACTTGGTGTCGCTGGAGTTGCAATAGCGCGGAATTCTAAAATAATTTCATCGCGAAAAAACCGAACATTGATGCACAAGTTGCGTGCGCACGCAAATAACAAACCCTCTCAACTGGATTGAGAGGGCCGACAGAATAGATGTCTTAGAGGCTTACTGGACGCGAACCACGTTGCCCGCCTGGAAGCCCTTGGGCCCCTTCAGCAGGTCGAACTCGACGGTCTCGCCTTCGTTTAAGGTCCGGTATCCATTCTCCTGGATGGCGGAAAAATGAACGAAAACGTCCTCGCCCGTGGATCGTTGAATGAAACCATATCCTTTCGCCCCGTTAAACCACTTTACTGTTCCCTTCTCTCTCACAAAAACTCCTTTCGCTTCTGTTTAAATTTCGGCCATCTTCTGCAAAGCTGGTAGCTGGTGCGACTTTGCGAAGTTGTCCGTAGCACGCTGCTCAGCGCTGCGTTCCTTTTTCAAAGCAAGGCAATGCAAAAAGGCCCCTGAGTCTTACGCCCTCGTACGACAATGGCGGCGTAACACTCTGGAGCCCTTCGTTATTGCGCACTCTTCGACTACGAAACACAGACCCTGGACCCGAAATTACCCAAGCATCCGCAGCAGTTTGTGCTGCGAGCAACAGATCATATTGAGGAATTCGCCTTAAGGCAAGAAAAATCGCAACATTTCCGGTGCGCTAAGCTCCAACTAAATCGTTTTTCCTTGCGGTTGCTCGATATGTCCATGGGCTGAACAACAATCAAAGAGCATCTTGTCGAAATAGCGTATCTTTTTGATACGATATTGCAATTTTCCATGCTCATATCTTCCTCTTCGCCGGCTTCCGCGGCTGTTCCGGGCAAAAAATCATCCGGCGTTTATTCCGGATTGGTCGCGTCCAGCGTGAAATATCTTTTGCGCACCGAAGTGCATACATTTGCATTTTCGGTGGCCGCCAACGCCATCCTTTCCTTCTTTCCCTTCGTCATGCTTCTGATGACGCTGGTCCGCCACGTTTTTCACTCTCGTGTGATGTACGAGGTGGTGGTGCAATTTCTTCGCGACTCGCTTCCCACCGGTCAGGATTTTGTCATCCGCAATTTAAATTCCCTGGTCGCCGCGCGGCACAGCATTCAATTGTTTTCACTATTCATGCTGCTGGTCACATCCACCGGAATCTTCATGCCGCTTGAGGTCGCCATGAACCGCATCTGGGGATTCTCCACCAACCGCTCTTATCTCGGAAACCAATTGATCTCGCTTGGCCTCGCCTTCGGATGCGGCGTGCTGGCATTGCTCTCTATCGCCATGACGGCGGGAAATGTTGCCATCTTCGAACTCGTATTGCGCGGCCATGCTGCGTTTATTCCTCGCATCGTCGGCTTCCTGGTGATGAAGGTATTCGCGATCGCCGCCAGCATCGCAATTTTCTTTCTGATTTACTGGCTACTTCCTAATGGAAAAATTTCCGCCAGAGCCGTCATCCCAACGGCAATCATTATGGGATTGCTTTCTGAAGCGCTGAAGTTCGTTTACATCATGGCGCTGCCGCGGCTGAACTTCCGGGAAATGTACGGTCCATTCGCGCTGCCGGTAAGCCTTATGTTCTGGGCCTTCTTGTCCGGCCTGCTGCTCCTAACCGGCGCCCACCTCACTGCGGAAATTTACCGTCGCCGCCATGCCGAGCAAGTCTTGCCTGCACTGCCCTGAAATTCCCATTTTGAAACAAACTGCTTTATCCACAGACTTCGTGTGACCAGCGACACATCCTTGTTCCGCTCAAACAGCCTATTCTCGCTTCAATCCCGTCGCAGTTGCTGGGCCTCCTGGTGAGGCAAAACATGTTTTGCAGAAAGTTTATTGCCATACTTGCGGTGTCGCTGTTTCTTTGCGGTGCAGTTCGTGCTGCCGGGCCTCGCACCATCGCTCATCCCTTTCCTGCGCCGCCGTTTTCGCACGTTATGGGCGCCTCCGGCTACATCTTTCAGGGGACCGTTACGCAGGTGCAATGGCTCAAGCCCAAAAATCCGCAGGACGTGGCCACGATACAGATTACCTTCCGCGTCGCGCAGGGAATTCGTGGCACGCAGACGGGGCAAATGCTCTCCATCAAAGAATGGGCCGGCTTGTGGGATTCGAGCGATCACTACCGCGTCGGGCAGAGTGTCGTGCTTTTTCTGTATCGGCCCAGCAAGTTGGGTTTGACCAGTCCAGTCTCGGGTCCGGTCGGGGAATTTGTCGTTGGCACCGATAGTTTTATCGGACTCACCCAGCAACAGCAGAATTCCCTTTCTTCCGATCCCGCATTCGGCCCGGCCTTCGGCTCGAAAACCAGTCTGAGTTCCCGTGAGTTCACCAATGCGATTCGACACCTCGCGGCGGGGGGACGATGAGGCGGACGATGGCGAACCTTCTCTTCTTGCGGCGTCGTTTTGCAGTGCCGACCATTCAGGCCGCAGGTTTGTTCCTATTGCTCTCTCTGCGCGGCTACGCGGGCGGCCCACGCTATGTGGCAGGCAGCACCTTCTTCAACTCCGGAACCATGGGAACTCCCATCGTGTGGTCGCAGGGAGCTATCACTTACTACACCGATCAGGGCGATCTAAGCCCGGCGCTGCCGCACTCCGCCGCCGACGCCTTCGTGGCAAATGCATTCACGCAATGGACAAGTGTCACTACCGCTGCGGTTTCCGCAACTCTAGGAGGCCAACTCGCCGAGGATGTGAATGGCTCAAACGTCACAGTGAATAGCGACGGTTCGATCTCCATGCCTTCTGACATTCTTCCTGCCGCTACTGCGACGCCGGTTGCCGTCGTTTACGATCAAGACGGTTCGGTCACCGACGCTCTGCTTGGCCAGGGCGCGGGCAGCGCCGCCTCGTGCTTCAACAACGCGGCCTTCGGTGGCCCCGACAACTTCAGCCCTGACGCGCACATTGTCCATGGCCTCATCGTACTCAACGGAAACTGCCTGCAAAGCGCACCCCAGGAAGCCGACGTCGAATACCGCCTCGTGCGCGTCATCGGACGCGTCTTCGGACTCGACTGGTCGCAAACCAACATCAACGTGCTCACTGGAAAGCCCGCCGCAACCTCCGCCGACTTTACCGGCTTCACCATCATGCATGGCAGCGATCCCACATTCTGCACCCCCATCTCCTCCTGCTTCCCGAACGCGAGCCAGCCAAAAATGGATGATCAGGCCGCGCTCTCGCGCCTCTATCCCATCACCTCGCAAAATATTGCCAGCTTCACCGGCAAGCAGATTTTCTCCAGTACCACGGCCCGCATTCATGGATCGGTCTACTTCGCCGGCCCCAACAGCAATCCCGCGCAGCCTATGCAGGGGGTCAACGTAATCGCGCGCTGGATAGACCCTTCCACTGGCCTACCTTCGAAAACCTTCGTGGCCGCATCAGTCTCGGGATTTCTTTTTTCCGGCAACGTGGGAAATCCCGCCACCGGCTTTAACGACGCGAGCGGTACGCCATTCAGCCAGTTCGGCTCAACCGATTCTTCCGTGGAAGGATTCTTTGATCTCGCAGGCCTGCAAATTCCCAACAACGCCACCAGCGCGCAATATCAACTCACCGTCGAGCCTGTGGATCCGCTCTGGTCAACACAGTTGCGTCCCTATGGCCCTTTGCAGGTGCAGCCCTCCGGCACAGCGCAACCGATTCTCGTGAACGTGAACCCGGGGCAAGACGTTGAACAGGACGTCGTGATGCAAGCCAGCGCGCCCTCTGTCGTCGATCCGTTCACCGCGACCACTTATGCCACTCCTGCGCCCATCCCGGCAAGCGGAGAATGGGATGCTTCGCTCAGCGGCTATGGCGACACCGACTACTTCTGGTTCTCAGGGCAGGCCAAGCGCACACTGTCCGTCCAAGTTACCGCAACGGATGAAACCGGAGCGGCCTCCTCTAGCAAAGCGCTTCCGGTGATTGGAATATGGGGATTGGCCGATCCCGGAACATTTCCAGCGCCTGCGAATACTCCCTCGGTGTTCAACTCAAATTCCCCCGGCACCACGCAACTGGGCGCTTCGCTGCTGCAAAGCGCAAATTTTCGCTTGGGTATTTTCGATTTTCGCGGCGATGGACGCCCCGACTACCGCTATCACGCACGCATTTTTTACGGCGACAGCGCTTCACCCAATCGCATTCCAGCCTCGGGCGGAATTTTTGCAGTGAAGGGGCTGGGATTTCACTCCAATACCGCCGTCTCAGCCGCAGGCGCGAACGCCACCTTGCTCGCCGCTTCTGCAAATCAATTGCTGCTAAGCACACCCGCCGCGGCGGATGGAGTCCGCGACCTCTCGCTCTCCGATCCCAGCGCCGCCATGACCTCCACCATGACTGGAGCGCTCACTTACGGGGCTGGCCCCAACGACACTCTCACTATGATTTCAGGAGCGAATCCATCGGTGCCGGTCGGCTCGCAAGCGCCCGTTCCCTTCGCGGTTGTGGTTCGCGGGCCTGACGGCGCCCCGGTCTCGGGAGCGACCATCGCCTTGAGCGCTTCGCCCTCCACCGCACTCAGCGCATGCAGCAACTTCGGCAGTTGCTCGATCTTCACCGACCAATCAGGGCTGGCCTCGACGCACATTACGCCACTCACTGCGGGCGTCACTACAATTGTTGCGCGCCTCGCGCCCGTGTCTTATTCGTCTCCGCAACAAGTGCAGACAACTTTGCTCGGCTTGGTTCCCAGTTCTTTGGACGTCTCGCTGGCATCTCCTAAAGTCTGGGTGCCACAGGGAAGCACGCTCGATATACCCATTACAACGCATGCCCTCACAAACGGAGCGCCGACTGCGGGACTGGCCGTCGCCTATTCCATTACCGCAGGCAGCGGGAGCTTTAGTGTTTCCAGCAATACAACCGACAATAGCGGAAACTCTGCGACTACCTTACACGTCTCGACTATTTCCTCGGAAACGGATGTAAACGCATGCGTCACCGCCAGCGGCGTAACACGCTGCCAGAATTTCCAGATTTTTCCAGTGGCGGATTCCGCGCTACGAATTCAGCCGGTGGCGGGAACATCGCAAACCGTCCGGCAACAAACTGCTTTTGCCCCGGTCAGCGTGCGCATCACGGATAGCGCATCGCCTCCTGATCCTGTCTTCGGGGCGGCTGTGAACTTTCAGTCCATCATCGGCCGCGCGGTGAACAATCAGCCGATCGTTTGGCTCGAGAATACTGGGATCACGCAGAATCCCATGCCTGTAATTTTGGCCTCCGCGCAGGTCACGGCATTGTCGGATGCAAACGGTTTGGCGACCGCCCAGCCCGGCCCCGGCGCAGTGCAAGGCCCGGTGCTGATTCTCGGCTCAGCAACCACAGGAGCGGCGACACAGCAGTTTGTTTTGCAGTCGGTACCGTAGGTCCTCGTGCTCGTGTAGCGCCGGGTCTCTGACCCGGCGACGCCGGATCGAAAATCCAGCGTTACACAATCATCCTCGGCGGCGGGTTCAGAATGGACGCCCGCTCTCTATCGCACTTCACCCGCCGAATTTTCCAGCACCACATTTGAGAGGACTGCGGTATCGGATTTATCCGGCATGTGCGAGCAGAAACCGATGCCGACATAAAACGGCGCATCAAGATGCAGATTGATCGGCGGCCCGAACTGGTGCATCGGTTCGCCATCCACGCTCACAAGCAGCGCGAATGAGTCACCCCGTTTTTCAATGCCAATGCGCCGCGCGATCGTGTCCACAAGATGATCGGGATTCATGCCGGGATGACCACCGCGCCCTCCAATGCGGTACTCGCGGTCAATCACACGAACATCTTTCTCCGCGCGCTGCGCCAGTTGGATCATTCCCGCGCCGTGCAAGGCCACAATCGCTTCTTTGGAATCATCATCCAGATTCTGGCGGATCACCAGCACCGCCTTGCGGTCGCTGTAACCATTCGCATCCGGAAAGCTAACGTCAGCCGCGAGCGAAACATCGCCCGACATCTTCTTCCACAAATACCGGAATTCGTCGCGTGTGTACCAGACGTTGTATCCCGCGGAATTAATGGTGTACTGCTTTGTACTCGCGTCGTAACTCGCACTGCCCGGCAGTACCGCGCTTCCAATGTCCGACTGTCCGTCGAATATACCGATGGGCGTATCGAAATTCTTGCTGGGCCGGTGGAAATCCGGCGGCGGCGCAACCTGCGTATGCGTGGCCGAGCCCGGCTGCGCCCAGGCCGGAGCGGAAGTGGCAGGGGGACTGACTTGCGCGCCCGATGTTTGAGCATTGGAAGTTTGCGTATTGGGTGTTTGCGCGTTCGATGTTTGCCCGCTAAGCATAGATGGCAGGAAGCAGAGCACGCATAGAAAGATCAGAAAGAAAAGCCGGATGCCAGGTTTCATATTGAGTCCGGAACAGACGCTCATCATAAGTTCGGCTATCTTAAATCGCAATGAGGTCGTAGTGGACCGCCGCGCAGATGCGGTACATGCTGACGGCTCTGCTCACTTTCCACTCGCCTCGGTTTGGATCGCATACAACGATCCGCGTGCGCCAATGAACAGTGTGCGATGATCACTGCCTCCGAAACATAAGCTGCTGGGCCGCTCGGGCACTTCGAGGGTCCCGGTCTGGTGGCCATCGCGGTCATAGACGTAAACTTGGTCTCCGGCAATGTACACGTTGCCCGCGACGTCAGAGACAATGGAAGTGCCGCCGCGCTCCGCAAATAATCGTGTGCTTAAACTTTCACCGGCTTCAAATTTTCCCGTCCACGTTCGCGCGTCATCTTCGCTGGTAATGTAATGCTCGCTTCCCGCCGCAAACGGCGCAAGCTGCGAGCTTTGCAATAGAGGCCGCCAGGTCCCTCCGGCCATGATTGCTGTCGTACTGTCGGGAGCGTAGTAGTATCCGCGCTCCTCGGGAAGCAACTCGCTGCGCCGGGCTGTGTTGCTCCCCCGGCGATAGACATATCCCTTATGCTCGAGCATCCAGTCAAGTTGCGCCATCTCATTGTGAAGGCCCACGGGCAGCAGCAACGTGGTGCCCGGTTTGGCAGAAGGTGTTTTGCTGATCTGCGAAATCGCTCCGTTGTTGATCTGCATGCTCGAAACCGATTTCTCATTGTTGACGGCCAAAAGCGACGACGGCGGAACGAAGCCGAGCACCATGGGAGAAAATTCCGTTTGCGCAAGTACCACTGCCCCGCGGCGGCTTCCCTCATAGCGATAAATCTTGTGCATGGCAGCGTCAGTGAAATACACATT